>Ga0209211_10006440_pt1 | contig 16978 bp, 15 predicted proteins | sample RifGroA2_FD_183992 | JGI IMG/M metagenome (GOLD analysis project Ga0209211, IMG submission 183992) | Groundwater microbial communities from Rifle, Colorado, USA - Groundwater A2 (SPAdes) (version 2) | ecosystem: Environmental > Aquatic > Deep subsurface > Groundwater | place: Rifle, Colorado... | reverse complement strand
GAGGTCGAGAGGATCCGGCGGATCAAATGGGACCAGATAAAGCCGCCCCCGGCACTCCTCCAGGCAAAACACGGAGGCAGGATAACCGGTGTCACCAAGATAGATGACGAAGGTAATCATCTCCTTCTGATACTTGACCTTGAGAGTGTAATATCTGATATCGGTGCGCTTATAATGCCGACCCGCGCAACATCTCCTGATGAGATAGAAAGAATAAGCAAGAGAAAGCTAAAGGGTAATGTGCTTATTGCCGACGATTCGACTGTTGCGAGAAGGATACTCAAAGATACCCTCGAAAATGTAGGTCTCAACGTAATAGAGGCAATAGACGGCAAGCAGGCCATGGAAGTACTCGATGATTTTCTCAAGAAGATCGGTGACCAGCCTATTACGGAATTTATACAGCTTATTATCACTGATGTTGAAATGCCTGAGATGGACGGGCTTACCTTTACAAGGAATGTGAAGGCAATACCCATAGTTGTGAATACATCCTTGAGCGGCGATGAGAACAGGGAAAAGTCAAAAGTCGTCGGCGCTGACGGCTATCTTGTTAAATTCGATATCACCAAGCTCATTCAGGAAATATCGCGGTTCCTGAAGTGACGGTCTCGTGCCTAAGCACAAAACCGTTTGAGCCCGATAGTATTTCCTTTTACGCTATAACGCTTGACGCTAAAACGTTATGATGCATTTAAGTGAATCCTTTGCTTCTGCAGTGAGTCTGAAGGCTTTTTCCGTTTCATCAATGCTGAACCTGTGAGTAACAAGTTTTTCTGATGTAACAAGACCTTTATTTATAAGATCCAGGGCTTTTTTTGTATCGTCAGGGCCGCAAGAATAACTTGTGACAACGCTGATGTCTTTGAAATAAAGCTCGTTGGGGTCAATATTCAGCATTTCGCCGGGCTTTGCAGGCGTAAACAGAACAACCGTCCCTCCTCTTGACACTGCGTCTATACCCTGTCTCATTGCCCCGGCGCTGTTGGGGCCGACAATCACAACATCCGCCATAAGACCGCCGGTCAAATTCTTTAGCTTATCAATGAGTGAGTCTTTTGAAACATCAATGACATGATCAGCGCCTGATTCCAGGGCCTTGTTCAACCTGTAAGGGACCATGTCTGCGCCTATTATTCCCCCGGCGCCGAATTCCTTTGCCAGCAGCACATGCATTTGACCCATGACACCAAGTCCTATTATCAGGATTGTATCTCCAGGTTTTATCGCAGCCCGTTTTAATGACTTTACAACGCAGGCAGTCGGTTCAATGAGCGTACCGTCCTCATAGCTCATACTGTCGGGGAGCAGCAGGGTATCGTTTTTGAGATTTATCCCTGGTATCAGCACATATTCAGAGATCCCGCCCGGTATTATCTTTGTATCCCGCCATGTTTCACACTGCACATGATCTCCTCTCATACAGCATTTACAAGCCATGCAAGGAGCGTGATGGTGGACAAAGACCCGGTCGCCCCTTTTGAAGGGGACTGTCCCGGATTTACGGACGGAGCGAAGCGAAGTCGTAGAATCGGGACTGTCCCCGGCCAGTCCTGAGCCGAGTTCGACTATCTCACCTGCAGGCTCATGCCCTAATACAACTGGTGCCTTTTTCTCGATGTACCATGGCATGACATCGCCTGAGCATATTCCGCAGGCCTTTGTCTTTATAAGCGCATCATTTGGCCCAACCCGAGGCACAGGGATATCTTCTATCCTTATATCATTAAAACTGTAAAGTCGGGCAATCTTCATCTCTCCTCCTCTTTGACTTTATATAATAACTGCTTGTCATTTTATTTGTGTATAGTTTCAAATCCTGTGCTTAAGGCACTTACTTCTGGCACTGCTTCTGGCATGTATTGTGACATGGAGTTAAATGTGGTAAAATTCAGTCAAATATAATTATATATTTTAAAAGTAACTTTATGGCACAACTAAAAAATTACAATTCAAACGACTTCATGGACAGCAGTGATGCCGGTAAGGTGCTGACCGAGATGCTGCACCTTTCAAGAGAAATGGGTATTAATGATTTCTCGGTTATTGAAAGGATATACGGCGATATTATTCTGATATTCGAAGGCAGATTCAATGGGTTCAGGGCCAACAGTACAAAATATCACAACCTGGAACATACAAATTCAGTAGTACTGGCATTTATAAGGCTCGTCCACGGACTCTGGGTAGATGGCCATTCCTTTGCACCCGGTGATATAGCGCTTGGCATTATTGCAGCTCTTTTTCACGATACCGGCCTTATTCAAACCGAAGATGATATGGAAGGGACCGGTGCCAAATATACCATCGGCCATGAGCAGCGTTCCATAGAGCTAATCAAAAAGTATCTGCCTTCCCAGGGTTTTAACAAGGACGAGGTTGAGGACTGCGCCAATATGGTCCTTTATACGATTTTGTTTAAGCCGGTTAAAGATATACCGTTTCGCCGCGAGGCGGTAAGGCTTATGGGACAAATCCTGGGGTCAACCGACCTCCTTGCACAGATGGCTGACCGGAGCTACCTCGAAAAGCTGCCTCTGCTGTTCCTGGAGTTCCAGGAAGGCGGCTTGAAAAACTATAACAGTGAGCTTGACCTGCTTGTGGCAACTGAAAACTTCTATGAAGACGTCTTCAAAAAAAGACTCTCAGGCGACATGGGCGGGATCGCGGGTGCCATGCAATCACATTTCAGGTCCCGCTGGAACATTGACCGTGACCTTTACATGGAATCAGTCGAAAAGAACATCGCCTATTTGAGGTCTCTTAAGCGAAATTGCAATGACAGGTTCGTATGTTATATGCAGCAACTGCGTCGCGGGAACATAATCAAAGACCTTTACGGAGATCTGGGTTAAGTTATTCCAAATTCTTGTTAGGGTTTGCCTAGGTAGAGCATGAATCCCTGCGTATGGGATATAATGACCTATGCAGAAAGTTATACTAAAGCGGACAAGCAGATTACTCGCCGGGCATCTATGGATATTTTCCAATGAGATGGCGACAAGCCCTAAAAACTACGAACCGGGCTCACTTGTCGAAGTATACGACAATAAAAATGCATTCCTCGGTATAGGTTATATCAATCCTCACTCTCTTATAGCCATAAGGCTTCTCACAAGGGCAAAAGAAGATATAAATCAGGAGTTCTTTCGCAGGAAAATTATTGATGCTGTTAACTACAGGAAGCGTTTTCTGACCGATATGGACTCATGCAGATTGATTTTCAGTGAGGGTGATTTTCTGCCGGGATTAATAGTGGACAAATATGGTGATTGCCTTGTAGTCCAACTTACCACTCTTGGCATGGACAGCCTTAAAGATTCAATCGTGGCTGTTTTGGAGGACTTGTTCTCGCCGTCGGTTATTGTGCTCAGGAACGACAGTAACAGCCGGACCCTTGAGGGCCTTCCGCTTGAAAAGATGATTGTAAAAGGGACACTTGATGTGTTGCCTGTCGTTAAAGACGGTGATATTTCTATTGAGGTCAATCCCATGGCAGGTCAAAAAACAGGCTTTTTCCTTGATCAGAGGGAGAACCGGATTGCGTTGAAAAAATATATAAATTGTGGGGTAGGGCTGGACCTTTTCTGTTATTCAGGAGCGTGGGGTCTGCAATTAGCCGGTAATGGCGCGAATGTGACATTCGTTGATGATTCAGAAGCCGCTGTCTCGATTGCCGGACATAATGCCGGATTGAACGGCCTTGCAAGCCGATGTGAATTTATTAAGGACAATGTATTTGATTTCCTGAAAACGAAAAATGCCGAGGGTGGTCTTTATGACTTCATAGTGCTCGATCCCCCGGCCTTTGTAAAAAGCAGGGCAAAGATAAAAGAAGCGGCAAGGGCATACCGGGATTTAAACTCCAGGGCGATGAGGCTTATCAGAAAAGGCGGTTTTCTTGCTACCTCCTCCTGTTCCTATCACATTGACAGGCTGCTCTTTCTTGAGATATTGCGTGATGCTGCAAGAGATGCCGGCAGGGACATAAGGCTTGTGGAATACAGGTCTCAGGGCAGAGACCATCCGGTCCTGTTGTCAGTTCCTGAGACCGAATACTTGAAATGCGCATTCCTGGAATTATAAGGGCGGCTGATAATTACAATAAATAGATAACTTGAATATTATCTCTTGACATTTGTTTTATTGTCTGTTATCTTATTAACCAGAAGCGCCTCGTTACCTCCCCTAAGCTGCTGTTCGGATATTCCGGGCAGCAGCTACTTTTATTTTATATCAATTAATTCGTAAACTTTACTGCCGAGTCCAAGCCTCTCAGCTTCATCAACCTGCAATGCATAAGGCTTATTATGGAGCCTGGAAAATATATCGTCCCCTGCTTTGATTTTTTCGTCATCTGCGAGAGATGCCGGCAACGGAGCGGCCTTAAGGAGCATATCAATCGAAGCCTGTTCAATGGCCACTATGTCGTCAGATATCATTATGCCCAGGTCCTGTATTACGGGCACCTCTGCTGCAGGCATACAGTCACACTCAGGCTGTATCTCTGTAAGAAAGTTAATGTAGATTACCTTGCCGGGTTTGAAAGTACTTAGTGCTGCCTTTGAAGCTTCTGCAAGGGATTTCATGAAAAGCGCGTCATCTCCCGGCAGAGTCAGTCATGTACAAGGGCATACCCTTGTACATCTTCCGCATCGCCAGCAACGTTCATTATCATAGCGCAAGGTATCATCCTCGAAGTCAATGCAGTCGAGCGGGCATATGTCTTTGCACTGATAACAGAGGGTGCATTTATCTTCATCCCACACCAACCGTCCTTCTCCAATGGTATGCATCGCCCCGCGTCCGCATTTCCAGCCGCAATTCCTGTGGCTTGAGCTTACAGCGCCCATTGCAATATTTTTTATGGCCCCTGCATAACCGGCGTTTATATGTCCCTTTACGTGTGAGCATACTATCATTGCAGGCACGTCGTGTATAAGGGACGCGATAGCTATTTCTCCAAGGATCTCGCCTGACTTTACTATGATGTTATCGTTGCCATACAGACCGTCGGCAATTATGACCGGGGCCCCTACCGAGAGGTGGTTGATGCCGTTCTGGTTTGCCACTTCAAGATAATCAAGCCCCTTAATTCTGACCGTATCCGTAACAAAAGGCTTTGCCCCTATTCCCTTAAGGGCATCAATGACCTTTCTCAGGAATACCGGTCTTACAATCCTGTGGGCCCCTTCCGAGCCAAAATGTGTTTTTACAGCGACCCATTCCTTCTGTTCAACATATTGAGAAAGTCCTATCTCTTTTAGCAGCTTTTCAAGCTTGCCTGGCATACTATCGCTGTATTTCCATTTCTCTACCCTTGCTGATGCAAAATAAACTTTGGACATAAGGGGCCTCCTACTGAATAAAGATTATAAAGAATGACAACGTGTCACTCTCTTTCTGTAAGCCTAATTTTAGCAGATTGCAGGCTGGTGATGTGCAACTAATGAGTTAATTGTTTGCTATTAATTGTGTTTAATGCCATACTTACTACAGAAGCTTCAGAGGTTTTTTTTAAGCAAATGAGAACAGCCACGGGACTTTTAGCTCCATGGCTATTTTTTTTGGTGCAACTTGAATTCTGATACTTTAAATTTCATGCAAGGTGGTAAACACAATGGTTAACGGAACAGTAAAGTGGTTCAATGATTCAAAAGGCTTCGGTTTTATAACGGGCGAAGACGGACAGGAAGTTTTTGTCCACCACTCGTCCATCCAGGGCGACGGATTCAAGTCACTTGCCGAAGGCGACAAAGTCAGCTATGATACCGAAAAAGGCCCGAAGGGTCCTAAGGCAACTACAGTAGTTAAACAGTAAGGACCTAGAGGCCCTCTGCTTCTGGCAGGGGGCACTTTTTTTAGGAGGAATACATGGGCAGACGTGAAAAGGAAGAGGAACGGAAAGAAAGAAAACAGAGTAAAGTTGATGCCGCCCTGCTATCTGAAAGCTATCCTGACGTTTCGTCAGTTGTTGTATCCATGAACTATTATCAGCGGAATAAAGGTCAGGTCTTTATGCAGCGCACCGTCAACTTTTTCCCCGGCAGTGCGGCCTATTTTCTCATGGAATGCATGAGACACGATTGCATTGACGGCGGCTATGATCTTGAAACGGTCATTGCTACTATGATGAGAGATCACCTGGAATCAGGGAATGGGGAGATAGTCTGTCCCGGGGACAAATCCTCAGGTCATGCCCGGATTGATTATACGATTGCCATTCAATACAAAAATTAATAGCATTGGATACGAGGTCAGATTCAGCCATGGAAAATATAAACCCCAGACATGAGATATTCGTAAAGCTGCAAGAAATTGTGAATTCAAAAGATGGCCTATGGTGGAAAATGAGGGTCCTTGCCAGGACTCATGACTACCTTATCATTTCCGACTACTACGGTAAGATTCTCAAGAAGCTCGACGTGCTGGAAGCGGATTTGGGACCGACGGAAGAGATTGCGGCACTGCGGGCGGCAATCGCAGGGCAGGCTTAGCGAAATCCATCAAATGCCATAATGCTATCCATTCCACCGTTATGAAATCCAGCAGTTACCTGATCTGCCCATGATTCCCTGGATATTACTCGACATCGCCCAGGCACCCGAAAACGGTGAAGAGCTTCGGCTATACCAGCGAGGCGCTGAGTTCTCAATACGAGTTGGCAACTCTGAGCTTATGAATAGTCGCATTCACGGGTCAGAAGAGGCGCTGGCCAGGCTGGCCTGCGAAAGAATTGCACCTCGTCCGTGTCCCCGAGTCCTGATCGGCGGTCTGGGTATGGGATACACTGTCACTGCAGCACTGCATGTTCTTGGCATCGAAGGTCAGGTAGTGGTAGCTGAACTGTCGCCGGCGGTGGTGGCATGGAACCGTGGTCCACTCGCACATCTGGCTGGCAATCCTCTCCAAGATGAGCGGGTCACAATACGTGAGATTGACGTTGCCTTGATTATACAGACTGAACTTCATGTCTACGATGCAATCCTGCTGGACGTTGATAATGGTCCTCAGGGACTGACACGTAAGGGCAATGATTGGCTCTACAGCCTGCAAGGATTGAATATGGCCCGTGCGGCGTTGCGGCCCGGAGGTGTGTTGGGCGTATGGTCGGCTGCTCCTGATCAAGCGTTTACCCGCCGTTTGCACAAGGTCGGTTTCAAGGTTGATGAGGTCCGTGTGCGGGCGCGAGGCGCTTTTGGTGGAGCAAAGCACACAATATGGATTGCCGGACTTGTCGGCGTGGCAGACCAAAGATAAATGAAAATGCAGTGCAGATAGCCTCCAATGCCCCGGAGATTTCTTCAATGGGATAAATCCTTGAGGAGTAGCAAGTTCAGGGCTGTGACAGCTATTACTATGACCCATAGTGTTATCTTGTCTGCCTTTGTGTTGGAGAATCTGCCCATCACACTCTTAGACGATGTGAGGTACACCAGCGCGAGCGCAGTCCAGGGCAGTTGGATGCTAAGGACGATCTGGCTCCAGATGATGCCAGAGAATGGATCGGTAAGGAAAAATATCGCCACAAGTGCCCCTATTATAGTTATAAGCACACCGGTCTTTGAGTGGCTGTCGTTCAAATCGAACGGCTCCATGTATATGCCCGCAAATATACTGCTTCCGGCCATGCCTGCAGTTATCGAGGACGAAAAACCAGCCATTATAAGCGCCAACGCAAAAACAACTGCGGCGGTCTCGCCAATCAGTGGCCGAAGCGTCTCCTGCGCCTGTTGAAGCTCCGTAACCACTACGCCGTTTGAGAAAAATACGACTGCGGCCACAAGTATCATGGCGCTGTTGATGGCCCATCCAAGCCCCATAGCAAGTAAAGTATCCATAAACTCGTATTTGAGCTGTCGCTTGATGACATCCTCGCCTTCCAGGTTCCACTGGCGGCTCTGAATGATCTCTGAGTGCAGGAAAAGGTTATGCGGCATTACCACTGCTCCAAGTACGCTCATTATGATCGGCATCGAGCCGGTTGGTAGGGATGGCGTAACCCAGCTTTGGGCCGCTTGCGCCCAGTCGAGTTTGACGATAGTTAGCTCAAATAGAAACGATAAGCCGATCAGGGAGACGAATCCTATTATCCAGCGCTCTATCTTTTTGTAGCTGTTTGAAAATAGCATAAATATCGTGACAGCGGTCGCGAGAACAGCTCCAATGTTAATCGGCAGACCCATGAGCATGTTAAGTCCGATGGCCGAACCTAGTATCTCGGCCAGTGCTGTTGAGATGGCCGCAAGCATGGCGCTTCCAAGAAAAATCCTGCTTACGGGTTTGCTGAAAGTCTTTGTGCTGGCCTCTGAAAGGCAAAGCCCGCTTGCGATGCCAAGGTGGGCCGCATTATGTTGGAGCATAAATAGCATTAAGGTAGAGAGAGTTACCATCCAGAGCATTGAATAGCCATATCGTGAGCCTGCCGCGATGTTCGATGCCCAGTTGCCGGGATCAATGAACCCAACCGTCACCAGCATGCCGGGGCCGATATATTTCAGTATCTCAAGTGCCCCAAACTTTGGGTTATGCCTGGTCTTATTGAACATAGTGCTGAACATAATGATAGTTTAGTGCATTTGGGGCCTGGGTGCTAGCATCATCAAAGCACAATCAAAGCACAAATGCTTTATATTTCACGTGGTTTTTGTTATAGTTATGCATCCAATAATATAAAACGTACGGGTAAAGAGCCAGATAGCTACCTGCTTTTGCATTTGGGCACACAGGTAATGGAGGAAAAGAAAATGAAAAAACTGATTTTAATATTGATAATATTTTTGGCCCTTCTTTCTGGGTGTTCAGATTCCAGACCTTCGGAACTTTACGAGACTGCAAAGTTCGAGGAACTGCAGAACAACAAGGAACATGCCGTACAGTTATACGAGGAGATTGTGGAGAAATATCCGGGAAGCGAGTATTCAAAAAAGGCAAAAGATAGACTCTCCCAAATAAAAATGGGACCTAAAAGAGATATCAAATAACTTATCCGGATTGTTGAAGTTCGTGTCGTATTATTATCATCTGCAGCAATCGCAAAGAAATTCTTTGCAACTGAATACACTTCCTGAAGAAATTCAGTTTTTAGATTTATCAACCTAACTCGGAATATTCATGCTCTTGAAGTATCCCTTCCTGCTTGAACTCCCCCCAAATGTATGCTATTAGATATTTATGGAACGAGTGGTGATTATTACAGGGTAACAAGGGGAATAGTCCTTGGCTTGCCCGTAATTAGTATGATCTAAATCATACTAACATGGCACTGATAACCTGTATTATTTCTACTATATAAAAATAAGCCCTTGGATTATTAAGAGCGTCTAACAAAATGGACCATGTTAAGCAGACAGCGCACAGTATCTTCGCTCTTTCTCGCCGGGCATCCCGCCCGTCTTCGAGGCTGCGTGACCGCTCTAAGAATACTGTATCGGGGAGGTTAATCATGTGAAGAAAGGAGGAGTACAAGTATTTCGGTTTTGAAGATTAAACTGTTGGAAAGGAGGAGTTTATGAAGTCTTTGAGGATGATATTTGCAGTTGCGATTGTATTGTCTCTTTGCGGAGTGTCATTTGCCGCAAAATCAAAGAGCGAATGTATTGATTGTCACAAGAAAGTAACGCCGGGAGTTGTAAAACAGCACCTCGACGGCAAGATGGGGAAAAGCGGCAAGGTTGATTGCTCTTCATGTCACGGCTCGGCCCATAAGAAGATGGATGATGCAAAGCTTGCAAAGATGCCGACACCTGAGACCTGCGCAGGATGCCACAAAAAACAGGTCAACCAGTTTAAGGGTGGAAAGCATAACCTTGCCTGGATTGCATCAAGCTCAATGCCGATGATGGGTCATCAACCTAAGGCTGTTGCTGGTGAGGGTTATAAGGGATGTTCAAGCTGTCACCGGATAGGAGCTAAGTCCGATGCCGAAAAGCCGCAGTATCATTACGGCAATGCACAGTGCGATTCCTGCCATACAAGACATTCGTTCAAAAAGTCAGAGGCCCAGGACCCGAGGGCATGCCAGACATGTCATATGGGATTTGACCATCCTCAATGGGAGATGTGGTCTACATCCAAGCACGGTACTATCTGGCAGATTGAAGGTAAGGACAGCAAAAGGGCGCCGACCTGCCAGACATGTCATATGCAGGGAGGGGACCATAATGTGATGACATCATGGGGCTTCCTTGCTCTCAGGCTCCCTGAGGATGACAAAGACTGGATGAATGACAGGGTTGCCATTTTGCAGGCGCTTGGAGTGCTTGATGATAAGGGCACCCCGACTGCAAGGCTTGATCTTGTCAAGGCAGGCAAGATCGCGCGTCTCACAAAAGAAGAGTTTCAGAAGGAACGTGACAAGATGACCAATATATGTGCCAAGTGTCACGGGGCTTCTTATGCAAAGAGCCAGCTTGATGCAGGCGACATGGTTGTGAAGGACGTAGACAAGGTAATGGCAGAGGCCATAAGAGAAGTGCAGGGCCTTTACAAAGACGGAGTGCTTGCAAAACCTGCAAGCTGGACGTTTGCTCCTGATCTGCTCCAGTTCTATGAAGCAAAGAGCGCAATAGAACAGGACCTGTATGTAATGTTTCTTGAATACAGGATGAGGGCATTCCAGGGCGCCTTCCATATGAACCCGGATTATATGCATTGGTACGGCTGGGCCCCGATGAAAGAGACCTTGCAGAAGATCAAGGATGAGGCCACGAAAATGAGGGCCGAAAAAGCCAAAGGACACTAGTAACGAATTAACCACAGGGGACATAGAGAAAAGGGTTGCAAGCTGTAGAAGCCATTGAAGATAAGAGAGTAAAAAGGCTTTTCTCTGTGAACTCTGTGGTTAGTTTTAATTTAATTTAGAGAAGTCTGCGATTTCAAATGCGAGCGACTGGATATCTTTGATTAATGACAGGCGATTTTGTTTTATCTCTTCATTTTTGTCCATAACAAGGACTTTGTCAAAGAAATTGTTTATAGGATCTTTAAGCGTCATGATAAGCCTGATTGCATCAAAATACCTGTCTCTTTTAAGAGAGGCATGTATTTTGGGTGTCACTGCCTTTATATCAGCATACAGCCTGGTCTCTTCGTCATGCGCAAAAAGCTTATTGTCAACAGGGGGCACTGCATCTTTTGGTGCTATATTGTTAATCCTCTTTATAGCAAGCAGGAATGTCTCATAATCAGCGGCCTGCTTGAGTTCTTTTATCGCATCAAGTCTTCCCTTGAGTGTGTAAAGCGGATTGTCTTTTGCAAAGAACATTACCGCAGATACGGCATCCTGGGAATAACCGCCTGACTGTAATAAAGGCTCAAGCCTCTGTTCAAAAAACCTTACCAAATCATTAAGAAGGTCCTGCCTGTTTTTAATGCTTAAGGACTGCAACGCCCTGTTCAATAATTTGGAGATACTTAGTTTATTCTTCTTTTCAAACAGTATGGAAATGATTCCAAGCGTCTGTCTTCTTAAGGCAAACGGGTCTTCCGTACCTGTCGGCGTCAATCCCAGCATAAAGAATGAGGCAAGGTTATCGAGCTTATCGGACAGACTCAGGACAATGCCCGCGTCAGTCTCAGGCAGTCTGTCACCTGAATACGCAGGGAGATACTGTTCTGCCAGGGCTTTTGAGATTTCAGTGTTGTAGTCGTCGTTTAATGCATAATAGCCGCCCATTATACCCTGCAGTTCGGGAAATTCCCTGACAACGCCTGAAATAAGGTCGGCCTTTGATATAAGGGCGGCTGTTTTTATATCTTCAGTTTTTTCAGGACAACATTTATCTGCAATGAAAGCAGCTATGGAAGATATCCTTTTGCCTTTATCGTAAAGGCTTCCGAGCTTGTCATGGTAGATGACCTTTTTCAGTCCTTCCAGCCTTTCTTTCAGAGGCGTTTTCCTGTCCTCATCAAAATAAAAACGCGCATCTTCAAAGCGCGCCTTTATTACTTTCTCGGCGCCTTTCTTTATGGTCTCCGCATTTTCTTTTTTTGTGTTGCTGACAACAATGAAATAGTTTGTCAGGTTGCCTTGCTCGTCTTCAACGGCAAAATATTTCTGATGTCCCTTCATCACGGTTTTAAGCAATTCCTTTGGCAGGGACAGGTAATCAGCTGAAAAAGTCCCGAGTACCGGCGTTGGATATTCAACAAGAAACTTGACGTGATCGAGGAGTTCAGTGTCTTCAGACAAAATGGCATTAACGCCCGAGGTCAACTTCTTTGATTCGTCGAGGATTATTTTTCTGCGTTCTTCCGGGTCAAGTACAACGTAATTATTCCTCAGCAGGCTGATATATGAACTGCTGTCTTTTAATTCAAAGGACGCAGGAGAAAGGAACCTGTGCCCTTTTGTAAGTGAATTGCTCTTTACAGTGTCCAGGGCAAAAGAGACCTTTTCATTATTATATAATGCGAGTATCCAGTGAATTGGCCTCACAAATTTCAGGTCTGAATCTCCCCATCTCATGGACTTGGGAAAGTTCAGAGACAGGACCAGTTTTGAAAGTATCTCAGGAAGGAGGTCGGCTGTTTTAAGGGCGCTCTCTTTAATTATCGCTACAAGATAAGTCCCCTTTGCCTTCTCTTTTTTGATCAATTCCTCTATTTTCAGGCCATGTGTATTAGCAAAGGCTTCAGCCGCTCTTGTGGGATTGCCATCCTTGTCAAAAGAGACATTTACCGGAGGTCCCCATATCTCTTTTTCAGCGGCCTGCTGTACGGGTTCTGTTTCAGCAATAAGCGCCAACCTTCTCGGTGTGGCATATGTCCTTATGGATAGTAGAGAAAGCCTGTACTCTGAAAATATCTTCTCGGCATTCTCTTTTAATTTTACAGTTGCCTCAGGGAGAAACCTTGCAGGAATTTCCTCTGTCCCGATCTCCAGGAGGAGTTGGGAAGCTGAATTAGTAATGGATGCGTTATTAACTTCCTTATTCATAATGTCTCATCTCTTCGTCTCTACCTGCTTTAACAGGGGGAACCCCATATTTTCCCTCTGTTTCAGGCGCTGTTCTGCGCATTGTTTTGCAAGTGCCCTTACCCGTGCAATATATCCTGTTCTCTCTGTTACTGAAAGGACGCCTCTTGCATCCAAAAGGTTGAAAGAATGGGAGCATTTAAGGCAGAACTCATAGGACGGAAGCACCAGTCCCAGCTCGTGCATCCTGTTTGACTCTTTCTCGCACGCGTCAAAGTGTTTTATCAGGAATGTGGTGTCGGCATGATCAAAATTATATCCTGAGAACTCTATCTCTCCCTGTTTGTGAATCTCTCCATACTTGATCCCTTTGCACCATTCAATGTCAAAGAGATTATCTATGTCCTGTAAGTACATCGCTATTCTTTCAAGGCCATAGGTTATTTCTACCGATACAGGTTTCAGGTCGATCCCTCCTACCTGCTGAAAATAGGTAAATTGTGTTATCTCCATGCCGTCGAGCCATACCTCCCATCCAAGTCCCCAGGCCCCAAGGGTCGGGGATTCCCAGTCATCTTCAACGAAACGGATATCATGTTTTGTAGGGTCAATGCCGAGGAATGAAAGGCTTTGGAGGTATATCTCCTGACTTTCAAGAGGAGATGGTTTTAAAATGACCTGGTACTGGTAGTATTGTTGCAACCTGTTAGGGTTTTCCCCGTATCTGCCGTCAGTAGGTCTGCGGCAGGATTGTATATAGGCGGTTTTCCAGGGCTCAGGACCGAGTACCCTGAAAAAGGTGGCTGGATGGAATGTTCCTGCTCCTACCTCAAGGTCATAGGGGTGAAGTAATATACAGCCGTTTTTAGACCAGAAGTCCTGCAAACGTAATATCAAATCCTGAAAATACATGTTTACTTTTACCTCAAAATTATTTTTTGGAAAGTCTAAGAAACCAGGGCGATATGAGTAAACATGTTATCTAAAGTTCAATTTGTTTGTCAAATGAGAACAAGTGACGGACTAAAAAAAAGAGGCAGGGGCTGATGCCCCTGCCTCTTTAAAAGTAAGGACCTATTTGATCGTGAAATAAGTAACCCAGAGGTAATACTTATCGCGGTCATTGGGTGGTGTTACTCCCAGGAGTACAACGTATGTTCCTGAAGGAAACACCGATGACGGAACAGAGTCGAGTACGGGACCGCTTATATCGGTTACGCCTGTTTCCCAGGGTTGAATTCCTTCCTGTCCTGTTACAAGTGCCTGCAGCCTGTTTTCAGTCTGCAAGATGCTGATGTCCTGAGGAACATATGGACCTGAGGGGAGTCCTTCTATTGACAGTTCATCCTTCAAATAGATTTCATTGGTCCCGGAATCGTCATCGGGTTCCTCAGCATCATCATCAGCGTCTTCGTCTTTGTCTCTTTTTGAGGCTTTATGCAAGTCTTTAGCCGATACATCATTTGATAATGCGTATAACCCCAGATAAACATCTACCGGACCTGAAAATTGGTTGAGGCTTATCTCCATGTCTACAGTATCTCCACCAATGGCAACAGGACCAACGCCTAAGGGCCTTGCAGCAGAGGGTTTTACGTTTCCGATTGGCGAGACTATCGGCTCGTATATGAAAGTCCGCTGCTTTGTTGGTACAGGGATGTCAGTAGACTGGATTAGAATTCTCACCTTTGCGCTGCGTTTTTTGGATATATTGCCTGCCGCGTCTTTGGCCCAGGCATATAGGTGTCTTACCCCCGATTTTGTGAAAGTAAAACTTGATGGAGGTGTTTGTGTCCATCCGGCATCAGAAACTTCGGGTGGAACAGGGGATTCTTTTAGAATATATCCGGTAACCCCTGCTTTATCAACAGCGTTGAGGGCCAATACAGGAACTGTCATAAGGGTAGATAGCCGCGGGATATTGAAAACTGTTATCCTTGGCCGTATGGTGTCTGCAGATGGGACCGGAGGCGGCACATAGGTGCAGGTCTGGGTTGTTTCCGGCACTGCTCCGCCCGAACAACCGGCAGGAATACCGGTAGAGCCAGTTACTGCTGCAGTACCATCAGGCTGACATGCGCCTAAAGTGTAAGAGTAAGAGGTACACGCAGACGGGACCGGAGGCGGCACATAGGTGCAGGTTTGGGTTGTTTCCGGCACTGCTCCGCCCGAACAGCCGGCAGGAATACCTGTAGAGGCGGTAACTGCTGCAGTACCGTCAGGCTGACATGCGCCTAAAGTGTAAGAATAAGAGGTACAAGCAGGCGGCACATAGGTGCAGGGCTGGGTTGTTGCCGGAGCTGCCCCGCCTGAACAACCGGCAGGAATACCTGTAGAGCCGGTCACTGCTGCTGTACCATCGGGCTGACATGCGCCTAAAGTGTAAGAGTAAGAGGTACACGCAAGCGGCGCTGGTTTGCTTGCCGCATTTCCGGGGAAAGTCCTTGCAGTAATCTCGGATAGGTTTGTGAAGCCATCACTATCAGAATCCAACGATGCAATATTCGAGAAATTATGGCCATTAGAACCGTAATCGCTGCCATAAGCGTTGAGTGCGGGGGGACCGGAAGCCGAATGGCAGAGCGAACATGTGTTCAGAACAGTTGCCGACGTGCCATAAGTGCTGTTAAAGCTGTTCAGATAACTTGATACTGCGTGTGCTGTTTCAGCCCCAAACGCAATTAATACCAACATCAATAACACATTACTAAGTTTTTTCATTTTTTATCCTCCTTTGTTTTATAAGGATGTGCTGAGTACTGAAACCTTAATAAATTCTCTTCCATTCTTCCTCCTGATTTTTTTATTGTAAGGGGCAAAGGCCTTAAGGCCTTTGCCCTTGCCCGGATTTATGGGACTATAAAGTATGTTTCCCATAGATAATAGTTATCGCTATCGCCAGCCGGTGTCACTCCGAGAAGGATGACATAATGCCCTGCCGGCAGCACTGATACAGGCAAGCTGCTCAGTATTTCTTCGTCTATATCCGTAACCCCTGACTGCCACGCGGTAATATCCTGCTGCTGTACCCGCAATTGGTTGGCCGACTTCAGAAGGTTGATGTCCAGCAGTACATAAGGGCCGGACGGAAGATCAGGGATAGCCAGCTCGTCTTGAAGGACGACGGTATTGGACCCTAAAAGATCATCCTGTGTTGTGTTATCCTCGTCGTTGTTGTTCGTTAAAGAGACATTTTTGCTGATGTCCTGTGGAGCGATACCAGCTGATAAACCGTAAAGTCCAATATAAATATCAACTGGTTTTACGAATTTACCGAATTTTACCTTTAGGTCAAGAGTATCGCCGCCTGAGGCAACAGGGCCAACTCCGATCGGTATTGCTGTGGCAGGATTAGCGCCAAGCTCGGGTGATACTACAGGATCGAATATGAAGACCATCTGTTTTGCAGGTAGCGAATTTGCAAGTCTTGAAGCTTTCTTTGCAGTTGTAGCAGATGATAGTGCATTCGCAATGACCTTTACCTGTTCAGATGTAAGGGGGCTCAGAAAACCCATACCTCCTGTGTTTCTGTTTATAGCTGCCTGAATTTGGGCGGCTGTCCTGCCTTTTTTTGTGGATGATGCAAGAGCACCATGGCACGCGGCGCAGTTAGTGGAATATAATGCAGCGCCATTTTCGACTGAGACCTTGATTGTAACGCTGTCATTGCGGGCGTTTGAAACATTGCCAGCAGCGTCTTTTGCCCACGCATAGAGTTTTTTCTTACCTGCTGACTCAAAGGTGTAGCTGGCGGGGGCCTCAGAACTCCAGCCATCTGCTGCTGCCGAAGGTTTTGAAGATGATTCACTGGCTATATAGCCCGTTACGCCGACTTTGTCGGTAGCTACAAGAGCGGTGATAGACACTGTGAGAGAGGTGGACTTTGAAGGTATGCGGAAAACTGTAATTTTCGGAGCAACTTTATCCCCCTCTTCGTTGCCAGGGATATTGATTGTAACGCTGTCATTGCGGGCGTTTGAAACATTGCCAGCAGCGTCTTTTGCCCACGCATAGAGTTTTTTCTTACCTGCTGACTCAAAGGTGTAGCTGGCGGGGGCC
>Ga0209211_10006439_pt1 | contig 16979 bp, 20 predicted proteins | sample RifGroA2_FD_183992 | JGI IMG/M metagenome (GOLD analysis project Ga0209211, IMG submission 183992) | Groundwater microbial communities from Rifle, Colorado, USA - Groundwater A2 (SPAdes) (version 2) | ecosystem: Environmental > Aquatic > Deep subsurface > Groundwater | place: Rifle, Colorado... | reverse complement strand
GGAAAGCCATCTCAAACAACAATAAAGGTAAGCTTTCCCGGCAAGATTTCAAATGCAACTTTATCTGACAAGGAGGTTTTTTTCAAGATAAAGGTAAAGGGGGGGCTCTCTGATGTCGTCTTCCCTTCATCAGTCAACATTACAGGGACATTGCCAACATCACAGGGAATCCACATCATTACGCTGAAAGCTGAAACCAGCTATGTCCAGCTCACATCAAATTAAAAGAGAGGAAAGATGAATTCTCGCGCGCAGATTTCAACAGAGTTTTTTGTATTGATAGGAATACTCTTCATCTTTACGCTCATAATAGGCACAAATTCCGTGCAGGACCTTAACCAGTACAATTCAATAAAAGAGTCAGAGTCTGTGAGGGACGTGGCATTGAAGCTTCAGAGAGAGATTTACATTGCTGCAAGCGTTGAAGACGGCTATGTCAGGTATTTTACCATACCGGAAAAAAATGAAGGTATAAATTATTCGGTGACAACCAAGAACCTTTCGCTTATAGTGGAGTCAAAAAACGCATTTTCTGTTGTGACTTTGCCTTATTCCATAGGAAATCTTACAAAAGGCTCCAATAAAATAAACAAAACAGGCGGCACAATCTATGTCAACTAAAGCCCAGGCCCTATACATTGATTTTGTAATCGGGCTGATCATTTTTGGAATTGCATTGCTAATATATTACAGCTACAATGCCAACTATCAGCAAAAAGACCATAATGACCTTGATGTGCTCATATCAAATGCAAGGTCAATATCCTCAACGCTAGTATTAAGCGGCTATCCGGATGACTGGAATTCTTCCAATGTCCTGATGATTGGAATTGCCGACGGCCAGAGATTGAATTTCACAAAGGCCAAGAGACTAAAGCAGCTAAATTATTCTTCAACAAAAAGAAGCTTTGCGACATTCTACGATTACTATATTTATTTTTCTGACAATAATGATAATGTCTTAAATGTCAATGGGCTTTGCGGAATCGGCCATCCTGAAGTCAATTCAACTTTCTCGTCCAGAACAGCGTATCTTTACTCAAGCGCATCACATTCTGCGCTGAAGAGCTTCATGGCAGAAAGACTGGATTCAGACATTTACTTTGATGATATTACGTCCTTGGCTGCAAGCGCAAGTAATTATGAGTTCGTGTTGATGGAATATCCAAGCCTAAGCCCGGTAGAATACTTGAACAATAAAAATATAATTGAAGCCTTTGTCGCAACTGGCGGCTATCTGATGGTTGTAGGAGAGCTGACAGCATCCGGTTCAGATGACCTTGTTGGTTCAACATTTTACATGAAGGCAGACCAGACCCCGTTAGGGAGAAATGCCACAGTCAACATAAGTTATTCATACTCTTATCTTCCACAGGCGCCAATTATGTTCAACGCTTCCTATTACGCTGAAAACCTTTCAACAGCTTCAAATTTTAAGAAAATAGCTACTTTCATTTCAGACCAGAATAGCGCAATTGCAACTTGGGACTTCGGCAATGGCAACGTGTATTTCATGAGCGATGCGGAAGGGACTTTTGGAGATTCAAACTTTACCCCATATGCTGAAGAAGCTGCTGTTTCTTTCATGAGGGGATTCTGCACTTATCCTAACATGACAAATGTCAACCTAAAGAAGCTCGTCAGCCTGAACAGATACTTAAGCTACAATTCAAACGCAGTTAAGATGGTGATTTATGTATGGCAATGAAGAAGGGAATTTTTTTCACCATTGACAGTATAATAGCTTCCTCTATACTTCTTCTTGTGATTTTGCTCACAGCCAATTTCTATACAACAGAACATCAGTCAACTAACATCAACTATGCATCACAGGATTTAGTAAGGGTATTTTCGACATTGAAAGTCATGGAATTGGACAATGATTATGTAGAGTCTCTGCTGAACAACGGAACAATTACAAACGGCGACAACACGATTCTAGAGCAGATTGGTGATTTCTGGGCAAATGACCAGATAAACCTTTCAATCAACTTCACCAGGAACATATCAGAGGCCATAATTCCATCAAAATACGGTTTCAGCGTCATAGTTGACGACGAGGTAATTTACTCAAGGCCAATCCCAATAAAAAAAGCCCTTGTTTCATCAAAAAAAATCATCAGCGGGATTGCAAAAGCGAAGCCAATTGAAGGCTACACTTCAAGAGTGCTTCTTAATGGGATTCAAAGCAAGACCACAAATTCCTACCTCTACTTCGGGGGCTATGAAGGCGACGGAAACCTGACAAAAAAACTTATTCTTCCAAAGGACATAATTTCGTTCAACAGCTCATATATTGAAGTTGACACAGGAGGAAACTTCAGGCTTTACATCAATGGAAACTATGCAGGCAACTACACGCAAGGCACAGGAGGCGGAGGCTCTGGAGGAAATCTCTCAGCTGACAAGTGGAATGTCAATAATTCCTACCTTGGATTCTTCATGCCAGGGGAAAATATAATCGCATTGAATTTCACCAACGGCTCATCATACATCGGCGGCGGTTTCTTAAGAGTGAGATATACTACTTCTTCCTATAACGGAACTTTGACGCCTGGAATGGAAAAAATGCACCTTCCTGGAGTTGATGGAACAATAAACATCTATTCATCAATGTATGTCCCAGGAGAGTTGACGGCAATGTCAATCTTCCTGAATTATTCAAGCAACTATTCAGTATACCTGAAATTAGGCAATACGACTGTATACCAGGCAGCCGGAAACGGAAGCAAGAATGTGACTCTTGACAATGCAACTTTGAACGGCCTCATTGATTATGATATTTTCAGATTTGAGACTGTTCCATTGAGGCTTGCAATAGGAAATGCCTCTACAATTGGAGGAAATGCATATGCTGTCATGGTAAGCGACATGTCCGGCTCAATGGAATTCTGCGCAAAAGTCAATACAGAAACTTGGGGCGGCTGGCGGACTTCAGCAACAAAGGGCTGCGTCTTTTCAGGAGGACAATGGTGGTGGGGATGGTTCAATTACACTCCGAACAATGGATACGTAGACTACAACAGGACCTTCTGGAGCAATGGCTCTGCAAACCTATGCGGCTGCAGGTACAGGGGGCTGTGTAAAAATGACACAAAAAAAATTGATTTGTACAGAAATGCAAGCGCCCTTTTCATTAACACGATTTTCAACGTCACAGGCAACAGGATAGGAATAATTGACTTCAGCAGCAGCAATGATTATCCCGTTTACAACGGAACATGCAATACTGCAAATCCGACAACATCTGTTTTTCCAGACTCCATTGTAAGAAAAATCAACATTACGTCCAATAAGACAAAGCTCCTTGAAACTACAAACAGCTCATCAACTTATTGGGGAACATGCATCTGCTGTGGCATAAACAGCGGAGTTGACATGATAAGGAGCCAGAATAACAACAAGGCCAAAAAATTTCTAATTGTGATGAGCGACGGGACTCCAACAAGCCAATGCGCGCAGCAGCCTAATGGCACTGCAGTTTCTGATGCTGTGCAATCTGCATGGGATGCGTGCGCTCTGAACTTCACGGTTTATTCCATCGGGTTTGGAAATGATGTTGACTCAATAACCATGAGCCGCCTTAATTGCAGCGGCGGTAAATTCTTCAATGCTACAAATGCGACAAAGCTGCAGGATACTTACAGCCAGATTGCAGGAGAGATTAATCAATTAAGCTTCTCTGAGCAGACAATCAACACATCTGGCTCATTGATAAGGTCCATCATCTATCCGAGTTCGTACATTGAGTTCAATTATTCTTCCCAGCCAATTGTTTTCAACCAACTGCCAATGGTATTTGAAACTGACAGGTTTGGCAACAATGCTTCCGGCGGTTTTATGACTGTTTATCCGAATGCCAGCGTCTACGATGCAAAAGTCACGTCATACAGCGGAAGCAAGTGGACAGACAACCTTGTTGTGAATGGCGACATTGTTTACAGGCTGGGTGACTATGGGGTGGACTATAAGACCCTTGGAGACCCTTTTGCGGTTGACGTGCCAGTAACCAACTTAATTCCAGGAAACAACAGCCTTGTCATAAGCACCGGGATAAATCTTACTGCCTCAACAGGAGGGTCCCCTGACAACAGGGCCATATACACCCTTCTCCTCAGCGGGATTACAGATTACAGCGCTGTCGTCGCAAAATCCAGCGGATGCGTATGGAACGTGACTTTTGAGGATGGCGGCAGCTCTTTGATAAAAGTTCCTCTGGCTTATTCGGGATCAAAGCTGTGCTATTACTTCAACAGCAGCTACGATCCTGATGATTCGCTTGACATCAATGTCTACCAATTATTTGGGAACCTTGACATTGACAAGGACCAAAAATTGGATGTCAACATAAATGAGAATAACCTCAATGTAAACAGCGTGACAATTTCAAAAGTCCCTTCGCTATGGGGGCCTGCGATAATAGAGATAAGAATATGGGAATAATTAATCAAAAAAAGTCGATATTCTATACGGCGACAGCAATAGCCCTGGCAGCTATTGTCTTCATAAGCTACAATGCATACAGCATTTACACTTTAAACAACAAAATGGATGTAGTGCAAACAAGAATCGAAAGTGTTAATTTCTTTATCAAGGATGTTGAAAAGGACCTTGAAAAGGGGTTCTACATTGCCAGCTTCAGGACACTTTTGAGCTTAAACCAGTTTATAGCCACAAACGGAAGCTACATTGACAATGTCTCTCAAAGGTTTACAGAATCATTCCTCAACGGGACAATAAATAACAAGATGATGACATTGATGATTGCCTCAACTTTTACGGACTGGGCAAACAAGATAGCAATTGAAGCTGACAAGACGGACATACTGTTCAGCTTTACAGTCAACGATGTTACTTTATCACAATCCAGCCCTTGGTATGTTGATATTGGGCTGAACTTAAGCCTTGACATAAGGGACAAGAGAAACACGAGCTACTGGATAAGAGACAGGAACCTTATCAACAGAATGAGCATAATTGGCTTTGAGGATCCCACCTACATAGTTGGCACAAGCGGAAGGGTGTCAAACGTCATTACAGAGACAAAAGTCGGCCAATTTGTCATAGGGGGGAATGCAAGCAACCTTGTGATTCACGCAAACAATTCTTATTATGTTGCACACAACGACAGCCCAAGCTATCTGATGAGATTTGAAGGAATCTTCAATGCTTCTCCGAGCGGGATAGAAAGCCTTGTTAATGTCGAGGAACTGCAGGCGCAGGGAATATCAGCGCTTGACAGGAGCATAGTTGATTTCATTTATTTTGGAACAAAGGCAACTACTGATTACAGGATAAACAACACTCCTGACTGGTTCAAGATAGACCAGGAGCATCTTGATTTTTACGGAGTCACAAACATTACTGTTTAAAACAGAAGCTTTTTAAAGATAAAAAAAGGAATTGCAGCAATGGCATCAGAAATAGGAGTAATTGAAACGGGAGTTGACAAACTTGTCAAGATTGTCAAGGAACGGGGAAGGATTGCGATGGCAGACATCACAAAAGAACTTGGTGTCAGCCCGGTAGTAATTCAGGAATGGGTTAATTTTCTTGAGGAAGAGGGAATTCTGACTGTTGAATACAAATTAACAAAACCTTTTCTCGTTGACAGGAAGCTCACAAAAAAGGAAGTTGAGGCAAAGGCAAAGGAGTTTGAAGGGAAAAAAGATGTCTTTGTAAGAAAGGCAGAGTTTAACTTAAGCTCACTTGAAAAGCAGGCGCAGGACCTGAAAAAAATCAAGGGTGAATTTGACAAGCTGAAAAATGAGCTTGGATTTGAGCTCGACAAAGTGAGGAACGACTTGAAGGAGCTTGAAAAATACCAGCAGCTTAAGGTAGAGCTGCAAAAAGACATTGATCTCCAGAAGAGCCAGTCAAAGATGAAGATGGATGACATGACAAAGGAAATATCAAGGGAGCAGAAAAAATATGAAGAGTTTATTCTCGAGGTCAGAAAGGAAAAAGAAGAAATATCAAAGGAAAAAAAGGAGGCAAAATCCCTCGAGGACACGGAAAAGATACTCTTTGACAGGCTCGGAGAATTAAAATCGACCATTTCATCAATAGAAAAGAAAATCCTTTCAGAAGGCGAAGCGATCAAGAATTCCGAGATGCACATCGACAAATTAAACCAGCTCATGGAAAATGTCAAGCAGCATGTTGAAGAGGAAAAACTTATAATAGATAATCTTGTAAGCAAGAGCAAAGAGCACGAGGATAAGGCTGCCCAGATTCAGGAGAGCATAATCAAGAAGATAACTTCCAACCAAAAAAATTTTGACAGTGTAAATGAAATCACAAAAAAGGTCAACGACTTTTTTTCAAAGAAGCTTTCCCTTGTGAATCTTGTCGAGAAGGTCAACAAGGACAGAGATGAGCTTGAAAAAAGCCTCATTGAGCTCATCAGGAAGGCAAAGTCATTCGAATTAAGCTCGAGAAGCGGCAATGTCGCAAATGACATGGTTGACCTTGAGAAGAAATTTAATGAAGTTGACAAGAAAAAAGAGAATTTTGAAAAGGAGTTAAAGGACTTGGCTTCATTTTTCAAGAACTGATAGAAAAATAACTTAAAAAAGAGGTATAAATAAGATGTTTAAAGGATTGATTAGGAAGAAATCTCTGGAAGTTCCAAAGCCGAAAATTCCGGTCCAAAATGCAGAGCCGAAGCAGGAGGAGAAAAACATCCAGACAAAAGTGAAGCTTGTCGGGATGCCGGACTTAATCAAGGAAAAGAAGCTGGCTGTAGAAATAAAGACAGTTGCAAAGGAAAATATCAGGCTGATTTTGAGCTACAATTTCACTTCTGATGATATCCCTATCACTATCCAGATTTTCAGGAAGAAAGATGAGTTCGTCCCAATTTATGAGGTCTCGATTTCGAGCATCTCAAAAAATACAGAGATAATTCTTGAAAAGATAAGGCAGGAGCTCACAGAGCAGGTCACTCTCGGGATGGTTGAGATACTGTCAACCAAAGACACTGGAATCGTTGAGCAGAGATTCGTTGATGCAATTTCAACCCTTGTTTCCAAATACTTTCCGGACGCGGACGAGAAGACGACAAGGTTCCTGAAATCCTACCTTATCCAGAGGAGCCTTGGGCTTGGAAGCATAGAGATATTGATGGACGATGCAAACCTAGAGGAGATTGCAATCAACAGCGCAGAAGAGCCTGTATGGGTCTACCACAAAAAATTAGGATGGCTGAAGACAAACATCAATCTCGCAAGTGAAGACCAGACACGGCATTACGCCACAATGATAGGCAGAAGAGTCGGCAGGCAATTAACGATTCTTGAGCCGCTGATGGATGCGCATCTAAAAGGCGGCGACAGGGTCAACGCAACCCTTGAGCCGATATCGGCAGCAGGCAACACAATAACCCTAAGAAAATTTGCAACCAAGCCATGGACAATAACTGATTTCATCAACGACAACACAATCTCAACAGAGGCGGCTGCGCTCATCTGGCTCGGTGTCCAGTACGAGCTGTCAACTCTCATAGCAGGAGGAACAGCATCCGGAAAGACTTCAATGCTGAATGTGGTCGCAAACTTTTTTCCGCCAAACCAGAGAATTGTCAGCATAGAAGACACGAGAGAGATCCAGCTTCCAAAATTCCTCCACTGGATTCCGATGAACACAAGGCTTGCAAATCCGGAAGGAAAGGGTGAAGTGTCGATGCTTGACCTTCTGGTGAATTCCCTGAGAATGAGGCCCGATAGAATTCTTGTGGGTGAAATAAGAAGGAAAAGAGAGGCAGAGGTCTTGTTTGAGGCAATCCACACAGGTCATTCTGTCTATGCGACAGTCCACGCCAACAGCGCAGAAGAAACAGTTACAAGGCTGACAAATCCTCCAATTGAAATACCAAGGTCGATGGTCAGCGCGATTTCAATGATCATTGTACAATACAGGAACAGAAGAACAGGAATGAGGAGAACCTTCCAGATTGCTGAAGTGCAGGCTGATGCAACTCCAAATGTGCTGCTGCAGCTTGACATAAAGAAAAACGTTATCAGAAAAGTTGCTGAATCAAAAAACCTGCTGGCAACAATTGAGCTATTTACTGGTTTGAGCAAACAGGAGCTAAACAATTCCATGAAGGAAAAGGAAACAGTGCTCAAATGGCTTGCAAAGAACAACACAAACACAGTTGACACTGTCGGAAGGGCGATGGCAGAGTATTACACCGATCCTGACAACCTGATGGAGCACGTGAGAAAAAACAAGCTTTTGGGTGAATAAAATCAAACATAAAAGAAGAGACCTAAATGTGTTTTTTATCAGGATGGCAAGGTTTTTTCCCACCCTCAAGATAAAGCTCAGGCAGGCGGGAATGTTAGACAAGCCGGAAGATTTCATCAAGAGGACGTTTATTTCCTCACTCTACATGAGCGCAGGGCTTATTCTTTTCATGTTCCTGCTTCTTTCAAAATTCAGCAATATCGGGCTTATGTTCTTTCTTGGAGTTCCTGTCATCTTCATAGGCATGTTTTTCTATATGATAAAGCTCCCGGACTTGAAAGTTGCGCGTGAAGAAAAGGAAGTCGCGAAGGAAATCGTGTTTGCAGGACGATTTATCATCATTGAGCTTGAGTCGGGCGTCCCTCTTTACAATGCCATGATAAACATCGCAAAAAGCTATCCGATTGTCGGAAAGTACTTCAGGGAAATAACAAACAAAATTGACCTTGGGACGAGCATGGAGGATGCATTAAACGAAGCCACTGATCTTGTGCCTTCAAATGACTTGAGAAGGATTTTATGGCAGATAATAAATTCCATAAGGACAGGGACTAATGTAGGAAAATCCTTATACTCAGTAATGGACCAGGTAGCAAAGGATCAGCTGACCGAAGTCAACAAGTACGGCAAAAAACTGAATCCGCTCGCAATGTTCTACATGATAATGGCTGTTATTATGCCTTCACTTGGAGTTACAATGCTGATAATCCTTTCATCATTTATAAAGTTTGAATTGAACCTTACTATACTTATGGTCATCTCATTGCTCCTTGCATTCGTCCAGTTCATGTTCATTTCAATTGTCAAGCTGTCAAGGCCCCCAATAGAGTTTTAGAATGGAAATAAGCGACATTCTCGGAAAAAAGGACATCATACAGGCAAAAAAATTAAGATTAAAAGTCCATCTTGAGCGCGCAGGGCTTGACATTGACCTGCAAAAAATCTTCACGAAAGTATTCAATGCAGCAATAATAATCAATCTTCTGCTTTCTGCATACCTTCTTTATTTTTTTGCGGCTTCATTTGGGACAAAGCTCTATGGGGTCATAATGTCATTCATTCTGCTCTGGCTTTTCTTTTTCCCATTAATGGTATTTGTATTCTGGCTTGCATTTTTCATGTATATTGATGTAAAGATTTTCAGGAGAAAAACTGAAATTGAGGACGTGCTTCCTGATTTCCTGCAGCTTACCTCGTCCAACATAAGCGCTGGAATGTCAATTGACAGGGCTTTGTGGTTTGCGGTGAGGCCGAGATTTGGAGTCCTTGCAAAGGAGATTGAAACTGTTGCAAAGGAAACCATGAGCGGCCTTGACTTGAGAATTGCGCTCGAAAAAATGTGCGAAAGGTATGATTCAATTGTGTTGAGAAGATCTATCAACATGCTCAATGAGGGAATTGCTGCAGGAGGGGAGATAGGGGATTTATTGAACAAGATTGCAACAAACATCCAGGACCAGAAGTCAATGATTAAAGAAATGGCAGCGAATGTAACAACTTACATTATTTTCATTACTTTTTCCGCAATCGTTGCGGCTCCTTTTTTGTTTGCTCTGTCTGGGGTATTCATCAGCGTGATGAGTGCAGTTGGAACTTCTGTTGCTGCAGCAGGATCTTCAGGCAGCTCCACTGGGATGGACTTCAGTTTTGGAGGAGTGGGAATTTCTCTCACTGATTTCAAGATTTTTTCCGTCATTTCACTTTCACTTACTTCAATTTTCTCAGCGATAATGGTTTCGACAATAAAGAAAGGCAATGCGAAATCGGGATTGAAGTTCATACCGATTTTTATGGGAATTTCGCTCTCGCTTTACTTTTTGTCCCAGGGATTCACAACAAAGTTCATGCAGTTTTTCTTCACGTTTTGAAAATGAAAAACAAAAAAGGCCAGGCAGCAATTGAGTTTTTGAAGGGATACGGCTGGATTGCGGCCGTTCTTATAGGGATGCTAGGCACATTGGCTTATCTTGGCTACCTTGACCCTGAAAAAATAATGCCGGCCCCTTGCGTGATGGAGAAGGAAGGCATATCGTGCACAAAGCATAAAATTGAACCTGTAAAAATAACATTAACTTTCAAAAATAATCTTAGAAATGACATAATAGTTAATAACATAAGAGTAAATGACTGCGAAGGCACTTTTTCAGATGAGCTTAAGAACGGGGAAGAAAATGAGTTCATTATAAATGCCTGCAAAAATGGAGCCATTAATTCAAACTTCAAGAGCGAGTTGGTCGTTACTTACACAGAAAAAAATTCCGGAGTACAGAAAAAAGCAATTGGGCAGATAAAGACTTTGATTCAGTAAAGAAAATTCTTAAATTAGGAAAGTTATTTATAAGGACAAAATAATCTTTTGGTATGGCCTGGAGCTTTCTGCACGAAATTGGAAGGAAAATGATACACATATCAATTCTGTTTGTGTTGCTGATTCACTACCTGATAGAATCACGATACCCAAAAAAAGGATTTGCATTGCTATTCTTGGTTTTTCTCCTGATATTGTTCATTGTGCTTGAGTTTATGAGGCTTGAATTAGGATGGAAGGTGCCTGTGTTTTCAGCATTCATAAGGCCAAAGGAGCAGAATAGGATGTTTGGCGCTGTTTATTTCATATCGGCAACAATCATAAGTTTAGCAGTCTTTGAGTACAAGATTGCCCTTGCTGCGCTCCTGATGACGACTTTTGGCGACATGGCTGCGGCGCTCGTCGGAAAAAAATACGGCACAAGCCTCATTTACAGGAACAAGACATGGGCAGGGTTCTGGTCAGAGATTGTGACAAATCTCTTCGTCGGCTTCATAGTCCTAAAAGATATCACAGGAAGCGTATTCATCTTTGCATCAATGGCATTTGTCGCAACAATAGTGGAGACAGTAGTTGATGAGCTGGATGATAATTTGCTTATACCACTATTTTCCGGATTTGTTGGGCAGGTCATTTATTTGAGCCTATTCTAGAAATGCACTTGTTTTCATCAATTTCTTCTACCATTTCAAACATTGATTTCAGCCCGAGAGACAACGATCCTTCATCGCAAATCCTGCTGTGGACATAGGGGGAGATAATCCATTTCTTGTCCAGGTTTGAGAAAGGGTTTGTGAAAATTATTGTCAGATGCCTGTAGTCCAAAAATTTCTTCCAGTTCTTTGTCAGAAAGTCAAGATTTTCTTTTGAATTCAGGGTAAAAATCGAGAGGCTTTTGTCTTGATTCAGTTTTCCTGAAATTGAGTCAAAATCGCCAAAATCTTCCAGCACAAGCGCAAACTGCTCTTTGTCCTTGTATTTGATATCAATGTCAAACCCGTTATTGCTTTTCCCGATTGAAAGGATTTTCTTAGCAAAAACATCTTTATTCTTTATGAAATTCATTGCCCACTCGACAAGAAATTCGTGAACTTTCTGATTCATAGAAAAATCCTGAGACTTTTGGTTTATAAAATTACCGAATTAGTCAAAAACTAGAAATCCTTGTATTGCAGTATGGGCAGTTTTTCGGTGTTTTTGTATCAATGTTAATCTGGAACTTATATCCGCATGAAGAGCATTTGTGGCTCATCTTTGACGGCCTGTCTTCTGCATCAATCTTCTTTGTCTGGATTATCATCGGCTTTTCAGTGTCATCCTTTGGCTTTTTTGCAAACACCTCTTCCTCTATTTCCTTGTGGATTTTCTTGTTCTTGATGCAGTCCGGGCATATCATCAGTTTTTCATCGAGGTCGAGCTTCATTGCAGAGGCAGGAGACTTATTGCCGCATTTCTTGCAGGGAACCATTATTTCCTCTGTTTTTGGTTTTGGCCAGTCCATCTTACTTCGCCTTCTCAACTATGCCTGCAGAGCCGCAGTATGGGCATGTCCTCACGCTGAGATGGAATGCCCTTGAGAATCTGTACTTGCAGTCCTTGCAGAAATATTTCACTTTCCCTTCAGATGCCGGGCCTTTCTGCCATGTCAATGCAGAACTTGAGGGAACATTTCTCAAAAACGGCGAAGAGGATGGCTTCTCAAAGACAGATGGCTGCTTGCGTTCAATGCAGTTCCTGCAAGCCAAGTTGTTATTGCTCCCAGGGTCAACTCTCATCTTGTCCATTGTAAAGCTGTCGCCGCATTTGTAGCACTTAATCATCACATCAGTATTCCTTTCTATGCTTATCACCTTTTTAGAATAGTAAAAACTTTCTGCGGTTTAATATTTAAATCTTTTTGTTTCCTGGTTTTGATGAGGAAAGATTATTAAAAATCAAGGATTTCCATTTGTTTATACGGCTGTGATCCAGCGGTTAAGATTCGAGCTTCCCAGTAAAGGCAGCCAGTTAAGGTTGCCATATCAAAGGAGAAAGCTTGCTACCCGGGTTCGAATTGCGACAAGCTAACGTGCTTTCGCGCGCATGTCCCGGCAGCCGTAGTTATAGTTTTAGTGTATATCCCGAAGGGTGGTATATGGGCATTTCATTCAGCAATTCTCTAAATTGGGGTAACGGGAAAGTTTTGCATAAATTATTATACTAAATTAATTCTGATATAAAATATGGGATTAAAAGAAGAGATGATATTAGTTCTTGAGCCAGTATTTGGAGAAAGTATAAAACAGATGATAGAAAAATTTTACGATAATAGCGAACAGAAAGAAATTATTGAAATGGCACAATCCATGCTTAGCGGCTACATGGGTGCTGAAATGGGGAATAAATTATTAAAAAAAGTGGTTGAAAAATACCACATAGAGCTTTGAGATGGCAGAATCAAGGAAAACATTGTACTGGCTTTTTGCTTATGTACTTCTTGTAATTGCAGCTTTTTATTTCAGGGAAAGCCTTGGAAGATTGAATGACGTGATAAGCATAATTACGCCAGCCATAACAGTCTATTTTGGGTACAAGGCATACAAATTCTTTGGGTCTAAATCGCTTCAGGGAAAAAGTATTTTACTGATTACAATTTGCATGGGATTGTTCCTCTTTGGAGATTTTTATTGGATCTTGCATGATAAGGAAGTGATATCAATAGCAGATTTGCTCTGGCTTCTAGGGTATCCTTTCTTTATAGTTGGAATTTACTTAGGTGTAATTATTATAGATCCAGATTTCTTCAAGCAGAGGAAAAATATGCTTGTAACAGGATTGCTGCTCATAGTTGCGGCAATGTACCTTAAATTCTTCCCTCTTTCCTGGAATTCAGAAGCAGGATTCTTGGAAAATTTGGTTACATACGGCTATGTGATAGCAGACGTAATGCTTCTGTTTTTCACATTATTGGTAGTTTATGTTTCCTATTTAATCAGGTCAGGAAAATACTTTAAGTTCTGGGTTGCTGTTGGTATTGGAAACATCCTTTTCTTAGTTGCAGACAGCCTGTACGCAATCAACTACGCCACATACATATCTGGAGATTTTGTAGACATGATCTGGATTTTAGGTTACATAGCTTATGCCATTGGATTCATCATTTTGGTTGATAATGCCTCAAATGCAATTGAAACTGCAAATAGTTTGATAAAAACAAAATTGAAAAGAAAGTAATCATGATCCTAGGAAAAGAAGGCATCAAAACTATACCTGCATAAAGCATGCAAAATCTGGCCCCATGGCAAGCCGTATAATAAACTTTATAAATCCTTTTCTAACACACTGAAATATGAGCAAGAAAAGCAAAAGGAAGGCAAAGAAGATTAATCCTAAGAAGGAAAGGTACCTGAAATTCAGGAAAGAAAAGCCAAGCGCCATAGTAATGTCCACTCCTGACTTGCCTGAAGAAGCACAGAAGGAAAGGAGAGTGGATGAGCAGCACATAAACGATTTCTGGCGGCATTACAGAAGGCCGACTGAGAGATATGTAAGAGATAGGGATGCAAAGAGTAAGAGATAATTCTTTTTTTAATAGATGGCAAATCCAAATTATGATGGAGTAATGGATCTGTACAATCAGCTAAAACGTGCTGGACATGAAGACAGGGCAAAAGCAGTGATGGATAAAATCGCATCTAAATATCCTCACGGAACAAATGCTCCACCTGAAGAAATCAAGAAAGGATTGGAATCGATTGTTGATTCTTCACCTTCATCGCACGGAAAGGGAGCTCATGCAAACCCGCAAAAGCCTGCCCAAAATATAGGAAATCTGGCAAAAGCGGCAATGATTGTGGGAGGACTTGCATTATTTGCTTACACTGGAATTCCCATAATTCCATAGACTGAAAAAATTGATAGTGCTAATTTCCTCTCCGAAAGGACAGGCAAAAAAATTAATAGTCTCTGGAAAGGGTATCTTCCTCTGCGAAGGCACAAACCAGCCTAAGAGGCTTAACGAAATAAAAAACCAGGGCTCCCTTCAAATCGCACTTCGTGCTTGAAAGGGGACTCGCCAGTGCAGTATTTTCAGTGTTCTGGTTGCCATAGAATTATTCGTGCACAATCTTGTCGGGAGAGAAAGTGCAACAGTCAGTGCGAGGTGTCATTTGTCACCGAGCTAAGCGGTTGACATGGGCAATGGCTGCGAGCCCCTGCGACATTGGGGGCGAGCATAAAAATGACCGTCACGAAGTGACGTAATAAAAATTTAAGAAATCTCATGACAAAAAGACAAATTAAGAAAAAAATTACTCGCCCTTTGCTGCTTTTGAATCTGCTTCAGAGTCGCCATAAGAAGGGACTGCTGCCTTGCTTATTATCATGATGTCTCCAATAGATTTCACAAGCTGATGCGGCACAATAACCCCTTTTGCAGAGCCAAGGACCTTGTTCAAGAATGAGTTCTTTGTTGCCCTTACTCTCCATCCAAAAATCTTGTTCTGAGTCAGGATTGATTCTTCAATATCCCCAAAATATTCGCCGTTGTCAGTAAAGACCTTCATGTCATAACTTTCGCTGATTTTCTTCATTTTTAGCATATGATCACCTTTTAATTGTTATGATTTTTTTAGCTACTCCAGAGTATTTAAACTTTTTGGAAAGGATTTAAAAATTTGGTCAAATCCCGCAACTCGTGAATTACAAAAACGTCTCATTTATCGGAACTTCGCACATTTCAAGGCAGAGTGTAGACGAAGTCCGTCATTTCATTGAAGCGCACAGGCCAGACATAGTCGCAATTGAGCTGGACAGAAAGAGGCTGCACGTTCTGATGCATAAAGGGCCAAGGAAAATAAGCTTCAGGGCAATAGGCAAAATAGGATTAAAGGGATTCTTATTCTCAATTTTGGGCGCATGGGCCGAGAAAAAACTTGGAGATATTGTCGGGATTGCGCCTGGCTCAGAGATGAAAACAGCTGTAAAGCTTGCAATAAAGAACAGCATCAAGATTGCCTTGATTGACCAGGACATTGAAATCACATTGAAGAGGCTATCAAGTGAATTGACTTGGAAAGAAAAGATGAGATTTGTGGCAGATATTATTAAAGCGCCGTTTTCAAGAGAGAAAATTGAATTTGACTTGAGCAAAGTCCCGGGCAAAGAAATAATAAAGAAACTGATGGCAAAGCTGAAATCAAGATATCCAAACATCTACAAAGTACTGGTTGAGGAAAGGAATGTTGCCATAGCAAGAAATCTGAACCACATAATGGAAAAAGAAAAGGATAAGAAAATATTAGCAATAATGGGCGCAGGCCACGTTGATGATGTCATAAGCATTCTGAAAAAAGGAGATGATGGCATAAGTTACAGCTATACTTATAGAACGTAATTCCATTAGATTTTTAAATAGAAAAGTATATATCTACCTTTTGGGTGGAAATGTAAATGATTAACCAATTCAAAACAATTTTGATGCTAGCTTCTTTGACAGCTTTATTGCTATTTGTCGGCTCGCTATTTGGGACATCGGGGTTGATTTTGGCAGCAGTCATTGTAGGCTTGATGAACGTTGTTTCATATTTCTTCTCTCACAAGATAGTGCTTGCGATGTATGGCGCAAAAGAAGCAAAGCAAAGTGAATACTCGTCTTTGTACAGGATTGTGAAAGATGTTGCTCAAAAAGCCGGCTTGCCGATGCCAAAAGTGTACATTATACCTACAAATTCCCCAAATGCTTTTGCAACAGGAAGAAACCCAGAACATGCTGTGGTTGCTGTAACAGAAGGCATCATGAAAATCCTGAATGAAAAGGAGCTAAAGGGTGTCATTGCCCACGAATTCGCGCATATCAAAAATAGGGACATTCTGATTTCAACAGTTGCAGGGACGATTGCAGGCATCATATCTTATGTTGCAAACATGTTCATGTGGTCTGCAATGTTCGGCGGAAGAGATGATGACAGAGGAGGAGGCAACATAATCGGCCTTTTGCTTCTGACAATCCTGACCCCGATAATTGCCAGCCTTATCCAGCTTGCTATATCAAGAAGCAGGGAGTACCTTGCAGACGAATCTGGCGCAGAATATGTTCATGATGGGCATTCACTTGCAGATGCCTTAGAAAAGATTGAAAAGAATGTGAATGTAAATCCAATGAAATTCGGCAACCAGGCAACTGCCCATCTGTTCATAAGCAACCCTTTCAGGAACAGGAACTTTTTGAGTATGTTCATGACACATCCTCCGACAAGTGAGCGTGCCAGAAGATTGAGGTCAATGAAGGTTTGAGGCTTTCTTTCTCTCCGAAAGAACAAACCAGCCTAAGAGACCTAATGAAATTATAAGACCAGTTTGCTCTTCGAAGGAACAAGCCAGCCTAAGAGGCTTTTGAAATAAAAATTCCGGGCTCCCTTCAAATCGCACTTCGTGCTTCAAA
>Ga0209211_10006435_pt1 | contig 16983 bp, 22 predicted proteins | sample RifGroA2_FD_183992 | JGI IMG/M metagenome (GOLD analysis project Ga0209211, IMG submission 183992) | Groundwater microbial communities from Rifle, Colorado, USA - Groundwater A2 (SPAdes) (version 2) | ecosystem: Environmental > Aquatic > Deep subsurface > Groundwater | place: Rifle, Colorado... | reverse complement strand
TCGTGAGATTCACCGAGTCAGTACGCATGTAGGTGATATGGCCAGCTTCATACAATTTTTGTGCGGCGCGCATCGTCCTTGAGGGCGCGAAGCCAAGACGCGTAGAGGCGGTCTGCTGGAGCGTGGAGGTAGTGAACGGTGGGCGGGGATTGCGCTCTTCAGCTTTCTCGCTCACGTCAGCAACGCTCCATTTCGCGCTCCTGCCTGCCTGTACGATTCGTTCGGCCTCTTCTTTTGTGGCTGGTTGTTCAGTGCAGGTGGTATTCAAGGTCGAACCTTGAGAATCGGATGTAAGGTTCGACCTTGTCCGAAAATTCGCATTCAATACAAAATAGGTAACCGGTATAAAAGCTTTAATTTCTCGCTCGCGTTCTGCGAGGATACGGAGTGCTGGCGACTGCACGCGCCCGGCAGAGAGACCGTAGCGCACCTTCTTCCAAATAAGACCGGAAAGGTCGTAGCCGACGATACGGTCGAGGACGCGCCGCGCTTCTTGCGCGCGGCGCAAATTTTGGTCGATATCACGCGAATGTTCGAGGGCGTCTTTTATCGCATTTTCGGTGATTTCATGATACACGACCCTTCGCATTGGTTTCGTGCTTCGTGTTTTAGATTTCGAATTTTCCGAATCATTTTTTATGATTTGGGCGATGTGCCATGCTATCGCTTCGCCCTCGCGATCGGGGTCGGTCGCGAGATAGATCTCGTCTGCTTTTGCCGCCGCGTGCTGTATTTTCTCTATCACTTCACGTTTATCGACAGGGACAACGTAACGCGGTACAAAGCCACCCTCGATATCGACAGCGTCTTTGTTGCTCTTCGGTAAGTCGCGCACGTGCCCAACCGAAGCAAGGACCGTGTAGTCCTTGCCTAAGTAGTGTCCGATAGTTCGCGCCTTTGTCGGAGATTCAACAATGAGTAATCTCTTAGTCACAAGTTAACTCATAGCGCGCATACCTATATATGGTCAAGTGGGTCCGGAAATCAGAATAGCAAAAACCGGTCGCGCTCCGGGCCGCTAGGCCAAGTCCTACTACCGGTTTTCGCTATTCTGATTTCCGTGTATGCTAAGCGATTTCAACGCATATCGGATGATGGTCAGAACCGACACGGTCGGGGAGAACCTCTGCTTTTTTAATAGAGAACGAATGAGAGACGAGGATGTGGTCCAGCTGGCTCCCCGCAAACGCATGCGTCGTTTCTCCGCGGAGCGGGTTCAGGAGCGCATGCTCCACAAAATGCTTTTCAATCCGCGTTCGTTCGCGGCGGTAGAGGAACGCGTCGGCAATAGAGCCGCCGAGGAACCAGTTGAGAATCGCTATCAGAGGCGATTCTACGGTATTGAAGTCGCCGCAGACAACGGTCGGGCGGGAGGGGTCGCGCTCGGCCATCGCTATCTCAAACTCGCGCACGCGCAAGTGCGGGCGGGTAAGCGCGGTGTGCAGGTTGAACACGCGGAGCGACCCCTTCGATGCGGCGATGTCCGCATAGAGGCCGTTCCGGTTCCGTATCTTGGACCAGTGTAATGGCCGCATAAGGTGAACGAACACTTTCGTACGGAGCGGCAGGAGCGGCCAGTAATCGGGCCACGGGAGGGAGCCGGAAGCGATGACCGGATGTCGCGAGAGGATGACGAGGTGGTTCCGGTGCGTCTTCGCGAACAGGCGCTCCACGTCTACTGCGTCCGCGATGTGGAAGGGAAGCGTGCGTAGGCGCTTCAGAAATTCGTCCGGCACCTCCTGCAGGCAGAAGATATCGAAGTCTGACTTCGATATGAACTCGAACGCGCGGTCAAGCTCACGGTTGCGAAAGAGCATGTTCCAGGAATAAATCGTCATACAGGAATGATATACTATTGCTTCTTACAGGGCATCTCGCCCTTTGATCATGTCTTCTCTTGCACGAAACATTCTCGCTTTAGTATTTTTTGGCGCTCTGTTCGTTCTCGTCTCCTACGGCACTTCCGTATATAAGCCGCAGCTTGGAGCTTTCGTCGAGGCGGGAGGCATCTGGGGCATGGCGGGCTATGTCGTGCTCACGATAATTTCCGTCGTATTCGTCCTTCCGCTTGATATCCCTTTCCTTATCCCGCTTGGCGCTCATCTCTACGGCGTGCCCACGACCGCGCTTATGAGCATTCTCGGGTGGACGATCGGCAGCGGCATCGCATTTCTCATCGCGCGGAAGTTCGGCGCCGCTGTCGTTGAGAAAATGATCGGCCTTGACCGTGTTCGCGCTATCGAGCGACGCATACCGACCCGCAACCTCTTCTGGTCCGTTGTTGGGTTGCGCATGCTGGTGTCGGTCGACCTATTGAGCTACGCACTCGGTCTCTTCAGCTCCCTGTCATGGCCCTCGTACCTGCTTGCAACGACGATTGGTGTCACGCCGTTCGGCTTCTATTTCGCGTATGCGGGCACCCTGCCGCTGCACTTCCAGATTGTTGCGATCATCGCCGCTCTTATTCTCGCGACGGCCGTCATGCTCCGCTACCGCATTCCTCGAGAGTTGTGATTAGCGGCGCCGCCACGCGCCGAACTCTTCTTTGATGAGTCCGCGGAGCTCAAGGGCGACGAGTGCAGTTAAAATTTCGCCCGCACCACCAGAGGCGGCGCGGAGTATTTCATCCCTCGTTTTCGGCTCATCAAGCATATTCCAGATAACGAGCTCGGTGTCCTCGAGGTCGCTCGGCGCCACTCCACTTGTGCTGCCCTCGCGCGGCGGGATGTGTAGTACTTCAAGAATGTGTAATGGTTCCGTCACGAGTGCGGCGCCGAGTCGGATGAAGAGATGCGGACCAAACGAGTGAGGGTCGCCAATGCGATGGGGGATACAGAGCAAATCGCGGTTGTACTCGCTTGCAAGCCGCGCAGTGATGAGCGTGCCGGATTTATTTCCCGCCTCAATGACAAGCACGGCGTCAGCGAGCCCGACCATCAGGCGATTCCGTTGCGGAAAGAAATGCACCCGGGATAACTCGTTGGGGGCGTATTCAGAAAGGAATCCACCGCCCGCTTTTAAAATTTCCTTTGCGAAGCTTCGGTTACTACGCGGATAGAGCACATTATCACTGAGTCCCGAACCGGGTAATGCGAGTGTATGAAGTCCGGCGGCGAGCGCCGCTTTATGTGCGCAGGTGTCTACGCCAAGAGCGAGACCGCTCACGATGGAAATAGGATAGCCCGCAAGACCGGTGATGAGCTTCTGGCACGCTTCTTGCCCGTAGCGCGTCATCGCGCGACTGCCGACAACCGTAAGTAATTTATTCCCTTCCGGCGGCATTTGCCCCCGTATCCACAGCCGTTTCGGCGGTTGTGGTATCTCCAGCAGTTGTCCCGGCCACTTCTCGCGCACAAGTTCGCGTATCTCCATAGGTGCAGTATATCTTGTCGCAAAACTTTTCTTCGCCATCCAAGAGATGTACCTATAGGTACAAGTTGTGGATAGTTGACGAAATATTAGTATTAGGTATGCTACCTTCTGTTGCACCTAACGCACCCAACCACACGAGGAGTAGAGATGCAGAACAAACCAGGACGTATACCCGTAGTGACGGGGCCGGTGATTTACGAAGTCGAATGCAGCGGGCGCAACGCTTCAGGGCAGAAGGTTCTCGAGAAGCCGTTGTGCGTGAGGGTGAAGGTCATGGGTCCCGAAAATGGGTCTATCATTTCAACCCGTCCAGAAGGATGTCCACATAGTCGCGGAGATTCGGAGGCTCCTTCGTTTCTGCCGAGTTACCAATGTACAACCTCGAATGACGTGGACGTACCTTGCCCCTATGCGGTTGACATTCCTACCGGAGTAGATGCCCTTTTCGAGCGCGTGAAGATTGCGGCCGTGTGACACCGGTCGGCCAAGCCTCGAACAATGGGGAGCCCCAGGCTCTCGTTGGTCGGGGCTTTTCATTTTTATTTGATATACTATTAGGCACATGCTCGATATACATTTTATTCGGGAGAATGCCGATATCATTAAAGCCGGTGCGGCGAAGAAGCACATCGAGTGTGATATCGACCAGCTCATTAGGGTTGATGATGAACGCAAACTCATACGGCAAGAGCTTGACATCAAACGCGCAGAGCAGAACCGCCGCAGCAATGAGATTCAAGTATTGAAAGACACCGAGCGCGAGCAAGTCATCGAACAGATGCAACACCTTAAAGCCGGCATGACCGAAGCTGAGGATCGATTGAAGAAAGTGATGGTCGAGTGGCAAAAGCTAATGCTCACCGTGCCGAACATCCCCGACATGTCGGTACCCGACGGTGAGAGCGACGCGGATAATATGGAAGTGAAAAAATGGGGCATCCTGCCGGAATTTTCATTTTCGCCCAAGAGCCATGTCGAGCTCATGACGGAAGGCGACATGGCCGACTTCGAACGTGGTGCAAAGGTCGCCGGCTTCCGCGGTTATTTCCTCAAGGGTGATGCGGCGATTCTCTCCTATGCACTCTGGCAATTCATTTCGAACCATTTTGTGAAAAAGGGCGGATTTGTGCCGATGATTGCCCCATCGCTCGTACGCCGCGAATCATTCATGGGCACGGGCTACTTGCCGCAATCGGAGGAGGACTTGTACAAGACGCAGGACGGCGAGTATCTTGCAGGCACAGCTGAGGTCGCAAGTATGGGGTACCACATGAATGAGGTGCTCGACGCAAAACAATTCCCGCTCAAATATTTTTCATTTTCACCATGCTTTCGTCGCGAGGCGGGGGCGCACGGCAAAGACACAAAAGGTCTCGTGCGTGTGCACGAGTTTTATAAATTCGAACAAGTCATGCTCTGCGAAGCATCGCACGAAGCGAGTGTGAAGTATCACGAAGAGTTGACGGCAAATGCCGAGGAGATGATTCAACTGCTCAAGATTCCGTATCATGTCGTCATCAACTGCAGTGGTGACTTGGGATTGGGACAGGTTAAGAAATATGATATCGAGTGCTGGGTGCCGTCTGAAGGGAAGTATCGCGAGACGCACTCCTCCTCGTACTTCCATGATTTCCAAACACGCCGACTCAACATTCGTTATCGCGACGAGCAGGGCGAGATGAAGTTCGCGCACTCATTGAACAACACCGCGCTCGCGACGCCGCGACTCCTCGCGATTATCATCGAGAATTACCAACAGTCGGACGGTACGATTAAAGTGCCTAACGTGCTGGTGCCATATGTTGGAAAGAGCGTCATCGGTCCCGCTTAGTACTGCGCGGCTCGCGGAGCGGCGGCGTCTGCGCCGTCGCCGTGGTCTCATCGCTTTTATCATACTGCTCCTGCTCCTGCTCGGCGCTGCTATCTACGGGCTTTGGCAATCTTCTGTGCGGGTCTCAACTGTTCTCGTATATGGCGAGGACCAATCTCTCGTTACCTATGCAAAGACCGCGATGCAAGGGAGTTATTTCGGTATCATTCCGCGTGACTCAACATTCTTCTTTCCTGCGTCGAAAATTCGCGCTGCTATTCTTGCTGACCATTCAGGCATCGCCGCCGTGTCCATATTCAGAAATGGATTTACCAGCATATCCATCAAACCGGATAATCGAGTGTCTATCGCACGATGGTGCGGTCTTGCTCCCACCCCTGACGTGGAGGAGTATTGCTACGTTTTTGATGCAAACGGATATATTTTCGCCGCTACCGCGACTACAACGCAAACTATCAACACATTTATACTCTATGCACCACTCGTGGGAGACACGTTAGAGCCACTTCGTGCGAGCATTGCGCATGCGGGCAGAATTCCTTCCGTTTTCGATTTCGCACGGCAGCTCGACACACAGGGCTCGCCGGTGACGCGAGTTGTTATTCGCGGAGACGAAGTTGACGATTATCTTGCAAGCGGTACGCGCATCACCTATGTTCTCGGGCATGAAAATACTGCGTTTACGGCGCTGGTCTCCGCACGCGAGAATATGAACCTCGCAGACGATTCACTCGACTATGTGGACCTGCGTTTCGATGGCAAGGTGTATTTGAAAAAGAAACAGTGATACTGTGCGCATATGTCGTTCTGGAATAAGCTCTCTAAGCCGTTTTTTGTCATGGCGCCGATGGCGGATGTGACCGATGTCGCCTTTCGCGCGCTCGTCGCGACGCGGGGTAAGCCCGACGTCTTTTGGACGGAGTTCGTCTCGGCGGACGGCCTGTACCACACGCGCGAAATACAAAAGATGCCGGACACAGAGAACCCGCTTATGCGCGACCTCGCGTTCGAGGAGAGCCAGCGGCCCATCGTTGCGCAGATATTTTCATCTAAGCCTGAGATGATCACTTACGCGACGAAGCTTGTGGACGAACTCGGCTTTGATGGTATTGACCTCAATATGGGTTGCCCCGATAGGAGCATTGAGAAACAGTACGCGGGCGCGGCGCTCGTGAAGAATCCGGCACTCGCAGTGGAACTCATTCGCGCGGCGCAGGAGGCAAGTAGTTTGCCGGTTTCAGTGAAGACGCGCATTGGCTACAACAAAGAGTCGTTGGACGAATGGCTTACGGCACTGCTTGAAGCAAATCCTGCCGCCATCTCGTTACATTTGCGCACGCGCAAAGAGATGTCGCTTGTGCCCGCCGATTGGGAATTGATGAAAAAAGCAGTAGCAATTCGTAATAAGATAAATCCAAATGTATTGCTGATAGGGAATGGCGATGTGCGAAATCTGGAAGATGGGCGAGCAAAAGTGGCAGAATCGGGGTGTGACGGCATGATGCTCGGCCGAGCGATGTTCGGCAATCCGTGGGTCTTTGCTGGCAGGAAAAATAATGAAACGCCGCTCGCCGAAAAGCTCGCGGCGCTCCTAGAACTCGCATACGGATTTGAAAAAATCTCTCCGCCGAAGAATTTTGCAATATTGAAGAAGCACATTAAAGCATTCGTCTCTGGTTTCTCTGGCGCCGCCGACCTCCGCGCCCGCCTCATGCAAGCCGAGAATGCGAATGAGATAGAGAAGGTCGTGCTTGACACCATTAACTCGTACAGCTAGCTTAAGAGAGGGTACATTACCGAGGGGTTTTAAAATGAACAGTAAGATCAATCAGCGTCTGGGCGAGCTGGATAGGCTCGTTGTGCGCATGCGAGATAGCAGGGTTAAGTCCTTTCCTGTTACCCCGATGGGGTGGGCGGCGGTAGTGGAATCTTGTGTCAGGGATATTCGCGCAACACTCGCCGCCGAGTCGGCAAAGAAACCGACCGTTTCCACAATGAACTGATTTCGATTTTTCAACAACGGCCGGCTGGTGAACCAGTCGGTCAGTATTTTAATGTAATTTGGTATACTCAAGCTACTATGGCGCATCAGTCTCTTTATCGTATTCACCGGCCCGCAACCTTCGCGGAAGTAATAGGGCAGGAGCAGGTGACGAAGCCGCTTGAGGAAGTGGCGAAGTCCAAGAAGATTGGGCATGCGTATTTATTTGCCGGCACGCGCGGGCTCGGGAAGACCTCCGTCGCGCGCATCTTCGCGAGCGCTATCGGCTGTACCGAAAACGATTTGTATGAAGTAGACGCCGCGAGCAACAACAGCGTCGAGGATATCCGCGCGCTCACCGAGGGTGTGTACACGCTCCCGTTTGCCTCGCCGTACAAGGTCTACATCCTCGACGAGGTGCACATGCTCTCCAAGGGCGCGTGGAATGCATTTCTGAAAACGCTTGAAGAGCCGCCCGCGCACGCGGTGTTTATACTCGCGACGACCGAGCTCGAGAAAGTGCCCGAGACCGTACAGTCTCGTTGTCAGGTGTTTGAGTTCAAGAAGCCGACGCGTGCAGTGCTCGCCAAGATGACTGCCGTAGTTGCGAAGAAGGAGGGGTACGCGCTCGCGAGCGATGCTGCCGAGCTCATCGCGATGCTCGGCGACGGTTCGTATCGCGATGCACTCTCGGTCTTGCAAAAGGTGTTTTCCGGCGCGGAGGGGAAATCGCTTTCGCGCGAGGCGGTGGAGGCGGCGACCGGCGCGCCTAAGCGCGAACAGGTGCATGTGCTCGTGAGTGCGCTCGCTCTTGGCGAGCGCGGGAAGGCGCTCGAGGCTATTGAAAAGGCGTCAAAAGCCGATGTGGATATGAAGCTTTTCTTAGAGCTCGTGCTTGAGGCACTGCGCGCCACGCTCCTCATCCGCTACGCGCCCGAGCTCCGCGCCTCGCTCCAAAGCGAGCTCGGCGTGGACGAATTCTCCGCTCTCGAGAAATTCGCTAATGAAAGACCTCCGAAGTCTTTCATTACGCACACGACGATGCTCGCATTCCTCACCGCCGCCGAGCGCATCCGCTATGCACCCATTCCGGCGCTCCCGCTCGAGCTCGCCGTTCTGGAACTTTTCCCTGAAGAATGAGAGGAGAAATTATTCGTTGGCTGATTCTTCTTATTATCGCCGGAACATCTGGCGCTGGTCTTTTGTATGCATATCAATACATGCGCCCTTGCGCGCATCCGATTACATACACCATCGGCACTTTCGATTCGCGTTTTGGCATCACAAACGCTACACTTCTCGCCGAAGCGAAAGCCGCCGCAGAAATTTGGAACAAAGCAGCAGGGAAGACCATTCTCACGTATGATCCAAACGCCGCAATGAAAATAAATTTGATCTACGACGAGCGTGAGGCGAACGCGAAACTCGGAAGGAAAATTGCTCACCAGCAAGACAGTATGGATAGCGCACGTGCAACACTTGATGCTCTGCAGGCGCAATATACTACCAAACAAGCGGTGTATAACGAAGAGGTGAATGCAGTAAATGCTCGCGGAGGTGCGACACGGAGCGAAGCCACAATCCTAAACGCAGAACGAGATTCTCTGAACGCGCTCGCGGACTCTCTTAATGCGCAAGTCGCTACTTTCAACTCAAGCATCGCGACGTTCAATGCGACGGTGGAAGAATATAATCGAACTGCCGGCCGTACGTTCCAAGCGGGGCAGTATGTGCGCGACGCTTCCGGCGAGCGCATTAATATCTTCGAATTTATCGGCATCATACAGCTCAAGCGCGTCCTCGCACACGAATTCGGTCACGCTATTGGTCTCGACCATAACGACGACCCCAAAGCCATCATGTATGAGAAGAACGAAAGCGGTAACCTCGTCCCCACCGCCTCCGACCTCTCCTCCCTCCGCGCCCTCTGTGGGGCTTAACGAATAACAGTACTATATGCTATCGTTGCGTCATTGGGGAGTGGTGTAATTGGTAACACGCCTGCCTTTGGAGCAGGAGACTCTAGGATCGTTCCCTAGCTCCCCAGCAAATTAGTTATGAAAAAGCCGAAAGCAATAATTTATGACAACGATGGGATGGTGACGCATGGCGGGCGCTTTAGCGAGGAATACACAAAGGAGTTTAGAGTTGATACGGTCGTTATCGCGCCTTTTTTCGAAGGGCCGCTTAAAAAGTGTCAGGTAGGGATAGCAGATTTGAAAGAAGAACTCGCAAAGGTGGTTGATGCGTGGAGGTGGAAGGGTACAGTTGATGAGTTGATGCAATACTGGTTTGCTATTGGCGATACACCGCATGAGGACGTGTACGCATCTATTTCAAAACTGAAAGAGCAAGGCCTCGTTGTCTGTCTTGCAACAAATAATGAAAAGTACCGCACGCAGTACTTAATTCGTAAACTGGCATACGACAAAATCTTTGATGAAGTGTTTTCTTCTGCCGAGCTCGGTGCGTACAAGCAAAGCGCCGAAGGCGCAGAAAAGATATATCAGAGGTTGAAAGGAAAGTACGGCATTTTGGATAAAGAAGAAATATTGTACTGGGACGACCGCGAAAAGAATGTCGAGAACCTGAACATCATGGGCTTTAACGCCCAGCAGTATCGGGATTACGACGCATTCAAGACTGCGATGAGCGAGTGCGGTTTCCAGCTGTGATTGAGATTGAAGTCCCAGATAACTGATACAATCTACGCATAAACAGTATGAAAAGAGGCGTGGATTACATAGGAGTGGCTGTCGTTTTTGCATGCCATGATGGTAAAGGAAATTTCCTTTTCTCCAAACGAGGACCTCAATGCCGCGATGAACATGGCACGTGGGACCCGGGTGGCGGTGGATTGGAGTTTGGAAATACCGTTGAACAGACTTTGCGAAAGGAGATTACAGAAGAGTACTGCACCGATGTGCTTGCCTTTGAACGATTGGGGTACCGTGATGTCCATCGAGAAAATGATGGTGTAAAGACGCACTGGGTTGCCCTTGACTTCAAGGTTCTTGTCGACCGGGCTAAGGTGAGAAACGGAGAACCTCACAAGATGGAGAAGGTTGAATGGTTCACTCTCGATTCACTTCCAAGTCCTATGCACTCGCAGTGGCCAGTGTTTTTCAGTCTGTATAAAGAAAAACTTAATCACATATGAAAAACTTAAAACTCGGGACGAGTTTTGCAGTGTTCGTTATATTCTTCGGCGTGGCCGCGCTGGATGCGGTGCAGACCCAAAACTGGTTGCGGGTCGCGTTCTGGGTAGTCATCGGCGCAGTGTTCCTCTGGGCCGATATGAAGAAAGAATAAATCAGTGCTCTACTTCGTCTATCTGCTCGAGTGCGAGGATGGGTCTCTCTATACCGGCATCACAACCGATGTTGAGCGGAGATTTGCAGAACATAAAAAGGGAACAGGAGGAAATTTTACAAGAGCAAATAAAGCCAAACGCGTAGTGTATACAGAAGAACATCCAGACCGAAGCTCTGCACTGAAGCGCGAAGCTGAAATAAAGAAATGGCCTCACGAGAAGAAGCTGACTCTCATTGGTTGAGTTCTTGTATCTGCTGTACACAGCCCCACTCCCACCTCTTTTCTGACTTGATACCATAGGCATATGGACACAGACACAACAACAGGATTAGACAAAAATAAAATCATAGCGGTTTCCATTTCAGCAGTCATTATTCTCGGTGCGGTGCTCGGGTATGCATACTGGAAAAATAAGAAATCAGCGCAGCCAACCGCAGCCGATATACAGTCAGCGGTCGATGCTGCCGGCAGTGTTACCGACAGCGCTACACAAGGCGTGCTGCCCTCGATAGGTGAGGCGGCTAATCCACTCACTAATAAGCCGGATATCAATCCAACCAGCAAAACGAATCCGTTCGATTCAGTTAAAACAAACCCATTCCAATAACCGTATGAAAAACAATCTTTTGTCTGCAAGCATTTTGGGGGTTGGACTCGTAGTGTCGTCCCTCATCGTTGCGAACGGGGCCTTCGCGCAAACCGAACCATCTGGAATCCAATTTCCCGTGGCCGAACTAGGGAACTGTAAAGATAAAAATGCATGCAAGACCTACTGTGACGACGTGAGTCATGCTGATGTCTGTCTTGCCTTTGCCGAAAAGAACAACTTGATGTCGAAAGGCGAGATTGATACGGCAAAGAAATTTATGAAAGCCGGTGCCAAAGGTCCCGGGGGATGTACCGGCAAAGAGGCGTGTCAGGCGTACTGCGATGACATAAAAAACATCGATGCATGTATCGCATTTGCCGAAAAGACTGGCATATTGCCGCCGAGTGAATTGGCTGAAGCGAAGCAGGTGCAAGCCGCTATTGCGAAGGGAGTAAAGCCGCCCGCATGTCGAGGAAAGAAAGAGTGCGATGCGTACTGTGAAGATTCGAGTCACATGAAGGAGTGCATTGCCTTCGGCGAGGCCGCCGGATTCTTGCAAGGGAAGGAATTGGAAGACGCACGCAAGATGATAACGGCGATAAACAATGGTGCGACCCCGCCGCCGTGCAAAGGAAGGGAGGCGTGTGAGGTGTACTGCTCGGAACCTGACCATATGGAAGCGTGTATGACCTTCGCGCAGGCGGCAGGATTTATGACCCCTGAAGAGGCGCAAAATTCAGGGAAAATGCTAGCGGCTCTTAAAAAAGGAGTGAAGCCTCCTGCGTGTCGAGGAAAAGAAGCGTGCGATGCATACTGTTCGGAGCCTGCACATGCCGATGAGTGTATACAGTTTGCCGAGGCGGCCGGCTTTATGTCCGCAAAAGAGGCTGAAATGGCAAAAAGAACGGGAGGCAAAGGACCAGGGGGATGTACCGGTAAAGATGCATGCGAAGCTTTCTGTGGTAATCCGGACAATCAAGACGCTTGTATCAACTTTGCAAAAGAGAATGGAATGATCTCGGAGGAAGAGGCCGGTCGTATGCAGGAAGGACAGCAGGAACGCAGTATGCCATTTGGGCAAAAAATTGAACCGGGTCAAATACCGCCGGAAGGATATCCGCGACCGGAGGGGCAATTCACTCCTGGAACGTATCCGAACCAATCTTCGTTCGAGGGACAACGTCCGCCGGAGGGGCAATTCATTCCCGGAACGTATCCAAATCAACCGCCACCCCCACCAGGGGAGGGAACTGCCGGTTCAGCGTATCAGCAGTACCCGCAGCAATATCAGCAACAGTACCAAGAACAATATCAGCAACAATATCAGCAACAATATCAACAGCAATATCAGGAGCAATACCAACAGCAGTACCAGCAGACGCAGCCCATTCCAGGGGTAGAAACAGTAATACCATCGGTTTCTCCAGAGATAAATAGCGCGGGCATTCCTTCGGAGCCAACTTTTTTCTCGCCGCCACCGATAGAATCAACGGCCCCACAGTCTTCTAATTTCAACCTCAAGAGTTCTCTGGGAGCGGTGGCATCCTTTTTCGGAGGATTATTCTGAATGGAGCACCATTTAGCGTTCCCGTCTTGTTTCAGCTACAATAGTGTTCGATATGACTACCAAGACGCGGGTGGCTGGCGCTAGCATCGCCGCGCTCGCACTCGTCTACACCTTCGGCTACTTCGGTTTCGTCTCGACGGAGTATCGTTCGGAGTTCTTCGGCGCACCCGAGAAATTCATTCCGTTGCCGGTATTAAACAAAGACGACTACAACGCACGGCTCCTCGCGCTCGCGCACGTGAGCACCACCACGGAGACTATGGCGACCGCATCAACATCAGTTAGTGTCATTTCCACCACTACGCCCTCGCTCTGGCCCGTCGGCACAGTCTACCCGAACGCCGGAGCCATCCTGCCGTTCAAACGCATCGTCGCGTACTACGGCAATTTTTATTCCAAAGGGATGGGTGTGCTCGGCGAATATCCGACTGACCAATTACTCGCGATGCTCGCGAGCACGACGGCAGAATGGGCTGCTGCCGACCCCTTGACGCCCGTGGTGCCGGTCATCCACTACATCGCAGTCGTGGCGCAGGCGAGCGCGGGCAAAGAAGGGAAATACATCCTCCGGATGCCCGACGACCAGATAGACCACGCACTTCTGCTCGCGCGTAAGATACAGGGCATCGTCTTCCTCGACGTGCAAGTTGGACAGAGTACGCTCCAGTACGAACTCCCTCAGCTCGAGAAATACTTGAAGATGCCGGAGGTGCACCTCGGTATCGACCCGGAGTTCTCGATGAAGCACGGCGAGCGTCCTGGCACAGTCATCGGCACGTTCGATGCGGCTGACGTAAACTACGCCGCGGAATATCTCGCAAAACTCGTCCGTGACAATCAGCTCCCGCCGAAGGTGCTTGTTGTGCATCGATTCACCCACGACATGGTGACGAATTATAAAAAGATTACGCCTCTGCCGGAGGTGCAGGTGGTGATAGATATGGACGGTTTCGGCTCGAAAGAGAAGAAATACGGGACATACAACAGAGTCATCGCGCCCGAGCAGGTACAGTTCACGGGCATCAAGCTTTTTTATAAAAACGACATCCGGCCGCCCGCAGACGGCCTCCTCTCACCCGCAGAAGTTCTGAACCTCACCCCCGCACCCATTTACATTCAGTATCAGTAATCTACGGGCTCACAACAATATGGGTGTTCCATATCATTAACGACCGTTATACATATGGAACAGGTTTGGTAAGAGAGAAGCCCTGCGGGAACGCAGGGCTTCGAGGTGATGGCGTCGTCGTCAGAAACTGACGTTGACACCAAAAATTGCCGTTGTTTGTTTTCTCGCGGCGCCCTCATCATCGAGGATCTTCCCGCGAAGCAGACCGATCCAAACTTGGGTCTTTTTTCCTTCGACCTTGGTGTTGAACTCGAGCCGCGGACCACGACCAAGTAAAGTTTCGTCCATCGCGCCCGCCCCGAACTTTTCGGAGAAGGCGTACGTGGCCGTCACTTTGTGCCACGGACCGCTCGCCCGACCCCTCTCGAATGAACCGTGGAGATTCCACTGCTCATTCGGATTTGCTTCGAAGAAAAACATTCGACGCGATCCCAGACCTTCTTCAGGCACGGTCTCGCGACCGACGCCGAGGCCGAACTGGAGCCCTTCAATGGGTTTCCAGGTTGGTCCCGCAATGTACTCGCTGTATCCCTGCGATTCTTTCCAGACGAATGCAAAGAAGCCGAGTGAATCCGTTATGTCTTTTTCGTACCAGATGATGGCCCTCGAAGGTTGTTTACGCGAGAGCACCTGCGCTTCAACCCAGAATCCGAGTTCCTTTTCTTCATTCGTCTCGGCTGCCAGAAGAGGCAACGAAACGAACACGAGCAACATCAAAATCAAAGAGCGGTAGAGCTTGTTCATCACGACCTCCTCTATTGAGTAGACGATGCTAAGCTTCAGCACCCTGCTGACAATCCTAGCATATGTGTCATTATTTGTCAAGCCAATGTCCTTATTATTTCCGACCGTTAAAGATAAGGATATTTCAATATTCCAATAATGACGCTAAAATGCTTCTATGGAACCCGCACTGCAGCTTCTGCATGAAGTCGTGGTGACTGCTATCGTCGTGAAAGACGGAAAATACCTCATCACGCGGCGATCGCCCCTGAAGAAGCGTTTTGGCGGTATGTGGACCGTCCCGGGCGGGAAGCTTGAGACAAGCGATTATGTCAATTTGCCGAAAGACACCAAAGATTATTGGTACAACGTACTTGAGCAAGTACTGCGCAGGGAAGTGAAGGAGGAAACGGGACTAACGATTAAAAATATCGAATACGTGACGTCGCTTGCGACGATTCACGCCGACGGCGCGCCGTCGCTCGTCATTTCCTGCATGGCGGACTGGGAGAGCGGGGAAGTCGTGCTCCAAGAAAACGAGACCGACCAATATGTGTGGGTCTCGCTTGAAGAGGCGAAGAATCACGACCTCATCGGCGGCATCTACGAAGAACTAGAAATGGCCGATGCACGGCGCAAGGGGATAAAGTCGGAATGGAAAAAGGCGTAGTATGCTTCTCCCATGCGCCGAATTGTCCTCATATCGTGCGTAAGCACAAAGCTCGGGAAGCCGGCAAAGGCGCGAGATCTCTACATCAGCCCGCTTTTCAGGTTCAATCTCGCCTACGCTGAGTCACTCAAGCCCGATATGGTATTTATCCTCTCTGCTAAATACGGACTCGTGCCGCTCAATCGAAAGATAGCGCCTTACAATGAGACGCTAAATACAAAAAGAAATGCCGCAAAAAAAATATGGGCGAACAAGGTTCTGCACCAACTGAAAGCAAAAACGGATTTGAAACTCGATGAATTTATTCTGCTCGCGGGAGAACGTTACAGGCGATTTCTGCTCCCGCATCTTGCACGCGTGCGTATTCCGCTCAAAGGGCTCGGACTCGGACGGCAATTGCAGTTCCTGAAGCGAACGCTCGTATGACCAGCTGCAAAGCATTTCATGAATGGGCGCGCACGCTCACCCAATACCGCTTCTCGTTCGACCGCTCGGGTATCCCACCGAACGGCATTTACCTTCTTTTTGAAAAAGGCGAGCGGGGCCACGGCGGCGAACGCATCGTGCGCGTGGGGACGCACACAGGGGAGGGTCAGTTACTCTCGCGCTTGAAGCAGCATTTCATCACGCCGAATAAGGACCGGAGCATATTCCGCAAGAATGTCGGTCGCGCGCTCCTCGCGCGCGACCGGGACCCTTTTCTGGCCGATTGGGAACTCGATCTCACGCCCGCCGCCACTCGCGCGCGACATGCGCACCGCATCGATGCCACAAAACAAGAATCAGTCGAGGGGCGCGTGTCGGATTATATCCGCGATAATTTCAGCTTTGCGATCATCCGCATCAATGGAAAAGAAGAACGGCTCCGACTCGAATCGAGAATCATCTCTACCGTATCGCTTTGCCCTTTGTGTAAGGCAAGCGCGGAGTGGCTCGGCAGTTTCTCGCCCAAGGAGAAAATACGCGAGAGCGGGCTGTGGATAGTGAATGAACTCTATAAAAAACCGCTTGACGACGAGGACTTTACACGCCTCAAGGAGACCGTGCTATAATCGCGCCCATATGGAAACCAATGAACAAAACAGCAAATTTTTGCCTTTAGCAGTTATCGTTGCCGGAGTGCTTATCGCGGGTGCGGTTGTCTGGAACGGCTCACGCCCCCCAACAGCACCAACGGGGGCCGCTCCGGCGGGAAATGGCGCAGCACCAACAATAGCTGTTGATATTAAAAATCTGAAAGCAAGCAATGACCCCTTTATTGGTAACGCAAATGCACCGGTTACCATCGCATTCTGGAGTGACTTCCAGTGCCCGTTCTGTAAGAAATTTGAACTCGAGACGTTTCCGCAAATTGTGAAGGACTATGTGGACACGGGGAAAATAAAAGTCGTTTTCTTAGATTTCACCTTCCTCGGGCAGGACTCAGTTGCCGCTGCTATCTACAGTCATGCAATCTGGAAACTCTATCCTGCCCAGTACATGGATTGGCGCACGGCGATGTACATTGCTCAAGATGACGAAGGAGACCAGGGCTTCGGCGACGCCGAATCTATCGATAAATTGAACGCAACGATTCCGGGTATTGATGCAGTAAAGGTCGCTGCGGATGTAAAGGCAAATACAGCAACGTATCAAGCAATGATAGACGCCGATAGAGCTGAGGCGCAAAAAGCTGGTGTGAATGCAACCCCTGCGGTGCTCGTCGGCAAGCAGGTTATTTTGGGTGCGTATCCATTTCCGACCTTCAAAACAGCCATAGACGCGGTTCTGAAATAACTTGGAAACGTCCAAGTTAAAATAACGCGC
>Ga0209211_10006434_pt1 | contig 16990 bp, 14 predicted proteins | sample RifGroA2_FD_183992 | JGI IMG/M metagenome (GOLD analysis project Ga0209211, IMG submission 183992) | Groundwater microbial communities from Rifle, Colorado, USA - Groundwater A2 (SPAdes) (version 2) | ecosystem: Environmental > Aquatic > Deep subsurface > Groundwater | place: Rifle, Colorado... | reverse complement strand
TTCAGAATTCGCAGTCCGGATTTTCGTCAAAAAAAGTTCGGATTTTAACCAAAAGGCACCGCCAATTTTCAGAATTCGGATTTTGGGCGATTGTTGCCTCGCCCCGCCAAAGGCGGGGCTCGGCTTCGGCAAGGATTTTGAAGGGATTTTTGAAATCCAAAAACAATTTCTGCCCGCTCAAACGGAAGTTCACCGTGCGAAGCACGGATAAAATGAAATTTTATAAACCAATCTTTTTTTCTTTCGCCTTTGGCGAGAGGCAAAGCGATAATTTAATTTTGACTGCCCAATAATATGACAAACGAAAATCAAACCAAAAAGTTTTTCATTTACGCCCGCAAGTCAACGGACAGCGAAGACAGGCAAATTCGCAGTATTGCCGACCAACTGGCTGAATTGCGAGAGCTTGCCAAAAAAGAAAACATAGATGTTGTTGATACTTTGGTAGAAAAGCAAACTGCGAAAAAGCCCGGCCGGCCTGTCTTCGCTGAAATGTTAAAACGAATTGAAGCGGGCGAAGCAACGGGAATTTTAGCGTGGCACCCCGACAGATTAGCTCGCAATTCCGTTGACGGCGGGCAAATTATTTATCTTGTTGATACTGGAATTATCAAAGAGCTAAAATTCCCGACTTTTTGGTTTGATCCAACTCCGCAAGGCAAATTTATGCTTTCAATCGCTTTTGGGCAGTCAAAATATTACATTGATAATCTTTCGGAAAATATCAAGAGAGGTCATCGGCAAAAATTGAAAAACGGATTATGGCCTCAAATGGCCCCGCTTGGATATTTGAACAACAAAGAAACAAAACAAATCTATGTGGATAAAGAAAAATCGTCATTGATTAAAAAGGCATTTGAGGCCTACGCTACCGGAAAATATACCTTGAAAGAAATCCGAAAGATTATCAATGAACTCGGCTTGAAAGGGCGGCGAGATTCTTTGCTTTCCGTTTCAAATTTTCAGTATTTACTTCAAAATCCGTTTTACTACGGACTTATCCGCTACAACGGAGAATATTTTGAAGGAAAGCAAGAACCGATTATTTCAAAGAAACTTTTTGACGAAGTGCAGGAAGTAATGAAGCAAAAGAGTAAACCGCAGAAAGTTGACGAAATGAAATTTTTTCTATACCGCGGATTTTTCCATTGCGGAGAATGTGGCTTTACAATAACAGCGGATAAAAAGATAAAACCGAGCGGGAAAGAATACACCTATTACTACTGCACCAAGAAAAATCCAAATCACATTTGCTCGCAGAATGTTTTTACGAGGGAAGAAAAAATTTCATCTCAAATTAACGAAGCGATTCAAAAAGTTTCTTTGCCCGATGATTGGGCTGATAAAATGATAAACGAATTGAAAACTGAAAAAGAAACAAAAGTCCAATCATCTCGCTTTTTTGCTCAAAAGATAAATAACGAAATAAAAGCGATTGACGAGAAGCTGGAAAAATTAATGAACGCTTATCTTGAAAACGCGCTAAATCTTGCCGAATATCGGGAAGTCAAAAACAAACTCGTCAATCAAAAACAGCTTTTGAAAGACAAACTGACGGCTTTTGAGCAAAAAAGCAATAATCGGTTCGAACTCGCCGCCAAATTCATAAACTCCGTAAAACAAGCCGAAATTATCGCTTTGCAAGAAAATCCCGAACAGGGTCGGGATTTTCTAAAAAAGATTGGTTCGAACTTCCGTTTGAGCGGGCAGAAATTGTTTTGCGACTTTAAAAATCCCTTCAAAATCCTTGCCGAAGCCTCGCCCCGCCTCTGGCGGGGCGAGGCAACATTCGCCCAAAATCCGAATTCTGAAAATTGGCGGAAGGGGTGGGATTTGAACCCACGGTCCAGGTTAGAGCCCGGACGACACGTTAGCACCGTGTTGCTTTAGACCATCTCAGCCACCCTTCCATTGCCTACTCAAGGCATACATATTGTAACAAAAAAACTTAAAAAGTCAACACGGCTCCCACTTGGCGACGCTGCGGTGAGGCGCCCTTGTCCGAGTTTGACAATTAGTATAAAATATCACTGTCATATGCGCTCCACCATTAAAATACTTCTCATCCTCCTCGGCTTCGTCTCCATCCTGTATGTGAACTCCAATTTTATGGATCCGGATTTGGGGTGGCATTTGCGGTTTGGGAAAGAATTTTCAGAAGGCAATTTCAGCTACGTGGATACGTACACCTGGGGATATTACGGCCAGTCGTGGATTAACCATGAATGGGGCGGGGATATTTTTCTTTGGCAGGTTTACAGCAGGTTTGACTATCTGCCTCTGCTTTTGCTCATGAGCATATTGCCTTGGGCCGCTTTTTTAATAATGAACCGCGTCTTTCAGAAGAGAATCACCATTACATCGCTGGTGGCCGCTCTTTTTGCCGCCTGGGCCGTTCACCATATATTTTCGGTCCGACTGGCTTCATTTTCCTCTTTATTTCTGGCGATACTACTCTGGAATTTAGAGAGGTTGCCCGCAAAAAAAACTTATTACTTCTGGCCAATCCTTTTTTGGGTCTGGTCGGCCTTGCATGGAAGCTGGGCGCTGGGCTTTATTGTGATAGGGGTGTATGTTGTTGGAAATCTCGTTGCATTGTCATTGCGAGGATCAACTCAAATGGACAAAAATTGGCCTCTCAAAACCACACTTCGCGTTGGGCTATGGTCTGTTATTTCTTTAATCGCGACACTCATTAACCCTTACGGTATTGACCTGTGGAAAGAAGTACTCGCATACTTAACGAACAACTACTACAAAGCGCATATTACCGAATGGGTGCCTAGCTATACCTATCCTGTGTACTGGCAAACAATTATTCTAGCCGGAATTGGCATTGCTTTTTTTATACTCGCGCTCCGCCATAAAAAACTCACTGTTCCACAAGCTCTTTTGTTCGTTCTGTTTTTTGTGTCAGCCGCCAAGTATAAAAGGCAAGTCTTGTACTTTGCGATGATTGCCCTGCCGCTCATAAGTTTAACTGTTCAATCCGCTCACAACCAACTCCTCAATAATCCCAAGGCGCGCGCAATTATCGATGCCAAGATTGCAAAGTGGACAGTTTGGGGATTGTCACTACCTCTAATTGTTCTTTTAATGATTTATCATTTAAGCGGAGTGCGCTGGGTAACGGATGTGTGGGCGGATGAGGTTATCCTCCGCGAATATCCCATGCCGGCAGAGGCGGCAAAATTCTTGAAACAAAAAATCGGCGTTTCCAACACCTTTTTATTTAATGAATTCGCCTGGGGCGGATATCTGAACTGGATATTGCCGCAAGCAAAAATATTCTTAGGTGGACAAGGCACGGCCACCTGGCGATTTTCGGAAAAAGAAACAATGCTTGAACGTTACCACAAAATCATCTCCGGACCCGATGGTTTGAAAGAAATTGAATCCGGACCATCGCAATATATTATTTTGGCCAAGAGCGTTAACCTTCCTCTTCCTGATTCGGTCAACCGCCTCCTGTTTAACGAAGCTGAACTGAATAAATATTTCAACAACTCCCAAACTGAACTTGAACAAAGCCTAACAAACAGCAAAAGATGGAAGTTGATATATGAAGATGGGGTGGCGAGGGTGTGGGAGAGAGAATCGAAGTTATAAAGTTTGTAAAGTTGTAAAGTTATAAAGTTACGGTATACGTACTTTATGAACCTTATAACTTTATGAACCTTATAACTTCAATGTAACTCCGCTTCATCCTCTCCCCAACACAAACCCCCATACCCGCTCTGTTCCATGCTGCTTTAAGACGCGGGCGCATTCTTGCATGGTGGCGCCGGTGGTGTAAACGTCATCAACGAGCAGCGCCAAACGAGGCGCGGGTGACTGGCCACGCCAGATAAATGCGTCTGTAACATTTTCTAAACGTTCCTCTTTAGACAACCTTGCTTGCTGGCGGGTAAAACGTTTTCTGACTAAATTATCATCATCAATCGCCGCTGAATGACCGGCGATTTTTAGTTCATCTGATAAAATTTCGGCCAACAGCTTGGCTTGGTTAAATCCTCTCTCCCGCTCCCGCCGAGGGTGAAGCGGGATGGGGATAATGGCGCCTAACGATGGTATAGACGTTAATAAATTTCTCCAAATCTCGCCTATCTCGCGAACATAACGATATTTAAAATGATGGATTAATTTTGCCACAGGTGTCCCTTCTTCGTAATTAAATAAAGCCGTTACCCCGTCAAGATAGGCAACGGCTTTGCACGCCTCGCATCTTTTACCCGCCGCGACCTCATTGGCGCAACCGGGACACCAATGCATGGGTTGAACTTTCTTCTTTCCCAAACATTTTTCGCACCACCACTCCCCTTCTCCGCCGCACTCCACGCAAAACACGGGAAACAGAATGTCTTTACAATGTTTCAGGACGCCCTCCAACATAAATTTATTTCATCTCAAACCTCCCCACTTTCCACTCGCCCGCCGACTTTGTCAGCCACACTTTGGCATCGGAATAGGAAGTTGAAACTGTGCCTGATTTGTCCTCGATCCTCATCAATTTTAGCGTCACTTCAGCCGAGGAGTCGGTCAACTCAACCGGTTCGGTGGTGATGACTTTGGTGGTAACTCCGTTAAAAGTCTCTCCTGATTGCGCGCCATCCATCCTGCGGCTGATCCGGCCCCACAAATCTTCGGTCGCCAGACTCTCCACTTCCCTGATATTGTCAAAGTTGTTATCCGTGGAATAGGTGCCATAGCGTTCAATAAATATCTTGGCTAGTTGTTTCACCGCGTTTTCGGCCACTTCTTCCGCTGATGGAGCGCGAGTCCGAGGTCTGGCCGCGGTACTGCTGGGAACGACCCCGCTCTGACTGGCGTTCTCTTGATTTCTACGGCTAAAAAAATTAAGCACTCTGTTAGACTCCCCGCCCGACGGCTGGCCTTCACTTGGTTTTTTTGAGAGCGCCATAATCAAAATACTCACAGCCAAAATAACAAAAACAACTAAACTTAAGACGACGAATATGCGAGAGCGGAGAGTCATATTTGGAATGACAAATGTTAAATATCCAATGTCAAATAAATCCTAAATCCAAATGATTAAATTCCCTTAAATCCGTATTTCTTGAACGAAGTGAAAAAAATCGAAGCACGAAATCCGAAACAATATCAAAACTCTAATGACCGAATACCTAAACAATTAATTGCATCGCTGGCTCCATAGTCCCCCGACGTCACAGGAGGGGGCTGTGGAGTCTAAATGTAAAGAGTAACAAACAGTTGGGCTCCACAGCCTCGCCTCGGGCTCGGACTATGGAGCCAGCGGTACAAAAATAGTTTTGGATTTTAGTCATTTGAACTTGATTTGGCATTAGAATTTTGAACTTTTTCACTATCGTGTTTGTTTCTCAAAATCCTTTTTCGCTTTTTCAATGTCCAGGAGCTGTTGGGGGTTGGTGGTGACGATCTGGTCTTCGGTGTAGGAGGCAATAATTTTGATAGCCGCGTGTTTGGAGCCGGCAAAAAATATGCCTTCACCGACCGCGCTCTCCAAAAGCAGATAACGTTCGCTGTCAGTGAGCAAGAATGTTTTTTGTATCACGTCAATGGCCGCGGTTGATTGGCGCAAAAGCAACTGAAGAGCGGAGTTGGTGACAATCGCTTTGCCGTACTGGGAATTCAAAAAGTCGCCCACGTCTTGGGTGATGGTAGTGATTCCCAAATAATATTTTCTGCAGCGTTTGACGAGCGCGTGGATGAATTTGGCGCTGTCTTCGTGCATCATCAGCCACCACGCCTCGTCAATAACCAGAATTCGTTTTTTGCGCTCGGAACGCACCACGTTCCAGATATAGTTTATGATGGCGTAAATCGCCATGGGCCGCAATTCATCTTCCAGATCGCGCACGCTGAACACTACCAGCTGATTTTTCATGTCTACGCTGGTCGGAGAGTTAAACAGCCCGCTAAACGTTCCCTCGGTATATTTTCGGAGTTTCAAAATCAACTCGCCGCTGCCCTCCATGCCCTCCAGCACCTCTTGTAAATCCTGCATTATGGGTGGTGATACATTGGCCAAATCCGCGTCCGGAGTAATATCCTTCTTGGCGTATGTTTCAATAAGCGCGCGGTCTATAATCGCGTCCTGTTCGGTATTCATTCCGTTAAACATGATGCGCAGAAGGCCTTTTACCGTAATTACCGCGCCTCGAATTATATCCTCGGTGGACACTTCCTGCCCCACCGGGCGGGGCAGATCAAACGGATTCACCTTGCTCTCCGAGGAAAGTGAGATGTTGATATAGGTTCCGCCCACCCCGTCGCACAAATATTTGTATTCCATTTCCGGGTCAATGACTATCACCTCCACTCCCATCATCATACTCCGCAATATTTCCAGCTTAACCGCGTAGCTCTTGCCCGAGCCGGCCGTGGCAAACACCACCATGTTGCCGTTTTGAAGCGAAAAGCGATCAAACAGAATCAAACTGTTATTGTGACGATTTATTCCATACAATATGCCGTCATCAGAGGTTAACTCCGCCGAAATGAACGGGAACGTGGCGGCAATCGGAGAGGAATTCATGTTAAAGGCGATCATGAGTTCGTCGCTCGCCAAGGGCAAGGTGGAGTTAAACCCTTGTTCGGCCTGGTATAAAACTTTGCGGCTGTAGATGAGTTTTGACCCAAAAACAGATTCTATGTCTTCGGATACCTGATCCAGCTCTTCCTTGGTTTTGGTGTAAACGGTAACGTAAAAAGCAAACTGAAAAAAATGCTCGCTGCCCTGGGTTAAATTATCCCGCAACTGCTCAATGTCGCGGAGCGCGGTCTCGCGAATAGGATCGCGCGGCGCGCCCTTTTCCGCGTCCGCGTTTATCTGCGCTTCCAGCGCGCCCACTTTGTTGCGCAACTGCTTCAATATGATGTCGGATTTAACCGGATAGAAAAACATGCTGATATCCATGGTTACCGACAGATTGATAATCGGCGCGCCCCAGCCAAGCGCGATATAGCGCGGGTAGGTGACCACAAAAATAGTTCGGCAATAGACGGTGCCGAGCTGGATAAAACTGGATTCCACGTTAAACGCCGAGGGAGCTATCAGGTCCTTAATGGAAACCGCGCCCTCGCGGTACAGCCGCTCCTCTTCCAGCGTAACCGCCTCCTCGGCCGCGACCTTCGCTATCTTAGCTTCCTCTTTCTTCAACAAAGACTCCTTAGGCGTTCTAGATTTTCCAAATAATGGTTGAAAAGCCATAACGTTGATAAAATGACCAATGATAATAAGTTCAAAATCCAAAATCCTAATGTCAAATCAAATTCAAATGACTAAAATCCAAAACTATTGTAAATACGAAATTCGAATATCGAAATCCGAAACAAATTCAAATAACCAAAACTATAAATTCAGCCACGCTGGCTCCATAGTCCGAGTCCTCACAGACGAGGCTGTGGAGCCAAAGTGCCGTTGTTACAGTTGGGCTCCATAGGGCTTCGCCACTATGGAGCCAGCGATCGAGTATTGGTCATTGATTGGTCATTAGAAATTGATCATTGGTCATTCTCAATTTACTATCCTTCCACCTGCAGATTATTTAGCGGCGCCAGATACTCGGTGAAAGCGATATCGGGGTTGTAGGTTGAATAAAACAGCTCAATGAGCGATTGGGTGTCCAAACGAACGATTTCCATGTTCATGCCGCGTAAACCGTTGTCTATCTGCCTGACTCGCATATCCAGTTCCTTTTTTCTTTTATTGAATCTTTCTTCCTTCAAGCGCACCAGCATGGCCGGGTTGAAAACTTCGGATGCCCTGGCCCAGAAACTTTTCTTTTTGTTGGACAGGGGATCATATGGCACGACCACAAAAAAATGCTTGCTCATGATTTTGCCCAGACTTACCAGCTCGGCGATGAATGAGCGGTAATCAGCGATTTGCGCTCGCAAAAGTTCGTTGGTCTGCTCCCGCTCCTTCTGTATCAATTTATCTAAATAAGGCTTGATATACAATTGGCGCGATTGCACCGCTACTTGCAAAGGAAACTCCAGCGAATTCAAAAACGAAACATAAGAACCCACGATGGCGTTTTGCTCATCCTCATTTTTCAACGCGAAATTAACGCTTGACACCATCAGTATAGCCCGCAGTGTCCCGTCCTTCATCACCACCGTATCAGACTTAATCTCCGCGAACGGCACAAACCGCTGGGTGGAGGGGGAAGATTTCTTTTTAGCGGCTTTCTTGTTCTGCATAGGACATTGTTCCCTTATTTTTATTTTTCTAACGAAAATTTGGATTTTGACATTTCAATCTGGTTTGTAATAACCACCCGTATTTACGATGAGCGACAGATCCCGAATGCGGTTATACGATATGTGCGGCAATTCGCTCGCTTTTTCAACCAATTCCACTTTGCCGCTTTTCCGGTATTCATTCAGTTCTTGCTTGGAATAAAATTTATACCACAATCTTCGGCTGGGCCGCCGCAAGGTGCTAAAGATATTGAGAAGGAAAAAATGGAACGCCTGCCCGTTTATTTTAGCAAATGCGAGGACAAGTGAAAAGCCCCCCATAGTTGCCAAGAAAAAAATGAACAACGCTATGTCCGCTAATTTGTAAGCTATAAATAAAACCAACCCCGTACTCAACAGTATCACAAATTGCCGCGTCGTAATCGGCCCAAATATTTTATCCTCCACGTCTATAAATTGCGGAACAACGAATTGATCCATAAGCGTTGAAATGACCAATTACTAATTTCCTAATGACCAATCAATGTCCAATACCCAATAACTTAAACCCAAAGTTCAAAACCCAAATGTCAAATCAAATCCAAATTTCAAATTTTAAACAGATTGTCATCCCCACGAAAGTGGGGATCCAGGCCGTTCATAGTTTAGGCATTGCCGATGCGACCTAGATTCCCGCTTTCGCGGGAATGACAGCGGTAGTGGTTATTTGGATTTTAGTCATTTGAACTTGATTTGGCATTAGGATTTTGGATTTTGAACTTATTGTCATTGGTCATTGATTAATTGGTGCTTGATTGGTCATTAGTAATTGGTCATTGGTCATTTTAATGTATTGTTTCACTCATAACTCTCCTTCCATCCCCACTATCTCCATTATCTCCTCCATTTTTATTCCTGCCGGCTCGCCAAGCACGGAAGACAAGGATTTTCTTTTTGTTATAGCTTCAATAACTTTCTTTAAATATTGCGTGTACAATGGGCTTTGTCTCCATGCTTCGCGCGCGTCCATGTACATCAGAAACGATTCGTCTTTAATGGTTAGTATTTTTTGCCTCAACCTGCTCGCGGCCTCGGCAGGGTTGGAAGACAACCTCCGGAACTCCGTCAAATTCATATATCTTATCTCCTCAATCGGCCCCATCTCCAAAGGCGGCGCCGTAATATCATTAACCACTACTTTCTTAACTGGCTGGGAATTAAGGATACTCCTTGTCTGTCTGCGAATTTGGTTTTCCGTCTCCCCCCTATGAGGGGGGTAGGGGGGTGTGAGACTCATTGAGTCGTTCGATGGAACAACACCCCCCTTGAACCCCCCTGTGAGGGGGGAGCTTTGGCCTTCCCCACGAACAAACACATTAAACGGTGTCGCCGTCGCCGGCACCCCCGGCTCATGGTAAACCGCCACCTCTTTCTTTATTTCTTTTTCAACAGCATCAGCACACAGTCTCACCACAGTTTCCGCCTGCGGATCCGTCAACCCCAGCCCGCCTTCTTTCACGGAACGCGCCAAAACATCCTTTGTCTCTTCTTCGCTCCTGATATCCTTCAAGCGCAATTGAATAACGCTCCGTAATCTATCCACCAACTGTTGCGGCGCCTGAAACCCTTTATTTCTCATCACTTCCTCCACCTGACCGGTTCTTTTCTGACTAATAGTGGGAATAGCCGGATGAAAAGCCTCCATCGCTTCGTCCATTTCTTCCAACAACGACTTCGCATCTTCCTTGCTCCAATCCTTCATTTCTGGCAACTTATTTCTTGATTCACCTGATATTTCTTGCTTGCCTGCTTTTGAGTATATACTTTCACGATCAGCTGTTTGTGACTTTTGATTTTTTAAGGTCTCCAACTCCGCCAATGTCATTCTCACATAGGTCCCATCTGTTTTTTTAACCAGGACGGTGGGTTGCGATGTGTTATCCGGCATATTCAACTAAAATTCCAGCTACCCATTATTAGCTTCTCCTCCTTTAGAGCTATTAACAAACCAATCTAATTTTCTGTGCCGAATCGTTCCAATGATATTTTCCGTTTATGTTTTATGTCATTCGTCTGTTCGTTCCACAAAAACACGATTTAAAAAATCATACTCATAAACAACACGGCGCACATTATTTCTCTCAATTTGATTAATAGCTAAATCATATTGTACCCCATTGCCTTGCGGTTTGTAAATGATTGGTGAACAACATAATTCATCGTAAATGTCGCCTTTTGCGCTTACAAATTTCAAGTCAGTAACCGCCTTGCGGTCCGGGTTGTATTTGAGCACGCTTGTCATAATTTTTTTGCCCTGGCCGCGAACAATAAACAGTTCCGGCGTGCCGTCAAAGTCCGCGTCAAACAGATAAGCGTTTTTCAAGTAACCCATGTACTGTCTCACCCAGCTTCTATCAGGCAAAAGATACGCCACCTCGCTTTCCCACGCCATCGGTTTAATATTATTATTTTTTACACTGATTAGATCAACACCCTCTATCGAGTTGTAAAATTCAAATCTTGGCGAGACGGCATCAGGGATTCGGGCCAGCTGTACCCTGCCAAATATATTATCCGCAGAGCTAAAAGAAAAAAGAGCCATGCTAGCACTTGCGATAAAAAATAATGCAATGATAACTTCCGCGGTTCTTCTACTAGCCGCCTTTGTTTCTGTTATTCGTTTTTCGACGCAACTCATCAATTGCTCCGCTTCCACTCTTTTTCTGTAGCTGTTGACATTTTGTAGTGTAAAAGGCCCTTCAACCGGAATCAAACTTTTACCCGCGTTCCACGCGGCAATGATTTTTTTCTGCTGATCCGCGCTGCCGTTGTACGCATCAAACAGCCATCGCAGATAAATCACGCCTGCTTCTATATTTTTGTCTGCCTCAAAATATTCCTCTTCACTAATTTTAAAATTAAACCTATCCTGTAAATCACGCCCTACAATGCTTGTCAGTTGATAAATACCTTTGGCTCCAGAAAAAGACACCGCGTATGGCTTATAATGAGACTCGCATCCGGCAACGGCCACGGCAAGCGACTCGTTTACTCCTTTTGATTTTGCTTGTAATCTGATTTTATTTATCACCCGCGCCCGATCATCGCCGTCTAACTCCACGAATGAGGAAAGAACAAAACCTTCTAACCCACCGTATCTTATTTTGTGCCAAACATTAGACCTGTTCATTACATACTCGCCCTCTACTGTTCTGTCAATTATAACGACCTCCTCTCCATTTTTTAATCTCCACATTTCTTGGCTTTTTGTATTTGGCTCCTTTCTTAACTTTACAAAATCAGTCAGCTCAATATCCGAATATAAAACAATTTTACCTTTCAGCGTCGCCTCTGCGATTTCTTTACGGACCAGATTCAAAACGACCTTATGCAATATCGGTGTCTTGTCAGCCCAAAATTCAATATAATGATTGTCTTTTGGCAAATTCTCCACAAATGTTTTTTCTTGCCGCTCATTGCCGAATATCTTTTTGAAAATATTACCAGACCAAATCCAATTTTTGCGGAGAATTGAATATTGGTTTTTCTTTATCTCGTTATCAATGATCAGCTTCACATCATCGCTGTCTCGAAAACGCCACACGGCCGTAATATCTGCCGCAATCGAGATTAAAGGCAGACCAATCAACGCCAACGTTATCCAGGGACGGCGATCTCCATCTTCAGCTTGACTGTTTAAATCTAATTGAACTCGATCACGGTCGTCAACCAGCCAAATATCCGGTTTTTGTACAATTTCTGCGCTTCCGTTCCCGCTCGGTATAAAATATAGAAGGTGCTCGCCTTTGTTTAATCGTAAAATAAAAACAACTGTTTTGGTCGATCCTTTTAGCTCGGCGCCGTTCCATGCAGGTGGAATATTATTATATTGAGGCTTGTCTTTGGATGGTATCTCTCGAAGTCTAAGACCATCGAACTCAACTCTCAAATCCTCGCCTTTGCCGCAGCGAGCGGTAACGGTTACACAAAAAAGACCTTCTCGTTCAACGAAAAAAGGGATGTCAGTCACTTGAGAAATTTTTAAAGGATACTCTTTGCTCATTTTAAGATTATTTTCAACTTCTCCGGTTTCTTTAATTTTTATCATTTTATCTTCTTATCATTATATCATTTATCGCATCTCTTACACCATATCATTCTTCCTCAACTTAAACACAATAAACAGCGCTTCTCTCAACCAACCGCTAAACTCATCTTCATAAACTTGATTGCGGTACAAATCGCTGATGAACTTATCTTGCGCCAAAATTTCCACCTGATCTCCGTACGATTTTGAAGCGCACTCCCGAACAATCTCCGACAATTTCTTTGTCTCCATGGTCTCGGTATTCACAGGGATTCTCTCGTTGCCGGTGTCAATGTATTTCAAAAACTCATCCGCCGTCTTTTTTCTTTCCGTCGGGTCATCAATATTATTTATCAACATCCGCAACCATGTCCGCACCGGCACGCCGGCCGCGATGGCTCGGTAAAAATAGTTCTGCAACAAAAATTGCTGTCCGCGCTCGTTGAATGAAAAAAAGTTTTTCCATGCCACCTGCAACATCAGGGCAAAAATAAGCGCGTCATCCCAGTAGTACATCGGCTCCTCGGCGCCTTCCAATGGGATAGCGGGCAAAGCGTTTAATATCAAAGAAGCCTGCTCCGCGCCCTCCGCGTTCTCCAAATAAGATCTTAGCGAACGGATGTACAAAACGTCATCATATATGCCTCCGCTTCCCATGAGTATCGCGGACAGCTCATCCGTTGAATAAGGAGTAAAAGAGTCGCCGGCCGAAAAATTATTCGTGGCGGCCGCCATCATTATAAAAAATGAGGACAGCACGTTTCTCATTTCCGCGTCCTCCGGATTATTGATAAAATGATCAATCAGAGCCGGCTTTAAGAAACGAACCAGCTCTTTATCTATCACCTCAAAAGGGTTGCCCTCATCAATCCGAGTCGCGGTCGCGTAAATCGCCTCTATCCGGCCGTACATTTTATCAATAGCAGGGATATTAAGCGCGGTCAATCGCTCTTTCTCATTCATCAACGCCAAAAGCGACCGCTCCACCTCGGACCAATCTTCTGTTCTATAATCATACAAAGTCCCCTGCCCCGCTTCGGCCATAATATTTTAATTAACAGCTTCCCCTCCCTAAGAGCCGTTAATATTTCACGGATTTTTTCCACGGCACAATCATTCCCAATTTCCTATTCAATTTCCCAACATCATTATATCATGTAATCATTTTATCATCCACTTTTTTTAATGGCCTCAGCCCGGAATTTCCCAATTTCATCATTTCGTTATTTCATAATTCCGCTATTTCGCTCCGCCACAGCGGGACCCCGCTCAAGGCGGGGTTATTTCGTTATTTCCATTGTTTTTTCCTCGCTATTGATAAGCTCGTCATTCCAATGAAATTTTCCGTCGGATTCGATTAACTACTTCAGCAAATCAGTCCTTCTCTTTTTTATTAAATAATTTTTTCTCATGGAAACTTTTTTCCCGCTTTTTTGCTCAATCTCCTTGCGAGCATTTCCCGCCACCGTTCCGCCTTCTCGCGCGTCAATCTTTAATTTATTAAGTCCGTTAGAATTTCTATCTCTGGTAAATTTAGTTGCGGTTGCTTCCCCGAGCATAGTTAAGATCAATTCCAAATCAGCCATGTGATCCCGTAAATTTTCTCTCTTAAGCCCCTTAAACTTTTTGTATCGATCCACGTCCATATCAAACGCCGCTTCCATTATTTCATTGGTCAAAATGGCATAATCCACAGAACTTTCCGCTCCTCTGTTTTTCCACTCATCAGTCAAAGTGTTTCTTACTGCTATGCCGCGCATTCTTTTGTCAATCCAATCCTTAGGGTAGCCTTTGCGCTCGTATGTCAGCTTTATTCTTTCCATGGCCAATTCAGGATTTTGGATCTCTTCCAGCCGTTCGTACCCTACTCTAGCCAACCAGCGCTTGAATGGTTCAGCTTTTGTGGATGGTATAGACTGAATTAGGCGAAAAATTCCTTCAATATTAGCGCAATTAATCCGCTGTCTTCCACCCGAGGTTTCCACCAAAAGGGGGGTGGCAATTTGCCCCCACCCTTTGTTTAATTCTTCGTCCCTGCGGCGCATATCTTTAATATAACCATCCGGTTGAACAGAGTCCGTAAGAGCCGCGACCACATCAATAATCACAAACCACCATTTTCCCTCATGCCAAACTCTCCGCACCTGCTTCTGTTCAAAAATGGCGACATCTGTTTTAAACTTTTTAGTCATAAACGCGTAAATTGTTCTGTGAATTTTTCATGCAGATTATTTCGCCATTTCCCAATTTCACCATTTCGCCCCGCCGCCGCCGCGGGGCGGGTCATTTCGCTATTTCCATCGTTTTTTCCTCGCCGTTGATAAGTGCGTCATTCCAATGAAATTGGGCGTCGGATTCGACTTGTTTTGCTTGATTAGGATAGCGCATCGGTCCGTGTCTTGACAATAATTTATAGTGTGGTAAACTATATCTAGAAATTACTACGAAAAGGACCCCTTTAGAGCTTCGGCTCTACTGGGGGCTTTTTCTTTTAGACCGATTCTATTTCTAAAATCAATTAGATAAGTAATCCTGGCGTTAGTTCTTTTTAGCAAGATTGAGCATTTCTCTTTTGTGCTTGGGGATAGGATCGCCCGCAATTTGCTTCTGCCAATTAAAAATTTTGCCAACCCGGCGTAATCCCCATCGCTCGTTACTAAAATCTGCTGTTCGCAATTATTTTCAAAGGCATCTATTACCGATTGTAATACCATGTCGGCATCGCAATTTCCTTTTGGATTCCCCAATCCGCTGTATACTACTTCCTTAAAAATCAACGTATAACCTGCCTTTTGCAGAAAGGCGTATAAATCTTTTTCTTTGGGAATTAAGCCAATGAAATAATAAGCTCGGGATATACCGTACTTTTCGGATAACAATTTACGAAAAAGCAAAAAATCCAACCTCCAGCCGGAGTTCCTTACGCCGCGATACAGGTTGTTGCCGTCAATATACGCAAAATTGTTTGTCATATTCATAATAATTTCCCAATTTCGTCATCTCGCTATTTCGTTATTTCGCCATTTCGCCCAGCAGCGGGGGTCATTTCGTCATTTCCATCGTTTTTTCCTCGCCGTTGATAAGCGCGTCATTCCAGTGAAATTTTTTCGTCGCATTTGCGTTATTTTAGCCTAAATTTTGCCTATGTAGTATTAATATTGACAAATGACTGACGGCTTGCTATAATAGTTTTAGAAAATTGATCCTTGAGGACTGCGAATCTGTCGGCTCTTGTCCGGCGGTGTAACAGTTCCGGGATCATTTTTTATTAAATTCAGAATAATATTTACACCCACCACAGCATCGGCGGTTTTTTTATTTTTATGTACACCATACGCCGCAAAATGTGCCGACGATTTTTTGCCAATGATACCGAAATATATTAGCATTTCTGGAAATTCGCTATTTCGTCAATTCATAATTTCGCCATTTCGCCCCGCCGCAACGGGACCCCGCTCAAGGCGGGGTTATTTCGCTATTTCCATTGTTTTTTCCTCGCCGTTGATAAGCGCGTCATTCCAATGAAATTGGCCGTCGGATTCGCGTGATTTTAGATAAAATTTTGCCTGTGCGTAATATAATATTGACAAAATTTAATCATATGCTATTCTATAACTTAGAAAAAGGCTTTCGGCCGTGGTTTATATACCACAAGCTGGCGGAAAGTCCTTTTTTGTTTTTACTCATCCGGAAAAATTGATATTAGCCACTTTTGGTTGTTTCTTTTGTTCTCTTTTATCTGCACCAGAAACCTCTCTCCATCTAACGTAATGCCGGCAAACCTGTGCAGAATCTCCGATGCTCTATTAGGATTGTCTTTTGAAATCGGATCGCAACGAGTATTCCCAATCAGCTCAACCGCACAGGGAAAGTATCTGACTCTCCTGACTTTGTCACGATGATTTAGTTTTTCATGCAAGTGGTGCCAAAATAACTCTAAAAATATTTTTTCTTTTTTAAAGTACGCTGAACGAATATACGGCCTTCTTTTGGTTTTCTTTTTTATTTTCTGATATAAATCAAAGGCATTTCTATAAACTTCACTGAATGTTGACCCGTGCACCTTCCTAGACTTTGTTTTGTAAGCCTGCATAATATTTTTTGGGTCCGCTGTAAATTTCGCAATTCCCCAATTTCGTCATTTCGCTATTTCGTTATTTCGTCATTTCCACCGTTTTTTCCTCGCCGCTGATAAGCGCGTCGTTCCAATGAAATTGGCCGTCGGATTCGCCTAATCTAAGATAAATTTCAACCCATTGACAAACAGGCTAACAAATGGTACTCTATTTTTAGAACAAGAGGCTCGAGACAAATCCGCCGTATGGGGAAAGTCCCGCAAGGGACTATCGAGCTATCTGACCGTCCACTAGCTGGACGGTTTTTTTCTTTTCCAGCAATGAAACAAATCGAGCAGTTCGCTCTGTTGGCCTATCGCCTTCTTTGAACCGAAATTTGACCAGTGAAAATGACTTATTCCTAAATTATTTTCAATATCAACGATTTCTTTTTCAATCTCATCCTTGTTCTCAAAACAAACATAGATGAACGCGATCGCACAATGATCAACCGACTTATGAATACCCGACTCACCAATAAAAACATGCATAAATTCCCCAATTGCGCCATTTCGTTATTTCGTCATTTCGCCCCGCCGCAGCGGGGGTTATTTCGCTATTTCCATCGTTTTTTCCTCGCCGCTGATAAGCGCGTCATTCC
>Ga0209211_10006433_pt1 | contig 16993 bp, 14 predicted proteins | sample RifGroA2_FD_183992 | JGI IMG/M metagenome (GOLD analysis project Ga0209211, IMG submission 183992) | Groundwater microbial communities from Rifle, Colorado, USA - Groundwater A2 (SPAdes) (version 2) | ecosystem: Environmental > Aquatic > Deep subsurface > Groundwater | place: Rifle, Colorado... | reverse complement strand
TGTTATTCGTACGGCCTCGTCATTCCCACTATATCCCTCAATCACCTTGATCTTTTCTCCCGCCCCCTCTTCCGTCCACAAGGAAAGAATCGGATGGTTTTTGTTGTTCCCAATGACTTGGGTCGCGGCATCCAAGATATTTTGGGTTGAGCGATAGTTACGAGACAATCTGATTTCTGTCAGATCCGGGTATTCCCGTTTGAGCTTCGCCATATTGCGGTAGTCAGCTCCACGCCATCTATAGATAGACTGTGAGGCGTCCCCCACCACCGTCAGTTGTTTGTATTTTCCAGCTAGTAGGGTGGTAAACAAATATTGTGCTGTATTAGTGTCTTGGTATTCATCCACAAATATATAGCGGAAAAGTTCTTGATAATAAGACAGTACCTCTTTGTTGTTTTGCCACAACTTGACGGTCAATGAAAGTAGATCATCAAAGTCTAGCGCCCCATACGTCTTCAGCTGTTTTTGGTACTTGGTATAAACCTCACCCACCATTTCTTGAAACGGACCCCTGGCCATAGGAAGATATTGTTCACTCGTCACTAGTTCCTGTTTGGCACTAGAAATCGCACAGAGTAGCGCACGTGGACGAAATCGTTTGGGGTCTAACTGTAGCCCTTCGCTAATTTCTTTGACCAAATCTTCCTGATCGCTTGTGTCATAGATCACAAAATCGCTCGACAATCCGGCGGCTATCGCTTCTTTCCGCAGAATCCGCGCCGCCATCGAGTGGAAGGTTCCCACATGAGGCAAATGGACTTGAGCTACCTTTGCGACCCGCTCCCGCATCTCTCCCGCGGCCTTATTGGTAAACGTTACCATTAGCAGCTCATCTGATCTAATTACCTGGGAATGGATCAGGTGTGCCGCTTTGTAAGTCAAAGTTTTAGTCTTCCCCGACCCAGCCCCCGCCATAATCAGAAGGGGAGTACCGCTGTGGAGGACGGCTTTTTGCTGTTCCTCGTTGAGTTCATCCAGGTAGCTATCCATAAGGTACAATAGTACTACATATGTTGTCTATCGTCGTTGCCAATTTCAAATCACACAAGACCCAAGAAGAGGTTAAATCCTGGTTAGCTTCAGTCACTCCTACGCCAGGTATGGTCATTGCCCCTTCATCCCTTCATTTATCTATGATCCACGACCTACAACCTACAATCTCCCTTGCCGCTCAAGACGTCTCTCCTTTTCCCCCCGGTTCATATACCGGTGCCATTAATGCTAGTCAGTTAAAAGAATTGGGTGTTACTTACTGCATCGTCGGTCACTCCGAGCGTCGTCATTATTTCCACGAAACCGCGGTTGACGTTGCTGCTAAAGTCAAAGAACTAGTCGAGGTAGGGATTGCTCCCCTCGTTTGTCTGCGCAAAGAGGACCTCGCTCCCTGTCGCGCCGCTCTAGATGATGAGCTTGTCTCGGACAGCTATTTTTGTTATGAACCCGAGGCAGACATTGGTGGATCCGTTACTGCTCCCCTTGAGGATATCCACAATATCACCTCTCAAATCAAGCAATTATTTCATACGCAAAAAGTTATGTACGGTGGCTCTGTCAATGCAGGCAGTATTACCAGCCTAGTTGCCCTCGAACTCTCTGGTGTGCTCGTCTCGACCGCGAGTCTCGATCCATCTAGTTTTAATCAAATTATCGCCCAGCTATCTCATGTCAAAATTTAACCGTTTCCTTCTCCTGGCTTGCGCTGGTTTATTCCTCTTGGTGGCATTCTGGCAATATTACCGCGGGGAGCAAAGCGGGCAGGTAGTAACTGGCATTACCCAGAATCCAGAAGGTAATTTGCGCACAGACGCTGGGCGCACCAATGTGGTATTCCTTGGGGTTGGTGGAGACTCTCATCCAGGGGGTGACTTGACCGACAGTATGATTATTTTCTCTTATTCTCACGCTACTCGTGCCTTGACTCTCGTTCCTCTCCCTCGTGATATTTGGGTGCCTTCACTGGCCGCTAAAATTAACACGGCCTATCATTACGGCGGTATTCCCCTCACTAAATCAACCACTTCAGAGCTTGTGGGTCTCCCCATTCACTATGCCGTGACATTGGACTTCCAGGGGTTTGAACGTATGATCGATGCCGTGGGCGGCATCGACGTCGAGGTCAAGCGCACCTTTGATGACTATCTCTATCCTATCCCCGGTCAGGAAACTGCCGAACCAGAAAGCGCCCGCTATGAACATCTTCATTTTGAATCGGGCCCGCTTCACCTAGATGGTGCGACCGCCCTCAAGTTTGCCCGTTCTCGCCACGCTGTAGGGGAGGAGGGAACCGATTTTGCCCGCTCAACTCGCCAAGAACAAGTCATTGTCGCTTTTAAAAATAAACTTCTTTCCTCATCGACCCTATTAAGTCTCTCTACCCTCCAAAGTTTATTCGGCAACCTACAAAACTCTCTCGTGACCGACATGAATAATCTAGAAATTGGGGCCTTTATTCGGATTTTCTTGGATTATTCCAAAGGAGATACTCCCTCCCGTTCCCTTGATCTGACGGGTCTATTTGTAAGTCCCAAAAGTACTGCCCCTTACTCGGGTCAATGGGTGCTTATACCCAAAACTAGTCAGGGGGATATCCACACCTATGTGGCTAAAAATCTGGCACAGTAAATATCTTCTCTGGCTGATTTTTTTCTTGGCCGTGGCCAGTCGAGTTTTCGCCATCTCTCTCCCCGCCCACCCTTATGATATGGCTACTTTCCAGGCTTGGGGATCACGCTTGCTCCAAGTTGGTCCACTTCACTTCTACGAGAATACCTGGTCAGACTATTTGCCTCTCCCTTTGTATTTTACCGCACTAATTTCCACCCTCTCTACTTGGCTCCATTTATCCTTTGGTCTTGTCTTCAAGTCTGTCGTTAGTCTTCTGGAGCTTTCCCTGATTATCGCCATTACCCGCAGTTTTCGTCCTCCTAGCCGATTATTGCTTTTCTCTCTTCTTGCCCTTTCCCCAGCCCTTCTTCTCGACTCTGCTTTTTGGGGTCAGCTCGACACTATTCCCGCCCTCCTGGCTCTTTTATCCCTAACTCATCTGATCACACCCGGTGTGAAGGGCGCCCACACACCGGGTGTGTTAGTCACGAGCGTTCTTTTCGGCTTGGCTGTTGCCATCAAACCCATTATGATTTTAGTAACTCCCATTTTGTGGATTCTTGCATTCAAAAAAGGCAAGGGTTGGCAATTCCCCCTGTTTTCTGCCCTCACTTTTTTCGCGACCGCACTTCCCATGGCCGGCCTTGCCTCCCCCCGCTTACTTTGGGAACGCACGCTCGAACAAGCCGGTACCTATCCCTTTACGACCATCAACGCTTGGAATATCTGGTCTCTTGTTCCTCTCGCCACTTGGCCTCCTGACAACCAAATAATCTTAGCTCTGTCAGCGCATACCGCCGGGTTACTCATGTTTGGCCTCCTATCTTTTTTGATTCTCCGAAACTGGTATCGGACCGGTTGGTCACCCAAATTTGTCTTTAGAGTCGTGGGCACCATTCTTGTGACCTTTTTTGTCTTTACTACTCGCATGCATGAGCGGCACCTCCTCTTTGGTTTGCCATTTTTGGCACTCGCCACCATTTATGAATCTTGGCTATTTATTCCCCTAGTTCTCTTCACTCTAACTTTTTGTCTCAATCTTTATGCCGCTTACTACTGGGTGAATCACGCTCAAACTTGGTTATTCTCTCCTGAATTTACTTCTCATATTTCATGGATCAACACCCTCATTGGTCTGGGTCTCGCCTGCGTTTGGCACTGGCCAACCTTTCTTAAATCTTTAATCCTCAATCTTAAATCCCATAAGTTCCTTGTGGGTATCTTGCTCCTTGCCTCTCTCTTGCGTTTTATCAATCTGGGTCACCCACCCGTTTACATCTTTGACGAGGTTTATCACGCTTTTACTGCTAGGGAATATATTGCTGGCCATATCGAAGCTTGGGAGTGGTGGACCACTCCTCCCGAGGGCGTAGCCTACGAATGGACTCATCCGGGAGTTGCCAAATATGGCATGGTTCTGGGTATGTTGCTTTTTGGTGAAAACAGTTTTGGTTGGCGCTTTGGCTCCGCTGCCCTCGGAGTTATCAGTATCCTGGGTCTTTATCTCCTCGTGTTTTCGCTCACCAAAAATAAATCCACAGCGCTCTTGTCAGCTTTCTTGGTCAGTATTGAGGGGACTCATATTGCCCAGTCACGCATCGCCATGAATGACATTTACATGCTTACTTTTTATATCTGGGCGCTCTATGCGGCCGTTACCTCTCGCTGGAAGTCGGCCGCCATCCTCTATGGTCTTGCCCTTGGCTCCAAATGGAGCGCCCTCTACGGCGTGATACCCTTAGCCTATATTTATCTTCGTGCGATCTTACCTCTTCATTTCAATCTCAAATCTTTTATTATTATTAGTATTCTTAATCCAATTCGTCTCTTGGCAGTAGTTGTACTCGTTTATACACTTACTTTTACTCCCTTTATTCTAGCCGGTCATACATGGGAACAATTTATCGAGCTCCACCGTCAAATGTGGTACTACCATACACATCTTGTCGCGACTCATGCCTATCAATCAACTCCCTGGGAATGGATCTTTGCCGCTCGTCCCGTTTGGTACTGGGTAGACTACGCCGGAGACTATATCTCTCACATTTTTGTCCAAGGTAATCCTCTGATACTCTGGTTAGGTCTCGCTGCTCTTGTCCTGCAGTTTAGGGCCATTCGTTATTTTCGTTATTCATTGTTTCTCGTTCTCTATTTCGTCTTTACTTTGCCCTGGATTTCCTCTCCTCGGATCATGTTTTATTATCATTATCTCCCTAGCGCCACTTTTCTCTGCATAATTTTGGCCACCTGGCTCTCCCAACTTTCCCCCCGCACTCGCAATGGTTTAATGGTTGTATGTTGTACTGGTTTAATTCTTGTCTCTCCCATGCTTTATGGTTTCCCCATACCCACAGCGTTCTGGGATCACTTTTTTCATCTTTTCTCTAGCTGGAAATAGTCTTCTATTTCTTTACCCAAATTTCTACATTACTATCGTGATTATTCAATATAAAATTATCTTTTAGATAATTTAATGCTACAGTAGGCATGGCATCACGAGTATACGGGTCTAACAGAACAGATTTGCTTTCGTTAAGTAAGTTGATATATACATCATTTGGGTAATACTCACCGAGTATTCTAAAAGTTCTCGGGTCAGCTACTTTGTAATGGTATGTGATCGACTTTTTCGCATAAAGAGCGTAAATAGGTTCAAAAGTAAAAACTGGTTCTGGCAAATTAGACAAAGTATCAGTAGTTGCATAAAAACTTGGTGAACTTGCCTGAAACAAATGGTAATACATATACTCTCCTGATGATCGAAGAATAACAACTATTACCAGAACAAATCCCAATAATTTAAAAACGTGATATGTGAGTAGATAATCGATAGCGAAGCCTGCAGTTAATGCCAGTGGTAGACCAAGTATTACCAAATAATGAGGATAAAAAGACTTTGTAGCAAAAGTAATCACCAAAAATATCAAGGGAAGTGCTATACCAATCCACCGTAACGTCCTTGGTACAAGAAAACATCCAATCAATCCAAAAAACAATATTACCCAATTAAGTGGTAGCATTGCTTTTATGTACATCAAACGAGTCATGTAAGGGACAAAATAATTAGCAAGTTGAAACCCGAATACGTTGTTAATAGAATTTGGAATTAATACAAACAGAGCAAAATATATTGATACTATAATCAGGTAAGGTACAGAAAATGAAAGAACTCTCTTTGTGGCAGATTTTGAATTAATCTTAGTAAGATCATAAAAATAAGTTTGTATTGCCCACACACTCATTATTATGAAAGAAATAATAATATTCGTTACTAGTCCCAGAGAAAACAATGCAAAAAATACACCGGATTGTTTATGGTGATGTGAACACATTAAATGATACAGTCCCCAGCCCAACAAAGGGAGCGATGCTTGTCGCATTGCAAATAAGTGTGCGTCCCACTGCATCATCTCTGGGAAAGTTAAGTACATTAGGCAAGCCAGGGTTGCTGGTGTTGTCTTTTTAGTCACAGAATAAAGAATCAAGTATAATGGAATTATTCCTGACACCACCCAACATGCATAAAAAACGTGATATAAATCAATATTCCATTTAAGTAGTTGAAGAATAAATGCATTAATATATATCCAAAACGGTAAGTGTGCTAAAAAAAAGTCACGATAAATTAAATGTCCTTGTGAAACTAATTTTGCAGCATACAAATAAATTCCTTCGTCTGGAAAAGTATAAACCAGCTTACCAATTGAATGGGTTTGGATATATACCCCAAACGTTAAAAGAACCACAAGACACAGCAAATATTTATTGTCCTGCCAAATTTGGGCAACAGTTTTCATAGTAATTAAAATAACAAAACAATTCCCAGGACAACGGTCAATACCCCCGCCAATCCCAGCATTATCGTATTGGCAATCACTCCCGTCACGGGTACTCCCGACTCTGTTGCTGGCATGGCAGCTCTTTCGCTTGCCACTGGGGTAGGGGAGGCCTTTTTCGAGGCCGAAGGGGTTGACACAAACGCCGGCTCACCTCCCACTCCAGGATTTGCCACCACAAACTCTCTCTCGATTTGTTGCTCTACTCCTCCGCTCCCCAAATATGAAACCGTGATTATCTGTGCTCCCACTTTTAAATCACTCTTTGGAGCAAAACTCCAAGTGTCATCCGCCGCAATCACTGCCGTGTCGCTAATTGTTTTTTGGCCCGTAATCGCAATCGACAAAGTTATTCCCTTGGGCCCTGTTCCTCGAAACTCTGGGCGCAAACTAGAAAGTGTTTCTCCGCTCACGCTTGGGTTTAGTAGGGTCACTGTTGACGTTCCCACCGCATTGATATCATTTTCCGGAGCCAATGGTTCAACATTCAAAATCGTCGGAGTTTCCTCCCTAGGCATCACCTCTGCCACCCCAGGAGTCTGTACAGTTCCGGGGCCGTTACGGAAATCCACATTTTGCCCGAGTATAATCGTAGGGACCGGAGTCGCATTGGCGAGAGATACCGTGGCCGTCGATTGTTGTTTACCCGAGTCCAAGGTCACGCTCACAATTGTCGCCGCCGGATCAAATTGAGCATACCCTCGTAAATCACTTGCCCTAATCGTCGACAGTGTAATTGCATAATTCCCGCTCTCGTTAACCAGGGTAGAGGCTACCGCTGCCCCCGGCAACGCCACATAAACTATCGTTCCTCGCGTTGACTGTTTCGAAGGCAACTCGACAGTTCCATAAAAATTTTTCGAAACTGGAGTAGATCCAATGACCGGTCCCGTCGTCACTGTATACGGACTACCACCATTATCAAAACTAGTTAAACTCTCACCCGACTTGATCCGAAAAGCATATTGGGTACTGGGCTGAAGTCCTTCAATTGATATATGGTGGGTTTGGTACGACCCCGTTGTCTGTCCCTTATCTCGCTCATCACTCGCCTGCTTGGTCAACTTTTCCCCTACTTGACCATATTCCACGACCCCCACCGCCCCCGCCTCTGTCACCCACGATACGCTAAATTTATTATCCGCCACGTTGGTAATTTGCACTTTTTGTGGAGTTATCGTGCTACCTATTTGGGGGTTTATTTGCTTGTAGTAATAAAATCCGCTAGCCACCACCGCCACAACCAACAATAACCCGAGTAGAGTAGGTATCCGTTTCGCCAACAAGTTCATCTTGCTCCGTCTTCATTTATCCTATCACGCGACTGCAGTTTCTGTATTACCTCCAGATCAATGTTTGGACTAATCGGTTCCAGAATTGTCTTATCCATCTCCACCTCACTTGGTTTGAGATAGGCCTGGTATATCCCCACCCCCAACCACGTCAGAGCTGTGATCATTGTCATTACCGCAATTTGATACACCGCTCTTTTTACCATAATGTCACTTCGCTCAGCCATTATTTACCCCCTTTTTGTTCAGTCAGCGCCGTCTCCAGTTGAGCCTCATTGGCTAAATAATAGGCGTTACCCGCAATACTCATGGCCACGCCCACGTTTTCCTCTCGCGACCCCGCCTCTTTAGTCACCACGACCGAGCTCACTCCTACCATTCGCTCCATATTTAATAGTTGCGTCAAAAACATTATGACCGCTTGGTAGTTTCCGGTTACCCGGATCGAGACCGGCAGCTCCACCACCCCCTGATCCTTTTTGGGTGTAAAAGGAGTGATGATTCGTGAGTAGAGCAGGGTTGGTCCAAGAGATTCCCCCGTAAGTTGTACTCCCGTTTGACTGGCAAGAAGTTCTATCTGGGGATTAAGGGGATCATAACTAGCTCCGTTATTTGTGATACTCATATTGAGAATGGGGAGTGCAGCCTTAATTATTTCGAGCTGACTTGACGCCTTTTCTAAATCACTCACCTTGCTTTCCAGCTGTTGAACTGTTTTTCTGGATTCCATGATTGTTTTTTGTAGTTTGACAATCGCCACAATCGTTGGTCGTAAAGCCAGTACAATAAACACTGCCATAATCAACAATGACAATACCAAAGTCAGCGACATCTGGGTTGCTGGCATGCGATAATATCTACGCAGATCTCTAGCGTAATGTTGACTAGTTGTGTTCATTGTTTCATCTCCACACTTGGTTTTAACCCCATCGCAATTTCAAATTGTATCGCTGCTCCGCTCGTACTCGAACTTTCGAGTTTGCCCACTCTCACTTTAGAAAAATTTGGATTGGCTTGAACCAGAGTCAAAAACTGTCCGAAACTGGGGAGAGAAGATGCATACGCAGTTAATGAGATCTCGCTTGGAGAGAGTGTCATGCGGTCAAACCAAACCTCTTGAGGGGTAACTTTACTGATTTCCGACACTGCCATCAGTAGCTGATCTTGATCCTTGCGTGCCACCTTAATCTGCGTCACTTGTTTTTGCGCCAAGACAAAATCTCGTTCTATTTGCTCATATGATTTTACGATCGCGACATCACGAGCGATATTTTTACGCAAATCGGTTAACTCTCGATCCAGCGAAAATCTCCACAAAAAGGTTCCCATGACGATTAGTTGAGTCAAAATCACCGCCCACTTACCAAAGCCGAGGGCCCACGAAAGTACGACTCCCAGAGTGCTGGCCTCAAACGCATCTCTCGGCAATAAATTAATCGACCGTTTGTGACCAAAAAAAGCGGGCAGTTTCATACCCCCATCATATCAAACTCTAGTTCTTTTTGCTCTTTTTGGCGATCCTTGACTTCAACCTCGCTGCTCGGCGTTTCGGAACCAAATGATGTTTGACTGCTCTATCCAGGGTGGAGTAGACAATCTTCAGCTTGTCGGGCGTCGCTTTTATGCGCGCTTCTTTAATTGAAGTTTTCACTCGACCAAGTAGTGGTAGGTTTTGTTTAGTCCGTTTTTTATCTACCCTCTGTTTCTTGATCGCTGATTTGGTTATTGGCATGAGGGGATTATACCCTAGAGGTGGTGTGCCCTGCAACTCCCAATGCAAACAGGGGTTATTATTTAGGACAATGCTTAAGACAGAATTTTCGGAACTGAGGGGGAAAAAATAGGCACTTGGTTTGACATGAGTTGGGGGAAGGTATGGCAGTTGGAGAGGGAGATGTTGTAGCTTCATATTCAACAACCAAAACGGGAGCGGCGGGGCTGTATCGTTCGTAGGCGAAAATACTCCGGTGACCAGTGCCAGAAACATAATTAACTTTAACAACAACAGTTTTGCCTATTTGATAATAAGGAGAATCGATAACTTGTTGTAGCTGTGCGGTAAAGTCGGGGGTAATATCTCTAGTCAGAGTGGTCCAGGAATTGGTCAAATCCCAACTGACACTGCTTGTACTATTTGCGAAAGGACTAAGGGAAAGAGAGATTGATAGCTGAAGAGGATTATTATAGGGGCCATCTTGGGTGAAGGACATATAGGCTCCAGTAATTTTAGACTTTTTCGGGATGGCAACTCCAGTAAAATTGAAAGTAGCCAGATATGGTTTACTAGGCTTGCAGGTATCATCCATCCCCAAGTAGATTTCGCTGGCAGTTGCATTGGACCCACAAGAAGTATTTTTGTCATCAATACCATTTTTGATCTTGAAGTATTGCAGGTTAGACGTTGATGCTTGCGCAGTGGCATTTTCATAATCTACAAGATATGCCCACCAATTGTTGAGCTTGCCATCGGTTGTGCCAGCAGAGTAGGGTAGGTGTGAAAACCAGTATTTTTTCCATCCTACCGCGGAACACCCCCAAGCATCACAATTTAATGAAGAGTAGTAACCCCTCATCAGCGGGTACTTATCATTCCAGTCTTCACAAAATGATTTAACGGTTGTGGTGTTGGTCCAATCATAATCATTTATTCCGTTGGGTGGATAGTGGATGCTGCCACAACCACTTTGATTTGAGGCAATTTTGTTGTAGGCGGTAAACCGACCCCAAGGATTATTGAGATTTGCAACCCCCGAATAAGGAGTATAACCATAGATTTTGGCCATTGTCCCCTCTGTACGGTGAGCAAGATCTTCTAACATCTCGCCAACAGCTCTCTCATAATTGAATCCCATGATATTAAGTTGACGTTGGCAAGTGGTTCCATCAATTATTGGGCCATTTGTACTAAAGGCATTGGGTCCCGCCATATTGGCTTCATAATAACCAAAATAAGGTCCTCCCCAAAGCCATAGTTCATCAATCGTGCCGGCATTTAGTTTTTCGCAAACTTGGTATTGAGCAATGACGGTCTGATAGTTGATCATTTTACTATTGCAGGTACTGGGATTTTGCATACAAGTCAAATAACTTGAGTCCGTAAATTGATAGCCAGTTGTTTTAGTCGGGTAGGCGTCAATATCTATATGTTCGGCTATTTGATATTCAACTTGGTTGTGGCTGATTTCTTTAATCGCGTCAATATATTGTTGTTCTAACATAACAGAATCATTCCACTCGTAGTATTCGTGTATCCGTCTGTTATCTGCGGATTCGATAATGGGATCAAAATTGAGGATCAAGACCTTCTTTATCATTGAAGATGGCATTAGATCTGTTTCATTAATGGAAGGCGGTTTGAACAGTCTTTGGCCTAGATATCCAAGGCCAAATAAAACGCACGCAACAATTATTAGCGCAGACAATGAAGGGAATTTCGGAGATTTTTTGGTTTTGCGCATAACCTGATTGTGATAACAATTCCAATTACTGTCAATCACTTCTCGAATCACTCAACAAAAAGGATAAACCCTATGGTACCCTATACATATGTTCAAACGTTGGTTTAACAATGGGAGAGATCTCCTGGAAAAAGAAAGCTCCTCCATTCTCTCGGCCGCAACCATCATCATGCTTGCCACCCTGCTTTCGGCCATTCTCGGTCTCATTCGCACCCGGCTCTTGATCCAGTTCTTTTACACCGACCCTGCCATCGTTGACGTTTTTTGGGCTGCTTTTCGCCTACCCGATATGGTTTTTCAGATCATTATCGTTGGCGCCCTTTCTTCGGCCTTTATTCCGGTCTTTAGTCGATATCTAGGGAATAAAGACGAAAGCAACCTCATCGCTTCCTCCATGATCAATGCTGTTATGGCCATTATGATCGTGCTCTCACTCCTGATCATTATTTTTGCCTATCCCTTAAGTCATTTAATTGCGGGTGGTTTTAACTCCACCCAACTCGCCCTCATGGTCAATCTGACTAGGATCATGGCTTCTGCCCAACTCTTTTTTGGTTTTTCCTCCTTTTTGACTGGTGTCATTCAATCTCACAAACGTTTTTTAATTCCCGCCCTCTCACCGATCCTCTATAATTTTGGCATTATTCTGGGTATTCTCTTTTTTGGCAAATCACTCGGGATTTATGGGCCTGCGCTCGGCGTCGTGATCGGCGCCTTTCTCCATCTTTTGGCCCAGCTCCCCCTCGCGGATAAACTTGGTTTTCGGTATCATCTTACTTGGGATGGTCAGCACGGAGCCGTGAAAGAAATGAGTCGCCTGATGTTACCACGGGTTTTAACACTTTCTCTAGTCCAAATCGAAGCTACTGCAATATTAACTTTTTCTAGCTGGCTCTCCGTCGGGACAATCACCCTAATCTCTATCGCTCAGCAACTCGCCAATCTCCCCGTTCGTTTGATTGGAATTCCCATTGGTCAAGCCTCACTCCCTTTCTTTACCAAAGTCACCTCAAAAAATGATCTCGCCGCTCTTGCCACTATGGTTAATAACACGATTCTCGAAATGCTCTATCTGGCACTCCCTGCCAGCGTGATTATCTTAGTCCTGCGCATCCCCTTGGTTCGTCTCGCCTACGGAGCTGACTCTTTCCCTTGGGCCGAAACTGTCTTAACCGGTAAATTAGTTGCCATCTTGGCGGTCTCGATCTGTGCTCGCTCCTTGACTCACGTCTTAGTCCGCGTCTTTTATGCGCTCCACAACACGTTGACTCCCTTCGTGGTCAACCTAGCCTCGACGATTATCAACGTTGGTTTAAGTTATTACTTTTTATTTGTGATCAAGTCAGGAGTCTTGGGGATGGCCGTTGCCATCTCGGTAGCCTCGCTCATCGAGACCGTGGTCCTCACCAGTTTGCTCTATAACTTAACCAATTTTTCTGCCGGCAATCTCCTGCGTCCTTTCTCCAAAATGTTGGGGATCACCCTCATTACCTCTCTCTCGCTCTGGGTTCCTCTGCGGGTTTTGGATAATCTAATTTTTGATACGACTCGGACTATCTCGTTGATTTTACTTACCCTGACCGTAGGACTAATCGGTCTTCTAGTTTATATCTTTCTCTCCTACCTCTTTAATATCACCGAACTTGGGGTTTTTGCCCGTCTGGCTCGTAAGATTGGTGGCTGGCACAAAGCCCTTTCTCAATCTGGCGAAACTCTCGAAACCTCCGAAACCCCTGTATAATACTCACCAATGGTTGGTCAGACTGCAATTCCCAGGTCAATTAATCAACGCGCCGTCAGAGGGTCTGACCTTAAAGGAAGTGCCCAACCCGAGCATGGCGAGGGAAGGTCAGACTCTATTGGTATTTCTCATATTCGCAACTTTAGTATTATTGCCCACATTGATCACGGCAAAACCACCCTCACCGATCGCCTCCTCGAGGCCACCGGCACAGTCGGTCTGGGCGGGACCGTCCGCCTCATGGATAGTAACCCCATCGAAAAAGAACGTGGGATTACCATCAAGCTCGCCCCCGTCCGTATGTCCTACGATCTACAATCTACGATCTATACCTTGAATCTAATTGATACTCCTGGACACGTCGACTTTTCCTACGAAGTCAGTCGGGCCCTTCATGCTTGTGAGGGTGCTATTCTCGTCGTGGACGCCACCAAGGGGATCCAAGCTCAAACCATCGCCAACTATGACAAAGCTACTGAAGCCGGACTCACCATCATCCCCTTCATTAACAAAATTGATATGGCCGCGGCGCAGCCCGATCGAGTTTCGGCTGAACTAGTGGAAACTCTTGGTTTTAAGCCAGCTGATATTCTCTTTGGCTCCGCCAAAACGGGGGCAGGCGTCACCGAACTTCTTAACGTCATTATTGCCCATGTACCGTCTCCCAGTTCCGATCTTTGCGCGACTAAAGGCGAAGATCGGAACTTTGTAGCTCCATTGCGTGCTCTCATCTTCAACTCTACCTTCGACATTCACAAGGGAGTCATTGTCTTTGTTAAAGTAATTGAGGGTGAAATTAACAAAAAGAATCGCGACAATCTCTTCCTCTATGCCACCCATGAAAAACTTTCACCCTTGGAAATTGGCTACTTTAGTGCCGACCTGCCTGCGCAGGCAGGCATGCGCGCAGTTGATCATCTTGGGGTAGGGGAGGTTGGCTATCTCGCCACCGGCCACAAAGATATCCGCGCCATTACGATTGGTGATACTCTAACGACCGTGGGCGCCAGCATTACTCCCATTGAGGGTTATCATCGACCCCAGGCCATGGTCTTTATGGATCTCTATCCCATTGATGCCGACAACTACCGTGATTTGGTGGATGCCCTAGGTAAACTGGCCTTAAACGATGCCGCCTTGACCTACCGTGCCACCTCCTCGCCTGCTCTCGGTCATGGTTTTCGGGTGGGCTTTCTGGGTATTCTCCACGCCGAGATCGTGACCGAACGCCTCTCCCGCGAATTCGAGGTTCAAGTGGTCAACACTTCTCCTTCTGTACCCTACCAAATGACCCTCAAAAATGGGGATCACCTAGAGATCTCTTCTCCTGCCGACTGGCCCCGACCCGAGATGATTGAACACATCGAGGAGCCGGTCGTGACATTAATTGTTTATACTCCAGAACCTTATGTAGGCGGTATTATGGAGCTCTGTCAGGGTAAACGCGCGCAGTTTATCGACATGCAGTACGTCTCTGGAAAGGTTAAATTAAACTATCTCATGCCCCTCTCCGAGCTCATTACCAATTTTTATGATCGTCTCAAATCGGTCTCATCCGGTTATGCCTCCGTGCAATACGATCACGCTGGATATCAAGAGATTGACGCCGTCAAGGTCGATATCCTCTTAAATACCGAGCCCGCCGAGGCGCTCTCCTTTGTTTCCCCCCGCTTCTCCGCGGAGAGTCGGGGACGGGTCCTCGTGGACAAACTCAAAAATGTCATTCCTCGCTCCCTCATCGAAGTGGCGATCCAGGCCGCCATTGGAGGCAAGATTATTGCTCGCGCTACTGTCAAAGCCTTTAGGAAAGACGTGACCGCCAAGCTCCATGGGGGCGATATGACTAGGAACCGCAAACTTCTCGAAAAACAAAAGAAGGGGAAGAAAAAAATGAAAATGTTGGGCTCCGTCGAAGTCCCCCAGGCCGCCTTCACCGAAATATTGAAGATATAATAAATTTATGAAACAATCACACCTATGAGCAAGTGGTTGAAAACAAAGTTGTCTGGTAAACAAATGCTCATTTTCGGTTTCATCCTACACGCAACCGGATTTTTCCTTGCGTTTGAGGCTATGTTAGTCACCATGGCAGAAATTCTATACGCTGGCGCGGGATATAAACTTTATAAAAATTGGCAAAAAGAAAAATTCAATAAAGTAACGGGTATTTTCGCGGGTATAGGGTTCTTAGTCGTATTTTTCACCATTGTCAACTTGCTTTTCAATTCACTTATTGGTACCTAAACCATACCAATCTCGTTCACTACCATAATTCGAATTATAGTAGCACTGTAGAGTGAATCACTTGACCTTGACTTTGTCATTACATTGTAGTTACATATAGGTATGGACAACGCCGTACTACAAATCCGCATCAGCAAAAAGCTCAAAAAACAATCAATGATTGTGGCAGAAAATCTTGGATTTACGGCCAGCACTCTCATCAAACTCTTCCTCGCCCACTTAGTAGCAAAACGAAAAATCCCCTTTATAATCGAAGAAATCCCTAACGCCAAGTTTGCCAAAGAACTAGATCAAATAGAAAAAGAGGAAAAGTCTGGGGATATGCGTAATTATGTTAAATTTGCTAATATGGACGAAGCTATTGCTTATATGAAAGAGTATGTTAAGAAAAGTAATCGTCGACGTAGAGCTAAAAAATCAATTTCTACAAAAACTCGCCGTCGTTCCTCCATCTATCCAAAAACAAGTGTACAAGAGACTGCAACTATTTAAGTATGATCCATTAGACGATCAACTCCGCAATCACGCTCTCGGTGGTAGATATACTGGTTTTTCCAGTATCGACATCACTGGAGATTATCGGGCTATTTTTAAGATGTTTCGAGATGAAGCTCACTTCTATCGACTCGGAACTCACCCAGAATTATATGGAGAAGATAAAATCGGGTCTTGACACGACCTAGCACTCTCGGTATGATACTGCTAATATGAAACCCTTAAGTCCGCGTCAGATCAGTATTATCAAAGCCATTGTCGAGGAATATACCTCCACTGGTGAGCCCATTGGTTCCGACACCCTCGACAAAAAATTCAACCTTGGCGTCTCTCCTGCCACGATCCGCAACGAAATGGTTCGTCTAGAGGATTTAGGCTACCTCAAACAACCCCACACCTCTGCCGGCCGCATCCCCACCCCCATTGCCCTCAAGCTCTATGTCTCCGAGCTTATGCATGAAGATGATCTCTCTGTGACCGAGGAAGTCGCCGTTAAAGAACGTATTTGGGATCATCGTGCCAAAATGGCGACTCTCTTATCCGAATCTGTCAAAGTCTTGTCCGAAAAAACCGGCAACATTAGTTTTGCGACCAGTAGTGATGGTTGTGTCTATTCCGCCGGTTACGCCAACCTCCTCTCCCTTCCCGAGTTTTTTGACATTGACGTAACTCGTCAAGTATTGTCCATGATCGAGTCGTACAAAGAGCTTGAGGGTATCTTCGCTCGTACCCAAGATATCCAACCTTTTCATATTGTCTTGGGCGATGAGTTTGGCAACGAGTATCTCTATCCCTGTGCCATGGCCTATCTTGATTTTAAGGCCGGTACTACCTCCGGACATCTCGGCGTTATCGGACCTGCTCGTTTGAATTATCCCTACGTCATGCCCATGCTCCGCCATATGAGTAGTCTTATTGATGAAATATCTGCTAATTGGAGTTAATATGAAAAAACAAGCGAAAATCGACCCAAAAGTTGCGCAACTAGAATCAGCCCTTGCTAGAGCTCTTGCCGACTACGCCAACTTGGAACGCCGTTTCGGAGTTGAAAGCTCGGCTGTCATCAAATTTGCCAACTCCAATCTCCTTACCAACCTCCTCGACATTCGCGATCATCTCGCTATGGCTTCAGTCCAAATTAAGGATCAAGGTCTAAATATGGTCTTAAGCTCGCTCGACAATCTCTTGGTAGAAGAAGGTGTGACCGAAGTCAAAGCGGAAGGTCCTTTTGATCCCTTAACTATGGAATGCCAGGAACAAGGAGGGGGAGCTAAAGATCAGATTATTAAAGTTATTCGTCATGGCTATCGTCTCCATGAA
>Ga0209211_10006432_pt1 | contig 16998 bp, 15 predicted proteins | sample RifGroA2_FD_183992 | JGI IMG/M metagenome (GOLD analysis project Ga0209211, IMG submission 183992) | Groundwater microbial communities from Rifle, Colorado, USA - Groundwater A2 (SPAdes) (version 2) | ecosystem: Environmental > Aquatic > Deep subsurface > Groundwater | place: Rifle, Colorado... | reverse complement strand
CGTATTCAGTTACTGCACAGGTTATTCCGCTACCGCGCACTCCGAATCCCCGCTGATTTTTCCCGAACACCACTCGCAGCATTTTGCTGCGACCGCTCTACCCCTGCGCCTAAATTTCATTGCATCTTTCCCTGGCATGTCGAGCAAGAAGGTTGACGTGCGTCAGGGTTTTCTTGCCTAAACACCTATATTCTGTAGGGGAATTAAGGGCGTCTCAAAATTTGTCTTCATGGCAACGGTGAGTAACCGGTGCCCGGTCAGATTCGGCATGACAATTTTTTGAGGGGCTATTTAAAGGTGCACCCGATCAGCTTACCGCTAACTGCGGCAAGCTACTCCGAAGTACTTTTTAAATCGCAGTAATTAATTTTCAGGAGAAAATCATGCAAAGAAGGGTATTAATGGCCGTGGCGGCAAGTGCGTTGTTTGCTTCATCCAGCGTTTTTGCGGAGGCTGGCGACTGGATGGCGCGCGTGCGCGCAGTCAATATCGACACGCACAACAGCTCCAGCCCCGTTACGGGCGCGGCGCTTAGCCGCAAGACGATCCCCGAGGTTGACTTCGGCTATTTTTTTACCGATAACATCTCGGCCGAGCTGATACTGACTTATCCGCAAAAACATGAGGTGTCGCTGAACGGCGCGTTGCTGGGCACATTGAAAGAATTGCCGCCAACGTTATTGGCGCAATATCACTTCATGCCCGGCAGTTCTTTCAGCCCTTACGTGGGGGCTGGCTTGAATTACACGAGATATTCGAGTGTGAATATGCCCGGTTTTTCCACTTCCAAGAGCAGCACGGGAGGCGCACTGCAAGTTGGCTTCGATGTTCCGGTCAATAAAAACCTGTCCTTCAATGTCGACCTGAAAAAGGTTTACATGAAAATTGACGTGAATACAGCGGCAGGTGCTTATGTGACAACGCTCAAGATCGACCCAGTGCTCTTCGGCGTCGGGCTGGGCTGGAAATTTTAAGGCGCAACGAGGCTTGGCGATATTCGCTTTAACCGGATTTCGCCGCGCCTTGCTGTGACCATTCGCCCTGAAGTTGCCATTCCAAAGATTACTTTTTTGCATGTCGAGCAAGAAGATTGACGCACGTCAGGGTTTGTTCCGGTGTTTGAACAGAAAATACGAAGCGTAAGGAATCTGCAACAGGTTACTTCCCCGCACGTTAGATGGCGTGCGTTTGTGCAGGCCGTTTGTACAAACCTCCTAGTTGCGAACGGCCTTTTTTTTGAAGTAAATTCAGGTTTGCTCAGGATGAATAGCCTGTGCTGGATCTTAAAAATATACGTTCTGCCAGAAGGCAGGCGTTTGAGCGGTGCTTAAAACTTTTTGGCAGGTTGGGCGGAATGAATTGCCTTCCCTATCGGCAAAATGTGACCTACACTATGCAGGCGTTGGTTGTTGCAACACTAAAGTTTGAGTCCGTTCTTGTGTCTTACCCTGTGAAAGGAATGATCATGAAACTTGGCACTTTGACAGCAGCACTGATAGCTATTTCAATCTCGACCTCTTGGGCGTTATCCAACGAACCCATCCAGCCTATCCCCGCCGCCGCCGTCAAGAACAAGGCGAAAATGGAATTGGGCAAGAAGCTTTTTTTCGATCCCCGGCTGTCCAAATCCGGTTTTATTTCCTGCAATTCCTGCCATAACCTCAGCATGGGCGGCACGGACAATTTGCAAACATCCATTGGCGACCATTGGCAGCAAGGCCCGATCAATTCTCCCACCGTGCTGAACTCGAGCATGAACCTGGCTCAGTTCTGGGATGGACGCGCGAAGGATCTGAAAGAGCAAGCGGCCGGCCCGATCGCCAATCCGGGAGAAATGGCCTTCACCCACGAACTGGCGGTGGATGTATTGCGCTCCATTCCCCAATACCGTGCCGAATTCAAGCGCGTGTTCGGGTCGGATGATGTCAAGATCGGCATGGTGACCGAAGCTATTGCCGCCTTCGAAGAGACCCTGGTTACGCCTGATTCCCGTTTCGACAAATGGCTGAAAGGCGACAAGAAAGCCCTGAACAACACCGAGCTGGCCGGTTACAAGCTGTTCAAGGAAGCCGGTTGCGTGGCCTGTCACAACGGCACTGCCGTGGGCGGTGGATCGTTCCAGAAAATGGGCTTGCACGCAGAATACAAAACCGCCAGCAAGGCAGAAGGGCGGATTGCAGTTACCAGGCAAGAGGCGGATCGCATGAACTTCAAGGTGCCGATCCTGCGCAACGTCGAACTGACCTACCCCTACTTTCACGACGGAGCAGCCTGGACGCTGGAAGAGGCGGTGGACACGATGGGCAGGTTGCAACTCGGCCGCAATTTCAGCAAGGATGAAATCGGCAAGATTGTTGCCTTCCTGAAGACGCTCACCGGCACCCAGCCGGATTTCAAGCTGCCGATCTTGCCGCCGTCTACGGATAAGACGCCGCGCCCCAAGCCGTTCCAGTAACCAATGCAGGCTGCAGCAATGCCTGTTTTTCGTTGGCATGCCATGAATGCGGTTTTTAAGACTGCATGAAGTAATGCACTATCTGCGTTGTGATTGAGGCGAATGGCGCATTTGTTTTTAAATAGCTTCCGGGAGGTATTGTGGAGACAACTCAAGCGGCATCAGTAAGATACGACATGGGCGTCGTCAGGTGGTTTTCCATCGCGGCGGTGGTCTATTTGGTGGTGGGCACGTTTCTCGGTGTGTGGATTGCATCGGAACTGGCGTGGCCGTTTCTGAATTTCGACATCGCCGAAATCACTTTCGGGCGTTTGCGCCCGTTGCATACCAACGCGGTGATTTTCGCGTTTGGCGGCTGCACCTTGATGGCTACCGGCTTCTACATCGTGCAGCGCACCGGTTCGACCAGGCTGTGGAGCAATAATTTGGCGTGGTTCACCTTCTGGGGCTGGAACCTGATCATCGTGCTGGCCGTGATTACCCTGCCGCTGGGGATCACCCAATCCAAGGAATATGCCGAACTGGAATGGCCGATCGATATCCTGATTGCCATCGTCTGGCTGGCGTTCGGGCTGAATTACATCATGACCATCGCGATTCGCAAGGTTTCGCATATCTATGTGTCCAACTGGTTCTTCATGGGCATGATCATCATGATCACTTACCTGCATGTGGTAAACAGCCTCGCCATTCCGGTCAGCCTGACCCAGTCCTACTCCATCTTCTCCGGCGTGCAGGATGCGATGGTGCAGTGGTGGTGGGGGCACAATGCGGTGGGTTTCTATCTGACCGCCGGCTTCCTGGGCATCATGTATTACTTCGTGCCCAAGCAGGCAAACCGCCCGGTATTCTCATATCGCCTGTCCGTGCTGCATTTCTGGACGCTGATGTTCGGCTATGTGTGGCTGGGCGCGCACCATCTGCAATATACCGCGTTGCCTGACTGGACCGGCTCCCTGGGCGCCGCGATTTCTCTGGCGATGATCATCCCGTCCTGGGGCGGAGCGATGAACGGCATGATGACCCTGTCCGGCGCCTGGGATCGCCTGCGCACCGACTACATCCTGCGCTTCCTGGTAGTCTCCCTGGCGTTCTACGCGATGTCCACCTTCGAAGGTCCAGTGATGTCGATCAAGACCGTGAATGCCCTGTCTCATTACACCGACTGGACGGTCGGCCACGTGCACTCCGGTGCGCTGGGCTGGGTGGCGATGGTTTCCATCGGCGCGCTTTACCATCTGGTGAAAAAGCTGTGGAACACCGAAATGTATTCCGACAACCTGGTCAATGTACACTTCTGGCTGTCCACCATCGGCACCGTGGTCTACGTCGTGGCGATGTGGGTGTCCGGAATCATGCAGGGCCTGATGTGGCGGGATTACGACGAATACGGCACCTTGACCTATACCTTCGTTGAGTCGGTTTCCGCGATGCATCCGTATTATGCGATGCGCGCCATCGGCGGAATCATTTTCAATCTGGGTGCCTGGATCATGCTGTACAACGTGGTGATGACGGTGCGCAAGGCAAGTGCGGCGCGCGCTACCCATGCCGTTCCTGCTAAAGCATAAGGAGTGAAACATGTCTGATCACGATAAAATCTATTCGACCAGGTTCCAGGACAAGATCGAACGCAGCACCGTCCTGATGTTCGTCATGGTCGCTATCGTTGTGGCGATTGGCGGCATCGTGGAAATCGTCCCATTGTTCTATCTGGACCGCACCATGACCCACCTGTCGCCTGACGTCAAAGGCAAGGTGGGCAGCAAGGAAATCTCCCCGATCGTCTGGCAACGCCAGCCCGGCCAGTCGCTGGATGACTGGAAGCCGGGCGATGGCGTGCGCCCCTACAAGCCGCTGGAACTGGCGGGGCGCGATGTTTACGTCCGCGAAGGCTGCTACCTGTGCCATTCGCAAATGATCCGCCCGTTCCGCGACGAGAAGGATCGTTATGGTCACTACTCGGTGTCTTCCGAATCCATGTACGACCATCCTTTTCAATGGGGTTCCAAGCGCACCGGCCCCGATCTGGCGCGTGTCGGCGGCAAATATTCGGACGAGTGGCATCGCCGCCATCTGAAATATCCGCGCGAAGTGGTGCCTGAGTCTGTCATGCCAAACTATGTCTTTCTGGACAAAAGCAAAGTGGATGCCAGGCAAATAAAGAAAAATATGGAGGCGATGCGCAGCATGCCTTTTTATCCGGCTCCCTACACCGATGCAGACATTGCCAGTGCCAAAGATGCTGTGGAAGGCAAGACTGAGCTGGATGCCGTGGTTGCCTACCTGCAGAGCCTAGGCAACCACATCAAGTTTACGGAAGGCGTGAATTACCGTGACTAAGCTGCTGGATTATCTGGGCATGGACGCGGCAGCCATGACCGTCAATGACTGGCTCGGGGTGTTTTTTTCCGTAGCAGTGTTCATTGGCATGGTCTATGTTTATGTCATGGTGTTTCGTCCGGCAAACAAGGACAAGTTCGAGTCGCAGCGCGGCATGGCGCTGGATGACGAAGATCATATCGATGCGGGAGAAATGAAATGAGCGAAAAACACGAGGCATCAGGCGTGCAGACAACCGGGCACGTGTGGGACGAGGATTTGGCGGATCTCACCAACGAGCCGCCCAAATGGTGGATGCTGGGCCTGACCGCCAGCGCGTTGTTTGTGGTGATTTACTGGCTATACTACCCCTCCGTTCCGTTTGCCACGACAGGTGATTTTTTCAAGGGAATCGGCGGCTGGACGGCGATTAAGGAAATGGAAGCCGATGTGGGCGAGGTGGAGGCAGTGCGCGGCAAATTTGAAGCCAGGCTCAAGGGTATGACGCCGGCAGCCATCCTGGCGGACAGCGAATTGACCGAGTACGTCACCCGTTCCGGCAAGGTGTTGTTTGGCGACAATTGCGCTGCCTGTCACGGCACCAATGGGGTTGGCACGCACGATAAGGAAGGGCTGTTTGCGCCGATCCTGAACGACGACGACTGGCTGTATGGCGGCAAGATCGACGATATTCATGCCTCCATCGAAGGCGGTCGCCAAGGCATGATGATGGCGCACAAGGATATGTTGAACGCCGCCGAGATCGACGCCCTGGCCAACGCAGTCGCGAAAGGCCAGCCAACTTCCACGCCGTTGTTTGCGGCAAAGGGTTGCACGGCTTGCCACGGCGAAGATGGCAAGGGTAATCAGGCGATGGGTTCGGCCAACCTGGCCGACAAGGTATGGCGTTTTGAGGTAAGGAATGACAAGCTGAACGATGCCGAGAATATGAAGAGGCTTGTCGAGGGCAGCAAGCGCACCATCACCTACGGCGTGAATTCCGGCGACCCGCAAGGCCGTGCGGCAGTCATGCCGTCGTTTAAGGAAGCCGGAAAGCTGAGCGATACCGAAATCAAGAAGCTGGCGGTGTACGTGTACAAATTTGGCGGCGGTCAACCCGATGCACCCGCTGCGACGGATACAAAAACGGAAAAGTAACCAGGATGTGTCGGTACGAATGAAAACTTCGTGCGGATAATGGTCGAAGGAGGGTACAGGATGAAGCAGGATATGGTATTTTGGGGCGTAATCATCAGCGTGGCCGGCGCTTTTGCAGTGATGGCATGGTTGCTATACGTGATTTACAGGAATGCAACTAAGGGCGATAAGGGCAGGTAAATTCTGTGCTCGCGTAGAAAAAGGAGGAGAGTTGAATCTCCTCCTTTTTTCATCCCGGAAACAAAATGGTTTTTGAGCGGTCGCAACATCGGTTGCGATGCTTGCCTATTGATTTTGGAACAGCAAACCCCAGATGATTTGAAGAAACAGCAAGGAGTGAGAGTGTGAACATGGAAACAGAACGAAAGGAAGTGGGTTCTGTCACTGGAATCTACCAGGAGCTTGAACACTGGAATGTGAACACGGGCGACAAGACCATCCATGCCAAACGCATGCCCGGCTTTTTTCGCACTATAAAAAACTACACTCAATCGCTCTATCTGCTGTTCTTCCTCGTTCCTTATTTGCGCTGGAACGGCAAGCAGGCCATTCTGTTCGATATCACCCATAACCAGTTCCACTTCTTTAATCTGACGGTGCTGCCACAGGACATCTGGATGTTGTCGCTGCTGCTGCTGTTGCTGGCGATGGTGCTGTTCGCGGTGACTTCGGTGGCGTCGCGGGTGTGGTGCGGCTATTTCTGCTTCCAGACTGCGTGGACCGACTGGTTCGTTTGGATAGAAGACAAAATCGAAGGCAATCCCCAAGCCCGGCGCAAGCTGGATGCCGCACCCTGGAGCGCGGGAAAAATCTGGAAGAAATCTATCAAGCATTTCATCTGGATGTTGATTTCCCTGCTTACCGGCATCAGCTTTTCGATCTGGTTCGTGGATGCCTACGATTATTGGAACAAGCTGGTGCATCTTCAGTTGCCGCTGGTCGGTTGGGTAACGCTGGCGACACTTTTTTTCGGCACTTATATTCTGGCCGCGTTGTTGCGCGAGCAGGTCTGCATGTGGATGTGTCCCTACGCGCGCATCCAGGGCGTGATGACGGATTCGCAAACGATCTTGCCGGTATATGATTTCAGGCGCGGCGAGCCGCGCGGCAAGCTGCATCGCAAAGCGGGCGAGGGAGGAGGCGCGGCGCAAGGCGACTGCATCGATTGCTTCCAGTGCGTGCAGGTGTGCCCGACCGGCGTGGATATCCGCGATGGACAGCAATTGGGCTGCATCACTTGCGGCCTGTGCCTGGATGCCTGCGATTCCATCATGGACAAGGTGGGCAAGCCGCGCGGTCTGATACGCTATGCCTCGCTGGACGAGCTGGAGGGCAAGCCCGCCAAGAAGATGTACCAGCATCCGCGCACGCTGGTGTATATCGGCATCATCCTGATCGCCTTTGGCGGGATCGTTTACGGCCTGACCCACCTGGGCTCGGTGGTGCTGAAGGTGATACCGGAGCGCCAGCCATTGTATGTTTACCTGAGCGACGGTTCGATACAGAACAAATACGAATTAAAGGTGCTTAACAAGACCGACAGCGATCTCCGGATTGGGGTTACCGCAGAGGGTGGCGTGAGAGATCAGGTGATTATCGGTGCCGAAAAACCCTTGCTGGCGCGCCATGGCCGCAGCACATCCTTCACCATTTTTGTCAGGGCGCCCGGCCAGAACATCAAAATGGAGGTGACGCCGATTGAGTTCCGTATCCAGAGCATCGACGATCCGCTCATCGGCGCTGAATACAAGACCAAATTCAACGGCCCCGCTGTTGACTTGGGGCGAAGAATAATTTCAGGAATGGGGAGCGTAAAATGATTTCGCAACACAACAAAAAAGGGCTACGCAACCCCTGGTTTCTCGGGATGATCGGGTTGATCGTCGTGGTACTGGGCGTGAACGGCACCTTCATCTGGCTGGCCACGCAAAACCGCCCCGCGCTGGTGGATCGGGAGTACAGCACCAAAGACCGCAAATCGGATACCGCCGCGCTGAACGATCTTCAGGCGCACAGAATCCTTGCCTGGAAAACCACCATCAAACAGCCCAAGGTCATCGTGATGAATTCGCCGACGGCCTACGAAATCGGCGTGGCGGATCGGGCGGGTATGCCGGTCAGCGGGACAATGGAAGTGTTGGCCTACCGCGCGTCCGATGCGCGCCAGGACTTCACCACGGCTTTCAGGGAAACATCGCCGGGCAACTACCAGGGCTATATCAACTTTCCGCTCAAGGGCTATTGGGAATTGCGCATCCGCAGCAAACGCGGAGAGGAAATATTCGAGGTCAATACCGACAGGTTCACGGTCGCCGCCGCGCCCTGACGTGAGGTTGGCACAGGGGTAAGCCTTAATCAAAAGCGCTTGTCGAATTGGGTGATTTCGGCTTGGAAAAGGAGCTGTATACTGTTCATAAATTTACTGGATACTGCTGGAAATCCATCATGACTGACGCCGAATCGCCGCAGCAAACTGCCGAATTGTCCATCGAGCAAGCTCTACAACAAGCGCTTGCTCGCCACCAGGCAGGCCAGTTGCAAGAAGCCGGAGAACTCTACCGGGTCATTCTTCAAGCTCATCCGAATCATCCGGAGGCTAACTACAACATGGGGGTTTTGGCGGTGCAGATGAAACAGCCCGCTGCCGGCCTGCCCTATTTCATGGCCGCACTGGATGCCGACCCGGCACGCGGGCAATACTGGTTGAATTACATCGACGCGCTGTTTCAGGCCGGCCAGTTGGAAGATGCGCGGCAGGTGCTGGCGCTCGCACAACAGCAGGGGTTGCAGGGGGATGCGGTAGAAGCTCTGGCGCTGCGTTTGAAAGGTGGCGCGCAGGTCGATGGGCAAGCCAATGCAGAACATCAGCAAGCCTCCAATGAATCGCAATCCGTTTCGTCTGCAGCCCCGCAAAGCAGCCAGAAAACCGCCAAGACCAAACCTGCCAAGCCGAATAAATCGGCCGGAAAATTTGCCCCGCACAAGGGAAAAATCCCCAGCCCTCAAGAGATCAATACACTGGTGGACATGTTCAACCAAGGGCAGTTTACGGAAGCGGCAAGCCTCGCCCAAGCGATGACGGAGCGCTTTCCTCTGCACGAGTTTGGCTGGAAGGCGTTGGGCGCACTGTTCAAGCAGATGGGGCGGAGTGCAGATGCGCTGACCCCCATGCAAAAAGCGGCGGCACTGTCGCCGGGCGACGTCGAGGCGCATTACAATCTGGGCGTCACCCTCCAGGATATGGGCCGTTTGATCGAGGCCGAGGGCAGCTACCGACGGGCACTGAAGATCAACCCTAATTATGCTGATGCACATGTCAATCTGGGCGTCATCCTTCAAGAGTTGGGGCGGCTGGATGAGGCCGAAGCCAGTTACCGGCGGGCGCTGCAGGTCAGACCGGATTACGCTAAGGCGCACAGCAACCTGGGTGCTATCCTTCAAAAATTGAGTCGTTTTGGCGAGGCCGAAGCCAGTTACCGGCGAGCGCTGCAGATCAACCCGGATAATGCCGAGACGCATAGCAACTTTGGTAGCGCACTCAAAAATATGGGTCGGTTGGACGAAGCCGAAGCCAGCTACCAACGGGCACTGCGGATCAACCCGGATTATGCCGATGCGCATTACGATTTGGGCAACATCCTCAAAGAGTTGGGCCGACTAAACGAAGCCGAAGCCAGTTACCGGAAGGTGCTGGAGATCAAACCCGATTTCGTTGAGGTATATAGCACCTTGGGTAACATCCTCAAGGAATTGGGCCGGTTGGACGAGGCTGAAGCTAGTTATCGGAAGGCGCTGGAGATCAAACCTGATTTCGTTGAGGCGCATTACAACCTGGGTAACATCCTCAGTGATTTAGGCCGGCTGGACGAAGCAGAAGCTAGCTACCGGAAGGCGCTGGAAATCAAACCTGATTTCGTTGAGGCAAATAGCAACCTGGGTAACATCCTCAAGAATTTGGGTCGGCTAGACGAGGCAGAAGCCATTTACCGAAAGGCGCTGGAAATCAAACCCGATTTCGCTGAGGCATATAACAACTTGGGCGTCACCCTTCATGATCTGGATAGACTTGACGAGGCCGAGGCCAATTACCGGCGGGCGCTTGAGATTACCCCGGGCTATGCCGAGGCGCACACCAACCTGGGCGTCACCCTCAAGGGGCTTGGCCGACTAGACGAGGCCGGGGCTAGCTACCGACGGGCGCTGGAAATCACCCCGGACTATGCCGAGGCGCATTACAACCTGGGCGTCACCCTCCAGGAGTTGGGCAGTTTGATCGAGGCCGAAATCAGCTACCGGCGGGCGCTGGAGATCAAACCATATTTCATTGAAGCACAATGCAACCTGGGTATCACCCTCAAAGATTTGGGCCGATTGGACGAGGCTGAGGCCAACCACCGACAAACGCTGAAAATCAAGCCAGATTATGCTAAGGCGCATGGTAACCTGGGTATCATCCTCAAGGATCTGGGCAGGTTAAACGAGGCCGAAGCCAGCTACCGGCAGGCACTGGAGATCGAGCCGAATAACGCTAAGATGCATAACAACCTTGGGGACTCCCTCCAGCATATGAACCGGCTGGACGACGCCGAAGCCAGCTACCGTCGGGCGTTGGAGATCGATCCGGGCTTTGATATGGCGCACAGCAACCTGCTTTTTTGCCTTCTTCACAATGAAACAGCGGATGCGGAGATGTTGTTTTCTGAACACCTTCGCTTTGGTGAGCAATTCGAGGCTCCCCTGCGAACCAGTTGGCACCAGCATAGCAACTCGCGAAACCTGGATCGCTGCCTGCAAATTGGTTTTGTCTCCGGTGATTTGCGTGACCATGCGGTGGCTTCATTTATCGGGCCGGTACTGGCGCATCTTGTGGGCTATCCGCAATTATCACTACACGCCTACGCCAACCAAGTTATCAATGACAGCGTCGCCCAACGTTTACGCGGATATTTCGCACACTGGCATCCCTTTGTCGGCCTGTCGGATGCGGCTCTGGCAGAAAAGATCCGCGCTGACAGCATTGACATACTGATCGATCTTTCTGGCCATACTGCTAAAAATCGCCTGTTAACCTTTGCCCGTAAACCGGCGCCGGTGCAGGCCACTTGGATAGGTTATCCCGGCACCACGGGCCTGAGTGCGATGGATTACTATCTGGCAGATCATTTTCTTCTGCCGCCCGGTCAATTCGATGAACAATTTACGGAAAAAATTGTGCGCTTACCGGCAAACGCACCTTTCTTGCCGTTCGAAGGCGCGCCGCAGGTCAATGCCCTGCCTGCCCTGAGCAATGGCTATGTGACCTTCGGTAGTTTCAACCATTTGAGCAAACTCAGCCGGTCAGCCATCGCCCTGTGGTCGCAACTTCTGCGCGCCCTGCCAGATTCTCGAATGGTGCTGGGTGCCATGCCCGAGGAGGGCGAATACGACACGCTGATCGATTGGTTTGCACAGGAAGGTATTGCGCGGGAACGGCTGAGCTTTTATGCGCGTTGCGGTATGGATGTCTATCTGGGCCTGCATCATCAGGTAGACATTTGTCTGGATACATTTCCTTACAACGGAGGCACTACGACCTTCCATGCGCTATGGATGGGTGTGCCGACACTGACTTTGGCGGGCAGTACAGCAGCGGGTCGGTCGGGGGCCTCGATTCTTGGCCGTGTTGGTCTGGAAGCGTTTATTGCCGATGATGCAGCAGATTTTGTGCAGAAGGGCTTGTCTTGGGCTGGCAATTTTGCCGCACTGTCCGATATCCGGGCAGGGTTGCGGGAACACTTTGCGCAGTCGGCGACGGGGCAGCCAGCGGTGGTTGCCGCAGGAGTTGAATGTGCCCTGCGCATCATGTGGCGGCGCTGGTGTGCGGGCTTGCCGGCGGAGTCATTTGAAGTATCATCGCAAGATATTGATGGCATAACTCAAGAGGCCGGCAAATGACAGTGTCACGGAAAGCTTTGCCAATTTATGTCACGCAGCCTTCCTTGCCCCCACTGGAAGAATTCATCCCCTATTTGCAACAAATCTGGGAAAGCAAACGGCTCACCAATAGCGGCCCGTTTCACCAGCAATTTGAACAGGCATTGTGCGACTATCTGGGGGTGAAGCATCTTGCACTGTTCGCCAACGGCACGCTCGCACTGGTTACCGCCCTGCAAACCTTGCGCATCACGGGCGAAGTCATCACCACACCGTATTCGTTCGTGGCAACGGCCCATTCGCTGCTGTGGAACGGGATTAAACCGGTGTTTGTGGACATCGATCCGGCCACGCTCAACCTTGATCCAGACAGGATAGAGGCTGCCATCACGCCGCAGACCACCGCCATCATGCCGGTACACTGCTATGGGCACCCCTGCGATGTGGATCGTATCCAGAAAATTGCCGACAATTATGGCTTGAAAGTTATTTACGATGCCGCCCATGCTTTTGGCGTGCAATGCCATGGCGGCAGCGTGCTTAACCACGGTGATTTGTCTGTGTTGAGCTTTCACGCTACCAAGGTGTTCAACACCTTCGAAGGCGGAGCCATCGTCTGCCACGACGCTAAAACTAAACAGCGTATTGACCACCTGAAGAATTTCGGTTTTGTGGACGAAGTGACGGTGGTCGCACCCGGCATCAACGGCAAGATGAGCGAAATCAATGCCGCTTTAGGCTCGTTGCAACTGAAAAGTATTGATGAAATGCTGCGGAAGCGCAAAGCCATTGATATCCGTTATCGGGAGGCACTGGCCGGCGTCAAAGGGATCCATTGCTTGCCGATGGCGGGCGAAAAAACGGCCAACTACGCCTATTTCCCGATTCTGGTGCAGCCGGACTACCCGCTCAGCCGTGATGCGCTGTATCAGGAACTGCAGGATAACGGCATTTATGCGCGGCGTTACTTCTATCCGTTGATCAGCGACTTTCCGATGTACCGCGGAATGCCATCAGCGGCGCGTACAAATTTGCCGGCGGCAAGCAAGGCGGCAAGTGAAGTGATTTGTTTGCCGATTTATCCTGGCCTGTCCAATGAGCATGCTGATTTCATTATTGAGTTGATCGCGAGGCAGAGCTGATGAAATGGAGAAAGCTCGGAAAAATTTTTGATCCTACGAAATTCAAACTGCCAAATGGCTGCACCCAGTTCGCGCAGGCTCCCCAAGTAATCATCTTCGACGATTTTGTAAGAATCTACTTTTCCACGCGCTTCCTGGACAGCAGCAACGGGAAATACCTGAGCCACATCGCTTTTGTCGACATGAAGAAAAATTTCCGCGACATCATTGCGGTGTCCGGGCATACGGTCATCGAACTCGGAAAGCTCGGGTGCTTCGATGAACATGGCATTTTTCCCATGAATGTGGTTCGCTGCGGCGATTTGATTTACGGTTATACGTCCGGCGTAAACAGAAGAGTATCCGTGCCCGCAGACGGTGCCATCGGGCTTGCAATCAGCCGCGACGGCGGCTTTACTTTCCAGAGAGCCGGGGATGGCCCGGTTCTCTCCGCATCCCTGCATGAGCCCTGCCTGATTGTCGATCCATTCGTCAAAATTTACCGGGACACATTCCACATGTGGTACGTTTTCGGCATTGGCTGGAGGAAGCTCACGGCGGACGCATCGCCAGACCGGATCTATAAAATCGGGCATGCCGTTTCACGCGACGGCATAAACTGGGTAAAAGAAGAGGCGAGGCAAATAATAGAAAGCCGGCTCGGCAATGATGAGTGCCAAGCGCTTCCAACGGTGATAGAAATTTCCGGCAGGAACCACATGTTCTTCTGTTATCGGCAGTCTTCCGATTTCAGAAAGAACAGGGACAGATCCTATCGAATCGGCCACGCTTACTCCGACGATCTCATTAGTTGGACCCGGGATGACGGAAGCATGGTTATTGATGTTACCGAAGGCGACTGGGATTCTGATATGTTGTGTTACCCGCATGTGTTCGAATGCGATGGCAATGTATACATGCTCTACAATGGCAACGAATTTGGCCGCTACGGTTTCGGACTGGCCATCTTGGAATGATCGCTTGCCGAGAAATCCCCATGCCGCATTGCCTATCAGGCTGGAGTTTTAAAGCCTGTCATGGAAACCCTTAGGTGGAGGTGCCCGATGGAACGTGAATCCAGGATCGTTGGCATCATGCAGCCTTACTTCTTCCCTTATTTCGAGCAGTTCCGGTTGATTGCCGCCTGTGACCTGTGGGTGGTCTTTGATACGCCCCAGTTTTCGCACAAGACCTGGGTTACGCGAAACCGCATTCTCAACCGCGACAAGGGCACTGCCTATGCTTCGGTCCCGGTGCGGCACACCGGCCTGGCGACAGCGATCAAAGACGCGCTGATAGACCTTGACCGTGATTGGCGCGGGCAGGTAATGAACAAGCTCAATGTCTACCAGAAAGAGGCGCCTCACTACGCAATGGTGCGTGATCTGGTCGGCGATACCCTGGCCGGCAGCCACGAGACCATCGCTACCCTGAACACCGCCATTCTGCTGGCGGTGTGCGGCTATCTGGGGATTGCCACACCGATCCTGGTGGCATCGTCGCTGGCGATAGACATGCCAAGCCACTGCGAGCCGGGAGAATGGGCTCTGCACATCTCCAAGAGCTTGGGAGCGAGCGAATATCGCAATGCGGCCGGCGGCAAGGCGCTGTTTGACAGCGAACTCTACGCCAGCAACGGCATCGTTCTCAGTTTTCACGAGCACCATCCCAGGAGTTACCCTACGGGCAGTTTTGATTTTGTCGAAAACCTGTCGGTCATTGACTGGATGATGTGGAATGATCGCGAAACCCTGCGGGAATGGTTGGATTAACCGCTACGGTCATTATGTAATCAAGCGTGACGTCACAATGGCGCGGAATAGCCGGCCATTTCTGCGATGCCGAATCCCTCGCGACCGAAAACATTGCCGCAGTAGAACAAGAGAAGGCGGCCATCCAGTTCGATGACCTGGGAAGAGCACATCATCTGCGAATCCCATCCCGACTCCGATACGTCAATTCCGACCTGGGTATCGTCACGTTTCCACTCCACAAGATCTTCGGATGATGCATACCCCAGACGATACATGCACGACGGATCGGTGCGAAATCCGGTGGGTTTGCGGTACGCGAAAACAGCGTGCCATTTGTTATCGTGGAAAAACGGCAAGAAGATATCCTGGCACTCGTCTTCAGACATCGCCGTAATTATCGGGATGCCATCGCGGTTCCATGCGATGCCGTCCTTCGACGTTGCGTGTGCGATCTGAAAGACAGCCTCCGGCCTTCCTTCATCGAGCAGCCACTTTTGCCCCGTCAGGTACCACATATGCCATGTGCCCCCGATTATCCGAACGGCCGGGCTGTTAACCAAGTACGGTTCATTCAGGGTCAGGCCGAGAACCGGACCCTCGCCCAGCTTGTTGAAGGTTTCGCCGCCGTCGCGGCTGACCGCCAAGCCGATGCCAACCGTATACGGAACCGACGACATTCTCGTCCAGCCGGTGTAATAGAGATAGACCTCATTGCCTTTTCGTACGGTGCTGCTTGGCATGATCCCGAATTCGTCAAAGGAGCCCGGGTTTCCGAGAGGAAGCAGGGGGGCATCTGCCATGCCCACGACGCGCGTGACATCTTCCCGCGTCAAATCAACATAGCCGGGATACGAGACATACTGCATGTCCGTGCCGCGCTGTGGCCGGCACGAGATATAGACGCGGAGAGTCTTTTCATTCAGCACAAACGGCGTGGGACATTGAGCGTATTCCTGCATCCACTCTCTGGGCCGGCTGACTGCCGGGTTGAAGATGTTGCCGAGTTTTTTCCACGAAAACATGGGATTTACCTTGTAGCCATTTCCGGCCGCATCACTTCCTGGAGGGGCCGACGGCGGGCATCATGGTCATCCTGATAAAATCATCGCTTTCCAGGCGAAACTTATCGGTACCGCGGGCGATGAACACGCTGCGCGGCGGGGCGCTCTTGACGACCAGGGTGGCGGCTCCCAGAAAACAATCTGCACCGATGGACAGTTCCCCGCCGATGGTGGCATTAAGGCCGACAAAGCATCTCTCGCCAAGGGTAACCAGGCCGCCGAGCGTCGCTCCCGCAGCGATCCAGCAGTGATCCTGGACAACCGAATGATGGCCAATCAACGCATTGTTCCACAAGGATACATTGTTGCCGATCCGCACCCCGGGTTGAATGCCGACCCCGTCGAGAATCAGGCAGTTTTCGCCCACCTCCAGCCATGGCCCGTGGTCGGCACGGAGGCTGACATAGCTGATCAGGGTGTAGCCCTTGGCCTTGGCCTCCTGGCACTTCCTGGCCCGGACGGCATTGAGATCGTGATAACCGATGGCCACAAACATGGATACGGTCTCCGGCGGGTAATGGCGCTCAATATCCTCAAAGGGCAGGACAGGATGACCGGAATACATGTTTTCCCGCCCGCCCGTGTCAGGAAGCCACTCGGCATCGCATGTAAAGGCCACAACTTCATATTCTTTATCGCGGACAAAGTGGTGGTAAGCGACATCGGCGATCTTGCCTATCCCGAAAATAATGAGTTGTTTCATCGTTAGCGTCCTTTGTTGGATTCATCTGCGTGACAGTCGAGCAGCGTTACGGCACGCTCGCTATGCCACCAACATCCGAACACCTTAATGATAAACTAACGCTGTTTCAAGTGTTTCGTTTAAGTTGCAAAGTGCTCTTTATGCGGTCGTCAGGCCGAAACATTATCGGCAAATATAATTTGTCTGCGATCCTGTCAGTTATACAGCGAGGGGGGAAGCGTGCGCTTCGGTGAAGAAAAATTTTATGTTGATCCGGTCACTCATGAGTCTTTGGCACTCTCGGATGCGGTTCGTGACGGCGACGAGGTCATGTCGGGTTTGCTGATCAGCCCATCGGGGCATCGCTTCGAGATACGCAACGGCGTACCTAACTTTGTCTATCCTTTCGAACTGCCTGCGGTTGACCGCGAGGCGTTGCAGCAATCCGAAGACCGAGTCGAAGGCTACGACCGCTATCTGCCGCTGACATTCAGCACTTATGGCGAGGACGAGCAGGCGGTGCGCAATGCAA
>Ga0209211_10006430_pt1 | contig 17000 bp, 16 predicted proteins | sample RifGroA2_FD_183992 | JGI IMG/M metagenome (GOLD analysis project Ga0209211, IMG submission 183992) | Groundwater microbial communities from Rifle, Colorado, USA - Groundwater A2 (SPAdes) (version 2) | ecosystem: Environmental > Aquatic > Deep subsurface > Groundwater | place: Rifle, Colorado... | reverse complement strand
GGACCGCCTCGCCGGGCTATATTTCAAGGAACTTTTGCGTCGGGGCATCCGTATTTTTTTGTATACCCCGGCGAAGATTCTTCACGCCAAATCCATCGTCATAGATGACGCTTGGGCATCTGTAGGAAGCTGCAATTTCGATTGGCTCTCTTTCTGGATAAACTATGAATTGAATGTGATCAGCACGAACCGTGATTTTGCCATGGAGCTGAAAGATCTTTTTTTGCTTGATATCAAAGAGAGCGAGGAAGTCCTGCTTTAGCAAGGTGGTTTTGATAATTTTTTACAAATACTGTATGCAAACTCTTTTACACAAGGCTAATTCACGCGGATATGCGAAGCATGGCTGGCTTACGACCCATCACTCTTTCAGTTTCGCCTCATATTATAATCCTGAGATGTTGGGATTTGGCGCGCTTCGGGTGCTGAATGACGACCTGATCGCGGCGGGCCAGGGGTTCGGCCGGCACACTCACCGGGATATGGAAATTATTACCATCCCTCTCTCGGGTGCGCTCTCTCATGAGGATAGCATGGGGAATGCCGCTGTTATCAAGACGGGCGAGGTGCAAGTGATGAGTGCTGGCCTTGGGGTGGAGCACTCGGAATTCAATGCCTCGGAAACGGAAGCGGTGAGCTTGTTGCAGATCTGGATTCTGACGCGGACGGAGGGCGCCGCTCCGCGCTACGCTCAGAAACGATTTGATCCATCTTCCGGCGAGATAGCGGTGGCGGATATGGTTTTGGGGAAAAGGGATGCACTCGGGGTATGGGATACCGAAAAAGCCTCATTAAAAGCAAAAAAAGATGCTTTCGTCCTGGCTATCGAAGTGCCGATGGGTGTTTGAAACAAGCGTTTTTCGAGGTGGTATAATAGGTCTATACACTTAAGAACTGTCCATATAGTATAGTATGAATGTCAAAGATCATGTAGCGGGGTTTGCGGATTTTATCCGTAAACAGGGAGTGGTGGGAGTGGCCGTTGGCTTCGTGCTTGCCGGTGCGGTGGCCAAGATGGTGACGGCGCTGGTGACCGATATCATCAATCCTCTCATCGGGCTCCTCTTCGTCCATACTGAGAGCCTCAAAGATGCGGCGCTGCAGATCGGAAATTCAAAAATTATGTGGGGAGATTTCGTCAGTACGACTATCGACTTTCTTATCATTGCTCTCGTTGTCTATTTCGCTATCAAGCTGTTAGGAATAGAAACGGAAAAGAAAAAATAATTCGCTCAATAGTACTTTTCTTGCAATTGCAAGAAAGGTACTATCCATTGGGGGTGTTCCCTTTATAAGTTAAGAATACAGATGTATGAAAAAAGGTAATAATACTTTCGGGAAAAGAGCCATCGCGGTACATAAAAAATTGCGGGGGAAAATTGAAATTCGGTCTAAAGCGGAAGTGGCTAACAAGGATGATTTAAGTATCTACTACACGCCGGGGGTGGGGGCAGTGTCGACGTACGTCGCGAAACACAAAGACAAGCTGCGCGAGTACACGATGAAGGGCAACACGGTAGCGGTCGTGTCGGATGGATCAGCCGTCCTGGGTCTCGGCAACATCGGTCCGGAAGGGGCGCTGCCCGTGATGGAGGGGAAATGCATGCTGTTCAAAAAATTTGCTGATATTGATGCTTTTCCGATAGTGCTGACGACGCAAGACACGGAAGAAATTATTCAGACGGTCAAAAATATTGCGCCGGTGTTTGGCGGCATCAACCTGGAAGATATCGCGGCTCCGCGCTGTTTTGAAATAGAGCGGAAACTGAAGGCGCTGCTCAATATCCCCGTCTTTCACGATGATCAGCACGGCACGGCCATGGTAGTCTTAGCCGGACTCATCAACGCTTTTCGGGTGGTGGGGAAAAATATAAAGAAGAGCACCATCGTGATCATCGGAGCCGGGGCGGCCGGCAATGCTGTCGCGAATCTCTTGCTCAGATTCGGCGTAGGGGATCTTATTTTGGTGGATAGCCGCGGCATTATCAGCGAGGCGCGCAAAGACATCAATCATTTCAAGCGGCTGCTCGCCAAAGTGACGAACAAGCGCAAGCTCGATGGGTTGGTCGGCGACGCACTGGCCGGAGCGGACGCCTTCATCGGGGTTTCGAAAGGCAACACTATTTCTCCAGCGATGGTCAGATCCATGGCGCCGCAGGCCATCGTCTTTGCCTTGGCCAATCCGCTGCCGGAAATTATGCCAGATGAGGCCAAACAAGCCGGAGCCGCCGTAGTAGCGACCGGCAGGTCGGATTTCGCCAATCAAATCAACAATTCTCTGGGATTTCCAGGTATTTTCCGGGGGGCACTGGATAACGGTGTCCGGGAAATTACCGAAGCCATGCTTTTGCGCGCCGCCAAGAAATTGGCTGCCCTGGTGAAGAAGCCGACGGCCGAGCGCATCATCCCGCCGCCCTTTGACAAGAGAGTTGTCAAAGCCGTCGCTAGCGCTATACGGTGAAAAAAGAATCCCTCCGTCGCCGAGGCTTTGGCCAGCCTCGCCGAGTCTAGGCGGGCGGGCAGGCATGAATCGTGAATTATGAATCTTAGAAATCGGATTTCATAAGTTTTCTATGGGTGGCCGTGTGGTATAATGGGGCTGTTGTAAAAGAATCCTTATGCAAGAAATACCGACAGAAGAAAATGATACATTGGATGCCGCGTCAGAACTCAAAGAAAAAGAAAATCTTTCTCAAGCGCAAGGTATTGTGCCTACACGCTCTCGTGAATCATTATGGGGAGCGGTTTTATTCGCTGGGATGCTGCTTTTTGTCGTGGCGAGCATCGGCGGTGTCGGATGGGCAGCCTATACGAAATGGCAGAGCGAACGAGTGGCGAAGAGCCAACCATCCATCATAGTATTACCGGAACAATCTAATGAACAGAGAAGTGTTACACCTAAGGAAGAAGCACGGGCGGTAGGGAGTACGGAAGCAAAAGAACAACCAGCGAGTGATAATATCACGGCGGCCAAAAAATTGGAAATAAGCGTTTTGAATGGTGGTGCCGCCAAAGGAAGCGCCGGTACGCTGGCGAATTTTCTGAAACAGGAAGGGTATGGCAAGACAGATTCAGGGAACACGCTCAAAGATTACAGCAGCGTTGCCCTCTATTACGCCTCTGGGCTGGAAAAAGAGGCGGCGGCAGTGAAAGAAGTCGTTGCAAAAAAATACTCAGCGGTAAAAATTTTTCCTGCCGATATGAAGAACAAAGAAACCACTATTTCTCAGGTGACGATCATTCTTGGGAAATAGATTGGCATCCCCTTACAGTGGCCGGACTACTGTAAGAAGAGAGAAAAAATATTCCTCCCGTTGGCCTCGCGCCTGGGGTGGTTTGCTTTTTAGAGCCATTTGGCGTTATGCTAAGGTTATGAGCGGAACTACTGACGAAATCAAGGCGCGGCTGAATGTCGTAGAGCTGATCGGCTCGTATGTCCGACTGGAAAAGTCAGGAGCGCACTGGAAGGCTTGCTGTCCGTTCCATCAGGAGCGCACGCCGTCTTTTATGGTGAACGAGGAGAAGGCCATGTGGCACTGTTTCGGCTGCGGCAAGGGCGGGGATGTGTTCGCTTTCGTGATGGAAATGGAGGGCTTGGAATTCCGCGAAGCGCTCAAGATGCTGGCGGAGCGCGCCGGGGTGGAATTGCCGCAGTACAAGGGCGAAGAAAAAAACAAGGAAACCAAGGAGCGCATCTTCGATCTTCTGGAGCTCGCGACCAAGTTTTATGAGAAACAACTGTCTGGCAATGTCGGTCGAGAAAAAATTGTGAGCTATCTCACCGGCCGCGGCCTGTTTCTGGAAAGCATCCAAAAATTCCGCCTGGGGTATGCGCCGGATGGCTGGCATCACTTGCTGGATTTTTTGGCTGAGCGCGGATTCAAAGTAGAAGAGATCGAATCCGCCGGTCTTATCATCCACAAGTCAAAAGAAAATCAGGCATCAGATATCTCTTATCCTGCATCCTCCTCATACTACGACCGTTTCCGTGATCGCATCATGTTTCCCATTTTCGATATTCTCGGGCGGGTGATCGGATATTCGGCGCGGGTGGCGCCGGGCGGGGATGAAACACAAGCGAAATACATCAATACGCCGGAGACGCCAGTGTACCACAAGAGCCGGGCGCTGTATGGATTGTTCCATGGCAAGCAAGCCATGAAACAGGCAGGTGCGACAGTTATCGTCGAGGGGAATATGGATGTCATCGCGATGCATCAGGCGGGAATCGAGAATACCGTCGCGGTGTCCGGTACCGCCCTTACGCCGGAACAGCTTACGCTTATTAAGCGCTATGGTAGCGAGGCGCGGCTGTTTTTCGATATGGACGGAGCCGGGCAGAAGGCGGCTCGTAAGAGTGCGGAACTAGCTTTGGAAAAGGAACTGTTGGTCTCAGTCATTGCGCTTCCGTTCGGCAAAGACGCGGCCGAGATGGGGAAGGAGGATCCGGAGAAGTTGCGTGAAGCGGTAGCGCGATCCGTGCCAGCCCTCAAATATTTTTTGGAAGCCAGCCTAGAGAAATATGATCGCAGCAGCTCAGAGGGCAAGCGCAAGATAGCGGATGAGTATACAGAGCTCCTCATGTTCGTGAAGAATCCGATCGAGCGTTCTCACTGGATCAAAGAGCTGGCGCGGGAAATCAAAATGGAAGAAAAACTCGTCTTGGGTGTAGTACAGACAGCGATCCAGGGGGGAGAGCGGCGTGAGCGCTCTGATGTGCCAACCAAGGAATTGTCTTACAGCAATTCTTTTGGCAAACGTTCAGAACTCTTGCGGGAAGAGCTGGTGGGGATGATGTATGCTGACCGCGTGGTGAGAGAAACGCTTCTCAACCTTCTCGCAGATGGTGAGACCAAGGCGTTCTTGGAGAAACATCCCCTTTATTTTTTTCTGGTGCAAGCGGGGGAGCGCGAGCCGCTGTCATTTATCGAAGATGCTCTTCTGAAAAGCGAAGCGATGAGACTTTCTTTTCGGGTCTTGGAATTACCGGATTTCATCGGCGTGCCAGATGAAGAACGGACCGGCAAGATGCTGGAAGTCGCCAAGAAGTATCTGGAGAATCTCAAAGGAGAAATCATGCGGCGTGAGAAACTCATCGCTTTGGAACAGTCCCTGGGAGAGGCTCGGGAGAAAAAAGATAAAAGCTTGGAGAAAAAGCTCCTGGCGGAGTTTACGGCAATTTCTTTGGACAAGTTTTCATAAGGTTGCTACAATAGATTTTTGTAAATGAAGCAGAGGGACGCTTGATATGTGTCATTCCGAGCTTGCCCGCCCTGATGAGTCGGCGAGGCAGGTCGAGGAATCTACCTTCTATCAACACAGATCCCTCCACTCCGAAACGTCGGTCGGGATGACAATAAAAATGATTCTAAACTGTAAGTATATACATAAGATAATTTCTACTAACTTGAATTTCAACTATTTTTAAAAGAAAAGTTGTCGAAGTTCTATTACTGGGTATGGCGAGAAAGAAAAAAGGTATCAAAAAGGCGAAAAAGACCCTAAAAAAGCGTGTGAAGAAAGCTGTTCACAAGAAAAGCCACAAAAAAGTCAGTCCGCCAGCTGGCGGAAAAAAACAGCGCGGAGCGGCTCAGAGACAGCGTGCAAAGAAGAAGGGGAAAAGATTCACAAAAAAAGCGCATGCCAAGAAACCAAAAGCTGGCAAGAGAAAGCATGCCAAGCTGGCAAAAAAGAAAGCTCCCAGCAAGAAAGAGCGGTCAGCTGAGAAACAGGGCGCTTTGACGGAGCTTCTGGCACGTGGCAAACAGCGCGGCTTTGTGACGGAAGATGAGATTATTCATATCCTCCCTGACGTGGAGCAGGACATCGATCATCTGGAGCACCTCTACGAACAGCTGGAAAATTCCGGTATCCGCGTCGTCGGGTCGGAGGAAATGCTCAAGCTCGACATCCACAAAGTAGCCGAAGAGTTCGGCAAAAAAGGCAAGGGCAAGGGCAAGGGCAAAGCGGCGCCGAAGGCCAAAGATAAAATGATGGATCTTGGCGAAGAGAGTACCTCGGATCTCGTGCAGATGTATTTGAAGGAAATCGGGCGCGTGGCCCTCCTTTCCGGCGAAGAAGAAGTGCGGCTCGCCAAGCTGATCGAGAAAGGGGATCTCGCGGCGAAACAGCGCTTGACCGAAGCCAACCTGCGCCTCGTCGTATCGATTGCCAAGAAATATGTCGGCCGTTCGCACAATTTGTCCCTTCTCGACCTTATCCAAGAGGGGAATATCGGATTGTTTCGAGCCGTCGAGAAATTCGACTACCGCAAAGGCTACAAATTTTCCACCTATGCCACCTGGTGGATCCGCCAGGCCATTACCCGTGCCTTGGCTGATCAGTCGCGCACCATCCGCATTCCGGTGCACATGGTAGAGACGATCAATAAGTACGCCCAGATTACGCGCCGCTTGGTGCAGGAACTGGGCCGCGAACCGCTAGCGGAAGAAATAGCGGCGGAAATGAATCTGGAAGTGGACAAGATCCGGCATATCCAGAAGATTTCCCAGGAAACGGTGTCGCTCGAGACGTCGGTCGGCGATAACGAAGATGACAGCGTGCTGGGAGACTTCATCGAAGATACGGAAACGGTGATGCCGCATCAGGCCGCTTCCCGCAAGTTACTCAAAACGCATATCTCGGATATCTTGAATGAGCTGACCCCGCGGGAGCAAAAAATTCTGCGCATCCGTTTCGGATTGGAAGACGGCGTGACGCACACGCTCGAAGAGGTGGGGCAGGAATTTGGCGTGACCCGCGAACGCATTCGCCAGATCGAGGCCAAGGCGCTGGAGAAAATCCGCGAACACGAGAGTTTGAAAAAACTCCGCGATTATTGAAATGTATGTCGCATATTCATACGGCCAAAGGGCAGATTGATTTTATTGCCGAAGTTTTTGTTGTACACAAAGATAAGGTTTTGATTCGTTTACATGACAAATACAATATCTGGATTGCCCCTGGAGGACATATTGAACTAGATGAAACGCCACAAGAAGCTGCGGTACGAGAAATTAAAGAGGAGGTAGGGCTTGACGTGGAACTATATGCTGGGAATATGCTGAGTGCAGAAAAGGGTTCAGGAAAATTAAGGCCACTGATTCCCCCGGTGTTTACAAACATTCATGATGTAGATAAAGACCATAGGCACATTGCCTTTATTTATTTTGCTGCCGCACAGACAGACAAGGTGATTCAGCCCGATACGCATGAGAGAGCAGATTGCCACTGGCTTACCAGAGAGGAAATCTCAGCATCACCTGATATTGATGATACGATCAAATCGTACGCACTCAAGGCTTTGGATCTTTTAGGGAAATGAGGATTTATCTTGTTGCATTGCCTTTTTCTGGCGTTTCGTCTAGAATACTGACGTCGCCGAACAGGCGATTTAAAATACCGTATTCCGACGTTCCGCCAACTTGACGGAGGCGGATCAGCGGCTCGGAAACAAATCACTTGCTCCGCGGTAGCTCAGCGGTAGAGCGAGGGACTGTTAATCCCCAGGTCACAGGTTCGAATCCTGTCCGCGGAGCAAATGATTTGTACGGATAAATGCCGCGAGGGACTGTTAATCTCTTGGTCGTGAGTTCGAATCCCACCCCCGGAGCCAATGAAAATAGGGCTTATGTGAGCCTTGTTTTTTATACCCACGAGAGCCTGCCCGCGGCTGTGCTTTGGGCGCGGCCAGGGGACGTTAGAACTTGTGATATGATAAAGCTACAAAAAATATTATGAGAATAAAATTCATAGTTTTAATACTGATTATCGTGTTTGTTGGCATTTTTTACATGACAAACCCGAGTAGTATTTTGGAAAAAATCTTTAACACAAAATCAGGCGCAGATTCTAATAGAGTGATCGTTTCTCCTTCGAAACCCACTCCGGTACCCAAGACAAGCGCATCCGCGATTACTTCGCCACCATCCAGTATGGTAGGTATCAATACTCATCCGGAAGTATATGGTGCGGGTGCTGACCCTGATATAATCACGCTTGGCCCCAAACTTGGTAGTCATCCGGATTGGACACCTTACCCGACTAAACATAGCAATGAATTCGAACTTGCGCATGGAACACCCTTATTGGCGCCTATTGATATGGTATTTGTGGGCTTTCAGAACAATAACGCCAAGTATGATTTTTTAAATGATAAAAATGGTGCTGGCAAGCAAAAAATAACTCCGGCAAATGATCTGATGTTAGTTTTTGAGTCTGCCATGCCTGATTGGCCGGACATGCTTATTAAGATTTATCATTTATACAGCTCGCCACTATTGCGCGGACATTATCAAAATCCCAATTGCGGTGAGAGTGAAAATCCTGGAGAGGGCGTCCAGACAAAGGGGCATCTTGCCGCTGCATTCAGTGATGGTGTGACTGTAGAAAAAGGCAATGTGAATGCCTGTGAGCCCCTTCTTGGATATAAAGTAAAGCGCGGGGAATCAATTGGTTTCGCCGGCAGTGTTGGCAAGCACTCTTTTGCTTCTTTCGCCTTTAAAGTATCGGATACATCAATCAGCCCGATTGTTAAAGAAGGAAACCCTTATCTTCATTGGGTGCAACCAAGCTCGTTCTTTTACTGGAAATGTTATAGTCCTGATGCGAGTTTTCCCAGCGGGGTGCTTGCTTATCCTTTCGAATGTGATGGATATCAGCTTCCTGTCAAGCAGCGTGATGTGAATTTCAAGTACCAGTAACTTCAGCTTTTGCTCAAAAGTTTGCAAATCGACTCATCGGATGAGCTCCATATCTTTTATACAAATCCAAATTCTAGCATTTCTTTCTTTACGTTTCCCCAATCAAAAGTTCCAAGTTTGTTCACTAGAGGGAGCAGGTTCAGAAAAGAGCCATTTAATGGCTCTTTTCTGCTGTTTATTTGGTTCGAATATTTTTGACCCCTATTGGATAGTTCGAGTCTGACAACAAAGAGTAGTGAATAGAGTGCTGTTTATGTAATATATTCACTATATATTGACAAATTATGGTGAATAGACTATAATAAATGTATACTATTCACTAAAAAATATGGCAATAACCAAACCGATTAAGAACCATATCCAGGCACTGAAGAAAGAGTTTGATGTCCTGAAAAAGGGCAAAGAATCACTTCTGGGCTTGCTTGATGAAGCAGAGATTCCTGAGAGCGTCTACAATTCCAATGCTATTGAGAATTCGACGCTAACCCTCAAAGAGACGGAAAAAATCTTGTTTGATATCGCTGTATCGCGAGATGTGTCTGTGCGGGAAGTTTTTGAGGCAAAGAATCTCGCTCGCGTTATCAATTATATTCGTACGAAATCCCAGGAAAAAGAAATTGATAGGGAAGTAATCTTGCTCTTGCACCAGATGCTCATCGGAGGTATTAAAGATGAGATTGCGGGGCGTTTTCGGGGCAAAGGAGAATATGTCCGGGTAGGAACATATATCGCTCCGGCACCGGAGCATGTAGAACTGATGATAGCTTCGATCCTTTCCGAATATGGAAGCGATCACGATTCGTATTTTCTCGACAAGATGGCTAAGTTTCATCTGAAATTCGAGAATATCCACCCATTTTGTGATGGGAATGGTCGGATCGGTCGGGTACTTATCTGTTATCAATTGCTTCGATTAGGCTTCCCTTTGATTATCATTCGAGATAAGGAGAAAGAAGTCTACTACAAAGCATTCGCGGATTATCGCGATGGGAAGAACTCAAAAACGATGGGAAAGGTGTTCTCTCTTGCTCTTACGGAATCACTACATAAGCGCATCACGTATCTAAAAGGAGAGAGAATCATTACCCTTTCCGAGTATGCGAAGAAGCACAGGAAATCTCCATCTGCCTTTTCCAATGCTGCTCGTCGGCAGAATATCCCTGCTTTCCGTGAGAAGGGAGTGTGGAAAATTGGGGAGAAATTCAAGTAAGATCAGAAGAAAAGGCGCTTGTTTTGATCAAACAGATTCTAACAATAGCAATTTCTGTATTTGAACTAAAGCAACTATAGGATCAGGAAACACATTCTCCCACTAAAAGGTTCCCTGCCTGCCGGTAGGCAGGGAAAGCTATCCCGCCAGGCGAGCATTGAAGAAAAGCGCACTCTCATTGGTGTGTTTTTTCTTTGGAAGAAATATAATGAAAATAGGAGACGAAAAAGGTACCTGACCTTTTCTTTTCAAAAGAATGTTGACTTTGCCAATCTTGTCCAGTATACTACTTGTACTGGACAAAAACAAGGTATTCTGTCCAATAAAAGAGAAATATTATGCTTAAAGATATAGTTTCTAACCAAAAATTGCAGAAAGAGCAACTTCTAACTCTTTCCTACATAAATCGAACAAAAGAGCCATTTGCCAAGAAATGGCTGGATTCGAATTTGATAAAAGTCGTCCTAGGGCCTCGTCGGGCTGGCAAGTCGGTATTTTCCCTCATGCTTTTAAAGGAGCGTCCATTTATGTATTTCAATTTTGACGATGAGATCTTGTCGAGTGCAGGCGGTATAGCTACCGATGAACTCATGAAGGAATTGCACGCCGCGTATGGGCAGGTAAAGACCGTTCTTTTTGATGAAATACAAAATCTTCCGAACTGGGAGCTGTTTGTTAACCGGCTACACCGGGAAGGATACAACTTGGTGCTTACCGGCTCTAATGCCCATTTACTTTCAAAAGAACTCGCCACGCATTTGACCGGTAGACATATGCCTATAGAAATACTGCCATTCGATTTCAATGAATTTCTTCGCGCGAAGAAGTTTCAAATAGATGCTGATTATAGTGCTTTGCCACAAAAACGGGCCGAGCGCCTGAATCTCATGGAAAGTTATTTACGGAGCGGCGGATTTCCTGAGGTAGTAGTAAGTAACCTTGATCCAAAGGATTACCTTGAAGTCTTGTTCGACGCTCTGCTTTTCAAAGACGTAGTCAAAAGGCATAAGGTTAAATTCTCGACTCAAATAGGAAATCTTGGGGCGCATTTAATAAATAATTTTGCCAGTCTATATACGGTACGTAAGTTGCTCGAGGTTTTGAATTTAAGGAGCGCGTCCACTACAGAGAAGTACATAAAATATCTGGAGGAAGCATATCTTATATTTTCTTTGCTGCGGTACTCGCCCAAGTCCGTACAGCGGATAAAATCGCCTCGGAAAGTCTACGCTGTCGATAATGGCTTTATAAGCGCGAAAGCAATTCAGCATTCTCCGGACAAAGGCAAGCTCATGGAAAATCTTGTTTTCACCGAACTCGTCAAGCGCGGGATTAAGCCAAACAAGGACCTGTTTTATTACAAAACCAGAAATAATCGCGAGGTTGATTTTATTGTAAAAAAAGGGACGGAAGTGACCGAACTTATACAAGTCTGTTACGAGACGATAACTACAAATGTTGAACAAAGAGAAACAAAAGCATTGCTTGAAGCAAGTGGCGAATTAAAGGTAAAAAAAATGACTGTGCTTACTTGGGATGAAAAGCGAGAGATAAAAAAAGGCGACAGTGTTATACAGTTTAAGCCGTTATGGGAATTGCTTATGGAAAATGAGAAGATTAACGAAAAATAATATGGCAAATACAGTTAGCGAAAATATCCGCAAATTGCGAGTCAAAAAAGGAATCTCCCAGGATCGCCTTTCAAAAGACGCTGATTTAGCGTTAAATACGGTTGTAAAGAGAGAAATAGGCGAAAGCCTGAACCCAACCGTGGACACATTAGAAAAAATAGTTTACCCCGTAGGGTCGCGAAGCAACTCCTTCTGGGCCAAAGCCCTCGTCTGCCCGTTCGCAGTTTTAACGAAGGAGGGGCGTGCCGGTGGCAGAATTGTTTAAATAAATTTTATGGATTGGAAAAAAATTTTATACATTTCAGTAATAATAGCAGTTACTATCGTTGGTATTGTTGTTTATAAATATTTTTCGACAACCCAAAAATCCAACACTTCTGTAAGCGGATGGTTTATCGGCAATCAAATTTGGAACGGTGACATCTATGTTACTGGAGATGTTGAGATTTTAGGGAATCTCACCGTTTTGCCCGGGGCAACGATTAAGTTCTCCGTTGGAGACGATCGCCATAAGGGAGATGAAGTACCGACAGATGGCTTTAATGACAAAGATCCGACTCGGCTTAAATCATATACAACTACTCATTCTAGTTTGTTTGTTTTGAAAAAATTCATAGCCAAGGGTACAAAAGACCGACCTATTATTTTTACATCCGCGGCGTCAAAACCAAATTTAGCCGATTGGGAAGCAATTATTTTTCAAGGAGATGGAAGCATTGTAGAAAATATTATTGTTGAGTATACCAGAAACGGAATTAATCCTATAGGCGAACAGCCCAATAGTGTCATTCAAAATAGTATATCCCGTCATGCAATGTGGGGCGCGATATCTGCGGCTAATTCAAATATTAAAATAATAAACAATAATTTATCTGACGCAGGACACGAAGGGATTGATCTCAAATTTAATGGCAATCAAGAAGTCGTTGGTAATACTATTAATGACTGCCATACCGGCATTGCTTCTATCGCGGGATCGCAACTCATTAAAAATAATATAATTACAAATTGCGGCGATGGTGTTTATATTGATGCTCAATCAAGCGCCACATCAATCAATAATACTTTTGTGCCCGCGCCAGCGGAAAGCCAGCGAATCTGGCGCTATGGCAATTACACAATTCCCGTTTTTGGCGGGCCGGAAATATAAATGTGTAAAATATGTAGGTGTTTTTGCTGAAGAGGGCAAAAGATAATATGAGATGGCGCCAGACTGTCCAAAAACTCGCTTACTTCGTTTGGTAATAAAAATATGGCAAATAAAAAATTGTTGGTCGGCGGCCTCGTTGCTGTAATTTTAATTTTGACTGTAATATTGTTGGCAGGGAATAGAAAAACCGATCCGGCGCAAATTGGCTCCGCTGTTTCAGATAGCGTCGGTCAAAATAATTATGGAAAAGCTGAAAAAGAGAGGGCGGATCTGCCGGCCTGCGGAAACAAGATGGATTTTTTTACGGTTTCTCCAATCAAGAGCGAGGATTATGGCGATTTGATACCTTTGGGCAGCCTGAACCCGACCGGGCATGTTTTCCCAACCGACCATATATATTTGTTTTCCAAAAAGACACCGGGAAGGAATGGCGAAACAACGGAGGACTTTGCCAAACCGTTTTATTCTCCCGGGGATATGTGGATTACTGAGGTTAGCACCAGTGAAGACCTCGCCACCCAAAAAACCGACTATGGGATAGTCTATCAGCCCTGTGCTGAGTTTGAAGGAAAGTTCGGCCATGTAGGCAGACTCTCCGCCAAACTAAAGGCTGCAATAGAAAAAATAACAGATAAAAAATGTAATGATTATACTACCGGTGGGTCGAAATATCGCGCTTGCTGGTATGGCCAGCTGAAAATATTCATCAAGGCCGGCGAAGAAATGGGGACAGTCTTCAATGGGCGTTCGGCTGCATTGGATATTTGGGCGACGGATTTTCGTAGTGAGAAATTGAAATTTGCCAATCCCGCTCGTTGGCGTGAAGAAACTTTTTATAATGTCTGTCCGGTAAATTATTTTACAGCGAGTATTAAAAATGAAATGCTGGGGCGCTTTAGCGGTTATGGCAGAAATGAAAAAAGGACGATTGAGCCGGTTTGTGGCACGATAGAAGCGGACATAAAAGGCACCGCTCGGGGTCACTGGTTCAGCCGCGATCATACGCAAAATTCACTTGAAGACAAGAACCTGGCATTGGTAAACGACAATAAAAATCCACTGCAGCAAGCCTTTTCGATGGGGAATTCCGGAGAGAGCAAGGGTTACAAAAGCGGAGTAAATTACTTTATGCCTAAAAACAGCGGCAATGTAAACCGAGATTTTGCCGAAGTAAAGCCGGACGGCAGTGTCTACTGCTATGAAACTACGAGCTCGCCAAATGTAAAAACGTATGGCATAGGGCAAAAATCGGTTTTATATCTGAGTATGCCCGATGAAGAAGCAGTTAGGGTGGAAAAATCCAACCGTTCAGTCTGCGGTCAAGGTCCATGGATTATGACGAATTATGTTGAGTTTGTGCGGTGAGGGAATTGTTTTTCATATCCCCGATAGCCTGCCCGCGGCTACACCTTGGGTGCGGCCAGGGGACGATAGAACGCGTGATACAATAGAAATAAATTTTTCTTTGAAAGAGTAGAAATATGAATAAAAAACTGGTTACCTTTGGAGGAGTGTTCATTGTAGCCGCTATCGCGGTAGTTTTTGTCTTGCGCCCGAGTACTGGAACCGATAGTTTGCCACAGTTTATTGAAGCCGACTTCATCGATTTGGACAAAATTTACTCCATCTCAAAATTCCGCTCCGGTTCCGGGCACGATTTCTCCGGAAATGGGGAAACGTGCCGGAGCATGAAGCATTACTTCAATACCCAGGATACTAGGGAAAAAATGCTGGCCTATGATAGAGGCAACGGGATTCCGCCCAAACCAGATGGAATAAACGACATCAATATCTACTCGCCGGTGGATGGTGAAATCGTAGCCGTCAAAAGCGAACAGATGCCTATCGGTGAGCAAGTGTACATTCGTCCCGAATCTTATCCCAATCATACCGTGCGTCTGTTTCACATCTACTTGGAGAGTGGCATGAAGGATGGAAGCCAGGTGAGCGCCGGTCAGAAAATCGGAGTGATATCGCAATACCAGAATACCGATATAGCGATTACGGTGGGAAAATTTAGCAGGAACTTCGTGTCGTATTTTGATGTTATGCCTGACAGCCTCTTTGCCGAATATCGCGAGCGCGGTGTAAAAAGCCGCGATGAACTGATAATTACCAAAGAGGCGCGCGACGCCGATCCCCTCCGGTGCAATGGAGAAATGTTTGCTCGAGAAAAAAATGATACCGATCCGCGTGACTTTATCTTCTTATCCGGCTACATCAGCCCCAACTCAATTTCGTATTAAGCTGAATAGTTGCTCCGTTTGATGCAAAGAAATTATTGGATCAGGAAACGCCTGCTCCCATTCAAAGGTTCGAATCCTGTCAGGAGGGTAATTAAAATAGAGGCTTATCGGAGCCTCTTTTTTTGATTATGATTTATTTCATTGACAAGGCGGGAGTTTGGAGGGATACCTAAGGTAGAGAAGCACTTTTTTTTCATGGCTGTGTATGAAAAACCCAGCGCGCATAGCATTCTATTTTTTCTTGGCTCTCGCCTCTGTCGCGGTGGTTTTTGTTTTCTATTCGGCCGAATTCTGGTTCCAAAAAACTTATCACTCGGCACGTTACGTCGTCGGGACAGTCCGAGAGCTTACTGAAACAGAGCTGGTACTCCAAAGACGGGACGGAAATGAGCAAGTCGTCCTCATGGAAAAGGAAACAGATATCCGTAAAGGCCGCTCTGCGATACAGGATGATTTGCATACCGGCGACCGGGTGCTGGTCGTGGGCGTGTATGATGAGCAAAATCAATTGCAGGCTCGTCTCATCCGGCTGCTTGGCTCCGGAGCGTGTGAGGCGCCGATAACATCCTTTTGCTTCGATTATGAACGAGTCGAATAATCCGCGTGAATTCCTTGTTCTCTTCCCTCGCGTCATGTTTTTCATCATCCTGGCGGGATGGATAGCTTTGTTCTTTTTTTCTTCACCGGAAGCGCTCATTGAGTATATCGGTGTCCAAAACGGATATCTTTTGATTTTTCTTCTCTCGTTCGTGAGCGGCCTCAGCGTTTTCGGGCTGGCTCCCTATCACCTCGTGCTGATAGCGCTGGCCGCGGGCGGTCTCGCACCTTCGCTCTTGGCGGTAGCGGCGACGCTCGGTCTCGCGATCGGTGACTCGACCTCCTATTACCTCGGATATCAAGGCCGCGCTTTCATACCGAAAAGATACGAAGCTTCGATTCAGCGAGTCCATGATTTTTTCGAGCGTCATCGGCGATTTTTGCCCATCTTCATCTTTTTCTATGGCGCACTCATTCCATTTTCCAACGATTTTGTCGGAGTGACTATGGGGTTGGCGCGCTATCCGTTTTGGCGAGTCATGGTGCCGCTTACGCTCGGTACGGCGGTGTTCAATGCCACTCTCGCATTTGGTGCCGTCTATGCGTATGGATTAGTGGAATCGTTTTTTCGATGACTCATCCGACGATCAAGTGAAAGCGACTTTGAGATTTTTCGTTTCGAATGACAGGTATTTGCCCCAGGAGCTTGCTTCGGACTGGAAAACCTATCCCCATCCGCAGAAACCAGCTGTTTTTCATCGAAAACGCATTGGAGCAGCGCGAGCATTTCTTTTCAGAGAATTCTTATTCTGATCCTCTTGCGGAATCAAAGCATATCGCCCATTTTTAAGGGGAAGACTGTAGAAAAAATGGTATTAATGAGGCTTTATCAAGCCTTATTTTATTACTGAATATGACAAGGATAGCCTTGACAGAGAGGAGTATACTTATATAAGGGGGAGGCTCATCAAAAAGGAGGTGAGGGACTATGCAAAAGAAAACATCGCTCATAGTGCTCAGCATGATAGCTGCTCTGGTTGTAGCGGGGAGCGTTTCGGTATCTTCCGTTTCAGCCAAAGAGAAGTCCGGGAGCAATCCCAAGCAGTACAAGGTTGTTACTCCTGGCGTACTCTCCCGTTCGGGTCTTCCGACCAACAAAAATATGCTGCGTCTACAGAAGTTGGGCGTCAAGAGCGTGGTGATGCTGGTGGCGCCGGGCGAGCTCAAGTTCTATAAAAAAGGCGATGCCACTTTATCTCAGGAATTCAAGCAAGCAGGGATGAAAAAATTCATCTTGCCGATTCCGGAATCTTTTCCACCGACTGACGCGCAGGCGCGGCGGTTTCTCTCTATCGTCTCTCAGCCGGCCAATCGTCCGGTGCACGTCTACTGTCGGGCAGGGAATGCCCGGACTGGGACCATGGTCGCGCTCTACCGCTACTCCATAGAAGGGTGGTCTATGGCGAAAGCCATCCGGGAATCGAAAAAGTTCGGAGGCGGACCGAGTAAAAAACAACTGGCCTG
>Ga0209211_10006428_pt1 | contig 17002 bp, 16 predicted proteins | sample RifGroA2_FD_183992 | JGI IMG/M metagenome (GOLD analysis project Ga0209211, IMG submission 183992) | Groundwater microbial communities from Rifle, Colorado, USA - Groundwater A2 (SPAdes) (version 2) | ecosystem: Environmental > Aquatic > Deep subsurface > Groundwater | place: Rifle, Colorado... | reverse complement strand
GAATGGAAGGAACTGTTTGCTGGATGTGCTGGAGAGCGGCTGCTGTGAACCGCCGGACGGCGATTTGATGCGCGCATCCTTGCGAGAAGAAATTGAAAAGGCGCTCGGCACGCTAAAATCAAGAGAAGCGGAAATCGTCAAATTATACTTTGGCCTGGACTGCGACAGGCCATTGACCCTGGAAGAGATCGGCGAGTACTTTACGCTGACGCGAGAACGAGTCCGCCAGATCAAAGAAAAGGCGTTGAGGCGGCTCCGACACCGCTCCAGGCTTGAGCCGCTTAGAAAATATTTGGGATAATAACCATGGGGAGAGTCATCGCGACTCCCCCATTTTTTTATATTTTTTTGAAGTTTCCTTGTTCTTAATTTACCTGTTTCATTCCTGTCCTGCCCACTATTTCTTAATTTCTTAATTTCTGGTTGCTTCAGCAACCATCCCGCCGTGGCGGGATGGAAGCGGAGTTTCTAATTTCTTCGTTAATTATTTCTTGTTTTAATGTTCTGGTGTTTTAGTGTTTTCTGCCTGCCCGCAACGCTCTCGCTTGCGAGGCGGGCGGGTGTTTTGCGTGCTTTTCGTGTTTTTCGCCCTTCAGGCGATCCCTGCCTGCCGCCTGCCTGCCGCCTGCCTGCCGCCTGCCTGCCGGTAGGCAGGGTAGGCAGGGTAGGCAGGCGCCTTCCACTTACGGGAATAATCCACTTGGGAAATTGGCGGACCGTGCTTTCGTGTTCCCAAAGTTATCCACCCTCCACCCTTGCCAAAAAAATGATTTTGGGTTAAGCTTATTTAATTCCAAAAAAGATACCTAGAGATACCTTTGGAATTTATAAAAACTAACCCAAGATATGCCATTAGCTAATCTGTCTTTTGTTGGCTATGATTGGCCTTTTTTTTTGATGATTGCCCTTATTCATTTCTGGCTGGTCGGCGCCTATACCATATTCGTCCGCCAGCTCCATCAAAAAGAAACCAACCGTGAGCCAAAATCTACCCTCAACCGCAGAACAGATTACCGCTGGTGGCTCCTGATTGTCGGGTTGCTCATCGCAATCAATCTGCTCCTGGTTATTTGCTGCCGGACAAACTTGGTGCTAACTTCCTTGCTGCTTTTAACTTATGGAGCGATTCTGTTTTTCCACCACTACCTTGAAAAGAAAAACCGCGCGCTTTTCTGGTCGGTTGTTCCCCTAGTCCTGGCCCTGCCAATGATGGCTTTTTTTCTTTCATCCCTGCCTTTATTGCCAGGTTGGCTGGCGATCACGGTGGCGACGCTCTACGGCCTGACCTTGTTGCTCTATTACCAATCGCTCGGCTTTTTTTCCGATCATCCCAGCTGGTGGCTGATGGTTCTGGCCTTGACGCTCTTTGCTCTCTCCGTTGAATGGGGGCTTGCTCTTAGCCGCCAATGACTGTAAATTTATGAAGGCAACTCAAAAAAAAATCAAGATCGCTCTTTTTTTTACAATACCACTGATACTGGTCGCGCTGGCGGTTTGCGGTTTGTCAGCCGTTCAGAATAATAAAAATGTTTTACCTGCCGACAACCAAAGTAAAGCGACAAACATTGAATCAGAAACATCTCCCCGGCCTGCTGGCAATGACGATAAGTCCGCTCCAAAAAATAACCGGAGCGATAATACCGTCGCGGTCACAAACCAGGACGCGGCCGCTAAAAAAATCTGGCATCTGAAATTTGTCCCGGCCGATGTTGGCGACCAAGATCTTGACATGATTGCCGTTGCCGGCTTTACCGTAATCGCTACTGAAGATGGCGTCAACGACATTTCGCCGGAAGAAATGCGCCAAACCCTGGATCGCGTCCAAGCGCATAATTTAAAAATGATTGTTGACGGCGGTTTTTCCGCCGGCGCCTGGGGCTACCGCGACGATGGCGCTGATCCGTCTGACCAAAAACCAGTCTGGCAAAAAGAAAAAATGACCAAATGGCTTCAAACCTTAAAAAACCATCCGGCTATTTACGGCTGGGACATCAGCAACGAAGCCGGCGAAAATCTGCCCAACGGCGACCGCTTTAAAATCAGCTTGACTGATCTGAAAGAAGCCAAAGAAACCGTGCGCGCCATTGACCAAAATCGCCCCATCGTCATCCGCATGCATTACTGGGACGAATATGACGGCGACTTTGGCGAAAAAAATCCTTTTGCCAAGGACCTGGCCGACATTGTTATGCTTAATCTTTACAGTAATTACTCCGCGGACGGAACAATGCCGCTTTTACCAGAGATGATCGCCGATTCAGCCCAAAAACTTACGGATAAAATTCTCGCGGTTGACCCAAACATAAAAATCTGGCTCTCGCTGGCCGCCTTTGCCGACCCGCCTATGTTTCTAAAGCCAACGGAAAAAGATCTGAACCGCGATTTGGCCGTTGCCGTAAAGATTAAAAAAATTGACAGCCTTGGCTTTTTCGGCTGGGGCGATCGCGAATATCCTTGGTCTCTGCCCAGAGACGGCGAGAATTTATCAGCAACAATTACTTCATTTATCAAAAATAACAATTAAATAATTAAATTACGAATATGTTCAAAAAAATATTTTTTCTCGCGCTGCTCTCCGCTATTATCGCCCCAACCGGCCAAATCTTGGCCGCTTCATCAACCATGCTGGAACAAGCCGGGCTGGTCAGCATCAAGATCGCTCCAGCCGATCAAGCCTTGATCTCTTCCCCGACCACCTTGGGTAAAACCGGTCTGATAAGCATCAATTTTGATGACGGCCTTTTGAGCACCTACAGCTTGGCCGCGCCCCTAATGGCCAAATATGGTTTCAAGGGCACCGCCTATGTTTATCCCAAACCGCAAAACGAAAAAACGCCCGAATTTATGAGTTGGGACAATGTCGTTGCCCTGCAAAACAGCTTTGGCTGGGAAATCGGCTCTCACGGCTACACCCACGAGGATCTGACGACCATGAGTCTCAATGCCGCCAAGCAAGACATCGATCGCTCCAGAAATGATCTCATTAACCACGGTTTAAAGGTGCAGTCTTTCGCCTCTCCCTACGGCGCCTACAATGACGACATCGTCAACTATGTTACCAAAAATTTCAACTCTCATCGCACGGCCTGGAACCTGCCTAATGCCTGGCCCATTAATAACTATTATCTGAAAGCCAGACCGGTTTTGCCCACTACCCCAGTCAGCCAAGTCACCGCTTGGGTGAATGAAGCTAAAGCCAACAAGCAATGGTTGATTTTATATTTCCACGCCCTGACCGAGGGAACGGCGACCGAAGAGGAGGACGATTACAACATTAATGATTTCAAAGCCATTCTTGAGCACATTAAAAATGCCGGCCTGCCGGTGATGACCAATTCCGCCGCTCTTGATTCGTGGGGCTCTGGCAAAAACATCGTCGCCAATGGCAGTTTTGAAAATGGCACTCTGCCCAATGCCGATTTTTGGCTGCGCTCCGACGCCAGTGGCGTCAATGTCGCGGCCGGTAATCTTGGCGTCTACCCCACGCCCGCCCGCAGCGTCGTTATTAACGGCGCTCCAACGCAAAAAAGCATTTCCACGGTGGAAATTCCAATTAACCCGGCAAAAAAATATCGTCTCAAATCCTTTTATCGCGTCAGCAATTACCTGGCCGGCGACTCCACGGTTTGGGTCAGCGAATTTAACGCCAACTACCAATATCTTGGCGGCCAATGGCTCGGCGGTCTGAATTATAATTTTCTCGGTCCTCGCTACTTTGATTATAAACCCGGCTCAAACGCCGCCTACGCGGAAATATTTTTCCTGACCCATGAAAACGCCAAAATGAAATTTGAGATTGACGGCGTTGAGCTCAGAGAATTCTAATCAGCATAAAAAAACTATTTTATGAAGATAAAAAAAATTTCTTGCCTGATCCTGATTTCGTTGGCTATCGGCCTTAGCCAGCCAATCCTTTTTAAAAACAGCCAACGGCTTTTGGCGCAAAATCAAACCGACTGCAGTCAGGTCACTTTAGCTTTTGACGACGGGCTTGAGAGTGTTTATTCTTTAGCCGCCCCGGCCCTCAAAGCGCATGGTTTTCCCGCGACCGCCTATGTTTATACCCAGGCTCAAAACGAAGAATACGACGGTTATCTTGACTGGACGGAAGTCGTCTCCCTCCAAAATAATTTTGGCTTGGAAATCGGCAGTCACGGCTATTCCCACGGCAACCTGACCGAGATTAGCCTGGCGGCGGCCAAAAATGAGCTTGAGCGGGTGAAAAACGATTTAATCAGCCATAATATAAAAGTTGAATCATTCGCTTCTCCTTTTGGCGCTTACAATTACCAAGTTCTTAAATACGCCGCCGGCCTTTATGCGTCTCATCGTACCGCCTGGAGCGGCTTAAACAACCAACCGGCCGAGGCCTACTATCTCAAAGCTGTTGCCGCGGATGATCTTTCTTTAGACCAAATCAAAGGCTTGGTCAACCAAGCCAAACAAACTAACGGCTGGCTGATCTTGTATTTTCACGGCCTGACGGAAGATCCAACCGTACCCAAGGGCTATTTTTACCAGTTTAATGATTTTCAACAAATTTTAGATTATCTTAAAAATCAAAATTCAAAAGTTGTTACCGTCTCTGCGGGCTTATCCGCAGTCTGCCCGGCCTCAACCTATGGTCCGAACAGAGTCGTCAACGGCGATTTTGAAGATAACCTAAACTTCAATTCAGCCGAGCTTACTTGGTATTCGCCCCTGGATGATCAAGAATCAATTGAAAAAGCGCCTTGGGGACATTCAGCCGAAGTTGTCGGCGATGTTTCTTTCGTTGCCGGCCGCAACGGCAACGCCGTTTCCTTTACTGATTTGAGTTGGAGCCCGGATTATATTGCTTTGCCTGCTTATCAGGTGATTAATCCCAAACAAGGCGCCGTAGTTTTCTGGTACCAGCCCAATTATGACCACACTGAAAATGTGGAAGCCAGATTTTTTGAAGCTGATGCTGACTGTTGTGAGTTTGAGTTTAATCATGACCCGGCTGGTTTTCTTTATTTTAAAATTGAAGCCCTGAAAAATAACGCCATTATTGTGCCCGTCAGCAATTATTCCTGGCACAAAGGCGAGTGGGTCAAACTGGAAGTCCGCTGGCATGAATCAGACTATATGGCTGTTTATGTCAATGATCAACAGGTCGGCCTTCTCGGCCGGGATAACACTGGTAAAATTTACGGCCGCTTGCCTGACTTTACCGATCACTATCTGGGCAGTGTTTTGGCCATTGGCAGCGCCGGCAGCCGCGGCAAAATTAACGGCGCCATGGATGACTTTATGATTTTCAAATCTGCTGACTACCAACTGCCAAGCGACGCGCATCAAGCTGATTTTTGGACGAAAAATCCAAAAACGGAAGTTAAGATTACGAACACCAGCTCTGGCCGAACAGCTCAAATTATTGGCGGCGCTGACCAGAAAATGATTGCTACCTTCGGCATCCCAGTGCAACCCGGCAATACTTATGAATTAAGCGCGGCCTTTAAGGTAACCGGCTATTCTGCCGGTGACGCCTCGGTCTGGGTCGCTGAATTTGACCAAAATTATCATTACCTTGGCGGCCAATGGCTCGGCGGTTTCACCTACGATTTTATCGGCCGAAGATATTTCCGCTATACGCCCAACCCCAATGTCAATTTAGCGGAAATTTATTTTCTCACCCATGAAAACGCCAAAATGACCATGAACATTGACGATGTTGAACTGAAAAAAATTCAGCAGCCGTAATGATTTAAAAAATTTTTACTATTCTATATGACTATTCTTGTTACCGGCGGCGCCGGTTTTGTCGGCAGTAATCTCTGCGAACGGCTGCTGGCCCTCGGTCACGCGGTTATCGCCGTTGATAATTTTATTACTGGCAGTCCCAACAATGTCAAAAGCCTGCGCGAACATCCCAACTTTAAATTTTTTGAATTGGACATCACCAAACCGGAGTTTCCAAGCGCCATCGCCGACAATTTTCCTCAAATTGATCAGATTTATAATTTGGCTTGTCCCACCGGCGTGCCCAATTGTCTTACTTTGGCCGAAGAAATGATTGACGCCTGCTCGTTCGGCACGCGCCAGGTTTTACAACTGGCTTGCCACTACCAGTCGCCGATTGTTGTCACGAGTACGGCTGAAGTCTATGGCGATCCGGAAATTTTTCCTCAAGTTGAAACCTACAACGGCAATGTCTCTACGACTGGCCCGCGCTCCGCTTATGAGGAAGGCAAGAGATTTACCGAGGCGTTGGTGGCTGTTTTTGTCCGCAAATATGGGCTCAAGGCCAAGATCGCTCGTCTCTTCAATGCCTATGGTCCGCGCATGTCCAGCCATGACTTGCGCGTCAATGCTCAACTCATCCGCCAAGCCTTGAGCCACCGTCCGCTGACCGTCTGGGGCAATGGCCGGCAAACCAGGACTTTTTGTTATGTTGACGATACGGTCAACGGTCTTTTGACTATTATGGAAAACGGCCAAGCCGGCGCAATCTACAACCTTGGCAGCGACGAACAAATCACCATCGGCGAGCTGGCTCAAAAAATTATTTCACTGACGGGCTCTCAATCAAAAATAAAATTTGTCCCCCACCCCATCAACGCCGATCATCAGGGCCGGCAGCCAAACATTGAAAAATTAAAATCGCTTGGCTGGCAAAGATCAATCTCCTTGGAAGACGGACTGGTTAAAATGATTGCCTTTATAGAACAGTCTGAAAAATCAAAAACTAAAAACGCGGCCAAAAGCAGTCATTACCTGATCAAAAACGATTTCCTGTTCATTGACGCTCCACAACCATCTTATTGACCTCTTTAAGCTTTCCTTATGCCCAAAATCCTGCTAATAATTTGCCTGGTCTTCGGTTTCAGTTTTACCTTCTGGAGCTTGGTGGGGTTGATCCGTTTGCTTTCTGAATCCGCCAAAAAAAATTTTTTGGGTCGCGAAACCAAACTGACTTGCTCAAAAAAAACAGCTGCGCCAAATTTTATTGATCGCTTTACCCCTTCAACCGGCAATAAAGTGGCCGTTTGCATGGCCGCTTTCAACGAAGAATCAATCATCGCCGATTCTCTCCAAGCCCTTAAAAAAATCATCGCCCCGGCGCATATTTATGTCAGCTCTGACGGCTCTGTTGATCGCACCGCCGAACTCGCCCGCGCCGAAGGTTGCCAGGTCTTGGAAATCTCCGCCAACCACGGCAAGGCCGACGCTCTGGTGGCTGCCATCAACCATTTCCGGCTCTGCGAAAATTATGATTTTATCCTCTTTGTTGACGCCGACACCAGACTGCGCGAAGATTATCTTATCAACGGCTTGCCTTATTTTGACGACCCTAAAATCGCCGCCGTGGCCGGTTTTGCCCGCACCCAATGGCAGGACAATATTTTTATTGCCTACCGCTCGCGCGTTTGGTTCACCATCCAAACTTTTTTTCGTTTTGGCATGACTTGGAAATTCACCAATGTTAATATGATTATTCCAGGCTTTGCCAGCATGTACCGCGCCAAGGCCCTGCTTGACATAGATATTGCCAAACCCGGACTCGTGATTGAGGATTTTAATATGACCTTTGAGCTCCAAAAGAAAAAGTTGGGTAAAATCGCTCACCACCAGAATATCACCGGCTACACCCAAGATCCTTACTCTTTTAAAAGTTATTGCAAACAGATCAAACGTTGGAATCTGGGCTTTTGGCAAACCGTCAAGGCCAATGGTTTTTGGCTAAGTTTGTTTTGGGTCAATTTGTCTGTTTATCTTCTGGAAATGCTCTCGGCCGGCCTCACCTTCCTTATACTGCCATCCTTGATCAGTTTTTCTTTATCCGCTTTGTTTTTGGGCCTGATTTCTCCCGAATTTTATTATTGGGGTATTGTTATCCTCAAATATCTTTTGATTCTGTTCGCTCTTGATTATCTTTTTACCATCATCACCGCTATCGCCAATAACCGCCCAGAACTGCTTTTTTACGGTCCGACCATGTTATTTTTCCGCTGGCTTGACGCCTACTATTTTTTTACTACCCTTTTCCTCGCTTTTAACACTAAAATTAATTCCAACGGCCGCTGGGTGCCGCCGGAACGTTGGCCCAAAGAAGCAGCTCCGGCCCTGAATCAATGAACCACTGATTCAGACTTGTCCGCCGCGCTCAAGGCGCTGGCAGGCGGAAGCCGGAAAGGAGAATGACAAGTCGCGCCGCGTATTCCATTCTGTCCTTGCCTTGGATTCTTCCTGATTCCTGATTTAATGTTTTCTTGCTTTCTTGCTTAGGCCGCGAGGCCGTATGCTTTCTTGATCTTGTGCTTCCCGTATTTTCGTGCTATAATTAGCCTAGGCTATGGCAAGAAAGGAAAAACATGAACTCGGCTGCTCTTTCCACCAGCGAAATTTATACTGAAAATACCAAAGGCGAACAAATACCGCTCTTTATTACTTTAGGCCAAAGCAAGAAGCTCTTGCGGCTTTTTATGGCCAGCGCGATCTTAATATTTCTTTTCAGCCTAGGTTTGATAATTTGGCAATAAATTTTACTAGTCCAAACAAAAACACCCCGCCTTTCGCGAAAGGCGGGGTGTTTTTTCCCAAAAATATGCTAAATTACATTACGCTCCACTGACAAAACCAAGCCTTTGGGCTGTTATGACTCACCCGTGCTTGCTGTGTTTTAGTATTTTCTGCGTTCCCTATGACCTACCACCTCGCCACTTTTGGCTGCCAGATGAATCTATCTGACTCCGAGCGCATGGTCGCAATCCTAACAAAAATGAACCTAAAGCCCGCTGCCCCGGCTCAAGCGGATATTTTAATTTTCAATTTGTGTTCGGTCAGACAAGCGGCCGTTGACCGAGTTTGGGGAAATTTCAAAGGGAGAATGGCAAAAGGCAAAAGGCAAAATAAAAAACCACTAATTATTCTCACCGGCTGTATTTTACCGGCAGACAAGAAAAAGCTCGCCCCGAAAGTTGATTTGATTTTGGATATTAAAGATTTGAATTCTTGGTCAGGAATCATCATAAAAACACTAAAACACAAAAACACTAAAACACAAAAACAATATAATAATGAAACAATGAAGCAATGTGGCAACGGAACAAAAATTGCTCATCGCGCTGACTACTTTGCCGTTCCACCGCAATACTCCTCCCATTTCTCCGCCTTTGTGCCCATTATGACCGGCTGCAACAACTTCTGCGCCTACTGCGCCGTGCCCTACACCCGCGGCCGGGAATATTCCAGACCGGCTGAAGAAATAACGACTGAAGTCGGTAATTTGATACAAAATGGTTATAAAGAAATCATCCTGCTCGGCCAAAATGTAAATTCATATCAATCCAAAATTTTCAATCCCGCGGCCGCGGGACAAATTTCAAATTCCAAATTCCAAATTTCAAAAAATACCTCTGTTAACTTTCCAACTTTATTAAAACTAATCAACAAAATCCCGGGTAATTATTGGCTGTCATTTATCACTTCACATCCGAAAGATATGTCGGATGAATTGATGAAATGTTTGACTGAATGCCAACATTTAATTCCTTATGTGCATCTGCCTTTGCAGTCCGGCTCGGATAAAATATTAAAAGCCATGAATAGAAAATATACGGCCAAAGATTACACCAAGCTTGTCAGGAAGATTCGCATGATATTCGCGTTAAATTCGCATCATTATTCGCATGTTACCCCGCGCTTGGCAATTTCCACCGACATTATCGTCGGCTTTCCCGGAGAAACAAAAAAAGATTTCCTGGCCACTGCCGACTTAATGAAAAAAATAAAATTTGACATGGCCTATCTGGCCGAGTATTCGCCCCGTCCCGGCACCGCGGCCGCCCGTCTCAAGGACAAGATCAGCCATAAAGAAAAAACCCGGCGCCGCCAGATTTTAAATGAGATCTTGAAAACAACCGCTTTGGAAAATAATCAAAAATTAGTGGGGAAAACTACGGAAACGCTTGTTGAATCAACTAAAGACGGCCTTGCCTTTGGGCAGACAAAAATGATGAAAAATGTTAAAATAAAATTAGAATCAAAAAAACAAAATTTGATTGGAAAGTTTGTTGATGTTAAAATCATTAAAGCAGGGCCATGGGGACTTGAAGGAAAACTAACCTAATTAGTATGCGGCTCTTTGAAAACAAACTTAAACAGACCTGGTTATAAAAAACAAATAGCCTCTTATAAATTTCTTACAAGAGGCTACAAAAACCATCTCACTGCTTGGGCAAACAGTTCACCGGTTTTTTGAGCAACAAACAGCTTTATAATTAACCCTGGAACGAAGCCTGGCAAAAACTTCCAAGGTTGACGTTTCAAGCCCAAAGTCATAGTCGCCAGCCGCAAATATACAACAGCCATGCAAAAAATGACCAAATTACCCAAAAACAGATTTTTTAAATGGGCTTTCTGTAAAAATCTGTTCAAATTAGCGCCGAGATGCTTAACTCGGCCCCAAAAACCGTCTGGCAATCCGGACGGCAAAATTTCTTTTTCTAATATTTCCTCTCTCTTCTCTTTCCTGCAAAAATAGTAAACGAGAGTTGGTGGAACTATCAAAAGAAAGAAATTCACGCGCCAAACCGCTTCCATTGGCAGATTTAGCAAAGAATTAAAAAAAGAATATATCTCCGCCCATGGAACTGCCACGAGCAAGCCAATGGCCAGTCTGTAATTTTTTACCTTGCTCACATTCCCTCCTATTCTTTTTGTCTTTTTATTCTTTCTTTTCTTTTTTATTTTTTATTTCTTGTTTCTTTATTGTTCTAACCCTAGCATTTTATGTATAAAAGTCAACAACCTAAACCCAAATCTGAAAAACGCGAGGTCATTACCCAGAAACTCAAGATTAAAGCCAAAAAAGGCGGCACATTGGCCGGGCAGATTTTGCGCGCCCGAACTGCCAAAAATTACTCTGGCACAATTAAAAAAATATAATATAATTATGAAAAAAATAATTGTCATTCTTGGTCCAACGGCCACTGGTAAAACCAAGCTGGCTGTTAGACTCGCGCGAAAATTTAAAGGCGAGATCGTTTCCGCCGACTCCAGGCAAATTTATCGCGGTATGAACATCGGCACGGGAAAAGACCTGAAGAATTATGAATTAAGAATTAAGAATTATGAATTAAAGAATAAAAACAAAACACAAAAAATTCCATATCGCTTAATTGACATTGTTAATCCAAACACAGAATTTAATGTGGAAAAGTTTAAAAAACTGGCGCTGAAAAAAATATATGGCATTATCAAACGCGGAAAGTTGCCAATTTTAGTTGGTGGCACCGGGCTTTATATTTCTGCCCTGGTGGATAATTATGATATTCCAAAAGTCAAACCGAACCCGAAACTGCGCCAAAAGCTCGCAATCATGAGTCTGCGAGAAAAACTAAAAAAACTTAAAGCGCTTGACCCGGCCGCCTTTGAATTTATTGACCAGAAAAATCCGCGCCGCATTGATCGCGCCTTGGAAATCTGCCTGTCCGGCAGTAAATTTTCCGAAATTAAAACAAAATCCGCGCCGCTATTTGACGCGTTGATTATCGGTCTGAACCCGGGCAAAAAAAAATTAGCCCAAAAAATCAACGGCCGCGTGGACAAGATGATGAAAGTCGGACTCGTTACAGAAACGAAAAAATTACTAAAAAAATACGACACTAAAAACACCGCGCTTCAAACCATCGGCTACGCGGAAATCATAGATTATATAAATAAAAAAACAACTTTAAATCAAGCTGTTAATTTAATTAAATTACACACGCGCCAATTCGCCAAAAGGCAAACGACCTGGTTTAAGCGGATGGAAACGGTAAATTGGATAAAAAACGAAACGGAAGCCGAACAACTGATCAAAGACTTTCTCCCCTACCTCAAGGACTGTCCTTAATTAGTTTTCTAACTTCCTTTCTGTCTTGGATATCGTTTTTACATCCATTCATCGCTTGGACATATCCGTCCAAGGACAGTCCTTGCAACACAATATCTTTCTCGCACAAAGTCCCTTGTCTCAAACCAGCATAATCTGGATAGCTTGACCATTTATAATCTGCGAGATTGTTGACCATCCCGTCAAGTAATGGATTTAAATGAACATAAAAAGAAATATACAACAGCAAACCGTCGTCTTCAATATTTTTCTGTTTAAATCTGTCTTGCCAAAGCGGCCCCACTCTCCCGTATTTCTTATTAAAATACATGCCATAGCTCGTGTGCAGGCTCTGAATAAATTTATAAATCGGCTCTTCAAAATTCTGCCTGGCTATTAAATGTAAGTGGTTAGTCATCAAACAATAACAACACAAACTTACTTGATGTTCTTCTTTATATTGCCTTAACCGTTTTAAATATTGAAAATAATCTTGCTCATCCAAAAAAATATCTTGTTTATTCACGCCACGGTTATAGATATGATAATAACCACCCGGATAATAGTGTTTGTATCTTGCCGTACCCATAAAAATTATCTTTTAAGGACAGTCCTTCTTGGAAGCTGGGAAGGACTGTCCTTGATTTGAGATGATATATTTCCGCCACACCCTTTGCAGATTCAGGACTTTGCGCCGGATGTAAAAATATTTATCAATTTCTTCTTTAAATCTGGCCGTTTCAATGCCGGTTTGGCAAATGTCCCGCGCTTGTTCCAAATAGACCACCATCTTATTGCACCTCAACATGACTTCGTCTAAAATCTTCAGACATTCCGTGCTTTCGCCAAATCTTTTGGAATGAGATTCGGCTATGAGATGCGGAATTGAAAGAGCTGTAATGCACATAGTTTTAATGATAGTACTTTCCAGCTCATCACTATTAAATTCCCAGCTATCCTTTGCTTGTTTGGGATTTGAAATTTGTGATTTGGAGCTTAGAGCTTTTTTGGAAATCGTCTCTTGTTTCTTGGAAATTTGGGACATATGGGACTTGCCAATTTCGGCTTTACCAACATCGGCAGCGGGGCGACCTTTCATCACTTCGCTCGCCACAAACACCGAGCCTTCCAGCGCTTTTTGATAAACTTCCAAATCAGTGAAATTTTTCACTGCGGCTTTGGGACTATAATTTGACTGGCCGTATTTATTATATTGATGGTATTTGTTAGGCTGGTAGTTTTGTGAAACTGGCATATAAATGTATTATGTATTATGTATAATGTATAGAGTATAATGCATTTTTTCAACCTTTTCTTTTATTTTGCATAATACTTTATACATTCCCCACTGGTCTTAAATTCTGAATTTTGTCCGCTCTCTCATTTATATTATATACGCCTTCCTTGGTTGTAATTTTCTTTCGTCTGCCTTTTGTCTTTTTATAAACCATGTGCAAGGGATAAAATTCAAAATAGTCCTTTTCATCAAACCAAGCGCATTTGAAATGATAAACCCGCAGCCCGGTCAACCTTGAAAGCGCTAAAGCGTACAAAGTCAATTGTTCCAGCGGCCGCTCATGCGCCGCGTTGGGTTTGTAGTCCAGAATATGCGCGCTGCCGTTTCTAATTTGTAATATGTCAATGTGCCCGGTAATCAGCTTCGGCAACTCATCAATATTTATCAACTCCAAACTTTTATCTTCTTTGTTTTTTTGTTTTTGTGCTTTTATGTTTTCTGTGCTTTCTGTATTCTTGTGTTTTTGTGTTTTCGTGCTTTCTGTGTTTTTGTGATATAGCTCAAACCCCAACTGCGTTTGCATATGCGCCAAATCTTCTCTTCTCAAATACACCGGCACTTCGGTGGCCACGGTTACGCTGTCGTTAGCCAACATAAACCTTTGCAAGGCATCATGCCGGTCTTTATTCGCGCCCACTGACTCTAACACAAATTTCGCCAGCTTAGTCGCGTAGTTTTCTTTAGCGCGCACAATCATTTCTTTTTTACTGAAAAAAATCGGAGCTTCAGAAGCGCGCAGACCTTCCTGAAAATACTGATGCGGGCATTCCATTGGCACCAATTCTAAAAATTCTTTCAACGGCCCAAAATCCCGGTTCTTAAAATCTTCCTCAATAATCAACCTGGTCTTGGCGCGGTGATAACGGAAGCGATATAACTGCCGGTGCGCCAGGGTGGCCGACACGATCACTTCTTCCGGCTTATACAATTTCAACCCAAATTCTCGCATTCTGTGATAGGCGCATAGACTTTGGTATTGTTTTATCCAGTTAGCCAAGGTGGATGGTTGCAAAGCTTGATTGCTCATTTTTAATTGAATTACGAATTATGAATTATGGAAATAAAATCAAAAATCTCCGCCAAGTCACTCATTTGTTAATTCTCGGTCGCGGCAGGCGCCTGCCTGCCGGCAGGCAGGGATCACCCGCAGGGTGAAAAAATCAAAATTGCAAGTTAAAAATAAAAATTATTTTTTCTTCAAATTAATAACTCCGGTGGCCAACATATTTGAAAGTTCTGTAGCTTCTTGTAATAAGAGATTGACTTTTGCCACATCAGCCAAATTTGCATCTCTTAAAAGTCCGAGCCAATATCTTGTTTCATTAGCACTTTTTAAAGCTATTTCATAAAACTTTTTAAACTCCAATCTTGAACTGGCAGATTTACCTTCAACCAAATTTGCGCCGATTGAAGTTGCAGAACGTATTAGTTGATCGCTGATAACCCAAGAGCTTCTTTTGTTTGGCAATGTATCTATCAATGATAAAATATCCAGACTGAATCTATAACACCTGCCAGTCAAATCAGTTTTAAATTTTGAATTTAAATTTTGCATTTTGACTTTTGAATTTTAACTTTTATTCTTTATTCATCTTATTCACTATTTCGCAACTTTTTTCCAGCGAATAACCGAGATGATACAGACTGATGGCGTCCAAAATTATGGCTTTGGGATAATGCTTGCCCTTGACCGCGCCCGGGGTAAAAGTCCGTTGGCAGTCGCGGCACAGATATAGCTGCACTCTTTCTCTTGTTTTTTGCCGCGTGCCTCTTTTGACAAAATTCGCGCTGGCGCAATAGGGACAAAAAATTTCCAGCACATTGGTGGCAACCGGCACAGCCTCTTTCTTAACTTCCATCGGCAATCGTTCTTCAGTTCCATTTTGCTTTTTTGTGTTAAACAATTTTTTTATTTTTCCTAATATTTTTGACATATATTTTTAAGATACAAACACCAAGATACAAACAACAAACAAACTTCAAACACCAATAACCAAAAGCTGTTTCGTGTTTTAATTATGTTTGATTATTGTTTCTTGTTCCTTGGTTATTGTTTCAAACATTTCTATTTTTACTTTCTGAATTTAAAATTATTTTTGAAAAAATATTTTTTATTTCTTTACATTCCTGTTTTAAATTTTGCATTCGCGGACCTAATTCCAAGTTTGCTTCTTCTATTAATTCTAACCAATGTAAACATTCTTTTGATTCTTTTCTGGCGATTCTCATTCTGTTTAAAAAATCCTTTTTACCCAACGCGTCATTGGCTTCTCTATAATTTGCGCCCATTGAACCAGCTGAACCAACGGTTTGACCTTTTAATCTCTCGTTGACAAAATTTTTAGGCAAAACATTGCATAATCTAATAACTCGTTTAGCAAAATCAGTTGTTCTTTCTTCTAAATCAAATTTGTGTCCATTTTTATGCTCATTGCTTTGCATATAATATTTTGGTTATTGGTGTTTGTTTGGTTTTTGTTTCTTGATTATTGGTTATTGCCCACGGCCCTTATCTCACGCTTCCCGCTACCCATTATCTCACGGCTTGTGTAATTTTACGCGAATTGTTCGCTAACCGTGAGTTAATGTTATGCCTTTTTTATCTGAAATAAATGCCTTAAGCCAATGGTTAAACTAACGGCTTGACTATTCCACGATCGGCGCCGACTCAATATTTTCCAGCGGGGGCGGCACTGGCATCAATGGTTCTACACTACTTGTTTCCAATTCACCCGCTGATTGTTCTTCAGCCGGCTGCCCGGAAATGTTTTCCGCGCTGGCAGCGTTCTCTTGGCTTACCGGTTCCGTCACTGGCGCTGGGCTTGCCGGTTCCTCCGCAATTGATTCTGTCGCCGCTGATTCATTTGTTTCACTTAGCTCATTTGTTTCACTGACCATCTGGTTCTCAGCAACCGGTTCTCCGGTTAGCGGTTGTGTCGTTGTCGCCTCGGTTACAGCTGCTGTTTGATTATTGGAATTTGGAATTTGAATATTATTTGGAACTTGGAAATTGGAGCTTGGGATTTGCAGGGTGATCTCCTGGCTGCTGCCGTCCGAGACAAATAATTTAGCTTGGGGCGAAGCAAACGCGTGCCAGCTAAAGATTAGATCCGCCGGCGCCGGTTCATTCAATTTAACTATAAAACCAGTGCTCGTCGCCAGACTCACCGTCCATTTTATGGCCTCATTAGCCAGTATTTCCTCGCCATACGGGCTCAAAACCACAATGGGCTGATATTCATATTCTTCCGCAAAAATAACCTGTGCCTCGGTTTTACCTGCTAAAATTTTAACCTGGCCAACCGAATCTTGACCAAACAAGGCCTGGCCTTTTACTACGATTTTACCTTCAAAAGTGGCGGACTGCCTGACGATTAAGTTGGGTAAATCCTCAACCATTGCCACTGACAAAGATTGAACCGTGATCGTCGCTTCCACCACATCTAATCTGGCATCCAATTCCATGGCGTAAAGAGACAGCTCTTCAATTTTTTCCAGCGAAGCCTTGGCATCGTCAAAAACTGATCTAACTGTTGAAGTGCCGGAGTCCAGACCCGGCAGATGATTGTATGCTTGCACATAATTTCTTAATTCGTCAATGGAAAGCATTTGATAATCAGCCGGCACCGGATAAGTATTAGTGCCAAAATATTTGGCAAACACATAATCCGGATTGTCATAAGCAGTACCAGCCTTATAAATGTTACCGGTAAGATAGATGTCACCGGCGGTCAGATTGATGGTCGGATTGCCGCCCACTACCAGGTAACCGGTGCTGGTCGCATTGCCAGAAATCAGGGCATTGCCATTCACTTCTAATTTTTGGGTGGGGTTTGTCGTCCCGATGCCGACGTTGCCGCTGCTAT
>Ga0209211_10006427_pt1 | contig 17007 bp, 16 predicted proteins | sample RifGroA2_FD_183992 | JGI IMG/M metagenome (GOLD analysis project Ga0209211, IMG submission 183992) | Groundwater microbial communities from Rifle, Colorado, USA - Groundwater A2 (SPAdes) (version 2) | ecosystem: Environmental > Aquatic > Deep subsurface > Groundwater | place: Rifle, Colorado... | reverse complement strand
CGTCGCCATCTGGCGCGTGCGGCCCGCCGAGCCGCGCCGGCCGGGATCGACGTAGAGCTCGACCTCGTGGCCATCGGGATCGCGCACGCTGAACGAGCGCGGCGTCTCGCCGAACGGGGTGAGGCCGCGCGCCTCGAGCGCGCGCCGCGCGGCGGCCAGCTCCTCCGGCGAGGCGCCCACGTCGAAGGCGATGTGGTAGAGGCCGGGCACGCCCTTCGGCGGCGGCCCGGCGCCGGGGGCGCGCGCGAGCTCGCATGAGAGGTCGTGGTGGTGGACGCCGGCGGAGAAGAAGACGATGCGCCCGTCTTTGGCGGTGCCGGTCTCCGCGAGGCCGAGCGCGTCGCGGTAGAAGCGCCGGCTCGCGTCGAGGTCCCGCACGAAGAGGGAGACGTGCCCGAGCTCGCGGACGCGCACGGCCGGCGCGCGTGTCTCCATCGGGCGCTTAGTGTAACATTGGGACGCCATGGCTGAGTCCGAGCCGGCGGTCTACGACGAGACCGCCACATCCCCCTTCGCCGCGACGTCCGTGGCGCGCGTGAAACCCGACGCGCGCCTGATCGCGCTCCTCTCGCTCGGGCACCTCGTGGTCGATCTCAACCAGGGCTCGCTGCCGGCGGTGCTGCCGTTCGTCAAGGCGGCGCACAACCTCTCGTACGCGACGGCGGCGACGATCGTGCTCGCGGCGAACGTGACGTCCTCGCTGGTGCAGCCGCTCTTCGGCTACCTCGCCGACCAGACGGCGCGGCGCTGGATGCTGCCGGTCTCGGTGCTCCTGTCCGGCGCGGGGCTCGCGCTCACCGGACTCGCCCCCGGCTACGGCGCGCTGCTCGCGCTCGTGGTCGCGATGGGGCTCGGCGTCGCGGCGTACCATCCGGAGGGTTACAAGACGGCGACGGGCGTGGCCGGCGCTCGCAAGGCGACCGCGCTCTCCTGGTTCTCGCTCGGGGGCAACGTCGGGATCGCGCTCGGGCCGCCGGTCATCACCGGGCTCGTCACCGCGCTCGGCCTCGCCGGCAGCCTCGGCATGCTCGTCCCCGCGGTCGTCGTCGGGGCGCTGCTGCTCGCGATGCTGCCGTCGTTCGCGCACGCCTCCGCGCCGCGCGCGGCGACGGTGACGGCCGCGCGCGGCGTGAACATGCCGGGCGCGATGGCGCTCCTGATCCTGATCGTGGCGATCCGCTCGTGGGCCTCGCTCGGCTTCACGACGTTTGTGCCGTTCTACTATATCGACGTGCTCGGGGCCGACCCGCGGCTCGTCGGGCCGCTGCTCTTCGTGTTCCTCGGCGGCGGCGCCCTCGGCACCGTCGCGGCCGGCCCGCTCGCCGACCGCTGGGGGCCGCGCGCGTTCATGCAGTGGGTGTTCGCCGCGGCGATCCCGTTCGGGGTGCTCTTCCTCCAGACCGAGGGCCTGCTCGCGTTCGTCATGCTCGGCCTCTTCGGCGCCGTGCTGACGTCGAGCTTCACGGTCTCCGTGGTGCTCGGCCAGGCCTACCTGCCGCGTAACGCGGGCATGGCCTCGGGGCTCATCGTCGGCCTCGCGATCGGCACCGGCGGCCTCGGCGTGACGGCGCTCGGGTGGGTCGCGGACCGCTACGGGCTGCCCGCGACGCTCTGGACGAGCGCGCTGCTGCCGCTCGCGGGCTTCGTGGCGACCCGGTTCCTGCCCACCCCGCGCGACCGGACGTGAACGAAGGGCTCCCGCTCCAGGACGGTGAGCAGGTGCTGCTCATCGATCAGCGCGGCAAGCGCCACCTGATCTTCCTGCGCAAGTCGGAGACGTTCCACTCCGACCGCGGGTGGATCCCGCACGAGGCGGTCATCGGCCAGCCCGAGGGGAGCTGGGTGCGCAGCTCGCTCGGTCTCCGCTACCTCGCGCTGCGGCCGACGCTCGCCGAGTACGTGCTCGACATGCCGCGCGGCGCGCAGGTCATCTACCCGAAGGACCTCGCGCTGATCCTCTTCTGGGCCGACGTCTACCCCGGCTGCCGCGTGCTCGAGGCGGGCATGGGCTCCGGGGCGCTGACGCTCGCGCTGCTCCGCGCCGTCGGCCCCGAGGGGCGGGTGATCAGCTACGAGCAGCGCGAGGAGTTCGCGCGCCGCGCGCTCGCGAACATCCACACGCGGCTCGGCGAGGTGACCAACCTCACCGTGCGGCTCCGGCCGGTCGAGGACGGGCTCGCGGACGAGGCGCCCGTGGACCGCGTCCTGCTCGACCTGCCCGAGCCGTGGCGGCTCACGTCGCTCGTGGCGGGCGCGCTGCGGCCGGGCGGCATCCTCCTGTCCTACGTGCCGACGATCATCCAGTCGCAGCAGACGTGCGAGGCGCTCCAGCGCGAGCGCCACTGGGCGCTGATCGAGACCTTCGAGACGCTCTTCCGCCCGTGGAACATCGAGGGCCAATCGGTACGGCCGTTCCACCGCATGGTCGCGCACACGGGCTTCATGACCGTGGCGCGGCGCGTGGTGCCGGAGGAGAGCGGCGGCGCGGCGCCGCGCCTGCCCACCGCCGAGGCCGAGGAGTAGCGAGCCCGATGATCACGCTGATGCGCCGGCACCGGAAGAGCCTGCAGGTGGGCCTCCTGCTCGTCATCGCGGCCTTCGTGGCCTCGCTGTTCGTGTTCGGCTCGCGCGGGTTCGACGGGGGCGGGGCCCCGGACACGGTGGCGACGGTCAACGGCGAGCCGGTCCCGTTCGAGCGCTACCAGCGTCGCTACCAGGCCTACTACGACGCCTACGCGCAGATCTACCGCGAGCGCTTCTCGTCCGAGCTGGCCGAGCGGCTCGGACTCCCGCAGCAGGTGCTCAACGACCTGGTCCAGGAGGCGCTGGTCGTGCAGCGCGCCCGGACCGAGGGTCTCGAGCTCTCCGACGAGGAGCTGAACGCGCGCATCCAGGCGGCGCCCGCGTTCCAGGAGGGCGGCCGCTTCGTGCTGAAGCGCTACCAGGAGTTCCTGCGCCGGCGCGGGCTCAGCGCGTCCGCGTTCGAGGACGACGTCCGCCGCGAGCTCACGCGCGCGCGCGTCGAGGCCGCCGTGCGCGCCGGCGCGAGGGTGCCCGAGGTGGAGGTCGAGCAGGCGTTCGCGATGCGGCGTGAGGAGGTCCGCGCCGCGTGGGCGCTCGTCGGGCTCGAGCCGCTCGTGGCCGCGGCGACGGTGACGGACGCCGAGCTCCAGGAGTACCTCGCGAAGCACGGCGACGAGTTCCGACAGCCGGAGCGGCGGCGCATCCAGTACGTCCTGCTCGCGCAGAAGGACTTCACGAAGCCCGTCGCCGACGCGGAGGTCGAGAAGTACTACGCCGCGCGCGCCCGGGAGTTCGAGGCGCCGCGCCAGGCGCGCGCCTCCCACGTGCTCGCCCGCGTGCCCGAGGCCGGCGGCAGTGCGGCCGAGGACAAGGCGCGCGCGAAGATCGCCGACGTCATCCGCCGGGCGAAGGCCGGCGAGGACTTCGCGAAGCTCGCGCGGGAGCTGTCCGAGGATCCCGGCTCGGCGCCGAAGGGCGGCGACCTCGGCCTCGTCAGCGCGGGCGAGGTGGTCCCGCAGTTCGAGCAGGCCCTCTTCGCGCTCAAGAAGGGCGAGGTCTCGCCCGAGCCCGTGCGCACGCCGTTCGGCTTCCACGCGATCAAGGTCTTCGAGGTGCGCGCGGGCGGCCGGAAGCCGCTCCGGGAGGTCGCCCCGCAGATCCGCGAGCGGCTCGCCGCCGAGGCCGCGGAGGCGGCGGCGCGGGCGCGCGCGGAGGCAATCCGCCCGCAGCTCCAGGCGGCGAAGGACTTCATGGGCGGGGCGAAGACGCTCGGCGTCACGCCCCTCGAGTCCACCGTGGCGCGCCGCGAGCCGCTCGCCGGGTTCGGGGCGCCGGACGCTTTCGAGGAGGCCGCGTTCGCGCTCGCGGTCGGCGGCGTGTCGCCGCCGGTCAAGACGCCGACGGGCTTCGCCGTGCTCAAGGCGGTCGAGGCGCTCCCCGCGGGCGTGCCGCCGCTCGCGGGGATCCGCGACCGGGTCGCCGCCGCGGCGAAGCGCCAGAAGGCCGAAGCCGCCGCCGCCGACCGGGCGCGGCAGCTCGCCGCGGACGCCAAGGCCGGCGACTTCGCGGCCGCCGCGCGCAAGGCCGGCGCGAGCGCGGGGGAGACGCCGCGCTTCTCGCGCGTGAAGCCCGCCGAGAAGCTGCCCGGCGACGCGCAGGTGGCCGCGCTCGAGACGCCCGCCGGTCAGGTCACCGCGCCCGTGAAGGCGCAGCAGGGCTATTACGTCCTCAAGGTCCTCGAGCGCGCGGCGGCCGACCCGCGCGCACTCGACGGCGACGAGCGCGAGAAGATCCGTAAGGAGCTGCTCGCTCGGAACCAGAGCCTCCTGTGGGAGTCGTGGCTCGCGGGCGCGCGGCAGGGCGCGAAGGTGGACGTCTCGGGCCGCCCGCCCGCGCGGCCCCGCGGCTAGCGCGGCCGGCGTTACTGCCGGTCGCCGCCGGCCTCGATGCGCTCGAAGGACAGCACGCTGACGCGGTAGGTCCCGGTCGGGCCCGGCGCGGCCACCTCGAAGTAGGCGCGGCCGCCCGGCTGCACCTCGCTGAACACGTAGGCCATGGTCGTCGCGACCACCGCGCCGGCCCCGTCGAGGCCCTCGACCAGGAGCTGGATCCGGGTGGCGGGCGCGCCGTACTCGTTGACGAGGTGGCCGCGGACCACGGGCCGGCCGCGGCGCGCGCCGGCCTCCCAGTCGAGCGTGAAGAACTTCTCCCACCCCACCGCGGCGAAGTTCTGCGCCCCCGCCGTCGGCGCCAGCAGGAGCACGGCGACCAGCGCCGCGAGTGCCCGCCTCCCGTGTCGGCTCATGGCTCCCCCTCCCGCGCGGCGACCAGGCGCCCGCCGCGGCCCTCACCCCGAGAGCATACCGCACGCCGCAAGCGCGGAATCAGGACGCGCCGACCTGCCGCTCGGGGCCCGGCGGGGCGGGCGCGCGGGCGCGTCATCGTCCACCCGGCGTAAACCATCCGCGGCCCCGTGCTAAGGTAAGGCCATGTCGGTCCAGCGCACGCCGATGACGCGCCAGGGCTTCGAGAAGCTCCGCGACGAGCTCGACCGCTTGAAGCGCGTCGAGCGGCCCGCGATCACCCGGGCGATCGGCGAGGCGCGGGCTCACGGCGACCTCAGCGAGAACGCCGAGTACCACGCGGCGCGCGAGAAGCAGAGCTTCATCGAGGGGCGGATCGCGGAGCTCGAGACCAAGGTCGGCGCCGCGGAGGTCATCGAGCCGCCCACGTCCGGCGACCGCATCACGTTCGGGTCCTCGGTGCTTCTCGAGGACGAGACGGGCAAGGAGGTCCGCTACCAGATCGTCGGGTCGGACGAGGTGGAGCCGGCGCGGGGGCGCATCTCCGTCCTGGCCCCGCTCGCCCGCACGCTGATCGGCAAGAGTGTCGGGGACACGGTGACGGCGCAGCTCCCCGGCGGCCGGAAGACGTTCGAGATCCTCAAGGCGAACTTCCCCTGGGAGTGACGGCCTGCTCGGGGGCGCCCGCTAGCGCAGGGCGTCCCGCAGCTCGCGGGTGAGGACCTCCACCGTGCCGCGCGTGCCGCCCGCGAGCTTCAGCTTCCACTCGCCCTCGGTCTCGAAGCGGCGGTCGCGCAGCCGCTCGCCCCACGGCCGGATCGCGTCGCGGATCGCGTGGACGTCGAAGGGGTCGCGCTTGAGCTCGCGCGCGCGCCCCATCACGTCGGGCGCCGCGCGGATGAAGGCGCGGAGCGCCGCGCCCGTCTTGATCGAGTACTTCCGCCCCGCCCACGCGGCGGGGAACGTGGTCGAGAGCGCCTTGACGTAGTTCAGGAAGAAGCGCTTGGCGTTCTGGCGGATCTCCTGGATCTTGCCGCTGCTGCCGAGCTTCTCGACGGTCTCGAGGAAGTCCACGATCTCCTCGGCGAGCGGCGCCTGGCTCACGCGGCCGCGCCCGGTGCCCAGCATCTTGATCTCGCCGTGGAGCGGCGAGGTGTCGTCCTCGTTGAGCGAGCGGATGACGTCGTGCGCGAGCGCCTGGTTGGGGTCGGGGTAGAGCTTCCGGCCCGCCAGGCTGATGATGTGCGACGGGTTGAGGCGCGTGTGCTTGGCGTTGATCGTCACGAAGAGCTCGACGATCTGCCGCGCGTCGAGGGAGTCGAAGAGGACCGCGGGGACCTCGATGTTCATGTTCTCGCCCTGCTGCGAGAGGGCGTGGAGCGCGAGCAGCCGGTGCTGGCCGTCGAGCACGCGCAGCACGCCGTGCTCCTCCGGGATCTGCAGGAGCCCGAGGTCGTGGTGACCCGCGACGGGCGTGAACGTGAAGCGCCGCTCCGAGGTGATGATGACCGCGCCCGGGATCGCGGGCAGCGTCGCGGCGTCCTTGCACTCGCGGTAGTAGGTGACGAGCTCGTCGATCTTGCGGCGGATCACGGGACGCTGGTAGGCGGTCTCGCTCTCGCCGATCCGGCGCTCGAGCATGTCCCAGTTGACGCGCGAGCGCGCGCTCGTGCGGCTCTTCTTGGGCGGCTCGCCCTTGGGCCCGCCGGTGTAGCCGAGGACCTCGAACTTCACGAGCCGATCGATGTCCTTGGCCGAGAGCCCGGCCTGATAGAACTCGACGCCGAACTGCTTCACGCGGCGCGCCGGCACGGTGATCATAGGCGCCACACTCTACTTGATCTGCAAACCCCTGTCAACAGAGGGGTTTTCAGTTATCATGCCGCCTATGGCGACACGCCGCCGCCCCGCGGGCAGCGTAAAGTTCCCCTGCGCGCCCCGCTCCGACCCCGTGGACCCCCGCGGCGGGCGCCGCTCGCCAACGCCGTGAATTTCCAGCGCTCCAGGCCCGCTCGCGCGTGAAGGCCCGCTGAGGTGCCCGGCGCCGCGCTCGCGCTGGTCGTGGCCGCCGCGGTCCTGCACGCCGTCTGGAACGCCCTGGCCAAGCAGGGGCGCGACCAGCTCGTGTTTCTCTGGTCCTCGGTCACCCTCGCCTCGCTCGCGCTCCTGCCCTGGGCCTGGGTCTGGCTCGGCCCCGACGGGCTCGACCGCGGGGCGCTGCCGTTCGTCGCGGCGACGGTCGCGCTCCACGCGCTCTACTTCTGGGCACTCGGGCGCTCGTACGGCTCGGGCGAGTTCTCCCGCGTCTACCCGCTCGCGCGCGGCCTCGGCGTCGCGCTGGTGCCGGTCGCCGCGTTCCTGCTGTTCGACGAGCGCGTCTCGACGCTCGGCGCGACCGGCATCGCGCTCGTGGTGCTCGGGTGCGTCGGGCTGCACCTGCCGGGGCGGGCGCCGGGCGGCGCGCCCGCGGCGGCGCGGCGGGCCGGCGGGACGTGGTGGGCGCTCCTGACCGGGCTCAGCATCGCCGCGTACTCGCTCGTGGACAAGGGCGGCGTGGCCCGGCTGCACCCGGTGCCCTACATCGCGCTGATGGGCGCGGGCTCGAGCCTCGTGCTGCTCCCGGTGGTCCTCGGCCGGCGCGCGGCGCTCCGGCGGGAGTGGGCCGCGGGCTGGCGGGCGATCGTCGTGGCCTCGACGATGAACCTCACCGCCTACCTGCTCGTGCTCTTCGCCTTCCGCCTCTCGAAGGCCGGCTACGTCGTCGCGGCGCGTGAGCTCTCGATCCTGTTCTCGGCCGTGATCGGCAGCCTCTGGCTCGGCGAGGGCCGGCTCCTGCCGCGCCTCGTGGGCGCCTCCGTGGTGGTCGCGGGCGTCGCCCTGGTGGCCCTCGCGCGCTGAGAAGCCCCGCCGGTTACGGGAGGTCGAACGTCTCGGCGGCCAGGGCGGCGAGGTGGCGTCCGATGGCGAGCGAGGCGGTTGCGGCCGGCGACGGCGCGTTGAGCACGTGGATGGCGTCGGCGCCGGCGACGATGCGGAAGTCGTCCACGAGCGAGCCGTCGGCGCTCACCGCCTGCGCGCGCACGCCCGCGCCGCCCGCCGCCAGGTCGTCGGCCTCGAGCGCCGGGACGAGCCGCTGGAGCGCCCGGACGAAGGCCGGCTTGCTGAGCGAGCGGTACATCTCGTACGTCCCCATCCGCCAGTGGCGGCGCGCCATCCGCCAGAAGCCCGGGTAGGCGAGCGTGCCGGCCAGCTCCCGCGGGTGGAGGCGCAGGAAGCGGTAGCCCTCGCGCGCGAACGCGAGCACCGCGTTCGGCCCGGCCTCGACGTCGCCGTGGATGGTCCGGGTGAGGTGCACGCCGAGGAACGGGAACGCGGGGTCCGGCACCGGGTAGACGAGGCCGCGCACGAGGTCCCGGCGGTCGGACCGGAGCATGTAGTACTCGCCGCGGAACGGGACGATGCGGACGTCCGGGCGCGCGCCGGCGAGGCGCGCGACGGCATCCGAGTAGAGGCCCGCGCAGTTGACGAGCCGCCGGGCCCGCACCGCGAGCCGCCCGGCGCCGAGCTCGAGGCCGTCGCCGGTGCGCGCGACCGACACGACGCGGGCGCCCGTCTCGATCGCAACCCCGCCCTCGGCGAGCTCGCGGGCCATGGCGGCGGCGACCTCGCCGTAGTCCACGATCCCGGTCGAGGGCGAGGCGAGGGCGCGCACCGCGGCCGCGTGCGGCTCGAGCTCCCGGAGGTGCGCGGGCTCGAGCAGCTCGACCGGCACGCCGTTGGCCAGCCCACGCGCGTGGAGCGTCATGAGGCGCGGCACCTCGGCCTCGGACGTCGCGACGACGACCTTGCCGCAGCGCTCGACGCGGATGCCGTGCTCCTCACAGAACCGGTACATCAACTGCTTGCCCTCGACGCAGAGGCGCGCCTTGTGGGAGCCCGGCCGGTAGTAGATTCCCGAGTGGATGACACCCGAGTTGTGGCCGGTCTGGTGCGTCGCGAGCCGCGGCTCCTTCTCGAGGAGGACGAGCCGCGCGCGCGGCGCGCGCTCGCGGAGCGCCCGGGCGGTGGCGAGGCCCACGATGCCGCCGCCGACGATCGCGATGTCGTAGGTCACGGGGCGCTATTATAGTCGGCGCGAGGAGGGGACATGGCCCGATCGTCCTGCCCGATCTGTCGCTCGCCCCACGCCCGGCTCGGCCGGCGTCCGGCACTCGCCGCGCTCGCCGCCGCGCCCCGCGCGCTCGCCCGCGCCGTCGCGCGCGTGCCCGGCGGCGTGCTGGGGCGCCGGCCCGCGCAGCGCGAGTGGTCGGTGGCCGAGGTCCTCGCCCACCTGCTCGACGCCGAGGTCGCGCTGGGCTTCAGGGTCCGCAAGGTCGCCGCCGAGCCCGGCAGCGCGATCCCGGCGTGGGACCAGGAGCAGTGGACCGAGCGCCTGCGCCACCGCGGCGCCGATCCGGCGCGGACGCTGGCGGCGTTCGCGGCGCTGCGCGCGGCCAACGTCGCGCTCGCGCGCCGGCTCACGCCGGCCCAGCGGCGCCTGCGCGGCCGGCACCCCGAGTACGGCCCGCTCCGCGTGGACCAGATGCTCGAGCACTTCGCCGAGCACGACCTGAACCACCTGGGCCAGATCCGGACGACGCTCGGCGCCCTCCGACGGCGCTGAGCGCCCCGGGGCCGGTCGGACCCCGCCCTTTACACTAGGCGGGCCCCGGAGGGCCGAGCGGGTTGCCATCGCGCGGGGGCGCCCCTTACCATCGCGCGGGGAGGATGCGATGGCCGGCAAGCACTTCGAGGAGCTCGAGATCGGGCAGACCTTCCAGCATCAGCCCGGGCGCACGCTGACCGAGGCCGACAACGTCTTCTTCACCTGCCTCACGATGAACCCGCAGCCGCTCCACCTGGACTTCCACGCCGCGTCGAAGGCCGAGTTCGGCCGCCCGCTGGTCAACAGCCTGCTGACGCTCGCGGTCGCGGTCGGGCTGTCGGTCGGGGAGACCACGCTCGGCACGACCGTGGGCAACCTCGGCTTCGAGAAGGTCGAGTTCCCGAAGCCGATGTTCCACGGCGACACGCTCTACGCGGAGACCGAGGTGGTCGGCAAGCGCGAGTCACGCTCGCGGCCGCAGTGGGGCATCGTGACGTTCGAGCATCGCGCGCGCAACCAGCACGGGGACCTCGTGATGGTCGCGCGGCGCAACGCGATGATGCGACGGCGCGAGGCGGCGAGGTGAGCGGCCCCGGCGCCCGGCGGCTGCGCTCGATGCACTTCGTGCCCGGCGGCAACGACCGGATGTTCGCGAAGGCGCTCACGCTCCCGGCGGACGGGCTCATCCTCGACCTCGAGGACTCGGTGCCGCCGGACCGCAAGGCGGCGACGCGCCCGCACGTCGCCGGCTGGCTCGCCAACCACGATTTCGGCCCGCGCGAGCGCTGGGTGCGGATGAACCCGATCTGGGGGCCGCTCGGCCGGCAGGACGTCGAGGAGACGCTCGCCGCGCGCCCCGACGGCTACGTCGTGCCGAAGCCCCGGCACGCGGGCGACGTCCGCGAGGTCGCGCAGCTCCTGGACAAGCTCGAGCAGCGCCACGGCATCCCGAACGGGACGACCCGGCTCAAGCTGATCGCGACGGAGACGCCCGAGGGCCTGCTGAACATCCGCGAGATGGCCGCAGCCTCTCCGCGGATCGTCGCGATCTCCTGGGGGGTCGAGGACCTCGGCGCCGCGCTCGGGCTCACGCGCGTCCGCGACGACGACGGGCGCTACCTCGACATCCCCCGCTACGCGCGCGTCATGTGCGTGATCGCCGCCGTCGCCGCGGGCGTCGAGCCGCTCGACAGCGTCTACACCGACATCGCCGACCTCGCCGGCCTCCGCCGCGAGTGCGAGGAGGCGCTGGCGATGGGGTTCGCCGGCAAGACGTCGATCCATCCGAACCAGATCCCCGTGATCAACGAGGTCTTCACGCCGTCCGCGGCGGCCGTCGCCGAGGCGCGCGAGCTGATCGCCGCGTTCGAGGAGCACGCGCGCCGGGGCGTGTACGCGTTCACGTTCAAGGGGCGGATGGTGGACGCGCCGCACCTCGCGAACGCCAGGAAGCTCCTGGCCCGCGCCGGCGAGTAGTCTTGCGAGGACTCGTGTTGCGTCCCAGCGCGACCGTGAACATGAGCTCGCCGACGGCACGCTAGCCGGTGCGCGCCCTCGTCCTGGCGGCGCAGGCGCCGATCGAGCGCGCGCCGCTCCATCTCGAGACGCGTCCGGTGCCCGAGCCCGGGGCGGGCGAGGTGCTCGTGGAGATCGCCGCGTGCGGCGTCTGCCGCACGGACCTGCACGTCGTCGAGGGCGACCTGCCGCTCGTCCGCGCGCCGATCGTCCCCGGCCACCAGGCGGTCGGGCGCGTCGCGCGCGCGGGCCCCGGCGCGGCGCGCTTCGCGCGGGGCGAGCGCGTCGGGATCGCGTGGCTACGCCGCACGTGCGGGACGTGCGGGCTCTGCCGGAGCGGGCGCGAGAACCTCTGCGCGCGGGCCGAGTTCACGGGCTGGCACGCCGACGGCGGCTTCGCCGACTACGCGGTCGTGCCCGAGGCGTTCGCGTACCGGATCCCGGAGGCGCTCGGTGACGCCGAGGCCGCACCGCTCCTCTGCGCCGGCATCATCGGCTACCGCGCGCTCAAGCGGAGCGAGGTCCCGGCCGGCGGGCGCCTCGGCCTCTGGGGCTTCGGCTCCTCCGCGCACGTGACGCTCCAGGTCGCACGCTCCCGCGGGTGCGCGGTGTACGTCTGTACCCGCGAGGCGTCCCACCGGGAGCTGGCGCGGCGGCTGGGCGCCGCGTGGGTCGGCGACGTGCGCGAGCCCGTGCCCGAGAAGCTCGACGGCGGGATCGTGTTCGCGCCCGTCGGCGACCTGGTGCCGGTCGCGCTCGAGAGCCTCGAGCGCGGCGCCACGCTCGCGCTCGCCGGGATCTGCATGACGCCGGTGCCGGCGCTCGACTACGAGCGCCACCTCTTCTACGAGCGCTCGGTGCGGAGCGTCACCGCGAGCACGCGGGCCGACGGCGAGGAGCTCCTCACCGAGGCCGCGCGCATCCCGATCCGGCCGGAGACGACCACGTTCCCGCTCGAGGACGCCAACCGGGCGCTCGATCTCCTCAAGCGGGGTCGCTTCGCGGGCTCCGGAGTTCTCTTGACAGGTTCCGCCGGGTGACTACAATCGGGCCACCCTGCGGCCGGGGACACGCCATGAGCGACCAATCCGATCTCCTGCGACGCGCCGCGCAAGTGCTGCCGGGCGGCGTGCTGGGCAGCCACCGGAGCGGCCCCGGGCTCGAGTTCGTCGTCCGCGAGGGCCGAGGCGCGCACCTCTTCGACGTGAACGGCCGGCGCTACCTCGACTACCTGCTCGGCTCGGGCCCGATGCTCCTCGGCCACGCGCATCCCGCCGTCGTCGAGGCGGTCGAGCGGCAGATGGCGCGCGGCACGTCGTACATGCTGCTCAACGAGGCCGCGATCGAGCTGGCCGAGGAGCTGGTGCGCGCGGTGCCGTGCGCCGAGCAGGTGCGCTACACGTCGAGCGGGACCGAGGCGACGTTCTTCGCGCTCCGGGTGGCGCGCGCCTTCCGGAAACGCGACAAAGTCCTGAAATTCGAGGGCGGGTTTCACGGCGCGCACGACTACGCGCTGATGAGCGTCGTCCCGCGCTCCCCGAAGGCGTTCCCCGCGGCGACGAGCGACTCCGCCGGCATCCCGCAGGCGATCGAGGGCGAGGTGCTCGTCGCGCCCTACAACGACCTGGCGACGGCCGAGGCGCTGCTCGCCGCCCACCACGACGAGCTGGCCGCCGTGATCCTCGAGCCCTACCAGCGCACGATCGTGCCCGCGCCGGGCTTCCTCCAGGGGCTCCGCGCCGTGACGCGGCGCTACGACGTGCCGCTCGTCTTCGACGAGATCGTGACCGGCTTCCGCCTCGCCTACGGCGGCGCGCAGGAGTACTACGGGGTCGTGCCGGACCTCGCCTGCTACGGCAAGGTGGTGGCCGGCGGCTTCCCGCTCGCGTGCGTCGCCGGGCCCGCGGCGATCATGCGCCACTTCGACGCGGCGCTCGCGGGCACGCCGGACTACGTCTGGCAGGCCGGGACCTTCAACGGCCACGCGATCGCCTGCGCGGCGGGGCTCGCGACGCTCCGCGAGCTGCGCCGACCCGGCGCGTACGAGCGCCTGTTCGCGACCGGCAGGCGCCTGCGCGACGGGCTCGCCGCGGCCGTCAGCCGGCACGGGCTCGCCGCGCAGGTGAGCGGCGAGCCGCCCGTGTTCGACGTCTACTTCACCGATCGCCCGATCGTGGACTACCGGGCGACGCTCACCGCCGACCGCGACCGCATCACGCGTTTCAACCAGGAGCTGCTGCGCCGCGGCGTCGTCAAGGCCGTCAACAAGGTCTACGTCTCGCTGGCCCACACGGACGAGGACGTCGAGGAAACCCTCGCGATCTTCGATCAGGCGCTCGCGGTCCTCGCCGCGGGCGTCTGACCACAGGAGGAGCAAATGGACCTCAGCCGTCGTCAGGTTCTCGCGATGAGCGGCCTCACGCTCGCGGGCGCCGCGCTCGCCCCCGGGGTCGCGCGCGCGGCCACCCCGAAGCGCGGAGGCCAGTTCCGGTTCCGCGGCTACACGCCGCCGCACTTCGACCCGCACCTCACCGCGTCGTACACGACGATGCTCAACCTCTCCTTCTCCCAGAGCCGCCTGCTCAAGCACAAGGCGGGCCCGGGCGTGAAGCCGGGGACGTTCGAGTACGAGGGCGACCTCGCCGAGTTCTTCAACCACCAGGACGACACGACCTACGTCTTCCGGCTGCGCCGCGGGGTGCGGTGGCACCCGAAGCCGCCGGTCAACGGCCGCGAGCTGACGGCCGAGGACGTGAAGTACACGCTCGACCGCTTCCTGACGATCAAGGGCAACGCGAACCGCCACATGATGAAATCGCTCTCGAAGGTCGAGGCGATCGACAAGTACACGGTCAAGTTCGCGCTGAGCGAGCCGAACGCGTGGTTCCTGGACTTCCTGTCCGACCCGATGGCGCTCTCGATCGTGGCGCAGGACGCCGTCGAGAAGTTCGGCGACCTGAAGAAGCCCGAGGCCGTGATCGGGACCGGGCCGTGGATGCTCGAGAGCCACCAGAGCAAGGTCCGGACGGTCTGGGTCCGCCACCCCGACTACTTCGTGAAGGGCCTGCCCTACATCGACCGCGTCGAGGGGATCGACTTCGCGGACCCGGCGGCGCGCCTGGCGGCGTTCATCACCGGACAGATCGACGCCGGCCCGGAGTTCCCGGGGATGATGATCCGGCAGCACGACTTCGACGTCGTCAAGGCGAAGCGGCCGCAGACCCGCTTCGTCCGCTTCCCGTCCAACGTCATGGGCCACGTCGGCATGCGGGCGGACAAGCCGCCGTTCAACGACATCCGGGTGCGCAAGGCGATGTCCCTGGCCATCGACCGCAAGGCCATCTCGGCGGCGACGGCGCCGCTCGGCGTCGTCAAGAACACGCCGGTGCCGACCGCGCTCACGGCCTGGGCGATCCCCTTCGACAAGCTCGGGGAGGGCGCGAAGTACCACGAGCACGATCCCAAGGAGGCCAGGCGTCTGCTGAAGGCGGCGGGCCACGGCAACGGGTTCGCGACCTCGCTCGACTACGCGACCTACCAGTCGCAGGAGATCATCGACGCCGTCCAGATGATGGTGAAGTTCTGGAAGGACGTGGGCGTCGAGGTCAAGGTGAACGAGAAGCCCTACCCCGCGTACTTCGCGACCGCCTACCAGGGCAAGTACGAGGGGATGATGTTCGGTCCGCAGTTCCCGGCGCTGGACCCCTACAACTTCCTCGCCCAGTACCTGCCGGGCGAGCCGAAGAACCAGAGCCACGTCAACGACCCGGCCCTGACCGACATGATCCTGAACGCGGGCCGGACCCTCGACGAGAAGAAGCGGCGCCAGCAGATCTGGGAGATCCAGAAGCACATCGCCAAGCAGGTCTACTACCTCCGTCTCGACTCCGGCTTCTACTACGCGGCGCTCGACCCGGCGCTGCAGAACTTCGGGCCGAACCTCGGCTACGACTACGGCGGCCGCCTCATGACCGCCTGGTGGAACAAGTAGGACGGCGCCGACGGGCCGGGCGGTGAGGCGCCGCCCGGCCCGCAGCCGACACCCGTGCTCCGCAAGTACGCCCTCAAGCGCCTGCTCGTCGCGATCCCCTCGCTCCTGATCGCGAGCGTTATCGTCTTCTCGCTCGCCCGGCTCGTCCCGGGCGACGTCGTGACGCTCATGATGGAGGAGAACCAGTACGCGCAGGACCTCGAGGAGATGCGGGCGAAGCTCGGGCTCGACCGCCCCATCTACCGCCAGTACGTCGAGTGGATGGGGCGCATGGCGCGCGGCGACCTCGGGCAGTCGCTCTACACCGGCAAGCCCGTGCTCCACGAGCTCGCCTGGCGGCTGCCGGTGAGTCTCGAGCTCGGCACGGTCGCGCTCGTCTTCGCGGTGCTGATCGGCGTCCCGATCGGCATCGTCGCCGCGGTCCGGCAGGACACGCTCCGCGACTACGTGGCCCGGAGCAGCGCGATCCTCGGGCTCTCCGTGCCCGGCTTCTGGCTCGGGACGCTCGTCGTCGTGCTGCCGGCGATCTACTTCGGCTGGAGCCCGCCGATCGAGTTCACACGGCTCGACGAGAATCCCTGGCGGCACGTCGCGCAGTTCCTGCTGCCCGGGTTCCTGCTGGGCGTCGCCTCGGCAGCGGCGATCATGCGCCTGACCCGGACCCAGCTCCTGGAGGTGCTGCGCCAGGATTACGTGCGCACCGCGTGGTCGAAGGGGCTCGCCGAGCCGGGCGTCGTCCTCAAGCACAGCCTGAAGAACGCGCTGATCCCCGTGGTGACCGTGCTCGGCATCCAGATCGCGCAGATCCTCTCCGGGACCGTGATCTTCGAGTCGATCTTCGGCCTGCCGGGCATGGGCCGCTTCCTCTTCGACGCGATCACCGAGCGGGACTACCCGGTGATCCAGGGGATCAACCTGGTCATCGTCGCGACGATCGTGCTGGTCAACCTGGTCGTGGACGTGGCGTACGCCTGGCTCGACCCCCGGATCCGGTACTGACGCCCGTGGCGCGCCCGATCGAGATCGGACAGTCCGAGCGGTGGGAGGTTGCCGGCGTGCGCCCGGGCGCGCTGCGCGGGGCGCTCGCCGGCCTCGGGCGGTTCTGCCGGCGCAAGCCGCTCGGCGCCTTCGGCGCGCTGATCGTGCTCGTGCTCGTGCTGGCGGCCGCCTTCGCCGAGTCCATCGCGCCGTACGACTTCGACACGCAGATCCCGGGCGCGCGGCTCGTGCCGCCCGGGCGGGAGTTCCTGTTCGGCACCGACAACGTGAGCCGGGACATCTTCAGCCGGATCGTCTTCGGCGCGCGCGTGTCCGTCACGGTCGGCTTCTCCACGGTGCTGCTCGCGGCGCTGCTCGCGGCGACGATCGGGATCACGAGCGGCTACTTCCGCGGGCGCTACGACATCGTGGTCCAGCGGATCGTCGACGCCTGGCAGTCCTTCCCGTACCTGATCATCATCCTGTCGCTCCTCGCGGTGCTCGGCCCGGGCATGCTGAACACGATCCTCTCGCTCTCGATCCTGACGGCGGCCGCGAACTCGCGCGTGATCCGCAGCGCGACGCTCTCGGTGATCGAGAACCCGTACATCGAGGCCGCGCGCGCGATCGGGAGCGGGCATCTGCGCATCATGCTCCGCCACATCCTGCCCAACGTGGCGCCGACGATCGTCATCGTCGCGACGATCTCGCTCGGCGGCGTCATCCTCGCCGAGTCGGCGCTCTCGTTCCTCGGCTACGGCGTGCCGCCCCCGCATCCCTCGTGGGGCGGCATGCTCTCGGGCTCCGGCCGCACGTACATGTACAAGGCGCCGTGGATGGCGATCTGGCCCGGCGTCGCGATCTCGCTCGTCGTCTTCGGCTTCAACATGCTCGGCGACGCGCTGCGTGACGTCCTCGACCCCCGGTTGCGTGGTAGTGCGAGGTGAGCGGCGCCGCGCCGCGCGCCGAGCGGTGAGATGGGTCGGAGGCGTGCGAGGTGAGCGGCGCCGCGGCGCGCGCCGAGCGGTGAGATGGGTCGGAGGCGTGCGAGG
>Ga0209211_10006421_pt1 | contig 17018 bp, 10 predicted proteins | sample RifGroA2_FD_183992 | JGI IMG/M metagenome (GOLD analysis project Ga0209211, IMG submission 183992) | Groundwater microbial communities from Rifle, Colorado, USA - Groundwater A2 (SPAdes) (version 2) | ecosystem: Environmental > Aquatic > Deep subsurface > Groundwater | place: Rifle, Colorado... | reverse complement strand
AGCTCTAAAAGATGGTTTAGATAAAGAATTGAAAAAGCTTATTGAATTAAAAAAGGCAGAATTAAAAGAGAAAAAAATTAAAACATGGAATATTACAGAAAACGTTGAAGGAGCTGTTTACAACGATGCTTTCAACCACATGGTTTATAAGAATAATGCTGGTGTTACAATATTAAAAGACTATCACAAATCAATATTGCCCGATGACAAAATTGATTCAGAATTAAAACTAAACTTTTCAATCAGTGGATTAGTCTTTTTACTTTCAATGTTCCTTTCAAAAAAAGAAATTGAACAATTCAAATCTAATCTCGAAGGCTTTAAAGGAAAAGTTATTGGCGAAAATGGAGAATATGAAATTTCAAAATTCAATAATAGTCTTAAATATATGGCTACACACTGGATTTTTTCATATCTGACTTTCAAAGGACTCAAACAGCGGGTAAAAAACACATTTGATAAAGAAACCCTTCTAATGCAAATGATTGATGAATTAAATAAAGTCCCTCACGAAGTTTATCAAACACTTTCAAAAGAACAGCAAAATGAATTTTTAGAAGACATAAACGAATATGTTCAAGATAATGAAGAAAACAAAAAGTCAATGGAGAACTCAATTGTTGTTCATCCTGTTATCAGAAAAAGATACGACGATAAATTCAATTACTTTGCTATTCGTTTCTTAGACGAATTTGCAAATTTCCCTACATTAAAGTTTTTTGTTACAGCAGGTAATTTTGTACACGATAAAAGAGAAAAACAAATTCAGGGAAGCATGCTTACTTCTGATAGAATGATAAAGGAAAAAATCAATGTATTTGGCAAACTTACTGAAATTGCAAAGTACAAAAGCGATTATTTTAGCAACGAAAATACACTTGAAACTTCTGAATGGGAATTATTTCCTAACCCAAGCTATCTTTTAATTCAAAACAATATTCCGGTTCATATTGATTTAATTCATAATACCGAAGAAGCAAAACAATGCCAGATAGCAATTGACAGAATAAAATGTACAACAAATCCTGCGAAGAAACGAAATACAAGAAAATCTAAAGAGGAAATAATAAAAATTATTTATCAAAAAAATAAAAACATCAAATATGGCGACCCTACTGCACTATTAAGTTCAAATGAGCTACCTGCATTAATTTACGAATTATTAGTTAATAAAAAATCTGGTAAAGAACTTGAAAATATTATTGTAGAAAAAATTGTAAATCAATATAAAACAATTGCAGGTTTTGAAAAAGGTCAAAATTTATCAAATAGTTTAATCACAAAAAAACTGAAAAAGAGCGAACCGAATGAAGATAAAATAAATGCCGAAAAAATTATTCTTGCAATTAACCGAGAGCTTGAAATTACCGAAAATAAGCTTAATATTATTAAAAATAATAGAGCAGAATTCAGAACAGGTGCTAAAAGAAAACATATCTTTTATTCTAAAGAATTAGGGCAAGAAGCAACTTGGATAGCATACGATTTAAAACGATTTATGCCCGAAGCTTCCCGAAAAGAATGGAAAGGTTTTCATCATAGCGAACTCCAAAAATTTTTAGCATTTTATGATAGAAATAAAAACGATGCAAAAGCTTTGTTAAATATGTTTTGGAATTTCGATAACGACCAATTAATTGGAAATGATTTAAACTCAGCCTTTAGAGAATTCCATTTTGATAAGTTTTATGAAAAATATTTAATTAAAAGAGATGAAATATTAGAAGGCTTTAAAAGCTTCATCAGCAATTTTAAAGATGAACCTAAATTACTAAAAAAGGGCATTAAAGACATTTACAGGGTTTTCGATAAAAGATATTACATAATTAAATCTACAAATGCTCAAAAAGAACAACTATTATCAAAACCAATTTGCCTGCCACGTGGTATATTTGACAACAAGCCAACATATATCGAAGGAGTTAAAGTTGAAAGCAATTCGGCTCTTTTTGCCGATTGGTATCAATATACATACTCCGATAAGCATGAATTTCAGTCTTTTTACGATATGCCAAGAGATTATAAAGAACAATTTGAAAAATTTGAACTTAATAATATCAAAAGCATTCAGAATAAGAAAAACCTGAACAAAAGCGATAAGTTTATATATTTCAGGTACAAACAAGATTTGAAAATAAAACAAATAAAATCGCAGGATTTGTTTATTAAACTTATGGTTGACGAATTGTTTAACGTTGTTTTTAAAAACAATATAGAACTTAACTTAAAAAAGCTATATCAAACATCTGACGAACGCTTTAAAAACCAGTTAATAGCCGATGTACAAAAGAATAGAGAAAAAGGCGATACATCTGATAATAAAATGAACGAAAATTTTATCTGGAATATGACCATACCACTTTCATTATGTAATGGTCAGATTGAAGAACCAAAAGTAAAGCTTAAAGACATTGGTAAATTCAGAAAACTCGAAACCGACGATAAAGTAATTCAATTGCTTGAGTATGATAAATCAAAAGTTTGGAAAAAACTCGAAATCGAAGACGAATTAGAAAATATGCCAAACTCATACGAAAGAATAAGGCGTGAAAAACTATTAAAAGGAATACAGGAATTTGAACATTTTCTACTCGAAAAAGAAAAGTTTGATGGCATAAACCATCCTAAGCATTTTGAACAAGACCTTAATCCAAATTTCAAAACCTATGTTATTAATGGAGTGCTACGAAAAAACTCAAAATTAAACTATACCGAAATTGATAAATTGCTCGATTTAGAACATATTTCAATAAAAGATATTGAAACATCTGCAAAAGAAATTCATTTGGCATATTTTCTTATTCATGTACGAAACAAATTTGGGCATAACCAATTACCAAAATTGGAAGCATTTGAATTAATGAAAAAATATTACAAAAAAAACAATGAAGAAACTTATGCAGAGTATTTTCATAAAGTTAGTTCACAAATCGTTAACGAATTTAAAAACTCCTTGGAAAAGCATTCTTGATTTAAAATTAGTTCTTTGAAATTTTGATATAGCTTACAAGTCAATGAATATAATAAACTCCTTATTTTGAATGGTATAAACAACAAGGCCAATCATTGATATGTCGTCAATTTGGTTGTAACTGCCCTTATTTTGAAGGGTATAAACAACAGAAGATTTTAACATATAACTACAGGGGATGTTGTAACTGCCCTTATTTTGAAGGGTAAAAACAACCGAATTCTTTCTGATATTTAATCGCTGTATGCTGTAACTGCCCTTATTTTGAGGGGTATAAACAACCTGTATCAAGAGTATGAAATCTGGTGAGACCGTTGTAACTGCCCTTATTTTGAAGGGTATAAACAACCTATTGGATTCATTGCCATCCCATACTAGGAGTTGTAACTGCCCTTATTTTGAAGGGTATAAACAACGTTTACCACCAACTCTACGCTGTTCACGTTGTTGTAACTGCCCTTATTTTGAAGGGTATAAACAACCACTGAATCCGAATTGAATAATTGAATAAAGTTGTAACTGCTCTTATTTTGAAGGGTATAAACAACTTCCGCATACGTTAGGGTTTATTGCAAAAAAGTTGTAACTGCCCTTATTTTGAAGGGTAAAAACAACTAATTTAAGTTATTGGTTTATAAATATATAGTTGTAACTGCCCCTATTTGGAAGGGTATAAACAACTAAAACAAAATAAGTTGCTATAATTCCACTGTTGTAACTGCTCTTATTTTGAAGAGTATAAACAACTGAATAAATCGCCTTGATTGAAGTCAGCTGGTTGTAACTGCCCTTGTTTTGAAGGGTATAAACAACCTCTTGAAAATCAACAATACGTTGATGTAAGTTGTAACTGCCCTTATTTTGAAGGGTATAAACAACCCTGTTAATTGTGAAAATGCGTATGATGATGTTGTAACTGCCCTTATTTTGAAGGGTATAAACAACATAAGTCTTTTTAGGGATTGAAAATCTTCGGTTGTAACTGCCCTTATTTTGAAGGGTAAAAACAACTCAAACATGAAATTTACACATTCCGGACGGGTTGTAACTGCTCTTATTTTGAAGGGTAAAAACAACCTAGTACAATCTTTTTGTTCAACAGTAGGAGTTGTAACTGCCCTTATTTTGAAGGGTAAAAACAACATGCTTTCGGCAGCATCAAAATCGTTTAGTGTTGTAACTGCCCTTATTTTGAAGGGTATAAACAACCTCCCACAACTAATTCAAAACTAGGGACGTGTTGTAACTGCCCTTATTTTGAAGGGTAAAAACAACTTAATTCTTTTATATCGTTATTCGACAGTAGTTGTAACTGCCCTTATTTTGAAGGGTATAAACAACATAAGCTTGATTGATATTTATTTGTGAATTGTTGTAACTGCCCTTATTTTGAAGGGTATAAACAACTAGATAAATCCGCACCGGCTATAATAGTTTGTTGTAACTGCCCTTATGTTACTCACGAATTGTTTGATTTCTCAAGGAGTTCGTGATTGCTAACGCAATTGAAGGGTATAAACAACATGTGGAGCCGTTTTGATTGTGTTCTCGGAGTTGTAACTGCCCTTATTTTGAAGGGTATAAACAACTCTGAATAACCTGTGAAAACAGAGAATCTAGTTGTAACTGCCCTTATTTTGAAGGGTATAAACAACAAAGGACATAATGATTCTGATTCTTTCGATGTTGTAACTGCCCTTATTTTGAAGGGTATAAACAACAATTGGTTATAATTATATAAAGAAAATTAAGTTGTAACTGCCCTTATGTTACTCACGAATTGTTTGATTTCTCAAGGAGTTCGTGATTGCTAACGCAATTGAAGGGTATAAACAACATAATTCCTTTACAGCTTTTTTTAAATTCTGTTGTAACTGCCCTTATTTTGAAGGGTATAAACAACTTTGATTAGTGAGTACAGATAATCAATATTGTTGTAACTGCCCTTATTTTGAAGGGTATAAACAACTATAATCTTGATAATAAAGCCAACAAGCTTGTTGTAACTGCCCTTATTTTGAAGGGTATAAACAACAAAAAATGTAAATACAGCAATTACATCGCCGTTGTAACTGCCCTTATTTTGAAGGGTATAAACAACATACATTTATTTTATGTGTTAGAAAACATGGTTGTAACTGCCCTTATTTTGAAGGGTATAAACAACCTTTTTATTTACGATTTACGATTTAGAGATTTACGATTTGAGCTTTGCAACCCAATCGTTCTTTGAGCTTGAAATTTGAGACTTGAAACTTGGAATTTGAAACTTTGAGCTTGAAACTTGGAGCTTTGCACTTGGGCTGGTTTTGTGTTGATTGAATAGTTTGTTTGGTTTTATTACAAAATATCATCTAATTATGTTTGGATTTACTACAAATTATATTACATTTATGTTTGGATTTATTACAAATGTATGATTAAACGACACATAATTAATGAATTAAATAAATGGTCTGTAAAGAAAAACAGAAAACCACTTGTTTTAAGAGGGGCACGTCAGGTAGGAAAAACGACAATTGTAAATGAATTTTCAAAAAAATATAAAAGCTATATATATCTTAATCTTGAAAATAGAGAGCATTTAAAAATATTTGAAAACAAAAATTCATTTTCAGAAGTATTTGAAGCAATATTTTATGTGAGTAACAAAGAAAAAGTCGAAGAAAGTATATTGATATTTATTGACGAAATTCAATATTCACCTGATGCTATAAGATACCTAAGGTATTTTTATGAAGAAAAACCTGAAATTCATGTAATAGCAGTAGGTTCATTACTCGAAACATTATTAAACAGAAATATTTCTTTTCCTGTTGGAAGAGTTGAATATATGGCGTTAAGACCATGCTCATTTATGGAGTATCTTAATGCAATAAAAGATACTGCATCAATTGAATTAATTGAATCGTTGAAAATTCCGGCTTATGCTCATGATAAAATATTAAATCATTTTAAACGCTATATGCTGATTGGCGGTATGCCTGAAGTAATTGCAAATTATGCAGAAAACAGAGATTTAGTACAATTAAATTCCATATATCAAACATTGCTAACCGGATTTAACGACGATGTTGAGAAATACTCCAGCAATAATTCTATGTTGCAATATATCAGACATATTTTAAGAACAGGATTTGCTTATGCAGGGCAAAGAATTAAATTTGAAAACTTTGGAGGTTCATCATATCGTTCGCGTGAAATGGCTGAGGCTTTTCGGACACTTGAAAAAACAATGTTGCTCGAATTAGTATATCCTATTACAAATACGACATTGCCAATTAGTCCGAATTTCAAGAAATCACCAAAACTACAATGGCTTGATTTAGGCTTGGTTAACTATGCCGCAGGTGTTCAACATGAAATTTTTAATTCAGATGAAATTAGTACAATTTGGAAAGGTATTAGTTCTGAACAAATAATAGGTCAAGAAATATTAGCTTATAATACTAATGTTTTATACAAAAGAAATTTTTGGACAAGAGAAGAAAAAAATTCTGTTGCAGAAATAGACTATATTATTAATTTTAACGGACTTATAATTCCAATAGAAGTTAAATCTGGTGACACAGGTAGATTGCGTTCATTACATTTATTTATGGATGCAGCACCACACAATGTTGCAGTTCGTGTTTACTCTGATAAATTTAGTATTGATACTGTAAAAACATTAGGAGGTAAAGAATTTAAACTTATTAATTTACCTTTTTATTTAATATCTCAATTAGAACGAATCTTACAATCTGTATTTTGATACATCTAATTTTTTACTACATATTCTGATAATAATTCATTAAAATAGCCCAAAAAGAAATGTTCGATAAAGGTTACGAGCCATATTTCTGGGCGGGGTTTGTGTTGATTGAATAGCTTAATTAAAAAATCGTAAGCTCTAATTGATTTCAGAGAAATATAAGCTTATTAGCCCATAGGGCTTCAATGTCAATAAAATACAATATATAAATAAATTTTGTTTGTAGGACATTAACAAAAAAAGAAATATGGCAAACTTCAATATCCACCTTTATAATGCTGTATATTCCCTACGGGAAAACATTAAACTGTGGTTTGAGTTTTTATTGTCATTAATACCCTATGGGCAAATTTTTATGAAAGCAAATTGAATTTACAAAAAATCTCAACTATAAATAGCTGATATTTATCACATTATACAAATAATTGCAATTTTGTACTTTCTATAATACAATTTATGCTTATATTTGTACTTTAAATAGTGCAAAATGGAAAGATTAATAGAATTATCGCAAAAAAAAATTCAGAATGTACCTACCGAATTTAAACGTTATCTTTTTAAAAAAATCAATTTAGACAATCGTTTAATAGGAATAAGTGGAGCAAGAGGCTCTGGCAAAACTACGCTGCTATTACAATTATTGGTAGAACATTATTCCGAAAATAAACAAGCAATGTATATAAGCTTAGACGACTTATATTTTACAAAAAATGAACTTGTTTATTTTGCGGAAAACTTTGTAAAAAAGGGAGGTAAGTGCCTTTTTATTGATGAAGTACATAAATATCCGAACTGGTCGCAGGAGTTAAAAAATATATACGATAATCTTCCCGAATTAAAGGTAATTTTTACAAGTTCATCGGCTTTGCAAATTTATAAAGGCAGCCACGATTTAAGTAGAAGGGCATTAATCTATAATCTTGCAGGTTTATCGTTCAGAGAATTTCTAACAATAAAATATAAAATTGACTTTGAGGAGATTTCATTAAATGATATTTTAGAATTTCCCGAAAAAATTTCTAATACCATTACTAATAAAATTAAACCTTTCCAGTATTTTACTGAATACTTAAAAAATGGCTTTTACCCATTTTGTAATGATAATGAATCTGATTATCAATCGAGGTTGCTTGCCACAATAAATCTTGTTATTGAAAACGATTTACTTGCAATAGAATCGATTGATTACAAGTCAATTGTGAAGTTAAAGAAGTTAATTCTTATTTTACCTCAGATGGTTCCATATAAGCCTAATATCACGCAGTTAGCCGAACAGATTGAAACGACAAGAAGTACTCTAATGAAATATTTGGATATACTTTTTAGAGCACAGATATTATTTTTATTGAATAAAGATACAATGGGAATAAATTTACTTAATAAACCTGAGAAAATTTATTTACACAATCCTAATTTGTATTATGCGTTATGTACCGAACAACCAAATATAGGCTCAATTAGAGAAACTTTTTTTGTTAATCAGATTTCACATAATCATAAAATTTGTTATTCAGATTCAGCCGACTTTTTTGTCAACAATAAATATACTTTTGAAATTGGTGGAAAAAACAAAACAAGAAAGCAAATTAAAGATTCTGAAAATGCTTTTATTGTAAAAGATGATATTGAATATGGTTATGAAAATGTTATACCGTTATACTTATTTGGGTTTTTATATTGATAATCTTTTATTTAGCAAGGTTTATTCTTTTTATTGTAATCTATGTAATCTAATTCTTAAAAAAAATGAAAAAAACAATATTCACAATAATAGTTATCTGTATTCTTTATTCTTGTAAAACAAAGCCATACAACTACTTTGAAGGCGAAACACAAGGCACAACATATCATATCACATTTGAAGAATCAGATGTAACTATAACAGGAGAAGAAATTGATTCAGTAATAGCAGAATTCAGCAAAGTATTCTCAACATACGATTCTACCTCGGTTATTTCAAGAGTTAACAACAACGAATCGGATGTCGAAATTAGTGAGGATTTTCAATACTTGCTTAAAGTTTCAGAGGAGGTTTATACTCAATCCGACAAATTATTTGATATAACCATAGCTCCCATTGTAAATGCTTGGGGTTTTGGGTTTGAAACTGCACAACATGTTGATAGCTTATTAATTGATAGCTTATTACAATATGTAGGATTTGATAAAATTCAATTATCTGGAAATAAAATAATAAAACAAAATTCAAATATCATGCTCGATGGAAATGCAATAGCACAAGGTTATAGCGTCGATATTGTCTCGAAATATTTAGAAGACCGAAAGGTAAAAAACTATTTAGTTGAAATAGGCGGAGAATTAAAAGCTATTGGAGTAAATAAAAATGGCAATGTATGGAAGGTTGGAATTGATAAACCAATAGAAAATAGTGATGCTGAAAACCGTGAACTACAGACTACTATCTTGCTAAAGAACATGTCATTAGCTACTTCAGGAAATTATCGTAATTTTTTTGTCGAAAATGGTGTCAAATACGCTCACACGATTAATCCAAAAACTGGTTATCCGGTTAAAAACGATTTGTTAAGTGTAACAGTTTTAACCAAAGAATGTATTTATGCCGATGCTTATGCAACAACGTTTATGGTTATGGGCTATGAAGCAAGCAAAAAGTTTGTTGAATCAAGACCCGATTTAGAGGCTTATTTCATATATACCGACAAAGACAATAAAATGCAAGAATACTACACAAGCAATTTTAAGAAAATGATTGCCGAGTAATTTATATTTCCATTGTTGGTGTTTTCACCGACAATTTCAAACTACCCTGTTGGAGACAACTCCAACAGGAAATTGCTGAGTAATTTATTTTTTTGTCCTAATCAAACTTAGAACTCCGTTTATAAACGTCAATGGATGAACTGGATTTCCGGAAACATATAGGTCAATGTGATATTTTTTAAGAAATTCCCTGTTTAAAGCTTGGCTTCCATCAAATATACCTCCACTAATTGCATCTGTTCCAGCTAAAATGATTATTTTAGGATCTGGCACAGCATCATAACAAATTTGTAATGGTTCAGCCATATTTTCAGAAATTGGTCCTGTAATAACTATTCCATCGGCATGACGTGGCGATGCAACAAACTCAATTCCAAATCTTCCCATATCAAAATTTACATTTCCGGCAGCATTCAACTCCCACTCACAACTATTGTCGCCTCCGGCTGAAACCTGACGAAGCTTTAGTGAACCACTAAAAAAGTTATAAATTTCAGTTCTAATTTGCTCAGGATTAAGCAAAATTTGCGACTCCTCTCCTTCTTTAATAATCAAGTCTGTTCTTGAATTTGCAGATATTTTATAATCCTTGGTAAATGAAATCTTTTCGGGAAAAGCAAAAGTACATTCGCCACAAAAAGTACATTTTCCTAAATCAATGCTAACAGGATTTGCTCCGATTGCTCCTGTTGGACAAACGTTTATAAGTTTATTTTCATCAACAACAGTTTTACTAATTATCGGTCTTCCTCTGAAAATACCTGGAACGTCAACAGTAGTAACATCTGGAATATACTGTTTTCCTTGATGATAAAGTATTTTTAAATTATTAATCATTTTTTTACTTTTTATTTACTACAAAGCCTCAAAATTAACAAAGAAAAATCAAATTTTGCTTTTCTTTTCCCTTTAAAATTTGGGCTTTAGATTTTTATATTTATTATAAATCATTTCCACGATTGTATCGGTCGAGGCAATATGCAGTAAAGAATTGCATGGCTACTTTCCTATTCACCAACACGAAATTTTATGCTGACATAACGAATGAATTACTACTGAACCAATATTGTACATAGACTTTGTTTCCCAACTGTGCGTTATAATTCATTTCTAAATGCTCTTTTTAACAAGATTGGAGTTGTTAAGGTTGTTAGAATTCCCATTATAACAAGTATTGAAAAAATCTCTGTATTTATTAGTCCAGCATTATAAGCAATATTAGCAATAACTAATTCCATTATTCCCCTTGCATTAAGACCTATTCCAAGAGTCAAAGACTTTTTTCCATTAAGACCTGCAAATCTTCCACCGAAATAACCCCCAATAATTTTTGAAAAATATGAAACAAAGACTACTGCTATTAAAAGTCCAATATTACTGATAGATAAGAAATTAAACTCAAGACCAATGCCCGCAAAGAAAATAGGGGCTAAAAAACCCATTGCAATATTACCTGTGGTTTTTTCTATAGATTTCAAATTATCCTTTCCTATTAATTGCTCACTTATCAACATTGAACCAAAAAAAGCACCAACGATGAAATGTAGCCCTAATGTTTCTGTAAATGTTGAGAACAATAAAATAAATACAAAAAATAAAGCAAATAATGGCTCTTTACCTTTTAATAATGATATGAGTTTATTCAATGAATTCTCAATATAATCGCCCCTACGAAGAACTTTCTTTATTAAAATATATACAGAACTTAAAATTACAATAAACACTACCAACTTTAGTAAAGAAACTGAACCTGCTTTTAAAATTGAAAAGACAGAAAAATCAGTATCCTTTATATTGATTAAAACACCAAGTATAGTCAGTGCTAAAACATCGTCAAAAATCGCTACTGAAATTATTTTTTGTCCAACATCTGTATTTATTTTACCTAAATCCATTAAAATTCTTATACTTACAGGAAGAGCAGTTATCGCAACACAAAGTCCTATAAATAAAGATGTCATAATATTTTGATTAAATAAAAAACCGATACTTGTACCACAGATTATGGGAATAAAGAAAGCCATTAATGAAATAATCAAATTTCTCCCTTTTAAAGATTTTAGTATTGAATTAATATTTATTTCTAGACCAACCATAATTACTAAAAGAAATATTCCAAGTTCAGAGATTACCTTTATGTCTTCTGTTCTATGAATTAAATTTAATAAACTTGGTCCTAAAATTATTCCAGCTAATATTTCACCAATCATCGAAGGTTGTTTAAAACGTTCAAACAATTCTCCTAATAATTTTGCTGCAACTAATAAAATTAATAGATTAGTAAAGAAAGGAAGCTCAAAAAATGCCTCAGTCATATTTTATTTTCTTTTAGTGGTTTTGTGATTAAAAATCATTTTCATTGTCTTTAGTTTTTTCTTTTTCGCATTGTTGGCAACAATTATATATGCCAAACAACCCTACAGTTTGAGAGTTGATTACTATCCGTTTTAATCGTTTATACATAACTTGCTACCTAAATCTTTAAGTTGCATAACTTATCGCTCTATGATTGGTACAGACAACTCTATATAGCTTTACATTTGTAAACCTATTAAGATTATGCTTATATTCTACAAATCATTTCCACAATAAGACAAATTGAAACTTTTATTACAAATCGGAAAATCAGAAATTTCATTATTCCTAACCGATAAAGCTAAAGCAAGCCAATTATGAAGTGAAGGATCTTTTATTTTATACATTTTCAATTCACCGTTTTCGTCGGTAATTGCACAATGGCATATCTCTCCTCTCCAGCCTTCAACCAACGAAACAACAAACGAATCTGCTAAAGGAGATTCCATCACATTTTCTTTAATGTCATGCTTTGGAAATTTATCAAGCATTTTTGTAATTAATTCTATCGAAGCATTTATTTCACCCATTCTTAACTTTGCTCTTGCATGAACATCGCCTGTTTTGCCTAATATTGGCTGATAGTTTAACTTTTGATAAAATCCTGCCGGATGCGAAAAGCGAATATCTCTATTCAAATTACTTGCACGAGCAGTCATTCCAACTGTACCAATACTAGTTGCAGTTTCAGTTGAAACAGTTCCTGTTTTTTCAAGTCGTGCCAAAACTGAAGGCATATCAAAAATTTCGCTACTCATTTCCTTAAAATCAGGTTTATAAGCATTTATTACCTCAAACCATTTTTCAGCTAATTGTTCACTAAATGGAAAGTTAGTTTTGCCAGCCCTGATAAGACTTTTTGCCAAACGATTTCCGCACCATTGCTGAAAATAATTAATTATAGGAGTACGCAATCGTCCAAAAACAGAACTACCTAACTGATAAGCAATATCGGTACAAATTGCACTTAAATCGCCAGTGTGAATTGCAATTCGCTCATGTTCAAGTGCCAAAACTCTTTCAAATTGTAAAGCTTCGCTTGGTTTAAAATCACATAAGCTTTCCCATGCCTGAGCAAAAGCTACTGTATGTCCGACAACTGTGTCGCCTGCAATATTTTCGGCAAGAGTAGTTCTTTGTAATAAATTTTTCTTTTCCAGAAACAATTGTTCAATTCCTCGGTGCTGATAACCAAGTTGAATTTCGAGATGCAAAATTTGTTCTCCATTACAAATAAATCGAAAATGTCCAGGCTCTATAACGCCAGCATGTATTGGTCCAACGCCAACTTCGTGTAACTCTTCACTCTCAATTTTATAAAAAGGATAATTTGCAATAATGTTGTTTTTGTCGGCTCTATTAAATGGGTATCTGACAGGCTTTTGCCATGGATGACCGATAAAATCAATTCCGAAATTTTCGTGAATCTCACGCTCAAAAATGTGCAATGCAAAATGCTTTGTAGTAATTGATTGTAATTTATCGTTTGAATTCACAATTGACGATAACACATTGATAGAATGTTTGCTATCATCTGCAATACAGCAAATAAGTTTAACATTTCCCTTTTCAGGAAAACCAAAATAATTTACACAATGATATTTAATATCTTTTGTAAGAAAATTTGCAATTACATCAGCAAAAATATCGTATTCCAAAACCGGAATTGAAAAAACAGAAATTCGCTGATTATTATTTACTTCAATGTAATTCATATCATTATATTAAATTTTTAATTGCTTCCTGAATCAAATCATTAAAGAAAACAGGCGGATTTAATCCAAGATAAATTACTAATCCCATTAAAATATATTGAGATAAAGTTTCATAAGAGTTTACCTTTTCGATGCAACTTTCGTCAAAATCGACTGGTGGTGTAAACAATATTTTTAAAAAATTCCTTCCTAAAGCCCAGAAAATAAATGTAAGCAATATTAGTAATGGAATAAGCAGGTATAAATAATTAGCCTGAAACAAAGCTTTAAAAATGTAAAATTCGCTAATAAATAATCCAGAAGGAGGCATTCCTGTAACACAAATAAAGGCTATAAGCATAAAGATTGCTCCAGAAATATTATACTTAAAATAATTACCAATATAATAAGTATTTTTTGTTTTATAAGTTTTATAAATATGCCCGATTTGAAAAAAAAGTGCAGATTTTGCAAATGAATGTAATATAATATGCAGAATAGCAGCATAATATCCAATTCCTCCGGCAGCCAACCCGAGCATAATTACGCCCATGTGTTCGATACTCGAATACGCCAACATTCGCTTAATATTCTTAACTTTAAGCATGTAAACAGTTGCAATAAATATTGATAAAAATGCCGAAATCATTATTACATGGTTTGCCCATTGATGCAATGGATTGTGTGAAATAATTTCGTAAAACCTGAAAACTCCAACAAATCCAACATTCATCAGAACGCTTGAAAACAAAGCCGCTGCTGGCGTTGGAGCTTTATCTTTGGCATCAATTCCGGCTGTGTACATTGGTACTAAACCAAGTTTTGCAGTAAATCCAGTAAAAATAAAAATGAAAGACAAACGAAGCCAAAACTGATTTAAATTCGGTGCAAGCTCTATTAATGTCTCATAGTGAAGAGTTTCTTGATTTGTATCGCCCAGAGCAAGGCTTAAAAACAATATTCCAATAAAAACAAATACCAGACTTATTGAACAAACAAAAATATATTTCCAGGTTGCTTCTATTGATCCAGCATTTCTTCTATGAAATATTAAGGCTGAGGCACTTAATGTTGTCAATTCAACAAAAATCCATGTAACTGCTATATGCGACGACAAATATGCGGCAGATAATGCCATAATCAGCATAATCATTGCAACATAATAAATGCTTCTTGCTCTTCGATTATCCTGTTCTTTATAAATATAATCGTAACTATGCAATAGTGCAGGAATACTGATAATTGTTAAAGTAATCAGCATCAGAATTGCTAACGCATCAGCCTTAAAAAAATTAAATTCGGTTAAACCTTTATGTGTAAATTCATACGCAGTAAATATGATTTGCATTAACAAAAAGAGTAAAACTAATATTTTACGAACAATGGTGACTTTGTTAAAAAACAAAATTCCACTAATCAATAACGAAGCTGCTATGTATATTAAAATCATAACTTTCTATTAATCTTTTAAATTGCTTAATTGCGAAACATCAGTATCTTGAAGTACGTCGCCTACTTTATTTATAAAAATTCCCAACAGAAAAACACTTACAAAAACATCAAATAAAACGCCCAAATTCACAAGCATTGGCATTTCTTTTCCAACCGCTAATGACAAAATAAACACACCGTTTTCAATTAATACATAACATATTACGTGTGTTATAATTTTCTTACGAGTACTCATAAAATACAAACCACTAAATAATGCTGATAGAGCCACAACAAAATATATTTTATGATTATGTATATCATGAATTACATTTGAAACCATAAAAGTTGCTGCAATTATTAGTGTTACAATAATTAACGACACAAAATTTGGCAAATAAGGTTCAGCTTCTCTTGTAATATTATTTTTTATAATTACATACCTTAAAAACAATGGAATTGCAATTGCTTTTACAATTATTGTTTCTAAAAGTATAATAATAAGAGTAGCCAAATTACTTTCAATAAGTCCATAAAATGCTATTCCAAACAATAAAACGCCTTGCAATGCCAAAATTTTAACATAAGTCATTAATCTGTTCCCTATTGCAAAAAACAGCAATGACATCGTGAAAACAATAAGTAAAATGTTTATCATAATATTTTCAATTTTATTAATAATTTTTTACAATCATACCCTTTTCAAGTCCTAAATTCCAAGCCACAAGTTCCAAACTTCAAACTTCTAATTTCTATCTTCTAATTAGTTGAACTTCCCCATTACCATCAACACACTAAAAAACACCAACAACGAAACCGATGATAACACTAAAATAAACTGTGCATTATGACTCATTCTGAACCTTGCCGAAAACGATTCAAGTAATCCAACAACAACTGCAAACAAGCTTTGAATGAAAATAAATAATGGAATACTATAATACAATGGCAAATTTCCCATAAATAAATTAGCAATCAAAGCTCCGTAAAGTGCAAATTTCATATTAGTTCCATGCAAAATCAGACCAAGGTCGAATCCGCTATTATCCAAAATCATAACTTCGTGCATCATTGTAAGTTCGAGATGTGTTTTTGGGTCATCAATTGGCATTCGGCTGTTTTCAATCATACAAATTATTATTAAAACAAAAGTCGCTAAAGTTCCAATTGCATAAGATGTATATGAGCCAAAATGAAAAGTCATACAAATTATTATTAAAACAAAAGTCGCTAAAGTTCCAATTGCATAAGATGTATATGAGCCAAAATGAAAAGTCATAAAAATTTCCTGAAACGAAGTATGCCCTGTAAGTAAAGCTAGTGAACCCATCAAAATAAAAAATGCAGGTTCTGCCAACATCGAAAACAAGGCTTCACGGCTTGCTCCCATTCCTTCGAAACTACTTCCTGTGTCGAGTGCCGAAATAATATTGAAAAATTTTCCCATTGCTAGCACATAAGCAAAAAACACAAAATCATAAGAAAATGAAATAATTCCTTTATAATGTCCAAAAGGCAAAACTAAAATTGCCATTATAATTGATGCAAAATAAATTGAAGGTGCAATCTGAAAAATGATGCTTGTGGTTTCGCTATATACAGCACCTTTTTTGAACAATCTTAAAATATCTTTCATTGGCTGAAAAACTCCAGGGCCTTTTCGTCCCGAAGCAAGACTTTTAGTTCTGATTACAATACCTGTAAAAACAAAACTGACTAATATTATTAATACAAAACTCAACATATCTCAGAACTTATTTAAAAAGTTAACAAATAATTCGCATAGATGGATTACCAGCGGAACTCCAGTCAATAATCCGATAAATAGCATTCCGTACAAAATATAATACTGAAGCTTACCATTTTGTAAAAAATGAAAATAATTTAAAAATTGACGCAATTGTCTGATAGGCCAATCAAACAATATTTCTTCTGTTTTATCTTCGGCATGAGTTGAGTGTGAGGCTTTTTCAGGAAAAATGCTATTTATTTCAACTTTATGCTTCTTGATAGATAATAATGGTTCAGCAATTTTTCTATATCCTCTCACAAAAGAACTTGCAGAGTATTG
>Ga0209211_10006419_pt1 | contig 17024 bp, 14 predicted proteins | sample RifGroA2_FD_183992 | JGI IMG/M metagenome (GOLD analysis project Ga0209211, IMG submission 183992) | Groundwater microbial communities from Rifle, Colorado, USA - Groundwater A2 (SPAdes) (version 2) | ecosystem: Environmental > Aquatic > Deep subsurface > Groundwater | place: Rifle, Colorado... | reverse complement strand
TCAAGTGGGTAATAATCTAGCTTATCACTTACACCATCACCGTCGGTATCGTATTTATATGGATCAGTGGGTTTGGGAGGTTTGTCGCCAGACCAATTTATATCAACTGTTTTTCCGACGCCGCCGATTTCGTCCCAATTGTAGAGACCGTCGTTGTCGATATCGGTGTCGGTCGCATCCGGCTTGCCATCATGATCAGTATCTGGTGGGGTAAAAATATTTGGGTTGGTCGGATTGGGATCAGTACCGTCTCGATCACCATCGCCGTCGGTATCAGGATTGGTAGGATTAGTACCATGCGCCACTTCTTGTCCATCCGGCAGTCCATCGTGATCGGTGTCGGGATTATTTGGATCAGTACCATGAGCCGCTTCTTGATCGTCAGTGAGGCCATCATGATCACTATCCACTCGCACGGTAATCACACCGGTACTTTCACTCAAAATTTCACTGGCCACTGCGCTTTTGTGTCCGAGCGCGTCCACGCTTTGCGCCTCGGTGATCTTGGCCTTGAACTGATGGTCGCCAGCCACCGCGTGCCATGTCGCTTGCATCACATTGCTAGTACCACCACCAGACAAAGTAAATGACTGTACCGCGCCAATACTTTGATTGGTCAGTAAATCCAAAAATTGCACTTTGCCTTCCAGCCCGTCGTCACTACCATTCACCAACACCGCGAACAATGTAGTAGTATCACCGGCAATGGGATTGGTTTTCGAAATCCAAATATTACTATTCACAAAACCGATCGGCGAGGCATCCACAGGAACGCCGGCCAATAACAGACAACCAACCACCAAAATAACGGTGAAAAATTTACGCATAAATCAATATAACCAAAAACAAATTAATAAACTAATCAAACCCGCGGTTTGAAAAATAACATGCGGATGTTGTTTGCGTACTTCAATCACAATATTTAGCAGGAGCGCAAACACAAAAAATATAATGGCAAAAAAATAAAACTTTTGTGATACATCAAAAATAGAAGTGATCGGCGAAAGAGTGCTCTTGGCTAAAAAATATTTTTGTAATGGAGAAAATTTGGCTTGGCCTGACAATTCTCCCGCCGGAGATATTTGGGACATTTGGGCGCTTAACATTCCCCCACTGGACGGCGCGCCAAAATGTTGAGCAACAAACACGGTTGGGCGATCATCACGCATACCATCAGCCATGCCAATACCAATATCCTGGAAATCTTTATCGAGCAAATTTGCTCGGTGAGTGGGACTTGCCTGCCAAGCGCGCATTATCTCTTCGGCGCCAGCAAATCCCACCGCCAAATTTTCACCAGCCGCGCTGTAATCATATCCCGCCAGAGACAACCAGTCGCGCAGATTATTTTGGATACCTTCATGACTAAAATACCCGGTACGCGCCATATCCCCAGCCTTATCCGCCGACGACACTATGAGCCTGTCGGAAGTATGTAAAGTCGATACCCCATTGGCCTGTCGAAATTCATTGGTCAAAATCATCAATTTATTTTCTTCGGATGCGAGCACGTCTGGTAAAACAAAAACTTTGTTCGGCAATAGCAAAGCGCATCCGACCACAATTATTTTAGCAACTGAAAACACCCCACCATAAAACCACGCGCGTTTGGTGTGTAAAATATGCGGATGATAATCATTCTCACAATGAGGAATGAAATATTTCTTGAGAGTACGACGCATGGTTATTATGTGATAATTTGCTAGCAAGCGCCTGGCAACTCTACACCATTTACATTGCAAGTCTGTCCACCACCGTTGCCGGTACTGCCGGAAACAGCTGGCTGCGCTTGTTTGGGAATCCACTTGTCCAAATTCGGCGATACCTGAATTTGTTGGAATTGTTGCGGGCCTTTTTCCCACGGCATATCCACTTCAATACCGGTCAATTCAGACACTTTTTGATCGAATTCCTGACTCAAATTTTCCACCTCATTTAGAGCCTCAATGACAATATCAACATCCAACGGTTTAGCTTTAAACAACACTTTCACTTCCGCGCCTTTAGCTTTGGCCTGCGCCAGCAAATCTTCCAAATCAGCAACATCAATCTTTTTCTTTTTTAACGCCTTTATCTGTTGCGCCGCCTGATTGGTTTGACGCGTAAAATCTGTTTGAAACTGACCAAAATTGCCCATAGTCATAATTATTCGCTGACTCTCCATCACATCGTCCATTTGTCCAAAAAAATCATTCTGCGCCAAATCAAACGCGTCTTCGGCATTCTCTTGTATTTTACTTTTCGCCGCGTCGCGGGTTTCCTTGAGTTTGGCTATCGCAGACTCAAATTGAGTATAAATTGAAGAGACATCAATATCCTTCTTGGCCAAACGAGCGGTGGTGGTTTTGGCGCGCTTTAATTCAGTATTCAAGCTTCTCATCTGACGATCCATTTCTTTCAAGGTTTGCGGCCACCGAGCAAGCATTTCCATCTGGCCGCGATTCTCATCCAAATTTTGCACTAATTCAAAAATATCTTCGGCATTGGCCATATTTCCGGCTTTGATCTCCATAATCACCGCTTTCACCTTTGCTAAATTGTCGGTTATTTCCATTGGTACCGCCATTTTTTGTTTGGCTAATTTTGCCACCTGTTTTTCGAACGTCTTTATACTGCTTTCGATTCGTTTCATTTCTCGCAAAATATTGTCCATTTGTTCCAAATTGCGACGTTCTTCTTCTAAATCACGCATCTTGCTATACAAATCATCCATACTTAAATCTTGCGCCTCTTCGACTGAGGTGATGGATTGAAATTTGGTAATCAACGCGCGTAATTCCTCGATTTTAGTTTTGATATCGGCCGATACCACCACTCCTTTTTTCTCAAACTTGGCGATCAACGTCTCAAATTGCTTGAGTTGGCGTGTGACGTCGCTCGCGCCGCGCTTCAAATCTTTTAGCATTTGCTGATTGTTTGGGCCAGGCTGATTTGGTTGGCCGGATTGCATTGGCTGTGGTTGAAAATTCATTGGCGGATTATTTGCTGGCGGCTGAACCGCATCAGAAGAAACCGGCTGTTCCGGTGCCGGTTTGTCGATCGGCTGTTCGATTTGGATTGGCTGTAGTACCGGCTCATCTGGAACAACCGAAGGTGGCGCTGGCTGTAATTCCCCCGCTTCTTGCGCCCGCACCGACGATTTGAGCGACTGAATCGCATCTTTCAAAATCTGCGGTATTTCTATATAAAACGCTTGGGCTGGCGCCATTATTACAAAAGCGCATACGGTCGCGATTAAACCACCAAAATAATATTTCTTGGACATAAATTAAAATTTAAATACATCAGAAAATCTGCCAATCACCGGCAGTGGTTCTTGTTTGCCGTTCACCGCGTTCACAATACCAACGATCAACAACGCCAACATACCTAAACTCAAAATCCAGCTGATGGAAAACCAGAAATAAAATGGGATAATCCAACCAACGACATTTATCAACACTCCCAGTAAAAACAAAACCAATCCTTGCTTGGTGTGAAATTTTACGAACGCGTCTTTTTTGGTGTCGCCGGTGAGCAACGGCACAAAAAATAAAATGTACGCTATTACCGCCATCGCGGTATTCTTCCCTCCACCTACTATTGGGGCATCTGATGCCATATAGATTAGATTAATTAATAAAAAAATTAAAATCGCACTTCCAATTTCCCCATCATAGAATTTTGAATGGCAAACTCCAGATGTAAAGTCAAACCGATTTTTGAAACCCACAGATCGCCGCCTTCGGAACCAGTAATTTTATACCCTAATCCTTCCAAATTTTTTTGGATCACTTCCACATCCGCGCGCGTGACCGGACGCGGAAAAACATAGGCGAGCCACATGCTGGCCATACTATCTTTCATCTTTACCTGACTATTATACACCTGATTGAGTATTGGCAATAGTTCTGCGTGAATAACCTGGTTCTTTTCACCCACCACCGCCACTTCTTTGGCATTTTCATAATTTATCACCGCCCATGTTTTCGCCGTCGACGGGACTACTGTTTGCCCGGACGCTGTCGGACTAGAACCATCAGAAGAAGTCAACAACGAATAAATCGGCGTCACGTTAGATTTTTTATATTTACAAATATCCCGCGCCGCACTTTTAGCATTATTCACTTTTTCTTTAACTTTTTTATTGATTTTTAATGTTAAATTTTCCGACCCCATCACTTTCATATCTTGCATCACCAGATAACTGCTTTGGTCTTCCAAAGTCGCGCCCGTATGAGTGGTGACCGCCGCGCAACCACCAACATCGCCGTTCACATCCACCTTGATTAAAGCCGCCTCCGTATAAGGCTCCGACGTCCCCATTACATAATGCATCTTGGTTGTCTGCATACTGCCCGCGACCACCACACCCTTGTCGACTGTCGGCCATAGTCCATATCCTTCCACACTGCGCTCCACGCTGTATTGCTTTACCCACAACGGATTCAGGTCAGCGTCGGTTTTGATAAGTCCAATGTTCACCGCCGAGGCAGCCGCCAAAACTCCCAGGGCATCATGCGCCACATCTTTCATTATGACAAAATTGCCATCAGCAGTGCGCACTACATGAAAATCATTAGCACTACCCCCAGATACCAAATTGACAGTCAGCTTTTTTGCCCACTGATAATTGCCATTCGCACCAACTTTCACCGCCACCAATGGACGCAAAGAAACATCCTTATCGGAAATATTAATCGCTCCGCCCGAGGACATACCTTGAGTAAGTATTAAATTATCATAACCAAAGGCAACAAAACCACCGTCAGGCGCCGCCTGAATCACCCGAAAATCACCGCCGGCTTCGCGGATAATGGTTTTCCCAACAGTCATCACACCGCCGGCATAACTGGTTGGGGAATTCATCTCGGTTGGTATCATTTCCATACTCTTTGCCCACACTATATTCAAATCACTGTCCAATTTTATCATGGTCGGCAAAGGATGTGGGACCACTTCCGGACCCACAATATTTTCCGCTGGTTTTGGCAGGATCACGGCGATATTCGCTAAAACAATAAAACCACCATCTACCAATCGTTCCGCGCCAGTGGCGTTCCATTCCATTTTTTTGGAAAATTGCACCTTGCCATTTTTATCTATTTTAATAAAAACGCTGTATTCCGGTATACCATCAGTTATTTCACTGCTATAACCAGTCTTCAAAAAACGAGCCAAAAGCATCACCTCACCATTGGGCAAGGCCCAAATTTGCCGTGGACGATCAATATTGTGATCGCCAAGCATTAACGACCAGAGTTGCGCGCCATTTTTATTTAATTTTGTGAGCAAAACATCGCCATAAATTTCTTTTAAATTTTCATCAACGAAATCTATCACATCGCTGGCGGTAACAAAACTGCCGTCGCTGGTCTCTACCGCCAGCCGCCCCAAATGCCTATTGCTAAGATAGCCAAGCGCGCCACTTTGGCTGCTAAAATCCCTACTCCACACCTTACCGCCCTTGGCATCGGTTTTCACAATATAAGGATAGGGCGCCGCCATGCCCCCGCCCGCAATAGTATCGCCGGTCACCAAATAACCGCCATCTTTGGTAGGAAAAAGACCATAACCATGGGTCGTGTCGCGCAGATGGTAAGTTTTGATAAAAGAAGTATTAGACAACGCGCCCGCGCTAACACCGGCCACCATATCCCCCGACTCTTCGCCTCTGGCCGGACTTTGACGATAAAAAAAATAGATTAACCCAAAACAACCGGTCAATAAAATTATTACTCCAAGGATGATCAATTTGTATTTATTGTGGAAACGTGTTTTTTTCATTAAAATTTTGGATGCACGGTAAAAGTTTTGGTCGTTCTTTGGAAACAACTATTTATAAACGAAACCGAAATATCGTATTCCGAATTTTTGACATTATATACATGGGTCGTAGTAAAATGATTATTACCATCTACGGCTGGATGGGTATCCACCTGTCCCCACGCCACAATAATTGGATCAAAATAGCGCGGACCGGTACAACCGGATTTGGTGCCATAATAATTAAACGTGCCTTCAATCGTATAGGTTCTTAATCCGTCATCGGATACACTGGCGGTAAAACTGGGATATTTGTCGCCGGTATCCACTACTGGAGCTGGAACAAAAACAGCTGGCGTCGAAGTTGTTGGCAGCAAAATCACCGCGGGCGTTTGAATTACCGGCACTACATAATCTGAAAGATTATTAGTCGGCGCGGTAATAATCGTATTTGTTGGAATATTAGGCGTCAATACATTTTCATCAAGCGTCACTTGGGGCAAAGCGCACACCGGCGTTGCTTCTGTTTTCGTACCGGCCGGACACGGCCATTCCTGATCCAATTCCACGGCCTGAAGCGCGATCCGCAAAGCATTACACTCTGTGCTATCATGTTCATACAATTCCTCGCAAGCCAAAGGCAAATTGCGATTGAGATCGCTAAATTGCGCGTTGGTCGGCAAATACTGGGTCAAAGTTAAATAGAATATTTGAGTCACTTTGTCCAATCCAATCGCCGGAATGGTACAACCGTTAAAACCCCCACCCTTGGAAAGCAAATACGCCGCATAACTGATTACCGTGCTATTGCGATGCACCCCGCCGTCATCCCAAACCGGATCGCAAGAAAAATAACCGTTGTATAATTTGCTGGGATTATGAGTATTCCAAGGTTCCATGATATTGCGAAAAGGCGCCTGTCCGGCCACACCCATTGACCAAGACGGCTCCCAATTTAAAGCGTATTTCTGAACCGCCATGGCAAAAATATCCGAATAGGCCTCGTTGATCGTGCCGGGCTGTTGTTCATACGATAATTGTGGTTGTGGACCCTGATATTGCGTGACGGCGTGCATATATTCATGGGCGATAATGGGTGTGTTGGCGGTGGAGGAACAAAATACAAACTCAACGCCATCCCAATAGGCGTTGGGACAGGGGGCGAATTTATTGGTAGCCGGCAATACATAGCGCGCGAAGGCTTTCAAAGTATCAGTGGCCACATCCACGCCATTACCCGCGCCTCCCCGATTATTCGGACCAAAAATATTGAAATTATCTCTAAAATAATTATAAGCGTCTAACAAATTGTTAAAAATAATATTTACATCCGCGGCGCTGGCAACAGCGCCCGCTTCTATCCGACCATTGGACAATCCAGCCGGCGCACCAGTAATATAACAACCACCGCCCAACACGTCATTACAATCTTTAATTTCGCGATAAATTGCCCCTACTCTGCTCATACTATCCACCACCCTACCATTAATAGCATCAATAAATACGGTGCGTAAATTTCCATAATCGACATCGTCCACTTCCATCACCCAAACCAAAACATTTTTGTCTTTGGCGGTTGGTTTGTTAGTAATCGGATTATAGATAAATAAAATTGGCTTAGTGGTGGCCGGCGCGGTGATGGCCAACTTGTCTTTGGCATATTTCTTGACTAATTCAGTTGCCTTTTTGGCGGTGATCTTGGACTTGGTGGATAAAGTTAGATTTTGAGCGATTTTACCTTGCGCCGCGCTAACCGCCCCGTCACCTTTGATATGCAAAATCATTTCACCGCCATAGACCGGCACTTTATTATATTGTTGAACATATTTTAGATGAGTGACACCACTGGCACTTACCGTGCTTTTGATTAATTTGGTGGCTTGAGTATTTTTTAATCCAAAATACGAACTGTATTCTTTGAGAAACTGCGCGCCGATCTGCGCCTTGTTGGTATATTTCTTTTTCAAAACAATTGATTTGGCGCCCGGAATCAAAAACTGAATATTTTGATTTTTACTATCCAAAGAAAACTCCAGACCGACTTTGGTCAACGGCTTGAATTTCGCCGGAATTTTCTTGATTTCAATCGCGTCGGCGCTACTGGGAAATAACAAAAGCAGACTGGACACCACTAGTCCTAACATCATTTTTTTCATACAAAATAACTAATCAAACCGACCGGATGACCAGTCTTTATAATAGTATACCACCTTACTGGTGTAATGTAAAAATACGAACGAAATACACAAGATATTTTATTTATGATATAATACCTACATCATTTAATCATCTTCGTATGTTCAAAAAAATACTCATGGTGTTGGGAGTAATTATTTTACTGCCAATTATTTTGTTTCAAGTCGGTCGATTTTTACCAATCGGTGTTAGTGGAATGCTTTTTGACAAACTGACTAATTTATTTGAAAAAACACAAACAGTCGGATCTGTCACTGCCAATCGTAGCGCTGGCGCTCTAAAAATTACCGAGATCACATCGTCTACATGGAAATACCCCCAGACTGTAATAGGCCAAGCCTATCAGATTGAACGAACCAACAATGATAGCAAGCCGGTCCGTGTGGAATTTGCCTATGATCCCGATAAACTTGATCCCAAAATACCGGAAACTGTCCTACGCTTGTATAAATGGCACGGTGAAGCAAAAAATCCGTATTGGGCTCCGATCAAAAGCTCGGTAGATACCACCAGACACGTAGTGACAGCCGAACTCACCTCTTTTAGCGTCTTGGCCGTTCACGCGCCACTCATGTATTACTGGCCGGAAAGCGACGTGACTGCGCTCAATACCTACCTCGCCAGCTTGATCAAAAAAATCCCGGAGTATTCCTGCGGCATCAACATTGTGGTGGGCGAAGAATTGATTGAGTGGGTGGACGGCGAAATCGTGGAACATTACTTACGACCGGATGGCGAAGATGTGGAAACTCGTGATTGTCGCCGGCGAGAGGGCTCGGTGATTCCTACGATTTCCAATTGGCAATCGCATGAACGCGAAATGAAATGGGGGCCGAAACAATCCCGCAATACGCAATACACCATTGATGTCAGCATTATTTGGCAGACAGATGACCAAAAAAGCGCCGAAGTGGACGGCATCGTACGTGATCAAAAAGGCAAACCGCTGGAAGGGATAACCGTGACAGCCAAAAAGATTGCCTACTGGCCCACCCAAGAAAAAGCTGTCACCAAAGAAGACGGATCATATCATCTGGATTTACATTCCGGAGAGTACAAAGTGACCGCCGATCCGACTGTAGGAGGAAATGGCAAACATAAAAATTGTATTGCCGGCGGATACACCGAAAAACTTTTTGCATTTGGCGAATTTAACAAAGACCCCGAAGGGTATGTCCATGGCTCTTGGCAAAAAGACATCACACTACAATGTTCGGATTACTACATCGACGAAACCGTGACCCTGCCAGTCGATGCCACCACATACGGCATTCGTACGCAAGGCACCGAGACACAGCATATCACCGGCCGACTGGTGAAACCGACGCCCGGCGGCTATGGCTGGGAAGGAATGTGGGAGGTGGACCAAACGATTGAAACCAAAACCAAACAATCCGGCACGATGGTCATCATGGGCGGGAAAATCAATATGCCGCCAGCTAGCCATACCGCACGTGATCATTACAATTATCAATTTACTTTATTGCGCGGAATGAGAGTAGGAAGCACCTTTGCCATTGTTGGCAGTCGCGCGGGCGAAGGATACCAATTGAGCACCACATTGGAAGGTGGCGGAGTGAAGGTGGTGGCCAATGGCGGTGAAGCCTCGTGGAATATTGGGGGCGGATCGGGCTATACCTCGGCCGGCTATGTGAGCGTCGCGCAAACACATAAAATCATCTCAGTGAACGGCGAAGAGGGGTTGATATTGGAATTGCCGGCAATGTTGTCGTCGCAGTTGCCAAAAGTGCCGGTAAAAAAGATTGCGAAATGAATATGAAAAGGAAAATAGTTCTGATCTTATCGGTGATGGTATTGGGTGTTTGCTTGTGGTTTGCCGCCAAAGGCATTTTGTGGTATCGAGCCACAGCTGCCGAGCGCGCGCTTGAAAAAAAGCAAGATCAAGCGATTGAAGATGTCATTGATTCTCACCGATTAAAAAACTCCGACCCAACCGACAAAGAAACAGGGAAGGAAGATACAGCTGACCCTTTTGACGAAGACGGAATTGTCCGCGTGCTATTTATCGGCCTGGACAAACGTGTGGGGCAAGAAAATGGCCATTGCGACGCGATCCAGCTTATTACCCTCGACCAAGGATCCGGAACTATCAACATCACTGCCGTCCCCCGCGGCACTTATTCGCCGTTACCTCCAGGAAAAGGCGTCACTTCGTCAGATTATTACGTCTCTAACGCCTGCGATTTGGGCGGACTAGACTACGGCATTAAACAAATTGAAAAAATACTTGGAGTCAAATCCGACTATTTGGTAGTGGTGGGTTTTTCTGAAACCTTGGGAATATTGCGAAATTTGGGTTTGCCAACCACCGAAACGCTCCAGTGGCTGAGGAATCGCCATGGGTATGCTATTGGCGAACCGCAACGCGCCCACAACCATTCCACTTTTATCAAACAAATGCTGATAAAATTCGCGCCAACGGAAAAATCAAGCATCAATACGGCGTTGCAATATCTGGTGTATAAAATAGTCAAAACCGACCTATCATTCGCGCAAGCACAAAAAATTATTGCAACAATTTCCGCAATGGACATAGCCAATCATCCCGAAAAAATTCAACTATCTATGCGTCCGCTTTATGCGATTCAAGATATCCCCTACGATCCCCAACATATCGGCGAATATTTAGACCAAACACTGGGACCAATCAAACATCTGCTGAACAAAGATGACTACTCCGGAACGTCGGAGGAAACAATCCAAGCAAAATTATTGAGCATCATTGAAAAAAATAAAAATAATCCCGCATTTGTATCTTGGGCTTACCAAAACAATATTTGGTTGCAAATTGAGGATAATGAAAAACGCCTAGCCGTTCAATACGATTTATTGGTTTCATATTTGCCGTTACTGCCTGACAAAAAAGAACGCGAATCGACTATCGCGGACTATCTGCTGGAAATGGAAAACCGAACCGAATCTTTTTGGCAAGGCAAAGCCAGAGAATTATTGAAGCGCGAAATGGATAACTAAAATTCATCTGGTTGGTTTCAGTAAATTGAATAAAAAAACAAAGGCTTTCGCCTCTGTTTTTTTGCACGGGGTTTACGAAAAAATTCGAACGGTTTTTAAGGGAAATTTCTAACGGGGCGGGCGGAAGGAAGGGGTGGGGGGAGGGAATTCCGCCCGCCCACCGGCGCGCTTTTGACGATTTCAAGTTTTTTTTATTATATTGTCTTTATTAAATAAAAATCCAACAACTATCAAAGCTAGTCCAATGGTCTTCAAAAAACTCTCTCCAACAAAAAATGGTACGATATATCCCTCATTAAAACTCATCCATTTAAATCCAACCGCTAATATAACAAAAAAATCAAAAAATACAATTGATATTATGACTCGCAATAACCAATCCGACCATTTCCTTCTCATGCCCATTATATCCCACCTCTCGCGCGCTAACATTTCCGCAGTTGTTTTGTCTTGTTCTAACTGACTAATCTTTCGCTGTGTCTCATAATCAGGTTCAACTATACTATAGGTGGTCGGTTGTTCTTCTAAAATTTTTTTAACCTCCTCTACTGTTACGTGGTTTTCCATAGATTCAGTCTTTTCGCTCTAAAAGCCATCATTTCGTTTGAAACACCAAACATTTTGGCCAATAGATCTATATCGTCTTTTGTAATTTTATATTTATCAATTATTTCTTCAGCCATTTTTTTAGGCACAAGTATATTGGCTGCGAAACAATTGGCTTCTTGTTCTACCGGAGTATAGTTACCATTAAAGGTTGTATGTCTTAACAAGACACTATATTCTTCAGGCTTATGATCCAATTTAAAATGGCCCAATTCATGCGCTATAGTAAATGTTTGACGATTCGTGGGGTCATCATTGTTAATAAAGATTATCTTCTTGTCAATATCTAAAAAACCAGCGACGGATTGAAGCTTCTCGGGCATTTTAATAAAACGTAATTCCAGACCCTCGCCTTTGGCAATTTGAAAAACATTAACAACAGGCTCGGTTACGCCATATTTTACCAACAAATCACTGGCTAATGTTTCACATCTCGAAAAATTTGCCTCTCCCATATAACATGGTTAATTTTTACTTCTACTACTGGTAGTATAGCACAATAAATAAAATTTGACGATTTCAAGTTTTATTTACGCACGATCAAGTAAAATCTATAAATTTAGCCTGATATTTGTCTTTCCATTGGCTCTTGGGCAGAACGCGTTCAGAATATATCCCTGGAGGCGGCCAATTTACCTCCGAAACTTTTATACTACCATCTTGGTACACCTCTTCTACAAACGCAACATGACCTACCGCAGGATTTTTTAAACTCCCAACGAACGACATAGCACAACCGGCCTTTGGTTCTTCCAAAATCTTATACTGTGCACTTCTTTGAAAAATCCCTGCCCACAAGCCCCCATTACGCGGTCTTTCTGTTGGCCATTTGATAGTGATGCCCATTTGTTGAATTTTATAATGAACATACTCTACGCACTGAAGATCATCCCTTCGTGTTCCTCCGCCAAACTCGTCATTAATAATTTTACGTAATTTTATGGAATTTGCATCAGTCGCGAGGTTTTTTTCGTGATTGTGAAAAGATGGCAAGACATCTTGGACAATTTCTTTTTTCTGCAAATTTTCCAATGCTACTGGAGAAGCTTCCTCTAAATAAAATTTTGAAACCCAACCGGTACTGCCCTCTGCGTTCACCTTAACCCAATCACCATTTTCTTCCACAACCTCAACTTTAGTCCTAAAAACAAGTTTCGCTATAATATTATCATTGCTAATTTTATCTGGGCTGGAACGCATGCGCAACCCATCAGAAGCGCTGACAAATAAATCTTTGGTGGAAAATTGCGGAGTGATATCTGCTACATTTGTTTGTTCTTCAAAGTCAAAAGTTTGGTTGCATTTGGGACAAGTTATTGGCATAAGATGTGTTAAATTTAAACTTTAATGATCGTCGTGATGATTAAATCGTATCACAATTTAACCTTTGGTGGCAAATTCTTTTAGTGAGCACCTTCCGCCTGTATCGCCTCTTTAACTTCTGACTGACCAGACAAAACAGGAATTTCCGGAAAATTAACTATTTTACCAATACTATTTTTTATCACATTTCGGCAATTTTTCGCAAATGTTTCATCCTCTGATTCTTTGATGTATTTTGCAACTCGGAAAAGATCGATGGTTCTCATCAAAACACAATTTGACGATTTTGCGGTATTGATACATTTAGTAGTAAATTGCTCTGCTCGTTCAAATGGCTTTGTAAGCCGAAAACCATTTCCAAATAAAATACCAATTGCAGGATTTTCAATTTCTTCCCTTTGTAAATCTTCCTGAATGTTTGTTGCCAGTTGCCTAAATTTATCAATATTTATCGCCGAAGTATCTTTCCCCTCGGCTTCGCCGATAAAGCGGTCTCCTTCCGGCGAAGCGATAACATGATCCAACTCAAGATTTCCGTCGTTGTAATTCTCCGCCTTATAACCCAATATCTCCAGTGCTAAATTAATTGCACTTTCAAGTATTTTTCCTTTTTCAAAAAGTAAATCTCGTAATCTAACCTCTTGATCAATTTTTGTCAGCAACTCATTCTTTTGCAAAATAAGCTCATTAATTTCTTTTGATTTCTTTTCGGTCTCTTTCTTAAAAATCAGCTCTTGGGCTAATTGAAAATCTGCCCCGTTTGTCCAATCAGGAGGTGGGGTTTTGTCTCCGCCCTTACGGAGAGCTTTGTCTATATCAATAAGCGCTTTAACTAAAGATATTCCAAATAGAGTTGCATCTTTCGTCCAATATTCATTCTTTTCTTTCCCCTTGTGTTCGGTGAATTTTTTCTCGTCATATTTTATGAAGGGCAAAACCACAAGATGCCCATTTTTTATTTTGTAAGTTGCCCCTAGGATTTTTGTTTTATCTTTGCCAGTGAAAATTATTTGAGCCCCGCTTGGATTTTCTATGTAGAGCTGATATACCAAATCTTTCCCAAATTTTTCATAAAAATCACTAAAAATCGGGTTCCCGGAAAATTCAATGTGCTTTCCAGAAGCAGATGTTAATGTGCCGATATCAATGGGAAGGAAATTATAATTAGAATGTAGACCTGTATTGTACATTCTTTGTCCCTTTTTCTCGGTAGATACGCTATAAGAAATTTGATGCTCTTCTTTGCTAGACAACAGTACAAAAACATTTTTTCCAGAACTTAAGTGATCTTGAATTTCTTTTTTTAAGTGAGCCATTTTTTCAATATATTCTTTTGACGCTGCAACATCATAACATCCTGAGTCACTAGAACTAAACTCCACCCAATGGCCTCTTGGATTTAAGGAATCTGGTGCAATTAATAAAATGTCAGCATCCATTAAAGATAATTGCTCGTAAAAATCAATTTTATTTTTATCGAATGTTGGTATTGTGTATCCAATTGTAAATATTTGTTTTTCCATAGTTATCTTAATTCACGCCCCCGCGCTTTATCATTTTATTTCCCCGATTTAGTTCTATTACATTGCTTGCACAACATCTGACAATTCGTTCCGACAGTTTTTCCACCCTCGTGCCAAGGTTTTATATGATCCGCTTCCATTTCTTCAATTTCAAAATGTTTCTTACATTTTTTACAGATGCCTTTTTGTCTTTCATAAGCTTCGCGCTTCATTTTGTCTGTAAACGCTCTAATATTTAAATACTTCTCTTGTCTCGTTAAAACATACGGGTAAATACCGGATTTTTTCGTTACATCTTCATCTTGCATCAACTTTTTTATCTCGGACTCCAATTTTTTGGCGTCTAATTTCGCTTTCTTAAATTCATTATACAATAGCCCCCACTCTACCCCACTCATCTCTCGACGATAATTTATAAAAATTTTTCTCACCCATGTAATCACATCCTGAAAATACTGCCACAACTCCTCAGCATCTTTTTTACTTTGATGCTTCGCCATGTAATCTTCTATTTTACCGTCGTTAACCCACGAAAGCGCGGTCTCTAAATAATCTTGGCGAATAGGCGAGCCACTAACTAGTTGCCCACCATCATTCGCCAATAAATATGCCGCGCAATTTGATTTACTAAATTTAAGTTTGGCATCGGAGAGCCACGGACCGGTATATACAGCGTTGCGCAGTTCTTGGTCGGTTAACTTTTCACCGGCAATATTAACAATTCTAAACCAATCCAACCGCTCTTTGTCTGTGCCCTCGCAGAAATAAATCATCAACTCATAATCAAAAATCTGTTTTTGTTCTTCGTCGGTTAAGTTATGGAAAAATCGATCATTGAGCGAAAAGTCACCGTTTACATATTGTCCGATACTAATGGTGCGCTGCTGTCCGTCCATTACTTCAAAATTTCCTTGGTCTGTCTTAACCCAGTACATCACATTGAGCGGGAAACCATTTTTAACTGTTTCAAGCACGGCATCTCGCTGTTTACCGGCATAAACAAACTCACGCTGATATTTGGGGCGGATGTCCAATTTGCCACCGTACGCCACCACGCCTTCTTCGGCACTATCTTTATAGCCAGCTATTACTTTACGGACCGAGATTTTATGTAAATCAATTTTCATATTATTTTTTTACTTTTTTATTTTTAATGAGTACTCGTGCGTATGGTGCTATAAGATATTTACTATTATCACTTATGTAATATATATCATCTGGTTTTATTTTTGTTTCAATAGCTAACACACAATTTATGGCATTGCCATTCTTTTTTGTGCCATCTCTCATGATTTTATAGGGATTTATGTAATTTTTATTTGGGGTGAAATTATCACGACTATTGCCAAGTCCTATTATTTCAAATTGGTCTGGGTTATATTTATCAAGAAAAGTAATTGGAACTCCCATTACACCCTTATAATCCATAGGAATTTCAGAAACTTTCGGCACTTCAATTGCGTCATAATTATCATATTTCAGATATTCTTTAGGATTATACTTCTTATAAAGAGTGATGTCTTGCTTGTGTTTTTCGACTTCAAGATTGGTGAACCAACATGAAGTTGAAACTCGGGCGATTTTCTTGCCATCTTCGTCAATATGGTGAAAGTGTTCCCAGTTGTCTGGCACCACAAAAAACATACCAACATTAAAATTGGTGTAACCAGTCCGAAGCTTATTATCTTTAATAAGTTTAAAAAATTCTCTGTAAGTTATCGCATTAGTATTGCCGATGATCAAAAATTTTTTATCGTACTCCGTTAGCTGTATCAAATATTCACGAAAAAGTGAAAACGGCGGATTAGTCACCACTATGTCGGCTTCTTTCAATAATTCAATACACTCCTCACTTCGGAAGTCGCCAGTACCGATCATCTTGGTCAGAAACTCATCTGGGTCAGGCATGCGATTACCATTTTTATCACCAGTATATTCTAATTTATATGGCGCGTCTTTGGTAAACAAATTGGCATCTTTGTAATGTGTGGCAATCAATTTTTTCAGCCCTAAATGTTCAAAATTCATGCTGAAATATTTTACAAAATTACTTTCTTTTGGGTCGTCACAATTACAAAATACAACTTTGCCACGAAATTGATCTTTGTAATGTTTGATTTCTTTTTCAATGTCGGCAAGCTGAGTGTAAAACTCGTCTTTTTTGGCAACACCTGCCTTGTGTAAATTTTCATTTAACGATTTCTTTGGCATAATCTTATTTCATTAATTCATCAAGCGAAACACCAAGCGCGTCTGCTATTTTTTTGACAGTGTCAATTGTTGGGTTAGGCGTAGAGCCAGCTTCAATCTTCGCAATCGTATGAAAAGCAAGGTTTGCCCGCTTGGATAAAACATCTTGCGAAATATCAAGTTTATTTCGGTATTTCTTTATATTCTCCCCTATTGTGGATTCGGATTTTGACATATTCGTATAGTTATACTATTATAGTTATATGCTATATTCTGCTCAATTACGCCTGTATAGTATACGATTTTTATGGCCAATCGTCAAACGAAAAGAAAAGTTTGCTTTTGGCCACCGTAAAGTTCGAGCCGATTTTTTTACAGGTTGTTTGGCAGTTTTTTAAAAGCGCGCCGGTGGGCGGGCGGAATTCCCTCCCCCCACCCCTTCCTTCC
>Ga0209211_10006416_pt1 | contig 17028 bp, 17 predicted proteins | sample RifGroA2_FD_183992 | JGI IMG/M metagenome (GOLD analysis project Ga0209211, IMG submission 183992) | Groundwater microbial communities from Rifle, Colorado, USA - Groundwater A2 (SPAdes) (version 2) | ecosystem: Environmental > Aquatic > Deep subsurface > Groundwater | place: Rifle, Colorado... | reverse complement strand
TCGAGAAGAAATCCCCGTTCTTGAATGCGACAATCTTTGCAGCGGGATAGACGGCATGGCCGAAAATCAGGCTGACGTTCTCGCTTGTGGCATTTTCCGCAGCATAGGAATTTCGGATTGTCAGGTTCACGTCTCCGCCGCTCTTCGAAAGGTTCACGTCCAGCGACCCCTGCGGGAAAGTCGTCCCGATGCCGACGTTGCCGCCGTTTTTTAATATCATTTGAACACTTGAACCTGTATCAGTTGAAAAAACTATATTCTTTCCATCGGAACGCATAAACATATCTGACTCGGCAGCCCCAACAACATAATTATTTACCGCTGTCATGCCAATATACCCATACGCAGTGGTGCCTCCTTTTGTAAAGACTATAGGAGTATTGCCACTGGCAGTGTTAAGTGACAATAACTGACTTGGTCCCGTCGTCCCGATGCCGACGTTGCTGGTGGACTGGTTGACATAAAGAGTAGAATTCACGCTAAGGGAAAGATTCCCGGCGTTAGCAGCATTGCCCGTTATGCCCAGCAGCCCGCTCAGCGTCCCGCCTGTCAGGTTCAGCTTCTGTCCCAGCGACGCGTATATCGTGTTGTTTGCATTCGTCAGGTCCGTGATATTTGCCCTCAGGTTTATCTTGTCGAAGAGCGTCTGGTTGTTCGCGTCTATCCTCGTGCCGAGCGTCGTGTTATCGGCAGCCTGCCCGCCGCTGATATTAACTCCGTTTACCAGCAGCGTTCCTGATATCGACGCGTTGCCGGAGATTTCCAGCTTGGAAACTGGCGTGCTCGTCCCTATACCTACCTTGTCTGCCAGCGTCGCCGTGAAGACGTTTCCGCTGGAAGCCGACCAGCCTGTCCCGAGCCCCTCGTCTATCGAGACCATCAAATTTCCTGCTGACGATATCTGCGCGGGTATTATGCTACTTACGTTAGATGCGTTCGCGCCGTAAAGTATCGAAACATTGGTGGAAGCATAAGGCGTGCCATTGATTATCAAATCGCCCTCTATCCAGATGTTTCCTGACGATACGTTCACGTTCCCGCCTGATATTTCCAGCTTTTGACTTGGTGAAGAAATGCCGATGCCGACCCGGTCTGCTGACGCATTGACATAGAGAGTATTATTGATGTTAAGAGAAAGGTTGTTTGCGGTGTTGGTGCCGTTGACTGTCAGCTTTGCTATGGGCGAAGCCGTGCCTATCCCGACTTTCACGCCGGGCGTGTCGTTGAACACTGTTGTCGTTGTGGTGTTCTCAGTCCATCCCGCTGCCGCCGTGCCGGTTATCGCCGTGCCATTTACTACTAACGCCCCGGTCACCCACAGGTTGCCTGACGACACGTTGACATTGCCGCCGCTTACCTCGAGCTTCTGGTTCGGCGCAGCCGTGCCTATGCCTACCCTGTCTGCGCTCGCGTTCACGTAGAAAGTGTTGTTCACGTTGAGCGAAAGGTTGTTGGCCGTGTTGATGCCGATGATTGAAAGGAGCCCGGAAAGGATCCCTCCTGTCAGATTAAGTTTCTGCCCAAGGTTAGCGAGCATCGTGTTGTTGTTGCCCGTTATTGCGTTGCTTTGAGTCGTATTGTCGCTTGCGCTGCCCGTGGCATTCTCATCAGCGCAGAAATCCCCGTCTCCGCCGCGTATGGCAGTGCACGGTATTCCTCCTGATACGTTGAAGAAGCCCGACGTGTTGAGCGAAGCCACTATGGTTCCTGTTGAATTTTTCCACACTGTCAGATTGCTGACTTGTCCGCTGATGGAGTTGACGATGAACGACGGCTCCGTTGTCGTTCCGGCTATCGCTGTCGTTGTTATGTTCGCGCGGAAGGCATACGGGCTCGTTGCTACGCGATATCTCGGCGAAAATGTTTCTCCCGAAACTACCATCTCCACGTAGTAGTCCTCGCCGAACGTCAGGTTGATCGCTATGTTGCTGCCGAGCAGCGTCGAGAACAGTCCGCTCGTCACGTTGATGAGCTTGTTCTCCTGCCACAGCAGCGCTCCGCCGGAAGACTGGTTGTATACCTTGAACGTCATGTTAAATTCCCCAGCCTGCGCGTTGTTGTTGTTGTCGGTCAGCTTTCCCTGGAAATCGATTATGGTCGGCACTTCCCATGCGAAAACAGGCAGCGAAAGCAGGGAAATGATTATCAGTGCGATTATTGCTTTCATAGCAAGCCTCCACAAGCTTTAAATAAACTAACGTAATAAACATAATACACGTAATCAACTAGAGGTGATTGGATGGTAAGCGTAACATTGTCGGTTCCCGAAGACTTGAAAAAGAAGATGGACGAGTTCCCTGAGATGAACTGGTCAGAAGTCGCCAGAGGCGCTATAAGGGAAAAGGTGATCAAGCTGGAGTTTCTTAAGAATTTCGCATCGAAGAGCGAGCTGACCGAGGAAGACGCGTTGCGTTTGGGTAAGGAAGTTAGCAAAGCCGTTGCAAAGAGATTCAAAGAGATGAAGTGAATGTTGCTGGTCGTTGACGCGAACGCGCTTTTTGCAGCTTCCATCAAAGGCGGTCCTTCAGGCGAGATATTATTTTCAGAAAAATTCGAGTTCGTTACGCCGGAGTTCATTTTTAAGGAATTTGAAAAACATAAAGATGAATTGATAGGAAAATCACATTGCTCTTCGAAGGAATTTGATATTCTATTCTCAGTTCTGCTTGAATGTGTAAAATCTGTTCCGTTAGAAGAACTCAGGGACTTCAGGGCCCATGCTGAATCCGTCTCTCCGGATCCTAAAGACGTTCCATATTTTGCCCTCGCGATGAAGCTTGACTGTCCCGTTTGGTCCAATGACAAGAAGCTAAAGGAGCAATCGTGGGTTAAGGTTTTCTCAACAGAGGAACTGCTCGGATTAATTTGACTATCAATGGCGGCCATCAGATTATTGCCGCAATTCATCTGGCCTTTTCTAATATTAAATTCTAAGCTCAAGTTTTTATTTCCGCCGTTGTTAGTGTCAGATATTGCTCTTTTCATTTCTTTTTCACCAGTTTCATGTTGCCGTAGCTTGAGATGTCGATTTTCTTCTCGGCTTGCAGAATGTAGCAGTACTTGGAAGCGGTAGTTATGCACACATTTGCCTGCTGCGCCACCTTGTAGATAGGCGTGGCCTCCCTGCTTATAGAGGAAAATATCCTTGACTTGATGTCATTCACGGTAGTCTCTACCTCTAAGCAGAACTACGATTAATCCTAGTATATAAAGTTAACTATTATAGAAAATAGTTAATTTTAGGCGTTAAATTTACCTATTAGAGTTAGGTTTAATCGGAGAAATTCGTTTTTGCGGGAATTTTATGGAAAAATATCACATCTTCTTTGTATACCTGCGGTTTTAACCGCAGGTTTGTGAGAAGATGGGATCCCGAATGCGCCTCTAATACATGCCGTCTAAAGACGGCAGTTTCAGGCGCATTCAAGATCAGCATGCTGGATTATCGCATCTTCTTTGTACAGAAGGAACTTCGTTCCTTCTTGTGTTGGAAGATGGGATCAGGAAAGAGACCTTTTAATACTTAATTAAACAATGTTTAACTAAGTTTAAGGTGATTAAACATGGAAACTGAATGCACAACCAGGAAAGTTGGCGGCTCTATAGGCATAATACTGCCAAATGAAATGGTGAAAAGGGAGTCCATAAAGCCGAACGAGAGGATAATCATTGAGATAAAACGGAGACCGAAAGCGAAAGAATTCTTCGGTCTCCTGCCTGACTGGAAGACGCCAACGCAGAAACTGAAGGATGAGGCGCGTAAAGGATGGTAGATTATTTCTTTGACACGTACGCCCTCATAGAGCTCGTGAAGAATAATCCATCGTACGTAAAAGTTGCCGACGAAGTCGTGGTGACAACACAATTCAACCTGGTAGAATTATTTTATAGAATACTTGAGGATTACGGGGAGGACAAGGCAAAGGAAATATATCTGAAGTTCAAGGCATGCGCGGCCGAAATTCCGGATAAAATATTATTCAAGTCCATGATTTTCCGCGCTAAAAACAAAAAAAGAAACTTGTCATACGCCGATTGCATAGGTTACATATTCGCCATTGAGAATAATATCAAATTCCTGACAGGCGACAAAGAATTTGAGAAGATGGAGAATGTAGAATTCTTAAAATAGTCATGGCCATTTCCTAAGAGTACGATACTATGGGCTTTAGCCCATAGCATTATACAAAGACTTATGATTTCAAAAAGAACAGCTTCGCCTTCCCGATATCGCGGCGCTTGATTTGGTTCTTTGTCTCGAGGACAAGAAGGTATTTGGACGCAGTCGCCCTGCTTATATCGAGCTCTTTCGATACTTCTTCTATAGTCATGGACCGTCTTCTCAGGCACTTCTTGATTTTTTCCTCGAACATATTAAACCCCCGTGACATGCGACGCCTGCAGGTCGATGAAGTCCAGCGATGTCGAGAGCGAGAACGTCGCGTCGTATGTGACGTTGGCAGCCGTCGCGTTCACGAACACGTGTATGCTGCTCGAATCCAGGCCTTCGCCAAGCCTCGTCAGCTCGCTGTACCCGATCCCGTAAGATGTCGTCTCCCTGTCGTCGACGAATATGCCGCTCCTTGGGTGGGAGACGTTCACGCTGAGCCGCTTGTTGAGCATCATGGTCACCATTGTCGTGGTGTTGACCGTCGCGTGGCTCGAGGGCGAGCCTATTTTCCTTATGGCGAAAATCAGGAGCCCGTTCTCGAGCACCAGGTCGGTGTTGCCGTCGCCGTCTATGTCGCTCTCGTACGCCTTCATCGACGGCCCGCTGGTTATCAGTATGTTGCCCTCCTCCGCCCTCAGGCCCGAGCTGAAGATGTCCACGTTGTCGATTCTCAGCTTTATCTTGTCATCGCTGCCTGACACGGAGAGCCGGCTGTCCTGAACGTCTATGTCTATGCTGCGCCGGGCGCCGGGCGCCTCGAAGAGCAGGTCGCTTATTGCGGTGTCAATCTTGTTGAGCGTCTCCTTCGCCTCGTTGAATTTCTGGAAGTCCCTGCTCTCGTCTATTATCGGGTTCACTGCGTTGAGAACGAGTATGCTGGATGTGACTATTATGATTACCACGATCACTCCGCTTATCATGTCGCCCTTCATGCGTCATCGCCTCCGTGTGAGTCTCCGTTCCGATTCTGACGCAAAGATGCGTTCTTTGGGTTGTTTAAGGAATTTTTACGCTTTAAATATCTGAATGACATAATTGTCTTATGAAAGCCAAAATAAAGGGCATGAAACCTAAGGAAAAACTGTTTGGAGGCAATCCGACAAATTATTTCCGCGCTTTGCGTATAAAAAAATCTAGGCAAAGATCTCACCCAAGGCGTTCTTAGAGTCCATTAACTTGATGCTGCGTATTTTCTTCGCCACATTCGCTTTCTCAATTTCCTTTGCAACTCTAGGATTATTAAATGTCCTTCTATTCTCAGTTACAAGAATTCTCGCTCCAGACATAGCCGCAGCCGCTGCAATTTCACAATCATCGATAGTAACCAAGCGCAGGCTCTCTTTTTTGCACGAATCGTAGTAATTCTTTGCCAGCTCATCAATATTCCTGCTTTTTTTGATTATTCCCTTTACAACTGAAGAAAAAAGCTGCGCAAGTTCTGGCCTTCCAGCATCCCTTATTTCTCGCTCAATTGTATCTGTTCCCAATACTAGTGGCTTTTTTAATTCCAGGATTTTTGAAAGTAAATTGTATGAATTTACGGCCTCATTCCTTCTTGATCCGTCAAGCGTATAAGATAGATACCAGCCGTAAACATTTGTATCAATCACGACAGATGCGATTTTAGTCTTTTTCATTTTTTCACCAGCTACGCCGGCTTCACTATTATCTGCTCCTCGTTCGTGTCGTTCTTCTCCAGCACGAGCGTGAATGCGCCGGATCTGTCGAAGCTGCCCGCTATGTCTATGTTCGGGTAGCCCAGCGCGAGCTCCACCGCGTTTATGGCTTCGAGCAGCGCGACGAACGGATTGAGTATTGTCCCGGACTGCCCTATCTCGTGCAGCCTGGTCGTGACGACGGTGCAGTTGCTCTGGGTGACAGGGAGTATGAACTCGTTGCCCGGTATGTCCTGCGAGAGGCGGAGCGCAAACGAGTTCCCGGACGATATGTTTATGTAATTCAATGCGTCGCCCGCGAAGATTATGCCGAACGTCGGGCTGCTGGAAAGGCTCGTGTCGTGCAGGCACGCGTAATAGTTGGAGATCTGGTTCGACCTGTACTGGGCCAGGGCAGTCTCATTGTCCACGTAAGCCGCGTCGTTGCTGCTCCCGCTTATGTTGAACTCCAGCAGGAAAGTGATCTTCGCGTTTATTATGGCCTGTATGAAATCGCACACGAATCCGGCGCACAAGCTGAAGGATACGGAAGTCGATTCGCCTGACACGGGCTGGCCTGCCTTCCCTGCCAGCTTTAGCGTTACGCCGGTCGAATCGCCGCCTGCGCTCGCCATCACCGGCAATGCCTTGAAGTTTGTGCTGTTCATCTCCTGGGCTTGCGCAATGCCGAATGCAGCAATGAAAGAGAGCACGACCAGTATTTTCATGAAGCTGTAGAAATAATTGCTGCCTGCCTTTGTTTTCTTTGCCTTTTTCTCCGAAATGAGCGCGTCAAGGAACCGCCGGACGCTCGCCTCGCTAAGCCCGGCCTTGCTGGCTATCTCTTCCGCGGTGAGGCCGAAATGCGACCTGCCAAGCACGTCTCTGACGCTCTGGACGCTCGGATTTTTCATGTTTGCACCGATGACATCTATCAATGACTACCCTTGATGACTATCAATGATAATATGGCGATTACCTGTATAAATATCTTCGGGCTAAAGCCCGAAGTATTTCCGCATGAATATAGCGTAATATGAACGACCTAAAGGTCGTAGTATTAAACTATATTCATAGCGATAAATAATAGAAGACTTTGATCGCATCTTCCTTAGCGCGCAAGCGCGTCCAGGAACAAGAAGAAAGTCTTACCCGAACAGCAGGAAAGCGGAGTATCCCACGACCACCAGCACTAGGGAATGCTTGACCCCTGCTATCAGCGTGCCCTCTGCCATCTTTCCTATCGCAAGTCCTGCAAAGAATCCCTGTACAACTATGAGGGCGCGGAATATCTCCACGAAGACTATCTGGAGGTCGGGCAGGGTATCTCCCAGCCTGAAGGCGGGAACCAGCACGGACGACAGGCCTATCATGACCCCGAGGAAGACTATGTAGATGAGGTAGCCGTTTATCATTTGTGCGTAAACGGAAGCTGAGCGCTCCTTCTTGATGCGCTCCAGCTCGATTAGCGACTGCCCCACCGACTTCAGCACAGTGTCCATCGAGCCGCCGGAGCGGTGGGTCTCTATGATTGTCTGGACGTTCCTTCTCATGTTCTTGCTGCCTGTTTTCTTGGCGAAGTCCTCCATGATCTTCTCGAAGGTTATCCCCCACGTGACCTTCGACGCCATCTCGTGCACGAACGGGTTCAGCACCCCGTAGTCTATGCTGGCAGTGGACCTTATCGCCTGCGGAAGGGTCATCCCGGCGCTTATGTTCTCGGCTATGTCGTTCAGGTACTTCGGGAACATCTCCTCTATCTTCCTCACTTTCTTGAATTCCGAATATCTGAAGAGCAGCGGGATGCCGACGATTATGACCGCGCCGATGAGATTGAGTATGGCATATATCTCGGGATACTGCGAGAAGTAGAGGAAGTTGAAGAGCAGCATCGGTGCTCCGGCGCACAGCGTGATCACGCTCAGTATCTTCAGGTTAAGCTTGAATTTCTTTCCCATACGGATCCTTTTCTTGATAAGAAAAGCCTACGTTTCACCCAAAAGAACCGGTGATCTTGTAGACCTTCCATTCAAATAATTATTTTAACAGCTCGCGCAAGCGGGCCTATGTAATACTTTCTTTTTGATTACACTGTCGGCTGCGTGTAGTGTATGAACAGTATGAACATGATATTCATCAGAGGTATCATGGCGTAGACCCCTATCCTCATCGCGTTCGGTATGCTCAGGCCGAAGACGGACCCGCCGACCAATGACATGACCGAGAGCACGGAGACGAAGAACAGCGGCGCGGCTATCAGCACCGCAGTGTAGAAGTCGGCGTACGTCGAGAGCGTCTGCATGTACTTTTCCCTCTTGAGCCGGTAGTCGAATAATGCCTCTTTCGCCGCGTTCTCAAGAAACTTCTTCAGGTCGCCTCCCGTCTCTATCGTCGATATTATCCCGTAGATGGTCTGCCTGAACTCCGTGGATGGCGTCCTGTCCGCGACGTTGCGCATGGCGGACACCACGTCCATGCCGAATGCCTCCACGTTGCGCACTACGCGCTTCGCCTCATTGGCTACTTCCCCGTATTCAGGGATGTTGGTGAGCAGCTTGAACGTGACGAACGGCGGGACGCCGCTCGCCGATATCGCGGCCATGTGGTTGATGGCGAAGGGGAGGTTTCCATCAATGCTGTTCTTCTTCGAGGTCAGCAGGTGGAAGGGGTAGGAATGGTATATCGTGAGCACGATGAAGGACGTCGCGAACGCGGTCACGAATGCGCCTATGAGTCCCATGATGAGCGGCGCGCCGATGAACGTGAACATGATGAAGATGAAGGAGAACGTCACCAGGAATGAGAGTATGGTGAGCAGCAGCATCCGCCCGACGTAGAGCTCGAAGAGTATGCTAAGGTTGGACTTGACTATCTCCTCACGGAGCGGCTTCAGCGGCCCGGAGAAGTGGCGCGTGCCGAAGTTCCCGAGAAATTTTACCGTATCCTTGTACATTACCGATCCCTTTTCTTTGAAAGAAAAGGTCTAGGTTTCACCCCAAAAGAATTGGTGATCCTATAAACCTTGTCTTTGCATATTATACCCATGGCGATACGACCGCTTCTCACTTCGGCTTTGCCTTCACAATCATGCCCTTGTCTGTTATGGAATAGCTGTGTATCCCCCTCGAATGGTTCGAGCCGCGCATCTTCCATACGCTTATCGCCCGCTTCAGCTCGGTCTGTGATACGACGTTGTCGAGCAGTACCACGCCGTCCGAGATGAATTCCTCGACGCCGAATCTCGAGAGCGAGCGCGAGTTGGCCGGCACTTCCGATATCATCAGCGTCGTGCACTTGTTCTTCCTCATGATGTTCGAGGTCTGGATTACCATCCTCCTCAGTTCAGAGACGTCCTTCATGTAGATGCCCAGCGCGGATATCGAGTCGAAGACTATGCGGTGCGCCCCCGTCTCCCTTATGTTGTTCTGTATGACCTCGAGTATGTCCTCGAGGCGGAAGGGGTCGTACTGCAGCAGGCGCAGCTTGCCTGCAGCCTCCATCTCCTTGAGGTTCCAGCCGAATGCCCTGGAATATTCGCGTATGTTGTCAAGGTCCTCCTCGAAGCTGACGTATATCCCCGGGCTGGACGCCATGAGGAACTGGACGCCGAGCGTCGTCTTTCCCGTGCCGCACGTGCCGCTGATCAGGATGGTCTTGTTCTCCGGGAACCCGCCGCCGAGCACCTCGTCAAGTCCCGGTATGCCGGATGGAATTTTATTCATGATTAACCCCTTTCTTTTGCAAAAAGAAAAGCCCTACAAACAAGAGCAAAGCTCTTGCCGTACAGCATTTGCAAACAAATGCTTGTGCTGTAAAAGAAAAACATATGATATGCCCCTAATATCCCGCACCTAAAGGCGTGGGTTTCATGGGCGCATTCAAGACCAACAGCATAGCTCACTGGCGTTCACCTTATAGCTCGTCTTCCCCGAGCTTCTCGCCTGCCATCAGTCTTGCCGTCTTTTCCGGGCTCCTGTGGTACAGCGACGTGTATCTCGAGAGCTCCTTCATGTTGGTTATGTTGTTCTCGTAGAGCCATGAGAGGAATTTCTTTCTTTTCGCTATCTCCCTTATCACGACGTTCATCGGTATGCCCTTTTCTGTCGACACCTTGTTCAGCAGCCACGAGTTCGTCCTGTACTCGTAGCTGTCGTCGGCAGGTATCCATACGAATGACTTTGTAGTCAGGGGAGCTCCGCTGTTTATGTCGATGCTCTCTATCTCGACTATCTCCTTCACCCGCCTTGCCGATTTTCCCTTCTCCCTCGAGTGGACCATGACTATCACCATGTCCAGGCTCTCTATGAGCCCGACGGACAGGTTTATCGGCTTCGTCTGAAGCCTCTTCATCAAGTCCTCGACGCCGCCGGCGTGCATGGTGCTTATGGACGGGTGTCCGGACGCCATGCCTTGGAACATGACATATGCTTCCTTGCCTCTTATCTCGCCGACTATGAGGTAGTCGGGGTTTTGCCTGAACGACTCGCGAAGCAGCTCGAACATCGTGACCTCGCCTACACCCGTTCCTGTGAAGCCTATTCTCGCGACGCCTGGTATCCAGTTCTCGTGCGGCAAATTTAACTCCCTGGTGTCCTCAATTGACACGATTTTCGCCTCTTGAGGGATGAAGAAGGATATGCTGTTCAGCAGGCTTGTCTTGCCTGTCGCCACGCCTCCTGTTATCAGTATGTTTATGCCATTCTCGACCAGGAACCACAGGTACGCCAGCATCTCCGCCGAAGCAGTGTTGAGCCGTATCATGTCTATTGGCGACAGCGGCTCCTCCCTGAATTTTCTTATCGAGTACGTCGGCCCTCTCGTCGTGACGTCGCTGGCAAGCGATGCCTGCACTCTTGCGCCGTCGGGCAGCGTCCCGTCCAGCAGCGGGTCCGCATAGCTGATGTACCTGTCGCATCTTTCAGCCAGCTTGGTGACGAACTCCCTGAGCTCCTTGACGTCGTTGTATACGATGTTCGTCCTGACCGAGCCGAACTTCTGGTGGACCACGTAAACGGGAACTCCTACGCCGTCCGCTCCGATGTCTTCGATGTAGGGGTCGCTCATGATTGCCTCTATCCTGTTGAGCCCGACAAGGTCGCGGAAGATGTAGTACATGACCTTCACGTACTCCTTTTCCGAGAGCTTGAAGTTGTACTCGTCAAGGAGTCTGTTCACGTTTTTTTCCAGGAAAAGCAGCACCTTGTCCCGCTCCTTTATGTCCCCGAGGCTGACGTCTATTATCTGTATGAGACCCTCCCGGAGCTTGCCGAGGATGTACGCTTCTTTTTCGTTCAGCCTTGGCTCTATGACATCGTATATCAGCGTGTTCTCCTTCGTGTCGTACCTGATGTTCGCGTAGGCATATGGCCTTACGAGCGGATATATCAGGTTGCCGGTTTTCATCTCGGCGGGCGCCGGCATGGTGACAAAAGACCTGGCAGGAGCGATCTTGAACTTCGTCTCCTCGCCCCTCTTGAGCGTTGCCAGAAGCTGGCCGGCCCGCGTTCTCGGCTTTTCAACGGGCGCGTGATGCATCTTCCTGTAGAGAGAGCCCCTCAAAGCGGAGTGTGATTTCATTTTCTTGATCTTATTCAGCACTGCTTATCCTCTCCGGGACTTGCGCGAGCGTCCGACCTGGACTATGCCCCTGTACCTGGCGCATGACGGGCACACATACATCTTCGACGAGAACCCGCTCACCCTTCTGGGATCAATCTGCTTCCTGAGAGTCGGGTCGCTTATCCTGAAGCCGCGGTACTGGACGAACGTCTTCCATCTGGGCACCTGCCGCCCGCAGTAAGTGCAGACAACGTTGCTCTCCTTTCCTTTTGATTTCGTATGTGTGTATCCTCGTCTATAAGGGGCAGACATGACTAATTACCTCCATGCAGATAGCTGGAGAACCAGCTTTATAGTTAACCCAGCAAATAATCCGGATATTATAACTGGGTTTACTATATGTGACCAACTTGTGTAATACAAGGAAGAACTTTGTTCTTCCTGTACGGCAAGAGTTTTCTCTTGCCTGTACCGAAATATTAAGTTGGTCAGCTTTATCCGCCTGATTCTCTTTTGATATTATAGGCGGTGGCGTATATTAAGATTTCCGCTTTTGCAGCTTCGGATTTAAATCTTGCGCAAAAATCTATGAGTATGAGACTGCCTATTGCCGCCGCGCTCGTTGTGTCGCTGTTTTCCATGCCAGCGGGCGCGCAGACATATGAGCAAAGCATCGGGGAAAAGGAGAGGGCGCCATGCGTGCGGCAGGCGATGTCTAATTACAAGGGATTGACGGATTTCGTGGCGCGCATAACTAAGGCGCGCAGGGAGGTCCAGGACATAGTTTACAATTCGAGCCTTTCTGACGCTGATAAGCTTGCAGAACTGCGCGGGCTGCCGCAGAGGTATGGCGAATGCGTCGCTGTGTACGGGATATTTAACCCTGTAGGCGAGTCATTTTACGAAAGGATGGGAAGGAAGAAGCCGCCGCTGGCAGGCACGTACGACGAGCAGGCCGCTGCGGTCGTGAGGGAGGCAGGGTGGCAGAGGGAAGCAGCGGATGCGTATGCCAGGAATGCGAAGCGCGAAGCCGGCAGGAGGATACGCACGACCAGTCAGGTAATAGATATCATAGGCAACTTGCCGGATGCTATCAATGCGGATATTAACATAGACGGCTGGAATGTGAGCGGCACGATATGGCCCAGATTCAATGTTAGTTACGGGGAGCAAGGTACTATAGTAATCAGGCCGAATGCGTCGCTGCCAGACAACGGGAGGCTTGAAAGTGAATCAGGCAGGTTCCGTCTTTATTCTTTCCCGGGAGGCGGCTACGTGCTTTTTGGCGGCGGCGGGGCATACAGTTCGTACAGCCGTGACGGCCTTCTTAAATATGGGGATTTCCAGGAGACGCAAAGGGACACGCTGCGCGAAAGAGGGCAATGGATGTTTGGGGAGTTTTCAAAATTCATAAACAGGTTGGGAGGCAGTTTCGATGGCGACGCACGCTTCAAAGTATCCCGTACTTCAAGGTATCTGGGCGACAAGCCTATCAGTTTTGAACAGTACGGGTTCCGCGCCCAGAACAACGCGGCGCCGAAAAGGCTTGCCGTTGGTGCATACTACAATATTGGGCTCCCGCCAGGCGCAATAGACGATGACTACATAGACGCTTTCAATGCAGCTTTCGACGAGCTTTCGTTCGGCGGACAGCGCCGCATAATGCACCTGTCCCCTGCAACCGGACACAGCGGAAGGCACGCGGGTGTCATGGAAATTGAGTCGCGAAATGTGGGGTATAGCGGCTTATACATTATTCTGGAGGAGCTGCAGTGAAAAGATTTCTTCTGGCTCTCCCATTGGTTGCGGCGTGCGGCGGCACGCCACAGAATATCAATGCATCAGTGGAGGAAATAGCCAAGGCGCTAAGCAGGCCGGCGGGCATCAGCGCGCTGACGTGGGATGCAGCAGATCTTAGGGAAGGCTCGGGTTGCGTATTTGTGCTGACAGAAAATCGCGGGCATCAGGGAATGACTATACTGGAAAGACGCGAAGGCGAACTCGCCAGGGTGTACATAAGCCCGTCATGGAATGGCGCCAAGGCGGACAAAATAAGCATAACAGACATGGGACATGACGGCAAAAAAGAAGTGGAGATAATATTGGATAACGGCAGGCGGATTTATTATTTGCATGACGGTAAAGGCTATGCAGAAGAAGACGTCCTGAAATATCATGGCATGACAGGCCATGGAAGATACCGCGACGACGTGTTCTACAGGGACCTTGATGGCGACGGCGTTGAGGAGGCGCTTGTTGTTTACGGGCATGACTTCTCCAGCAGCCCGTTTGGCGCATACAAATGGCGTCATGGCTGGACAGAGTTTGAAAACAGCTATCTGGAGGAAGCCAGAAGGGAATACGAATTATCTGCCAAGTCGGGTATGGATGCGCTGGCGCTTGGCGATAAAAAGCGTGAAATAAGGAAAAATCTGCTGGATTATGCGCAAAAGTGATTTGTTTCTTAAGCTTTTTGCCCAAAGGTCTTATCGGGGAAAAGGGGTTTTATGATAGACATAGAACAGCTGACGAGGGAGAAGGGCCATCTCATAGACAGGGAAATAGAGGCAGTATTCGCTGGAAACGTGCCCAATCTGCACGACGCAGTCCGCTACCACATGGGCACCGGCGGCAAGCGCTTGCGGCCGCTGCTCGCAATATTGACTTACGAGTCGCTCGGCGGCAAAGGCGATAAGATTCTCCCGTTCGCGGCAGCCTGCGAGGTGCTGCACAACTGGTTCCTGGTCCATGACGACATCGAGGACGGCGACCGCGTGCGGCGCGACAAGCCTGCCGTCTGGGTGAAGTACGGGCTGGCGCATGGCATCAATGTCGGAGACTACATGGCGCAGAAAGTCTATGAACTGATTCTTAATTCGGGAAAATACGGCGTTGATGATGAGAAGATAATGGAGCTGCTGGACGCGATGGTCAGGACATCCGTGAAGACATCAGAAGGCCAGGCAATGGACATAAGCATGAGGGACAGCATGCCTGCGGAGGGCGATTACATGAAAATGGTAATCGGCAAGACAGCCCACTACCTGACTGTGCCGATGGCGGGCGCGGCCATACTGGCTGGCAGGAAGGAGCTAATCCCTTGCCTGGTCGAGTTCGGGATGCAGGTCGGCCCCGCTTTCCAGATAACTGATGACGTGCTTGATTTGACAGAGGGCAAGGGACGCGGGGAGGTTGGCAGGGACATAAAAGAAGGCAAGAAGAGCATTCTGGTGATTCACTGCCTCGGAAAATGCAGTGCCGATGAAAAGAACGCTCTGCTCGGCGTGCTCGGCAAGCCGCCGGAGCAGACAACGGACGAGGATGTCCTTGCGGTGAAGCGTCTGTTCGAGAGATATGGTTCTATAGATTACGCGAAGGAAAAAGCAGGCGCGTTGAAGAGGCAGGCTGAAGAAACGATAAGAAAGCTTCCGCCGGAGCTGCACGGGCTGCTCGAGTTCTTCGCGGACTATCTGATCAGCAGGAAGAAGTAAATATGGGATTTGTAAAGAAATCTATTGCGGTGTTGGCGCTTGCCGGTGCTGGCGCTCTGGCGTTTGACATCGGGAACGTCGGACTGGAAAACTATGGGCGTGAATGGGAAAAAAGAGGGCAGAGAATCGAGGAAAGGCTTGACAAGAGAAAGGCTGCCAGACGCGAAAGAAGGGACTCCTATGAACAGGCATTGAAAGTGCTAAACGGAACGCAGCCGGGTGACAACTCACAGATTCGCGGCATTTTGGATATCGCGAAAAAGTACGGCAGCGATGAGCGTATGTCAATGGGTTCGATGGCTGCCTTATGGCATATAGGCACGGCAGAAGCCGAGCAGACGCTGCGCTCGCTGGTTGTGAATCCAGTCGAAGGCGAAACAAATCTCTCTTTTTATGCGGCGGGCGCGCTCGGGAATATCAGTGTGACTGCTGCCCGGGATGTGATAGTAGAAAGAGGCATCCTCGAACGTCAGAGAGGCGGCGAACTGCCGACGAACCTCAAGGACACCCTGCACAGCATAGGCGACGAGGCTTCAATGGAATACTTCATAGACACAGGCAGCGCAGACGACCTGGCAGACTTTGTAATCAGGAACAAGGATAAAGGCTTCTTTTATATGCACAGGGACAGGCTGATACCGCCGCTTGAAAGGAGGATGGTTCGCGTTTACTATGGCGGCGTTGATGGAATAAACTGCGAAGTCGAACACAATACTTTGTACAGGTTCGCATTTGCGATAAATATAGTCGACAGGACTTTTGCTGAAAAATATCTTTTATCAGTTGCAGAATCTACAAGCTGCACGCCTTTTCCAGTAACAGATTCCCTGAGGAACAACAGCTTCAAGTGAAACCGTCAAACAGATATATTTATTCTTTTTTCGCCTAATAGGACCTATGCTTCTTGAAAAGCTCGGCTTGCCCGAAAAGATAATCAACATCCTGAAGAGCGGGGGCATATCTGAATTGAATCCTCCACAGGCGCTCGCCGTGAAGAAGGGCCTGCTAGAGGGGAAGAACCTTGTCGTGGCTTCGCCGACTGCTTCTGGAAAGACGCTGATCGCAGAAATAGCGGTACTCAGGAATTTTCTGGAGGGCGGGAAGTCCGTCTATCTTGTCCCTCTCAAGGCATTGGCCAGCGAGAAGTACAGCGACTTCAGCAAATACAAAAAAATAGGAATGCGCGTGGCAATCGCGACAGGCGACCTGGATGAAACGGACGGCTGGCTGGGCGGCTACGACCTGATAATATTGAGCAACGAGAAGATGGACTCGCTCCTGCGCCACGGCGTCCCGTGGACAAAGGATATTTCTTTGATAATCTCCGACGAGATACACCTGATAGACGACCCTTCGAGAGGGCCGACGCTCGAGGTCGTGCTGACCCAGCTGGCCGGCATAACGAAGAGCCAGATAATAGCGCTGTCAGCCACGATAGAGAACAGCAAGGAGATAGCTGAGTGGCTGGACGCACAGCTCGTCGAGAGCGATTATCGTCCTGTCAAGCTGCACAGGGGCGTGATGTATCCCGGTGATGATAAATACAAGGTAGAGTTCAAGGGGAGAAAAAGCGCGATTCCTTTGGGGAGCGAAATCGACACGTCGCTCTGCATGGACACAATACAGAAGGAAAAGCAGACGCTTGTTTTTGTCTCGACACGCCGCAACGCGGAAGCCGCGGCGGAACGCATTTCAAAGGACGTGAAGAAGCTTCTTTCTGTCGGGGACCGCGCGGGGCTGAAAAAAATCGCAAATGATGTGGAAAACACGCTGGGCAACCCGACTAAGCAGTGTCGCCGGCTCGCGAGGACAATAGAGAACGGCGCCGCCTTCCATCATGCAGGCTTGGTGGCAAAGCAGCGGAAGCTCGTGGAAGACGGGTTCAAGTCCGGGTTGATTAAGGTATTGGCGGCGACAACTTCACTTGCGTATGGGCTCAACCTTCCGGCATATCGTGTCGCAATAAAGGACACGAAAAGGTTCAGCAGTGGCTATGGCATGTCTTATATTCCGGTTATCGACGTGCATCAAATGTGCGGACGCGCAGGCCGCCCGAAATACGACACTGAGGGAGAAGCGATTCTTCTCGCCAAGAGCAGGGGCGAGGCGAAAGCGCTGTGGGAACGTTACGTCGAAGGCGATGCCGAGCCGA
>Ga0209211_10006414_pt1 | contig 17030 bp, 20 predicted proteins | sample RifGroA2_FD_183992 | JGI IMG/M metagenome (GOLD analysis project Ga0209211, IMG submission 183992) | Groundwater microbial communities from Rifle, Colorado, USA - Groundwater A2 (SPAdes) (version 2) | ecosystem: Environmental > Aquatic > Deep subsurface > Groundwater | place: Rifle, Colorado... | reverse complement strand
TGTACGCAATCAGGCTTTAGTGCCTTTCCCAGTGCGGGTGAGTGGCTGACGACCAACATTCCCATGCCGTTTTTCGCCGATTCTTTTAAAATTTTCGCGATAGTTTTAAGCGAGTCAATGTCCACTCCGGAGTCAATTTCGTCTAAAAAAGCAAACTTGGGCTTTAGCGCCGTGAGTTGTAAGATTTCGTTTTTTTTCTTTTCTCCTCCGGAAAATCCGTAGTTGACGCCTCTCGCGAAAAAAGAATCGCTAAGGCCAAGCCGGGGCATTTGTTCTCTTATTTTTTCCATTATCGCGAAAGGGTCTTGGGATTTTTGCCGTCCGGCGATCGTTCTTAAAAAAGACGCGACGCTGACTCCTTGGATTTCCGGCGGTTCTTGAAAGGAAAGAAACAGGCCGCGCCGCGCGCGCTCCTCGGTTTTTAGCGACATAACACTTTCGTTATTTAAAATTATATCGCCCTTTTTAACCGCATAGTTTGGATTGCCAAGTATAGTTTGGCATAAAGAAGTTTTCCCTGATCCGTTGGGGCCCATTAATATGTGAATCTCGCCCGAGCCGATGGAAAGCGACAGGTTCCTGACCACTTCTTTATTTTCCACTTCAACCGTCAAATTTTTTATCTTAAATGCCATATTTATAATGTTTAGAAGCCGGGAATCTAAACATGGATTTTGCTTAATGCTTTTCTTATCGCGTCGTCCGCTTTATTCCAGCTGGCGCGCGTCGGGCAGGTAGCGCTTAACGCGCAGGATTTTTGCAAGCCAAGCGAGATCATGCACCGGACCATCGGCTTAACTTGGAATATATTGACGATTGATTGCAGGGTGATTTTTTTGGGGTCGCGCGCGAGGCGGTAGCCGCCGCTTTTTCCGATTTGCGCTTCCAGCACGCCGGCGCGCTTAAGCGACGAGGCGAGCTTTTCAGCGTAAGCGTAAGGGAGTCGATATTGGCGCGCGATCAACTTAAGCGGCACAAAATCGCCCGAGCGGAAAGTCGGTTTGAGCGCGCCGATCAAAATCAGCGCGTAATCGGTTTTTCGCGAGATTAGCATATTTTTTTTAAATTCGGACTATATTAGTCCAAATTTATTACACATTATCATCAATAAGCAATTCTTGTCAATTTGACAAAAATAAACAAAGAGTGTTATGGTATAATGAGTTCTTTAAACAAACTCTCCTGGTGGCCATAGCCAAAAGATGCTTGATTGCAAGCGTTTCCTGGCTATGGCCACGACGGCTCATAGTTCCTCCTCGGATTAGAGGAAAACGAAAACGCCCAAATTAGGGCAGGAGGTAAAATCATGAGCACAGAATTCGCGTCCGCCGGCCTCACCGCCGGCCAACTCAACGCCATCGTCAAGAAGCTAGGCGGTCATGAGATGGCGCTTCGTTTTCTCCGCGACGAACTCTCGGTTTCCGAACCGACCCGTTCGTGGCGCGAGAAAGACGGCGTCATCTACTTCTCGGTCACCAGTGATGGCACGACTGGCGAGGAATGGATCAAGCGTTTGGAAAGAAAAGGTTTTCGTGTTGGCGACTACGCTAAGGGCATACTTTTCTTAAGGGACTTTAAACCAACCAACGGCGTGACGACCGAAGTCGTCGTTCTTAAAGGCATGCTCTTTAAGGACGACGACCGGATCATGAAGAAGATTCACGCCGAGGCTAACAAACGCAAGTTTAAAAAGCCGAACGCCGAGGTCGCTTGTCTGATTCGCGAAGCGTTCACCGATGAAGAAATCAAAGCTATGGGGTTGACCTGGATCGTCGCCATGCACCAACCCATAACGGATTCAGATGGTGATCCGGGCATTCTCGCCGCGCATTGTAACAGTAATGGTCGCTGGTTGGTCGCGTATTTCAACTATCTAGACGATAGGTGGAGTCGTGACGCTGGGTTTGCGTTCGCCGTGTCGCAAGTCCGTAGAGACCCGCCGCGTAAATGGACCGATCCAATTCATCCCGGCCCTTAGTTCCTCGCAATTCTGAGGATTTAACTCTTAGCCCCATTTCTATAAATTAGAAATGGGGCTAAATTTTTTACATAAACTATGAATTACGAAATTCTTCCTTCTGTCATTCCGAACTTGTTTCGGAATCTGAAACCCATAGATGCTGAAACAAGTTCAGCATGACATGACATAAAGTTTAAGTTATTTTAATCAGTTTTGTAATTTAAAGAAATAAAAAATAAGTTTATTAACCCGCGGTCTTTTCTTTTAATATTAGTATGTTATATTATGGCAATGATTAATTTTGAAGAATTTAAAAAAGTTGATTTGCGAGTGGCGAAGATTATTTCGGCGGAGGTGATTAAGGGGTCGGAAAAGCTTTTGAAGTTGCAAGTGGATCTGGGCGAGCCGGAAAAAAAGCAAATTATCGCCGGCATTGCGAATCAATACAAGCCGGAAGAATTGATCGGCCGCGAGATTGCCGTGGTGGCCAATTTGGAGCCGCGTGTTTTGTTCGGCTTGGAAAGCCAGGGCATGCTTTTGGCCGCCGCTGGCGAAAGCTGCCCGGTGCTTTTGCGGCCGGATCAAGAGGTTCCGGCCGGCGCGCGCGTGAGCTGATCCGATAGAAGTTCAGCCGTAGATCATGGTCAGTGAAAAATCAATAAAAAAAACGGGGCGGTCCTATTTCGGAGGCCCCGTTTTAAAATTTGGAGATTTTATAGCGAAGCCGTTTCAATTTCCATTTCAACGACCACGCTATTTTCTTAAATAACTTTTTCGGCGGTTCAATGAATAATACTATAAAACCGCCGGCGATAACAATCCATATAACTCCTGCCAATGCCGCCATAATGCGCCTGCCCTCTTTAGTCATAACCACCTCCCGTTTTTTTGTTAAAGCAACTAAATCAATTGAGTATCATTAAATATCATAATCATTAAATTGTCAACCCCACACTCAAGTATTGTATAGAAGTATTTATATCATGCTTGAGTGTGGGGTCAAGCTCTTATTTCCCAGATAAAAATCGTATCCGGACATCGATTTTTTGCTTTCCGGCTGGACGGTTTCCAAGATCAGGCATCCGTTGGCGGTATGCAGGCAGAGCTCTTTTTTAAAAGTCAGTGAAAGCGAAAGAGGCGGCAAATTTTTTTCACATTTCACAACCTTTATTTTTATAATTTTCAGTCTTTTCTTCTCCGATTCATAATTCATAATTCGTACCTGCCCCGTAGGGAGCTTGCTCTCCTTCGGGGATTCATAATTCAAATAAATTCCCGGCCAGGGATAATACGCCCGCGCCATTCTTTCAATGTGTTCGGCGGTGTGTTCCGTTTTGATTTCGCCGTCTTGTTTGGCGATGATTTTTGCGTATGTCGCGCGCGAGTGATCTTGCGTTTGTGGTTTGATCGCGCCGTCAATCCATTTCGGGACGATATTAATTAAAAGATCGGCGCCGGCATTGGCCATTTTTTGCCCAAGCGATTCAGTCGTGTCTTCCGGCGTGATGGAAACGCGCGTTTGCGAGAGGATCGGGCCGTGGTCCAGCTCTTCGTCAATCAGCATAATAGTCGCGCCGGTTTTTCTGTCTGCGTTTAAAATCGCCGCCGATATGGGCGAAGCGCCGCGGTAAAGCGGCAGGAGCGAGGCGTGTACATTCAAAATACCGAAACGGGGAATATCCAAAATTTCTTTCGGTATGATTTTCCCGTAAGCGGCGACAATGATAATATCCGGTTCCTCTTCTTTAATCTTCGTTATGATCTCGGGGTCTTTTAATCTTTCTGGTTGTAAAACTTTTATTTTATTCGTAATTCTTTGCTTTACCGGCGGGGGAGTGAGTATTTGTTTTCTGCCTAACGGTTTGTCCGGCCGGGTAATAACAAGGGAGGGTTTATATGTTTCGGAAGCGATTAATTTTTCCAGAATAATGCCGGCGAACTCCGGCGTCCCCATAAAAATTATTTTCAGTTTGTCTTTCATTCCTTTTTCTTTTCAAAAATATTCGTCGCTTTATCTATGAAAAGTTTTCCGTTCAAATGGTCAACTTCGTGTTGAATAAGCTGAGCGATAAGCCCGTCCGCTTTCATTTTGAATTTACGGCCACGTTCGTTATACGCTTCCACTTTCAAGGAGATAGCACGGCCGACTTTACCGTATTTCTCCGGCACGGAAAGGCAGCCCTCTTCCACCGGCTTGGCTTCAGAAGATATTTTCGTGATAACCGGGTTTATGAAAACGGTTTGATTCAGCTCAAGCTCGGGCAAAGCGACGAATATCCGCAGATTTTTGCCGATTTGCGGAGCGGCCAGACCGATGCCGTTGGGCGTGCGCGCGAGCGTCGCTTTCATATCGGCGATTAATTTCTGGATTTTTGCGCCGGTTATATCTTTTACAGTCACTTCTTCCGACCGCGCGCGCAGAATTTTATTCGCTTTTTCCAGTTCGGTTTCTATGGGTAGGATAGGCATAATATTATACATTTAGTGATTTATAAAAAGATTTTATCAAAGCGAGGGTGCGCAAGTAAATCTTATTGCTACCCAAATTTTTGTGCATCATCTCGCAATTGTCCGAGATATAATATCGCTCTTTCTTGTGCTATAGGGAGTGTAGCATTTCTATCGTTCATAATCCGCGTCAACTTATCATAGGTGCGCGTGAGGTGAAAATTCTTTGCTTTATCAGGATCGCCTTTTGAAATTTTATCGATTATCGCCTGTTCATCAAAGGCAACCGACTCATCAAGCCACATATTCTCTATATTATTTCGAATAGGCTTCAATAGCCCTGGGCGATTCGCTTGTATATGTTTTAAGAAAGCGGATTTATTCAAAATATCTGACCAATCGTGATATTTGTTGGAAATACGCAGGCCTTCAAAATCTAGCAAAGAAACATCCAATTCTCCAGCATCCGTCTGCCTCACAAAAATGTTGTCGCCATGTGTGTCTCCATGTACAAAAACGGGTCTTTCCGCCGCAAGCGATGGAAGTGCATTGCGAAATGTTGCTTGAAGCGCATTTGCTGTTTCTGCGTCAATTCTGCCTTCTTTTAAAAGGGTGCTGAGAAAATGTTGCGCATCGCGCGCTATCTTTTCTCCATCATGGGTTGGCAGGCCACTTTCTCGCGCTTCATTTGTCACGGAAAGACGCTGAAGATTTTCAATTGTTCTACCAATAATTTCAACTTTTTGTTCTGCGGATAATTCCCGTTTTAGTTCGGGGTCATTCTGAATATATTCGGTCATCAGTCCAACCATCTCATCATTTTCGAAAACATCGCCAACTTGGCGTACAAAATGGACATCCAGCTTTATGCCCTGCTCAACAGGAGCGTCCTCTATAACATGAAGGTTTCTCGATTCATTTTGTATCGTATCCCGGTCTTTACTCTCAGCAACCTTAAATACCACATCAGAACCACGGAATTCTCCTTTTTGAATAAGAAAGCGCTCGTATTTTTTTGAGTTGAATAGTTTGTACGGCTTATCGTTCAGATATATTTCCCCACTCATTGTGAGTATCAATTCTTGTGCGCTAAGTAATTGCCATTCTTGTCTTCGCTCCTGATATCGAGCCATTCTTTTTTGAATACCAGCGATTTCTTCTTTCATTTTATCATCTAATTGTTTTTTAGTTTCGTCAGATAGCTCAACACCTTCTATAGCGCAGCCATATTGTTGCATGATTTCTTTCGTACGCAATTCTAACTCATGGTCGCTTCGCGGCCCCTCATAGCGGTCAAATTGCTGATTAATTTCACCAATGCGTTCTGTGCGTAGTTGTTCAGGCATTTTCTGTGCCCCCGACTTTTCTTTTGCTTTCTCGTTTTTTGTATCTGATTTTGGCTCTTGTTCACTCATGATTAAGTAATTCGCTAACGCTCACTGTGTAATTAGTAGTATTTGGATCATACTAAGTTTCCCGGATCAACATCTATCGTGATTTCGTTTTGAATCGGGGCAAATGCTGTGTTTAAATCTTTCTGCTCGGCGGAAAATATTTTTAAAATTACGGTAAAAATATATTGATTTTTTATTTTGGGCGCGTAAGCCGGTACCGGCCCCAGGATTTCATATTCCACGCCGGTTTTTTTCAGGGCGGAGTCAAGGTGGCGGGCGATTTTGGCCGATCGCGCCTCGGTTTTTGGCAAGGTTTCGTCCCGGATTGTGACTTTAATAATACGGGAAAAAGGCGGGTAGCGCAATGCTTTTCTCGCGGTTATTTCCCGTTCGTAAAATTTTTCGTAATCCTGAAGGGCGATGTTTTGAATTGTTTCGTTTTCCGGCGTGTATGTTTGCCAGAAAAAAGGTGCGCCCCTTTTCGCGTAAGCGGCGAGGCCGCGGATAGTTTGGAATATCTGCTCGCTAATTTTGTAGTCGGGGATGTAAAGCAGATTATCCAAAGAAATAATGCCGACGAGATCGGCTTCGGGCATATCCGGTTCGCCGAGCAATGTCTGCGTGCCGATGAGTATTTGCGCGTCGCCGACGCGGAATCGTTCAATGATTTTTTGCTGGGCCTTGAAAGTCTGGGCGGTGTCGGAGTCAAGGACGAGCGCCTCAACGCCGAAAAACTTTTTCAATTCTTCGGCAACTTTTTGCGTGCCGGCGCCGAATGTTTTGATGTTGTGTCCGCCGCATTTGGAGCATAAAAGCGAGGGTTCTTGGCGGTATCCGCAATGGTGGCACAGCAATATGTTTTTCTGCAAAGCGTGATAAACAAGATGCGCGTCGCAGCGCGGGCATTTTTCAATATGTTTGCAATCGGCGCAGAAGTAAAACGACTGACTGCCGCGGCGCGGAACGAAAAGAACCGCTTTTTTTATCTTATCGGCTAAGACGCGTTTAATCTCGTTTTTTAATTGATATGACAAAGAGGAATAGTTTTTGTCCAGAAGCTCGTTGCGCATATCAACAATAGAAACAGCAGGTAGCGAGCGAGTAGCTTCAATATTCGGTCGTCCGACGACCGAATATTGATTGATGGCTTTATAATATGTTTCAAGCGCGGGCGCGGAACTGCCCAAAAATATCTCTGCGCCGGATAGCTCGGCGGTTTTAAAGGCGACGGTTTTGGCGTTGTAGTAAGGCAGCATATCGCGCGATTTATATTCCCGGCTCTGTTCTTCGTCTATGATGATCGCGCCCAGCGACTGAAAATTGGCGAAAACGGCGATCTTAGTGCCTATGACAAATTGCGCTTGCCCGAGTCTTATTTTATCCCAGGACTCAAAAAATCTTTTTGGAGTCAGTTCGCTAGTTAAAATCAACGGATTATATCCGGAAAAATAATTTTCGTAATATTCAACTCGCGCCAACTCCGGCGCTAAAAGCAAAACTTGTTTGCCGTCAGAAAGTCGCGATGAAATAATTTTTTCATATTCTTTAAGGCAATCTCTTTTATTTATCAATGTCGGTTTGAATATGGCGGACTTAATTTTGTCCTCCGATGTGACGATCGTCAGATAGGAGGATTGGTTGGGCTCCGCGCGGTTTGGAGAGGGAGTAGTCGGAGCGATGGCCGCCGACGTTTTCTTGCTGATTAAATAACCCGGTAACATAGCGGAGACGAAAAGCGCGGGTGAGGCGATGTAATAATCGGCCAGATATTTCAAAAGCTGGAGCTGGCTAGTGTTAAGAACCGGCTCTTTGGAAATAACGGCGGAGATGTTTTTTGTCTGAAAGCGCGATTGTTTTATTTGAATTCGCTGTTTTTCCAGGTCGTGAGAGTCAACGACCAGCGCGTTGATTTTTCTTGATCCGAGAGGCACGCGCGCGAGCGCTCCCGCCGGCAGGGGTTCTTTGGAAAAATAACTCAAAATCTGAATATCGGTCTTGGGTATACGGATTGTCGGGATGACGTCTAAAATAAACATTTGATTGCTTTTATAATACTGTTATTTTTGCTAAAATGGAATATATGAAATGTTCTATTTTAGGCGTGCCGGTTGACGCGGTAACAATGGGCGAGGCGGTGGAAATGGCGGAAAAAATGCTTTTGGGCGGAAAGCAGAACAAAATTTTCACTTCAAACGCGGAGATATTGCTTGAAGCGTCCCGAGACGATAATTATCGCGATATTTTGCGGTTATCCGATCTGTCGTTGCCCGAAACAGGCCCGGTCTTATTGGGTAAAATGATCGGGATGCCGTTTAAGGGGCGAGTGGCGGGAGTTGATTTTATGGTTAAACTATGCGAGCTCGCGGCCAAACATGGGCAAAAAGTTTTTTTTCTGGGAGGAAAAAACGGCGCCACTGAAAGAACGGCCGCGGTTTTAAAAAAACAATTCCCCGATCTTCAAATAGTCGGCTGGTCGGAAGAGGTTGATTTACCAAGGCCAAGCCTATGTAATGCCGATATTATTTTTGTGGCGCTGGGCGCGCAAAAGCAGGAGCGTTGGATTTGCGACAACCTTTCGCGTTTGCCGAGCGTGAAAATAGCGATGGCAGTAGGCGGAGCGTTTGATATGATTTCGGGCGACATTCCCCGTGCGCCGATTTTTTTAAGAAAAATCGGCCTTGAATGGCTCTGGCGATTCTCGCTAGAACCAAAAAAAAGATGGAAGCGCGTCTTCAACGCGGTGATAGTGTTTCCTATTAAAATATTGATCTCAAAATTTATAATTTATTAGCTCGGTTGATTTTATAGGGATAAAATAATATAATTGAACTTATGATAACATACAAAGATTTGGAAAAATTCGGGTTGGGGGAGAAAAGGGCGAAGGTATATCTGGCTTCGTTGGAGCTCGGGCCGGCGACGGCGGCCGAGATTGCCCAAAAATCCGGTGTGAAGCGCGCCACGACTTATGTGGAGATAGAATCGCTGATGGAAGCGGGCCTGATGAGCACATATGAACACAATAAAAAAACGCTGTTTTCCGCCGAAAGTCCGGAGGCCTTGAAGCGCATTCTGAAAAGCCAAGAAGAGAAATTAAAATCAGCGGCGGACTCTCTAGAAGGTATTTTGCCAGCGCTCTTATCTATGCACACCTACGCCGAAGAAAAACCAAAGGTGCGGTTTTTTGAAGGGAAAGATGGATTGATAGCTATCCAAGATGAATTTATCAAGACTAAAGATAAAATCATTGAAGCAATTTCGCCATTAGATGAGGTGTTAGAGGTGTTTCCAACTCATGTAAAAGAATATTCGCCTCGTCGAGTTCAAAAAAAGATTTTTGCTCGATTGCTTTACACAAGCTCTAAGGGAACAATTTTATTGCCTAGAGATAAGAAAATGCTTCGTGAAGCAAAATTTGTACCAAAAGAAAAATTCCCATTTTCATCGGACATAGCTATTTATGATAATAAGGTTGCGATTAGTTCATTGAAAGGAAAATTGATCGGAGTGATTATAGAAAGTGATTCAATAACTAAAACATTAAAATCTCTATTTTATCTCGCATGGGAGGCGGCTGATAAGTATCAAAAGGATCAGGGAAGTGTTAAATAATGAAATATTAATAATGGGGCATCTAAGTTTAGATGCCCCATTTTTTGCGCAATATTCATGAACGCTCTATTTTGCGCAAAATAAAGCGCGCGCCCGAAGGGCGAGAATTATTCTCGCTATATTTCGGGCGGATGTTTAGAGTCCGCCCATCTGCCTATCCTCCTTCCTTTCCGGAGAGAGGGAGGCAAACAAAAAACACGATTTTTTTGCCGCAAAATTGTATCTCGCGGCATTTTTGTTCAGACCTAAATAGCGCCTGAAAAAGTCTGATCGCCCCTTGAAAATGGGCTTTTTGTTTGCAACAAAATGCATCTTTCTACCTCCTTTCCCTCCTAATTCGCCCCGATTGGCAAGCATCGGGGTTTTTGGTTAGTTTAAAAAGTACTAACTTGCCATAATGCCATTATAGTCAATTGGCAAATTTTGTCAATAGGGAGTAACTTTTTCACGATTATTTTTATATAAAACTGATATGTTAATGATTGATGACAAATATTATGCATTAAAAAACATTGATAAATAAAGGTATTTTGAGTATTATTAAAAGAATATGCCATCAGCTCTTGACAAAATAATAAATACGAGTATAATGCCAACTGAAATTGACAGCACGCTAAAAACAAATGGTTGATTGCAAATAGAACTTCTCCCTTCCAGAGCGCGCCTTTTTTAAAAGGCAGCACCCCAGAAGGCCATTATGCCACATATAGGCGGCCTCTGGAAGGGAAAAGTCCTTAGAACTTTTAAAAAATAGAAGAGCCGAAGACGAGGAGAGAAATAGCTCTCCCGATTCGGAAGTCAGTCACCGTGATGACTGGCCGCGCCCGATCAGCGTGCAAAACCCACTAAATACCATCACCAGCCGGGGGGTGATGGGCCTACTAGGTTAAGGTAGGCAACCGGCGCCGTCAAGAGTGGGGACGGCAGAATGCATTGGGGTGGAGCATTCAGAAATAAAAGAATCACGGTTCATCCACTCCCCTTCAGAGCCAATTTGAAAAAGTTGGTTGTGAAGGGGGAAGCACATTGAAATCAAAACCGACCGCGAGCGTACTCGCGGCAGAACACAAGCAGAACTTGTGATCTGTAATGAGCCAAGGAGGTGACCTATGAGAGACTTATTAGAAGTCCTCAAGGGATGCCGTCTCATCGGCCGGCTCGTGACAGCGGAAGGGATAGTTTCACACTATCTGCTTCCCGGCGGGAAGGTCCTTGAGGTGGTTGCTCCGCTGAGGCGGAGTTAACCCCAAAAGGGCGCGTCAACCTTCGGCCAAGGCACCGAAGTTGCGGAAAATCCACCCGCGTAAAAGAATCGGTGAAGGAGGGCAAGAATGTCTTCCTTTAGACAAGCAACAAGCTTGTCTCTCCTCCAGAAAATATGAATCACGAAGCCTGAATTATGAATCATGAGTTTTGGAGGGGAAAGTACATCAAACAAAAAATAAAACTTCCTTGGCTCCCTTTCAGAAATCATTTGCAAAAGTGGTTTCTGAAAGGGAAATGGTTCCCGAAAGTTCTTTGAAAAATCTAACCAATAAAAGGAGGTGATTAGATTAAATGCAACAGCCTGGCACAACGTTTCTTGAGTCCATTTGGGACCTTGCTGCTGATTATTGCTTTAAAGTGACACTGATCAGTAAAAGCAAGAAGCGTGCTGAAGTTATAATTCATCTCAGTAAGATGAAAAGTCTTACTCGCCATCTTTGTTATATCAAAGGGGAATGGCGTGATAAATATAACAACACGTACGCTTTGTAGCCAAGGTTAGCGAAGTAATATTCGCTTCCGCCCAGGTATAGGCGGCATGCTGTGTACCTTTCTCGGAATCCGCGCCTAGCTGAGAGATTAAAGAAACGCGGAAGTTGTACTAGAGAATAAATAACGGACAAATTTTCTAGGGAAGGCGGCAATCTCATCAAAATCATCTCCTTGCCTTTCTTGAGTTCGTGAAATTGTTCATGGATTCAAGTTGAGGCAAGTTCTTTTAAAACGAATCTTTGCCGGTGACGACGACTGGCAATGTATTCAGATAAAAACCCACGGTCGAGCCATTGAAACCTTGAAAGGAGGTGATTGAATGGCAGAAAAGACCTACCAGGTCAGAGTGGGCGGGTGGTCAAACTCCCGCACCGTTGTTGAGGCTGACGGCAAAGTGAGCCTCGAGATCGCGCTTAGCCACAACCACTGTCCGACTTGTTCCGCGCGGGTTCGCCACGTGACCAGTCATCTGGCACGGCGAAATGTCCAGTACTCCTGGGCATACCCGAACGGTCCAAGATCGTTCATAGTGGTTGACGCTCCAGGTAAGGGACTTTCAATCAAGGAGTACCTTTCAGGACTTCTTGATCTGAATATCCACTAAACCGGAAAGCGCATCTCAATTTCCCATTGCCATGTAAAACAAATTTAGCACAACGATTCTTTGCGATTGCCTCCAACATGGTGGAGTTAGCGGCAAAGACGAGAGAACCTCGTGAGCGGGGATCCGAAAGAAATTGGAGAAGATGGATTACTCCATATAAATTCGGGCGAGACCGCGGCAACCTACGGCCACAAGCAAAAATCTGTGGCCTCCCTTTTAGAGACTTGAACAAACATTCAAATTTCTGAAAGGGAGAATAATTCGCGATCAAGCGGACTCCCAGCACATTTAAATCTAAAATACGAAAGGAGGTGATTTAATGAGAAATCAAGTGATCCTGCAGAAGAAGCATGCTCGGAGACAGTATGACTGTCGGATGTGTTCAAAACACATTCGGGGGAATGCTGTGAATGGCGCTGGAGAAGAGCATTATTTTCTCCACGCGGCCGGCAGAACGCATCGGATATGCGTTGGTCATCCGGAGGATCAGATTCGACGATTCGCGCAAGCGCTTCGCGAAGCTGGCTTTAGGACATGGTCCAACGGCATAGCTCACTATCGGATTGGCGTAAGCAAGCGCTCAAAGGAAACGCGGATAGAATTTATCCGAGCCCTTGGAGCCGCGATTGCCGAAGCTAATGCTACTGGTAGAGAGTTCAATGCGAGCGAGTTTGCGCGAGAGCATGGAGTGGATAAAACCACCGTGTGCCGCGCTCTCGTGAAGACCGGGCTTGATGCCGCGCGTCCCGGGGCATCCAGGACGGCCGACCGCAGAAATCACGCGGAGATTATTCGCCAGGTTCGCGAAATAATTTCTAACGAAGATTCTTCAAATCCTTACCCCAACAGCGAGTTAGCTCGATTGATTGGGTATCAAGGAGGCGAGAGTAATCTTCGGCTGATTCTGCGAAACGCAGGTATCCCGCGCCGATCGCAACGCCGCCGACGAGCGTTACTTTAAACAAACTGGCCGATATGGCGGCCGGGGCGGGCGGAGAGCCTGGCAACAGAATCTCCGAGAAAAGACAAATCGATTTCTCAAAAAAATCATCTCCTTCTTCCTTCAAAGCTAATCTTTTATGGTTAGTTTCGAAGGGGGCGCGCGAATTCCCGCAAAAAATCCCAAATAGCGGGCAAAGCCTCCGGTTCCCGACATAAAACTCGGGTCGACAGGAAAAAGGGTCGCGCATGAAAGACCTGTTGGGGGTGGGCAAGCAAGTTATATTGGGATAACTTCCTACAACAAAAGCTTGCCACGAAAATTATCAGTCCAAAAGGACTGTTTATATAAAAAGTTCTTTGAGAAGGGAGAAAGAATATGAGGATTAAATATCCTGTTATGGAAATCTGCTAAAGGCAGACGACTTTAACCCAAGGTCGAAAACTGGGCTGTAATACTTCGGGGCAGTTCCGAGGCGCTGGCTGCAGAACGGACATTGGTCTGGTTTGCAAAAGGCGGACACTTCAAAACTTTATGAGATCATATTAAATATGATCTCCCTTTCAGAGATTTTTCAGACAAGAAATTTCTGAAAGGGAAATAGTTTCCGAAGCACATTCAAAAAATCCAAAACAAAAGGAGAATAACGACACCTAAAAGATTTTTATGGTTACCACAACCATAGCCACAATAGTAGAGGAGTTAGAAGTCGAAGAAGCAAAGCTCCTCGCTAGAGCTAAAGAGATGATTCGTTTCAACGAGAATCATCCCTTTGCTTCAAAGGGGTTTGAGTTTGCCGACTTTAGGCAAGTAGAAATACTTCGCCACAAGGTTCGCGAACTTGACTCCACCCAAGAGTAGGCTAAAAAGGCGCGCCTTGGGACGCCGGGGGTTCCCAAATCAATGGGCATGGGAGGAAACCTAGTAAAAGAATGTCCTCCCGCGAAAATTCCCCGGCTCGAAAAAGAGCCGTTCATATAAAGCCAAGGGAGCAAACAAAAAATAAAACTTCCTTGGCTCCCTTTCAAAGATTTTATCACTATGAAATCTTTGAAAGGGAATAGTCCCTTAACAGTTCTTTCAAACCAAAATAAAGGAGGTGGAAAAATGGCGGATATAGAATACTGCGAATGCGAACATCCAGTGCCGGCCCGCAAGGTCGTGATAGAAGGCACAGAGCTGAAAGTTCCGGTTTCTGGAGCTTTCCCAGCAATATGTGCTAGATGCTACAGAGTCATTATGACGGCAATGTCGTAATGATAGATATTAACCCCTAATCCTTGAAAGGAGGTGATGATTATGGAGCAGGAGGAGAAGTACTCCTGCCAGAACCCAGGTTGCGGCGCTACCGGTTCTGCCGACCAGATGTGGACTCTCGATTTGAGAGCTACCGGCGGCAAGAAGGTGGTGGTTTGCGCCCCCTGCGGCCGTCTTGCTCGCAAAGAGAAGATCCGGACATTTAAAATGTCCGATACTCTCATGCGTGAGCAGGAGCAGGCTGCCAAGCGCGGGTTCTTCAAACCTTTTGCCGCGGTCTTTTTAAAGGCCAACAATGGCAAAGGTGAGAAGAAGCCCAAGCTGCAGGCGGGACGCTGACCAGCGCACCTGGGTGCGACAAATCCTCGGTTAAGGCGCCGGGGTTGCGTTTCCGACAAAATCGGGAACAGCGCTCTTTGCGTAAAAACATAAGAGCAGGAGGGATGCAAAAAAGCATTCTTATCAACAAAGCAAGTCAACGCACTTGCTTTCCTTCCAAAGATTTTGCAAAACGAAATTTTTGGAAGGGAAAAATCCCGAGTTCTTTACAATAAGATTTTGCCGATGACGACGATTGGCAAAGAATCTTTTATATCAATCCCGGTCGAGCCATTGAAACCTTGAAAGGAGGTGAAAAGATGGGACAAAAAGTCATCTTTGGCGTAGTTCCTTCCCGTGATCCTGATGCAGTAATTGGGCATGCGCGTTATGTGGTAAATGCGGATAGCGGTATTGGTATGGATGTGTTGCGGCAAATTATCGCACAACACATTCCCAGCGTTGATCATCTTAAGGTCTGCACGACTAAGGAGATTGTTCGCACCGATCGCTACGAGTGTCCGTGTTGCCACACCGATTTATCAGCTCTGGTTCGTGTTCGCTGTGAAGGTCTTGTGATGGAAGAGTGGGAAAAAGTATCCGGCTTGTATAAAGTGGGTATTTATCCTGATCATGGTAACTGCAAGGTTATTATTGAGAAGCTCTCCGGCACAAAGATCTTTGAGGGTCGTTGTGATTACCTTCCTTCGAAGGATTATCACACTGATCCAGTGGCGCGAAAGGAGATTGAGGATCGGTATGCCGCAATCGCCGAACTTGCTGCTAAGAATCCGGGCAAAGTGATGTCTGTTAGCGGTATTGAGACAAGTGAGGATTTATCTAATCTTGTTAAAAATACTGTTAATAAATTCACTAAGTCTTGATTCTACTCCGAGTGAATGGTGCCATGTAAAATAAAGTCAGCGCAACGATTCTTTGCGATTGCCTCCAACATGGTGGAGTTAGCGGCAAAGACGAGAAAACCTCGTGAGCGGGGATCTGGAAGAAGTTGGAGAAGATGGATTACTCCATATAAATTCGGGCGAGACCGCGATAACTTAATGAGGCAAGAAAAATCGCTTGCCTCCCTTTTAGAGACTTGAATGGACATTCAAATTTCTAAAAGGGAAATAATTCCCGAGTACATTTAAAATAATATATCCCGCGCCGACGGCTAAAATATCGGAAAAGGAGGATCCGGATGGAAACGATAAAACTGCAAGATGTGAAGATTTTAAGCGGTAAAGAAAAACTGCCGAGTGTGCCACCGCTGGTGCAGCAGTATTTAGATCTCAAGAAGTATCAATCCGAAGGGAAATATTTTCGGATAATTGTAAAGCAAAAAAGCGATTCAAAGTCCGGAGCTGGAATCGCCTACTCTAATGATCTGCAAATTGAAAAGCAGATAAAAGAGAAATGGGAGAAAATATACAGTACCGGAATGATGCAGTATCGTGGTGCTTACAACTATGAGATTGACAACTGGGATCTTTCGCTCAACGATCCTGCAATCTTGGAAGAATCAGAAAACGAAGTGGTTTACGCGCTTCGCACCGGTGAGGGAAATGTTAAAGCGTATCGCTTTAGCAAAGGACAGCCGAGCCAATTGGTTGTTTTCAACGCCCGTGACTATAAAGCGACTCAAGAACGCATAGAGTTGCTTCAAAATGTCATCAGCGACGCGGAAGCATTCCGCTCATATATTTCCAAAGGTCTTGGCCATCACTGGCACACTGCTTCTAAGATTGGGGTATGGGAAGACGACTGTCAGATTTTTGACACCACCGGTCAGAAGCTGGGGAGCGACGACCACGATAAGGTAGAAAAAAATGGCGATATCGTAGTACTTCTCGCTGATCATGCGGACAGAGACTATGATGCCATTTCAGATTACTACCAGCTCTATGTGTGGGTAAAGGATAGGGGATTCGGAGCGACGAGGGAATATCGGACCGGTCTCCGTCATCCCGAAGGAAAGTTCTACCGTATTGGTATCGGCTTCAATGCCACGATTACCAATCGCGGAGAGAATTTCTTAAACCTCACTGTAAAGGTGAGTAACAGTCGCCAGCAATGGAGCGAATCCCGCGACTTCCGCGTAGAATGGGAGGGACCGAAGCCAACCGACTTTACGCAGGATGTTGGGAAAGCGATAGAGGACACAGTACAATCGCACCAGCATAACCACCCACTCTATAAGCCAACACGCATTACCGAGATCATTATTGATGCCAAACGGAAAATCGCAGCTTGGATTCTCTTTGAGCAGATTGATACCGACCGCGGTGCCGGACACGGCGAAGGATGGCTCGGCGATCAATTCCGATATTCGCTCTGGATTAAGCGGGGTAAAAATAAGCCGGTCCAGCTTCATGAGGACCATGCTTATATAAGGCCTCGCAGCAAAAGCGAGTTAACCGGAACGCGCGGGCGCGACTGCACGCTTAAAAATCTTCGGATTGATGTGGATTCCATTAAGATTCTTCATCCTGAAGGCGAGTGTGTAGAAACGCAAAAGTGGGCAGAGCTCACTTTTAAGATATAACAAACTCGACCAACTCCATGTCGTTATAAACCCGGTAGTAACACTTCGGCTGTCGCTTTGCGACAAAGCAGTAAGACTTGCCGAAGTCTACTACCGGGTAAACTGGAGCTGCAATACTTCGGGGCAGTTCCGAAGCGCTAAAGCGAGCGGACACCGCTAAACACGGGGCCACACAAAAAATTCGTGGCCTCTCT
>Ga0209211_10006412_pt1 | contig 17033 bp, 19 predicted proteins | sample RifGroA2_FD_183992 | JGI IMG/M metagenome (GOLD analysis project Ga0209211, IMG submission 183992) | Groundwater microbial communities from Rifle, Colorado, USA - Groundwater A2 (SPAdes) (version 2) | ecosystem: Environmental > Aquatic > Deep subsurface > Groundwater | place: Rifle, Colorado... | reverse complement strand
CTAGAATTTTTAAAAAACATAAAGGGCGTTTATCGTCGCCTCAAACAGTTATGCTTGATGGCATCGGCAAGAGTATTTCCGTAAAAGGTTTCATTTTGTTCCCTTTATGGATGATTTTGCAATTTATGAGAAAACCGATGGGAGAGGCTTTTTTTGTTTTGGTTTCGGGGGTTTCATGGAGGCTGGGCCTAATTGGGAGATTTGGGAGAAACAAATAACGTGCTAAGCATCGTCATGGCAACTTACAATCGGTGTGAGAGCCTAAGGCATGTGTTGAACGGTCTGTTGGGACAAGAAAACGCGTCTGATATTAATTATGAAATTATTGTTGTCGACAACAACTCCACGGACAAAACGAAAGAGATAATTGAATCTTTCAAACTCGGATTTGACGAGAAATTAGAATATTTTTTTGAAGCCAATCAAGGCAAATCATTTGCTTTAAACAAAGGGATTGCGAAGTCCAAAGGAGATATAATTGCCTTTATAGATGATGATGTGCTGCTCGATGAAGGATGGATTTCTTCTGTTGTCAGATCTTCCAAGGAGTATCGGTGGGACGCGATGGGAGGCAGGATACTGCCTCGGTATCCTGCTGGCACGCCGCGATGGATAAAAGATAATAAGGATTTATTGGCGGGGCCCATTGCGTTGTATGATTACGGAGAAGATGTTAAACGTTACCGTGGTTTTATGGCCCCGTTTGCAGGGGCGAATATGGCAGTAAAAAAAACATTGTTCGATGAGGTGGGACTTTTCAAAACCAATTTGGGGCCCGGAAGGGGAACGTTTAGTGAAGATACGGAACTCTTTGAAAGATTGAAAGATGCGCATAAGAACTTGTATTACTGTGGTGAGACTTTGGTTTGGCATCCGGTGGATAGAAAGCGAATGAATTTAAGATATATTGCAAAGTGGAATATCGTTCATGGAAGATATTATACGATGAGGGAAATGGCAGAGAAGGGAGACGATCTTGTTGTTCATTCCAAAATGCTTTGTTATCTTATTGCAACTAATATATTTAAAGTCTTAAGGTTAATCTTGAATATATTTAACCGAAGAATATTTCTGGTTTATTGGAACGGATTTTTCTGCCAATGGGGAATGCTTGTGGAATATTGGCGCAGTTTTGAGCGAAAAAGAAGGAGGTTTTGAAATGGTTTTTTCAGGCTCGACCGCAGTAATGAAAATAATAACGAAGATAGGCATTAGTATATTCAGTTTGTTTCTTTCCTTGGCATTATTAGAGGGGGGATTAAGGATCGCGGGGTATTTTTATTTTAAAAAGTTGGTCCCCATGGCACGGATCTCTGATGAAGCGCAAAAATCCCGTAAGATTTTGTGCATGGGCGATTCTTATACCATAGGTGGCGCGGGGATATGGAAGAACAGTTACCCTGTGCAGTTGCAGGGGATGCTGTCTTACGATTACAATAATAAATTTAGCGTTATCAATGGAGGAATATGTGAGTACAACTCAAGGCAGGCATTAGAATATTTATCGGAGTTAATACTAGTCTATAAGCCGGATTATGTCATTCTTTTAGTCGGCGCGGCCAATGGATTTAATTTTGCCGGTTACAATGGGAGGGACGAGAAGGATATTATCTCCAATTTGCAGATATATAAGATGTTTAGAATTCTTAAAACGAATCTGAAGGGTGAACTCTTAAAATTGAGGTCGAGACATCGGATCACAATGGATTCTTCTTGGGAGATACGCCTTCTTCCATCATCGAAATCGTATATTAAGGAAGGGAGATTTGAAGAGGCGGAAAAGATGTATAAAAAAGCGATAGAATCGGATCACAATCAAGATTGGGCATATATTGAATTGGGGAGGTTATATAGGGGGATGGAGAGATTGGAAGAGGCGGAGGAGATGTTTAGAAAGGCACTGGAAGTAAACCCTGACCAAGAGGCGCATCTTGCGCTGGGCGGCTGTTATCTCAGACAGGGACGATGGAAAGAGGCGGAAGAAATGTATAAAAAGGCTATAGATATAAAACCTACCCCCAAGGCATATGCCCAATTGGGGGAAGTCTACATTGCTCAAGGTAAATACGATACAGCTTTTGAATCTATGTGCAGAGGTCTTGAACTTAGGTCGGAGGGGCTTGAGGCCGGAGATTTCTCCGGATATCTTGAATTTCTTTTTCTTGTGGCAAGGGCCTACGAGCTTCAGAGCAAGTATGATTCGGATTATCTTCTTAAGGCGCTTGAAAGGGCTGTTGAAAAGAATCCCGGACTAAAGGGGGAGAAAGAATTTATGGAATATGTTTCTTTTTTCAAGAGTAAGGAGAGCCGGGAACAAAACATAGATAGATGGCTAAGACATGATTTGGAAAAAATAGTTGAATTATGCCAACAGAACAATATAAAACTTGTTATACAGAATTATCCGTATCCATTTGCGCTGGCTAACAAGGCATTAAGGGATGTGGCTGTCAGGCATTCCCTCCCATTTGTAGACAACCTCTCAGTATTTGACGCATTAGCGGCCAAACACGGGATGGAAAAATATTTTATTAATGATAATCATTGCACTATTGAAGGGCATAAAGTTATGGCACAAAATGTGTATAAAGTATTGATCTCCGAGGGGATTGTTTTAGAGTGAATATTAAACAAAAAGAATCTAAAGATTATGATGCTTGGCTGCCCTGGTCATTAACAGACAGATGCAATCTGGCTTGTGCATATTGTTTTTCCGTATGCCCAGACAAGAAAACAGCCAGATTATTTAAAATAAATATTCCATCGCTTATGGCGACCTTGGAGAAGACAAGCAAAGTCTTTCTGATCCATTTTAGCGGGGGGGGGGAGCCTTTTCTTGCGCCCAATTTAATCGAAGCATGTATAGAAATAACGAAAAGGCATTACATCTCATTCACCACTAATTTGACGAGTTCGCGTGTCAGAGAATTTGCAGAAGAAATTAATCCCCGGAGAGTGGTTCGAATTGTAGCCTCTGCTCACGTTGAAGAGTTGGAAAGATGCCGTTTATTAGATGTTTATATTCATAATTTTCTGCTTCTGCAAGAGAAAGGGTTTGAAGTCAGGGCTCGAGAGGTGGCCTATCCTCCTCTTCTTAAGGAAGTTGAAAGATATAAACATCTTTTCCGAAAGAGAGGAATCGAGTTAGAATTTAAACCATTTTTTGGAGAATATGAGGGCAGGGTGTATCCTTTTTCTTATACAGATAGGGAGTCGAAAATATTTGGTTTTGGAGATAACAATAAATCTGTTTTAAAGAAGCATCTTCAATATAAAAGAATCTGTAATGCAGGATACAATCTGGGTGTGGCGGATGGAGAAGGGAATGTTCGTGTTTGCTCGCTTATAGACATTAAGATTGGAAATATATATAATAATATCAAATTTAGAAAAAATTTGATAATTTGCCCATTAAAGTTTTGTCACTGTCCTTTCAATGAGCAAGACCCTCCTCTTTTCCAAAAGGCCTTGAGGGAATGCAAGGTTAAACCGCAAAAGTTAACCGGGTATCATCTTTATTTGCTTCAAATTTACAAAAAGATTGATAGAGCCCTTGGTCTCTTTGGAATTTTTCTGCAGTGTAACTATCCTGAAGCATATTTAAATTATAGAAATTTTCGGAACAAATATCAGATTATGTCTTAATACCGGTGCTTTGTTAAATTTCTGATTAAGGTGCGTTAGCCGAGATGGGACAAGAAACAAAGAAATATGATGCCTGGCTGCACTGGTCTTTGACCGATAAATGTAATTTGCGCTGTAATTATTGCATCGCTGGATCTCCGAGCAAGAAAAACGCAGGATTGTCTGAAATAAATATACCCGCTCTCTTGGGCACCCTTAAGAGGACCAATAAGATTTTCAGGATCGGTCTCACCGGGGGCGGGGAGCCCTTCCTTGTCCCTAATTTTGTAGAGGCATGTGAAGCGATTACAGAAAGGCATTATATTTTATTGTTGACCAACTTAACCAGCTCGCGCGTGAAGGAGTTTGCAAAAAGGATTAATCCCGAGAGGGTGCTTCAGATAACAGCCTCCACTCATATCGAAGAGCTGGAAAGATGTAAATTAACGGATGTTTATGTCGCTCATTTTTTATTATTGAAAGAGAGAGGGTTTGATGTTAGGGCTCGAGAAGTGGCTCATCCTCTTCTGTCGGCCGAGGCCGGTCACTACAAACAGTTTTTTAAGTTGAGGGGTATTGATTTGGAGTTTGAGCCATTTTTGGGAGAATTTAGAGGTGAAAAATATCCCGCTTCCTATTCGGAGCGGGAGTTAAAGATATTCGACTTCAGGGAGAGTAAAAAATCTATTTTGGAAAGGTATTGTCAGTATGGGAAAGTCTGTAATGCCGGATACAATACGGGTGTCGTGGATCCGGAAGGAAACATTTCCTCCTGCTATCTGATAAAAGATAAAATTGGAAATATATACAACAATATTTTGTTTAGAGAGGAACGGGTTGTCTGTCCATTCAAGATTTGTTATTGTCCGCTTAATGAGTTTGATCCTTATCTTTTTAAAAAGTCCATGGAGGAATGCGGACCTTCTGCCAGGCGGGCAGGTTTTTTTGTTCTACGGCACTTATTAGTGGATAAAATTAATAAAATAGCGGGTATTTTAGGGATTTTTCTAAGGGTTTTTTATCCAAGAGGTTATATCAATTCCAGGAATTTTTATGATAAGTTGTGTCATCAATGGCGATCCAGACGGAAAAGTTTCTGCGGTAATTCGCATCTATAACGGGGAGCAGTATATATACAACACCTTAATCGATGATGAAAAAAAAAATAGCTTGTAAGCTGAAAAATATTATGGAGAAGTTGATCCCCTTGAGTATTCGTTGTTGGATGTGGCGAGTTCTAATAGGGGAGAGTTATTCCCCGCCGTTGGGATGGGTGGAGTTCGGTTCATTGCGCCGGATTGAGCCGATCAGCCGGGAATATGGAAGAGGCGGTGGACACTTTATTGACCGTTACTATATTGAACGATTTTTAAGCGACAACGCGCCTCTTGTCCGGGGACGGGTGCTGGAAGTTGGGGACAATAACTACACGCGGAGGTTCGGAGGTAACCGCGTGACACGATCCGATGTCCTTCATGTAGCTAAAAACCCGCGGGCGACTTTTATTGATGACTTAGCAACTGGAACGACACTTCCTCCAAATGCGTTTGATTGTTTTATCTGTACCCAGACCTTGCAATATATTCCGGATATGGACGCTGCCATACAAACCATTTTTCGGATTTTAAAACCCCAAGGAGTGTTATTGGCTACTGTTCCGGGGTTAAGCTATCATAATCCAGAAGCCGACCCTTGGGGTTATTTTGCCATGTTCACCCGATGGTCCGCCCGGGAACATTTTGGCCGGGTCTTCCCACCGGATCATTTGGATGTAAGATCGCATGGGAATGTCTTAGCATCCATCTCCTTTTTACAGGGATTGGCCTGCGAAGACGTGAGGTCGGAAGAACTGGATTACAATGATGACTTTTATCAGCTTTGTATAACCATCAAGGCCGTCAAACCGATTTTTTTATTATAACGTAACAATGTCTTGTACCATAGAAGGGCATAAAATTATGACGCAGAATGTATATAACGTATTAGTTTCAGAGGGTATTGTTTCAGAAAATGAGAGCGGGGTGGAGAAAGATGAAAAAGTCGCGTTTTAAGTCGAATATAAAACTGTTAATAGAGCTGTTTATCCTGATAAAAACACACAAAAAGTGGTGGTTGTTACCCCTTCTTTTTGTGCTCGCCTTTTTGAGTTTATTCATCAGTTTAAGCGGCAATCAATCCATCCTTCCCGCGATTTATGCCCTTTTCTAATATATGTTCAAGAAAATAATAGCCATCATGATTTGCAGTATCGGTGTTCTTCTCCCATGGAGATTGCGCTGTATCTATAGTGAAGCCCTGGGCTGGGTTGCCCAGTTCTTTTATCTTAATTATTTTGCCATTCTGAAATTTATTGTTGATGAATTGGAGAAAGCAAAGTTGGAGGACAGCAAAAAAACGGATAATGGAAATGGATAATGGAAAAATTGTGGTGCTTTTTTCAGGAGGGACGGATTCGCTCCTTACGTCCGCCCTGATGGCGGAAAAGTTTAAAGAAGTTTATCTGAATACGTATCACCGCTTCGGGTTCTTCTCGACGGCCAATTCAGGAGTGAATGTCCGGAAATTAAAAGAAAAATACGGCGGCACTAAATTTATCCACAGAATAATAAAAACAGACAAGTTAACGAAATATGTTTTTAATGAGCGTTATCTGCGCAATCTTTTGAAATACGGCTTTTTTATGCTTTCCAATTGCGGGTTGTGCAAGCTGGCCATGCATATCCGTACGGTGATCTTCTGCCTGGACAACAATATAGCCAATGTTTGCGACGGCGCCAATCGGAACATGCGACTTTTCCCCGATCAGATGAAAAATGTCCTGAAAGAGCTTGGGAAAATGTACGCCAGGTTTGGCATTAACTATATGAATCCTGTTTTCGATCTTGAGTACCCTGAAGGGCTGGACTACGCGGACAGGCTGCATCTTGACAGGGTCCTGCCTGCAGGAGGGGAAAAAGATAGTCCTGACGCCGGGAAGAAAAAAAGGACAGCCGGTTACAAATTGTGTGAGCTGGGTCTCATGCCCTCGGAAAATGTTAAAGGGACAGAATTGGACCGTAAAATGCAGCCCCGGTGTTTCGGGTTCATTTTATCCAATATTTTTATCAACGGCTATTATCTTCATGATCATACTTACGAGGAGTATGAAAAGGCAACGGTAAAGTTTCAGAAAGAAAAGATAGAGTTTTTTATCAGGCTTTTGGATGAATACGCACAAAAAGGCAAAAAGAGCAGGATTGCCAGGCTCATAGAGGATTGATAGAAAATGACGCAAGACACCGGATGCTGCGGAGCTCATTTCAGGAAAGATATCGCGACATTCTTCGGGCTGATGACGTTTTCCATGCCTGTAATCGTTTTATGCGGCATCGCGCTCCCGATTCTTTTTGTCATGGGGAAGATCCATCCTCCCGCGCGAAAGATACAAAAACAAATCTTTGCCATTTTAAAGGCAAACTTGCGCTTAATCTATGCCGTCCCTTTGCATCCAAAGGCCCGGTGCATTTCTGCGGGCAGGATGTTCCCCTATTCCTCCAGGTTTTCGGGCGCTGTTTATCGATGCTTTAATTTCGGGATATTGATTTTAGCCTGGCTTGGAATTATTTTTTGCCTTTATTCCATAGGGACATTTATCGGGACTTAAAGCGATATGGCCTATTGCGTTGAGGAAATAAGAAAAGATTTCCCGTCCCTCCACCAGCTTATCAGGGGGAAGCCTCCGGTATATTTTGACAATGCCTGCATGACCCTCAAGCCTCAAGAGGTCGTAGAGGCCATGAATGATTATTATTTTATACACCCGGCCTGCCATAAGCGGGCCATACATAAATTTGGGGAGATGACGACCCTGCGGTATAAAAAGGCGAGGGAGGCCGTACAGGAATTTATCAACGCCAAAGAACCCCAGGAAATCATTTTTACAAGAAACACCACAGAGGGTGTAAATTTAGTTGCCAATTCTTTCCCTTTTAAAAAGGGGGATGTTGTTTTAACGACGGACCTGGAACACAATTCCAACCTCTTGCCCTGGCAGGTGCTCAGTAAGACGAGGGGAACAATCCATAAGGTCTTTCCCCTCAGCCATGATTTTACCTTTGATTTAAGGAGGTTCGAAGATGTCCTGGGGCAGGGGGTTAAATTGGTCAGCGTTTTCCATTCATCTCATATTATCGGATGTGTCCTCCCTGTTAAAGACATCATAAGGTTGTCCCACCAATATGGGGCGTTGGTCCTCATCGACGGCGCGCAGAGTGTCGCCCATCAAAAAATCGATGTCCTGGAACTGGACGCGGATTTTTTCGCCTTCTCTTTTCATAAAATGTTTGGGCCCACAGGGATGGGGGCGCTTTACGCGAAGAGGCCGCTTCTTGAGAATATGTCGCCTTTTTTGGTCGGCGGAGAGACCGTGGAAGACGTTGATTACACCTCGTTTGTCCTTTCGGAAATACCGGACAAATTTGAAGCGGGATTACAAAATTATGCCGGCGCCCTGGGCGCCGAGGCCGCTATCAAGTATTTAACAAGGGTTGGAATAGAAGAGATACAGCGGCACGAGCTCAAATTAAATACTTTTATAACAGGAGAAGTTTTGGGGCTGCCCAAATTTAAACTTTTAGGGCCGCAGGACGCGGCTTTAAGGACGGGGATAATAAATTTTTTTATTGAAGACATGGATTCAGGGGAACTGTCGATCCTGTTAGATAGGACCAACAATATCATGGTAAGAAGCGGCGTCCATTGTGCCCATGCCTGGTATAGAAAATGCAACTTACTCCCTTCCGTCAGGGTCTCGCTTTCGTTTTATAATACCATCGAAGAGGCTAAAATTTTTGTTCAGACATTAAAGGAAATCATTAAGCACTTTTAGTCCGTGATTGGACGGTAGCGGAAAATGGATAAAAGGATTCTATTGATCAGGACATATCAGTCCCCGGCGACAACGACAACCGGGGGGCCTGTGCCCCCTTTGGACCTGCTCTACATGGCCTCCGCGATCATGAAGGCCTTTGCGGATAAATATGAAATTAAGGTTTTGGATACGGGTATCGGAGCGCTTGGTTTGGAGGAAATCAAAAAAGAGGTGGAAGATTTCGCCCCCCACATTGTCTGTTTGAACAGTTTAATCTTCGAAGCGGATTTCGCGCATAAAATAGCGGCTGTTTGTAAAATGGTTAATGAAGGCGCGATTGTCTTAATGCACGGCCAGCTCGTTGATATGGCCCAAGAATATATACTGCGGGACAGGAATATTGATTACGGCATACGCGGGGAAGGCGAGATTACATTTGTCGAATTGCTGGAGAGTTTAGAAAAGAGGGTGGATCCTTTGATGGTTAAGGGGATTATTTATCGGCGAGAGGGCAAAATCGCTTCCACCCCTCTGCGGCCATATATTGAAAACTTGGATGAAATCACCATATCTTTTGCCGCGTGGGATTTAATCAATATTAAAGAATACGCGAAATATTCCAACTGGAACGGCAGTCTTAAGGAGAAGTTTTATATGCCCATCCTTACTTCCCGGGGATGTCCTTTCCCGTGCACTTTTTGCAGCGAGCGGGAAACTCAAGGGAAAAGATTCAGGGCGCGTTCCCCGGAAAATGTTTTTTCGGAAATTCAGGCTCTTCACGAGAGGTATGTGGTTAAAGAGGTCCACATTTTTGATGCCGTTTTTAATTTTGATGTCGAGAGGGCTAAAGAGATATGCCGCCTGATTATTGATTCCGGGATGAAACTCAAGCTCGCTTTCCCCCACGGCATCCGGGCTGATATCATGACCGACGAATTGATGCATTTAATGAGAAAGGCGGGGACCTACAAATTAACTTACGGGATAGAGACGGCAACGCCCCGCTTGCAACGGGAGGTAAAGAAAAATTTAGATATTAATCAGCTAAGGGATAGAATCACAAAGACGGCCCAAACAGGGATCATTGTGGGCGGTTATCTTATGCTAGGATTCCCCACGGAGACCCGTGATGAAATGCAGCAGACAATCAACTTTGCCGTCGAGTCCGATTTGGACGTCGCCGCCTTTTTTAAGGTGACGAATTATAATGATATAGTCCAGTTCTACCAATCAAGGTTTGAATCATTGAAGGAAAGGCAAGGGGCTCCTGAAAAATTTGAGGACTTTAGTTATTATTCCCAGAAAAGGTCACATGCCAGCGTTTCTGTCGAGGAGCTCAATGATCTTCTGTTGAAGGCTCAACAGCGGTTTTATTTAAACGCGCGCAGGATATGGCGCGGATTTTTTAAGGCCCCGCACAAAACAGGATTCTTAAAAAATCTAATAAATGCCTTCGGCCTTATTTTACAATCTTACTTAATAAACCGGCTTACAAATCATCGGTCTAATATCGATCCTCAGATGGCACCCGCGCAACATTTATGAATATTTTAGGAATTTCCGCCTTTCATCATCACAACGCTGCCTGCCTGGTTCAAGATGGCACGATCATTTCTGCGGTTCCAGAGGAAAGATTTACCCGTAAAAAGCATGATACCTCTTTCCCAAAGAATGCCATCAGGTACTGTCTGCATAACAGCGGATTAAAGGAAAAAGACCTGGACTTTGTCGTATTTTACGAAAAACCGTTGCTTAAATTCGTGAGGCTTCAGGAGACCTATTTAGCCTGCGCCCCTCTCGGCATTCGGTCGTTTATGGAGGCTATACCGCGGTGGATAAAAGAAAGACTCTGGATAAACGATTTGATCAGCGAAGAAATTGAATTCGAAGGAAAGATTCTGTTTATAGAAAATCATCAAGCCCATGCCGCGTCCGTTTTTTTCTCATCATCTTTTCAGGAAGCAGCGTTTCTTACAGTCAGCGATGTTGGTGAATCGGCAACGGCCAGTTTGGGTGTCGGCAAAGATAATAATATACGAATTTATGAAGAAATTCACTTTCCTCATTCTTTGGGATTGCTCTATTCTGCCTTTGCCTATTATGTCGGATTTAAAGTTGATTCCGACGATCACAAAATGAGGGAATTAACGCCCAATGGTGAGCCCAAATATAAAGATTTAATTCTCTCAGAACTTATGGACCTAAAAGAGGACGGTTCTTTTAAGCTCAATATGAAATATTTTGATTATGGTGCGGGCCTGATTATGACGAATAAAAGGTTTGCGAAATTGTTTGATGGTTCTGCGAGGCAAGGGGGGGCTGCCATAACGCAACGCGAAAGGGATTTAGCCAGGTCTGTTCAGGAGGCCACTGAAGAGGTGATACTGCGGATGGCCCGGCACGTCCATAAAAAAACAGGATGCAAAAACCTCTGTCTTGCCGGTGGTGCCGCTTTAAATTGTGTGGGAAACGGGAAAATTTTACGTGAAGGCCCGTTTGAGAACGTCTGGATGCCGCCTGCGGCCTGGAATGCGGGAGAAGCTTTAGGCGCGGCCTTGCTTGTGTGGTACCAGTATCTGGGGAACAAGAGACTTGCCGGCGAGAAAAAAGATTTTATGGAGCTTAACGACAGCGGTATAGATGAGTACATGACAAAAAGCAATATGCCTCTTACGCCGCCGAAAAATGAAGAAATTAAAGATGTAAAAATCGAAAGAAAGGACTTAAGAAAATTTGGCCTGACGTTCGGGATCGTTCTCGGGGTATGGGGCGGATTATTTTTGTGGCGGGGGAGGGATTATTATTTTTGTTTTTTTATCCTTTCTGCCCTGTTTCTGTTTTTCGGGTTGACCTTACCTTTTTTATTAAAACCCGTCTACAGAGGGTGGATGGCGCTGACTCGCCTTTTGGGCCGGCTTATGGCAAAGACAACGTTAGGCATTTTATTTTATCTGGCATTTACCCCCATTGGTCTTTTGGGAAGGTTGTGTGGTAAAGATTTCTTGAATTTGAAACTCAGCACAGGTGCTGAGAGTTATTGGATTCCTAAAGTGGAGATGGAGGTTGAAAAAAACCGTTATGAAAGACAATTTTAACGGGCAAAAGCAAAATTTATGGCGTGAGAGAGCAATATGCCTGCTTTTTGGGTGTTTTTTGCTCCTGCTGCTGGAATTGGCGGTGAGGTTAGTCTATTCACCTCATTATCAAAAGGATCAAATTGGATACATCCTTCAAATCCTTGAACAGGATCCGGTGCTTTTCTGGCGGCAGAAGGCAAATTTGGATGTCGTTTTTCACGATGCCGAAATAAAGACTAATTCATCGGGGTTCAGAAGTAGAGAGATTAGCCGGAAGAAAGATAAAAACAGCTTCAGGATCGTTTGTCTTGGAGCCTCCCCTACCCTCGGCTGGGGCGTAAATAGCGAAGATATCTATTCATACCAGTTGGAGAAGCTCCTGAGGGAGAAATATGGCGCAGATAAAATTGAGGTGATTAATGCCGCGGGTATTGGTTACAGTTCTCATCAGGGGTTAAATTTATTGAAGAATGAGATATTAAAACTTTCGCCGGATCTTATTACCGTTTCCTATGTCATTAACGATGTGGACAAGCACCGTTTTTATAGAAGTGACGGCCGGGCCGATAAAGAACTGAAGCCCAGGCCCGCAATGTTGGTTGTCCTGGAAAATTTTTTGGACAAAAGTGTCTTTTACAACTTTCTTAAACAGAGAATTTTTGAGAGCCGTGGGAGCTCTGTCCGATATTTTGGGAATCAAGGATACTCTGAAAAAAGGCGGGTTTCTTCAGAGGATTACAAAAAGAACCTGAGCGCAATTATTGACACAGCCCATCAGAATAATATTGAAGTGGTGCTGGTTAAGATGCCGGTCAATTTACCCGTTAAAGAGGAGGTGGCCGGACCATTACAGGCTAAAGCTGAAGAGGGTATAGCGCGTGCCATCGCTTATGCCCGAGGGGACAAATGGGATGAGGCGGCGGCAGAGCTTAAAAAGGCCCTGGAATATAATCCCTACTCAAGCAAGGCCTTTTATTATCTGGGAGTCTATTCCCAGCGGCATGGGAAGTCCGATGAGGCGCAAAATTATTTCCAGAAGGCCAAAGAACGGGAGCTGTTTCAGTGCGGGCGGTTGGGCAAGGTATATAATGAAATCATGCAACAGGTAGCCGGTGAGAGAAATATTCCTTTAGTTGACATTGTTGCCGCCTTTGACGCCTTTAACAGGGAAAGCGGTGGGTATCTTTTTCTGGATCCGGACGGTGATACGATCCATCCCAATGCCACGGGGCACAGGATTATCGGCAGGGAAATATACAACGCCCTTGTCCAAAAACACTTGCTAAAGAAATTACAATAAACAATCTTACTATAACGTAACATTATCTTTATGCCGCAAACGATATTTGGTTTTATCTTGCTGGTAGCGCCGTTCTTATTGATCCGCGAGTGGAAAGACAAGAAGCTGGGCTTCGCGCATGTGCTTTCCTTTTTTCTCGCCTTTCATCTGAGCACAGCCCTTTTAACCCAGGCGTTTGGCGTATTCAGATATCCGGTCGTTATCGCTGTTCACACAGTTGTCTTGATAGCCGTGGCCGTCAGGATAAACCTCCTGAAAATTTTTATTCACCGCTGGGATACGGCTTTGTCTTGGCAAAAGACGCGGAGTGTGGATTGGGCCCTGGTGTTGGTTCTGGTGATCGCGGTTGTTCATCTGTACCCTGTCCATTACAATTATTCCGGAAAATATACAGTTATAACGACGGATCAATACCAGGAAATCGAGAACATGCGCTATCCTTATCCTTATTTTGCCGATGAATGGTACGCGATTGCGCTGATCAAAGATGCTATTTCTTCCCGTTCACTGCCGTTCAGGAATCCTTTGGATTACGAACATCCGCCGTTTTCTAACCTGGAATTTGCGTTCCATTCCCTGCTCGCGGAGTTAGTATTGCTTTTGAATCTGGACCCTCTAACGGATTATGTCAACATGATTATTGTTACGGGGGTATCGATTTGCGCGCTTGTTTACCTGTTTTTGAGATTTGACGGCGCCGGCAGATTGCCATCAGCCCTCGCCGCTTCAGCTGTTCTTTATATAACAAACGGCGCGAATCTTCCCGGGGTATGGGATCTCATCCCGTTAATTTTGGGTATAATATCAATGCTGTTGAGCTTCTTTTTCTTTTTATCATCCGACAAAAAGATGATATTCCTGTCGGGGTTGCTAACGCTTCTTTTTTATCCGCCATTGACGCCGTTTTACGTCCTGGCGGTCATTTCTTCTTCTTGGGGGATGAAGGCGTTGCCCAGAGCAGAAAAGTTTAAGGCTATTTCAGGCCTTCTCATCGCGGCTGTTTTGACCGGTGTTATTCTTGTATTGTCTTGCTGGTTGGCCGGGGGCGGTTATGAAAATTTCGTTCACTTCCTGTTGTCTAAGATATTCCCCCGCCCCTTTCCACCGGATGCCACGCCGCAATTTGCCATTTGGAATATCGTTCCTGTTCCCGTTCTGATTTTGTCTGTTTTGGGAATCATCTCAACCGTCAGGAGAAAACCCTGGCTGGTGGGCATGGCAGTCTTGGGGTTAATTTACTGGAACGTCTATTCCCGTTTTTTATTTCGTTTCTTTCTGGATTATGAGCGTGTGGTTGTCGTTACGTCCGTTCTTTTGACGCTTATGGCCGGCTATGGATTGGATTGTTTGGTAAAAATTTTGAAAGGAAATGATATTTTTCGCCGGAATAACAGTCTGAATTATATCCAGATGGGGGTACTGGTATTTTTATTATTTTCTTCCGCAAACTATACGAGAAGGGACAATTGGCAGAAATTCACATTGTCTCATTGGGGGCTTAAGCGGGTCTTTTATCCGGCGGCGCCGGCGAATATGTACCTGCATCTCGATGACCTCAGGATATTTAAAGAGATTAAAGGCGCAAGGTTTTTAAGCGCGCCGTGGAAGGGGACAGTGATAGGCGTGGCGACGGACAATGATCCTCTTGCCACGAAAGAGGGAACGATAGTCGTTGAGTGGATAACTTTCGAGAGATTTATGGTCTCGAATTGTGCACGGAAATATAAAGATGCAATAATTGACGACATGAAGTATGTTTATTCCCCGCCTTTTTCTTGCCCGCATTTTGAATTTGTCGATAAAAGCGCGGAAGGTTTTTATCTTTACAAGGTGGTGGAATGAGTTAAAATTTTTGAATTAATCGTTGCCTGGCCGGCGGGGCCACAGTGATTGTTCCTTTAGCGGTAATAGGCTTGTATAAAATCTTTGCGTTTGATTTCGGATTGCGTGCAAATGGTGCGCAATGTGGAGCCTTTGATCCGGGAATGGTTAGGAATCGTCATTGGCGTAACCGTGTGATCGGGATTTCTTCGTTGCAACGAAATGTGATTGCCTTCGTGGACAATTTCAAAGCCGAGCTTTTTCAAAGCGGCAAGAACTTTTGCTTTTGGGGCGTCATGAGGAAATTTAGTCACGGGATGGTGACTTCTGTTTCAGCGATAAAAGCCTCTTTGGGCAATCGTGACTTGTTCAATACCTTTGAACCGAAGGTTTTAAGGTGGAAAAGAAGAGCCGAGGTGGTATCGGCAAGAGCTTGTTCATATGTATCCCCTTCGCCGACAACAACGCCTTCAATGCCCATCGGATATCCGACATATCCATCGTGTTCTTTGGAAATAACGATCTTTATGGGTAAATGCATTTTAAATTCCTCCTACGCAACAAGTGTACCATTGTAAGGATGGTACGTCAAGCTGCGGGTTAGCGTACGGGTCTATGAATGGCTGTGCCGTGTCGATTGGCGGTGGCTTATGTAAAGCAGAAGAAGAAATATGCCAAGGGTTACGAGGGCCGCGATTATCATTGCCATTTTTAGCCGCCTCCTTTTCGGGGGTGTATAAAGACGCTTATCACTAAAAAAAGTATGCTCAATATACTGAGAGTTACTCGTATCGGAACCGGGAATCTTTCGAAAAAGTAACTTGCCAGCCCAATGGCAAAAATGGTTTTACCAATGTCGGAAACGCTTTTCGCGATAAACTCTCTTCGGGCGTCGTCAATGATCGTTTTCATCGTTTCAACGATAACATGAGCGGAAATGTTTGTCAAACACAGTTTTCGCGTGTTTTTGTGTTAGTTTTAGCGTATTTTGGCGTCCCAGGGGCTTGACAATTTCCTGACATTTTCTTGACAAGCGTCTGACAACATTTAAGATGGGGTGTGGTATATTGGGAGTGTGAACGTGAGAATGCAAACACAATTTGAAGTAACCAGTAACCAGTCTCCAGTAACCAGAAAAAACATATCTCTGGTTTCTGGTAACTGGTATCTGGTAACTCCGAGCGGAGCGAGGAAATGAACTGGTTTAAGCGTAAAAAGCGAGAGGACGGGTTCCGGATAACCGGATATCCGGATAACCGGATAACCGGAACCGGGCAAAAACCTTGTGTCCCGGATCCCCGGATCCCCGGAACGGTGCGTTCCAGGCGCCTTACCTCTTACCTCTTACCTCTTGCCTCTGCCCTGTTCACCGGCTTCCTTATGATCCACACCGCCGCGGTTTTGAGCAGTCCGCAAGACTTTATTACGGGTGGCGGCGGCCAGACGGACTGGACCACAGCCAGCTCCGGGGCAACAGCAACTGTACCTGCCGTTGCCAATTACGCTACTTACGACTCCAAAGACCCCACCATCGTTGCCGCCGGCAACATCCAGCTCAAGTCCACCGGTTACACGGTTACCGATGATGGCACGGTTTCTTGTACGACAGACGGCGGCACCGCCACCGGCGGCGGGTTCGCCGCGGGGCTCACCCAGCCCGGCACCACCAGCACCGCCGTTTCCGGCAGCGTGGCGAGTGTGTGGCTTGAGATTTTTTTGACAAAAACTTTAGATAAGCGTGACAACTTTATTCATAAAGCGTGGTATAGTTGAGTTAGCTTTTGGCTTACAGCCATGAGCTAATCTGGAGAGAGATATGAGATTGTTAAACAGAACGATAATTTGGGATAAACTGAAGGACATGCCCGGCGTGCGTGGAAGGGCGTGGACCATTAAAGGAGGTGGGGTAAAAATGAGCGTGAGAAAATGGGTATTTTTAATGTTAGCAGGATTACTGGCAGGGAGCTTGGCAGCGGCACCGCCGGCGTTTGCCAACGACGTGGCGGTGAGCAATGTGGAGTTGAAAACCCCCACAGCCTCAACGGTCGTGGTGGAGTTTGACCTTTCTCAGGCCAACCCTTTCGGCGACTTGACGGACGCCAACTCCGCGGCATTCAGCGACTATGTCTATGTATTCATAAAATATGACACCGATACAATCGCTGAAGAAACAAACGGATGGCCGCACGCGACCTTACAGCAGACCGGCTCAAGCGCGGCGTTTACCGTCACCAGTGACGGCAAGGGCGCGTTTATTAAGGCCTCTTCCGCAAACATCAATTTACAACTGGTGTGGAATTATGCCACAGACAGCGTCGCAAGTACGGCTACCGCCCGCGTCAAGGTCATGGCCATTGAAATG
>Ga0209211_10006411_pt1 | contig 17034 bp, 15 predicted proteins | sample RifGroA2_FD_183992 | JGI IMG/M metagenome (GOLD analysis project Ga0209211, IMG submission 183992) | Groundwater microbial communities from Rifle, Colorado, USA - Groundwater A2 (SPAdes) (version 2) | ecosystem: Environmental > Aquatic > Deep subsurface > Groundwater | place: Rifle, Colorado... | reverse complement strand
CTCGACCTCTGCGTCGCCGAGACGCAGGGCAGCATGGGCTTCGCGATCCAGCAGGTGCTCGGCAACCTCCTGCGCGGGCGCGGGCTGCCCGCCCGCGTCGCCGCCGTCGTCAGCCAGGTCGTCGTGGACCCGGCCGACCCCGCGTTCGCGCACCCGACCAAGCCGATCGGCACGTTCTACCGGAAGGCGCAGGCCGCGCGGCTCGCGAGGGAGAGCGGCTGGCGGATCGTCGAGGACGCGGGCCGCGGCTGGCGGCGCGTCGTGCCCTCCCCGCGCCCCCTGCGGGTCGTCGAGGCGCCCCTGGTGCGGGCGCTCGTGGACGGCGGCATGACCCCGATCGCGGTGGGCGGCGGCGGCATCCCCGTCGTGGAGACCGACGGCGGGCTGCGCGGCGTCGAGGCGGTGGTCGAGAAGGACCTGGCGAGCGTCGTGCTCGCGCGCGCGCTCGGCGCCGACGCCGTCCTGTTCCTCACCGGGGTCGAGGGCGTCGCCGTCGGCTGGGGCACGCCCGGGCAGCGCTTCCTCGGCCGGCTCACGGTCGGCGAGGCGCGGCGGCTCCTCGCCGTGGGCGAGTTCCCGCCGGGGAGCATGGGGCCGAAGGTCGAGGCGGCGGTCGAGTTCGTCGAGGGCGGCGGCCGGGCGGTCATCACCTCGCTCGACCGTGTCGCCGAGGCCGTCGCCGGGTGCGCAGGGACCGCGATCGTGCGGGGCGAGCCGTGACACTGGCGACCTGGAACGTGAACTCGATCCGCATCCGTCTGCCGCGCCTCGTGGCCTGGCTCGAGCGCCGCCGGCCCGACGTCGTGTGCCTGCAGGAGGTCAAGGTGACCGACGAGGAGTTCCCGCGCTCGGCGCTCGAGGCGCTCGGCTACCGGGCACTCGTCGCGGGCCAGCGCACGTACAACGGCGTGGCCATCCTCTCGCGCGCCGAGGCGACGGAGGTCGCGCGCGCGCTGCCGGGCGACGGCCCCGACGCCCAGCGCCGGCTCCTGGTCGCCGACGTGGGCGGGCTCCGGGTCCTCAGCGTCTACGGCCCGAACGGGCAGGAGGTCGGCTCGGAGAAGTACGCCTACAAGCTCGACTGGTACCGGCGCTTCCGCGCCTTCCTCGACGCGGGCGCCGACGCCGGACGCGCCGTCGCCGTCTGCGGCGACCTCAACGTCGCACCCGAGGACCGCGACGTGTGGGACCCGGAGCAGTGGCGCGGCCGGATCATGGCGAGCGAGCCCGAGCGCGCCGCCTTCCGGAGCCTGCTCGCGTGGGGGCTCGCGGACTCGCTCCGCCTCCACCGCCAGGAAGGCGGCCTCTTCACCTGGTGGGACTACCGCGCCGGGGCGTTCCACCGCGGCTGGGGACTCCGCATCGACCACATCCTCCTGACCCCGTCCGTCGCGGGCGTCTGCACCGCGGTCGAGATCGACCGCGACGAGCGCAAGGGGGCGAAGCCCTCGGACCACGTGCCCGTCGTCGCCACGCTCGCCGGGGCCTGACGGGTGCACGACCTCGTCCTGCGCGGCTGCCGGCTGCCGGACCGGCTCGAGCCCGCGGACGTCGCGATCGCCGGCGGCCGCATCGTGTCGGTCGGCGGCGCCGCCGGCGCCGCGCGCGAGACGCTGGACGCGGGCGGCCGGCTCCTGACCCCCGGGCTCGTCGAGGCCCACATCCACCCGGACAAGGCGCTCCTCGGCGACCGCGTCCGCGCCACCGCGGGCACGCTCGAGGAGACGATCCGCCTCACGGGCGAGGCCAAGCGCGCGTTCACCGCGGACGACATCGCGGCCCGCGCGCGGCGCGTCCTCGATCTGGCCGTCGCCGCGGGCACGACGGCGATGCGCGCCCACGTCGAGGTGGACCCGCTCGTCGGCCTCGCCGGGATGGAGGCGATGCTCGCGCTCCGCCGCGAGTACGCGCCCGCACTCCACGTCCAGCTCTGCGCCTTCGCCCAGGAGGGGATCCTCGGCGCGCCCGGCACGGAGGGCCTCCTGCGCCGGGCGCTCGCGATGGGCGCCGACCTCGTCGGCGGCTGCCCGTACGCCGACGCCGACGGCCCGCGGCACATCGAGAGCGTCTTCGCGCTCGCGCGCGAGTTCGGCGTGGACGCCGACTTCCACGCGGACTTCTTCGACGAGCCCGACCACCTGCACGTGCTCGAGATCGCGCGGCAGACGCTCGCCGCGGGCTGGCAGGGGCGCGTCGCGGTCGGCCACCTCACCGAGCTCGGGGCGTTGCCCCCCGCCGAGCAGGACGCGATCGTCGCGCGACTCGCCGCGGCACGGATCGGCGTGATCAGCCTGCCCGCGACCGACCTCTACCTGATGGGCCGGCGCGACGCGGTGAACGTGCGCCGCGGCCTCGCCCCGATCCGCCGGCTCCTCGCGGGGGGCGTCCCGGTGGCGCTGGCGACCAACAACGTGCGGAACCCCTTCACCCCCGTCGGCACCGCCGACCTCGCCCACATGGCCTTCCTCGCCGCGGTCGCGGCGCACATGGGGACGCCCGAGCTGCTGCGCGAGCTGGTGGCCTGCGTCACGACGCACCCCGCGCGCATCCTCGGTCTCCGCGACCACGGCTGCGCCCCCGGCGACCGGGCGGACCTCGTGCTGTGGGAGTGCGCGCGCCCCGAGGAGATCGTGACCGCGCTCCCCGCGCGGCGCCTGGTCGTGAAGGGCGGGCGGATCACCGTGGAGCACGAGCGGCGGACGGTCGAGCGCTGGCGCGCCTCGCCCGCCCTCAGTTTGAGGTTCGGCAAGGCACGCAACCCCGACCTTGGCCCATAACGCAGGAGCCAAGCCCGATCGGCGGCATGCGATTTTCCTTAGAGGACGTCGGATACCGCACCGGCGTGCACGGGGCGCGGCGAGCTGGCCCAGTGGACGAGGGCAGGCGGTCCTTGACAACCTTTCAAGCCGATCCTATATTTCCCGTGCGTCGCGCCCGTGACCGTCCTTGGGTGGGGTGTCCATGGCTCAAGACCCGGTACCCGAAGGACCTCTTGGAGTCCTCGTCAGTCGCAGAGGCCAGCGGGGGCGCGCGCGTCAGCGCCCGAAAGGCGTTCCCCCCAGATCGCTCGGTGCCCTTTGTTGTTGCTTCTTTCTCACGTTCTTCGGCTCATCATCCTTCGGCGGCGACAAGGACGCCGGAACCGCGTTCAACCTCACCCTCAGGGGGCTTGAAACCGTCGGGGGATTCCCGCCACCACCGGCGTGGGCGCCCTACTACCCCCCGTGGTGGGGCTGGGGGTGGGGCGGTCCCGGACCCTATCCGCCCCCGCCGTACCTCTCGCAACCGTACCTGCAGCCCGGTGCTCCGACACCACCTGCCTATCCGCTCCAGGTCAAGCCGGCGGGACGCCTCGTGGTCCTCACCAATCCCATCGACGCCGATGTGTATGTGGACGGTGTCCGCCTCCAGCAGCAGCCAAATCTCTCGTACGATGTGGGGCTCCTCGCGGGTCCGCATCAGGTCGACATCCGGAGGGAAGGGTTCAAGCCGTTCTCCTACAAGGCAGATATCCCGCCAGGCGGAGGGATCGTTCTCCCCGTCGAACTGGAGAAGCAGTGAAGGAGGCGAGACCGATGAGGAGGGCCCGGCGCGCGAGTCGAGTCGTGCTCATGGGGTTGTGTCTTCCTCTGATCGCGGGGTGCGCCGAGCTGATGCAGCCCACCGCTCGGGTGACCAGCTCGACGGGACCGGACATCCAACAGGCGACGCTGGAACCATACGACGGGCCCAAGGCGCGAATCGCGGTATCCCGGTTCGCCGCAAAGGCAGCCAAGGCGTCAGGCGCTATCGGGGATGGGCTTGCCGATATGCTGGCCACGGCTCTCTTCCAGTCCAACCGATATGTCGTCCTCGAGCGGCAGGCACTCAGCGACGTGCTCGCCGAGCAGGACCTTGGCGCTTCCGGGCGAGTCAGGCCGGAAACCGCAGCCGCGATCGGTCGGATCGAAGGTGCCGAGCTGCTGGTAGTCGGAACGGTGAGCGAGTTCGACCCCGGGACCGCCGGGGCCGGCGCCAGCGTCGGGGGTACGGTGGGGAGCACCGTCGGCTCCGCTGCGGGCGGATGGGGCGGTGCTGTCGGATACATCTTGGGGACGCTTGCCGGCTCGGTCCAGACCTCGCACGTTGCCATCGATTTGCGCATCGTTGATACGCGCACCTCCCGGGTCGTTGCGGCTACCAGCGTCCAGGGGAAGGCCACGGATATTGCGGGGCTGGGCGCGATCTCCGGCCCCGACCTGGGGGTCGGGTTGTCCGGCTATTCCCGAACTCCGATGGAAAAGGCGGTCCGCATCGCGATCAACGAAGGGGTGAACTTCGTCGTGAGCAAGACCCCGGCCCAATACTATCGGTATACTGAGCCCGCTTCCACGACCCAACCGCCGCCCCCAGTCACCGTGGGCCCGACCCAAGCCCCACCTCCGGTTCCTCCTATTCCTGCAGCGACGGCACCGGTCGCGCCGCCGTCTCAACCTGTGGCTGCGATCCCCCCGCCTTCAACACCGCCGCCGGCGTCCGAGACCACGCCCATCCTCTACGTGAAGACGCAGTTCGCCAACATGCGAGCCGAGCCCGGCAACACCGCGAGAGTTCTGGCCATCCTCAAGAAGGGAATGAAGCTCACCGTCCTGGACGAGAAGAGTGAGTGGTACCGGGTGAAGCTCGAGGACGGAAGAGAAGGCTGGGTGGCGCCCTCCGTCGTTTCGATTCAGCCCGAGTAATGCGCCTCAGGGCGCAACACGGTGGAGCCGGACCTATGGCAACAGGAGTCGCAGGAATCCCACGCAGCGTCTGTTACCGACCGAGGCTTGCTCCCGCTCGATTCGCGGTTCCCATCCGGCGCACCGCTGCGGCGGTGCTTCTCGTCGCATTGCCCGCGCTCGCGGCCGGCGCCCACGCTCAGGCCCCGCCGTCTCCCTATCCGCCCCCTCCCAGCCAGTGGCCCGCGCCTGTGGCCCCGCCTCCGCCTCCAGGACAATGGTCACCTGCGCTTCCATACAACGTCCCTCAGATCCCGGTCCCTGGCCAACCGCCGCAGATCCCCGGCGCTCCAACGATCCCGCCCGGCACCTCGTGGCCTGCTGGATCAACCGGCGCGCCACAGACCCAGCCGCCGTCCCAACCTTACGGTCAAGGCCCGGAGTGGTGGGAGCGGGTACGCCAGCCGACGACGGTGACGCCGAGTACGCCACCTGCCCAGTCACCCGGCCGGGTCCCGTCGACGTCCCGTCCGCCGGGGACAGCCCCTCTCTCCACTCCCACCATTCCGCGCGTCACCGACCCAGACTGGGGGAAGCCCCTTGAGGAGTACCGCGGCGTTCGGGCGTTCTCGCGCGGCAACTGCACTGGAAACCGGCCGGGCATGTCGCCGAACAATGTGCCGTGCGAGGAGGATCTGCAGTGGCAGTGCGTCGACTACGCAAAGCGCTTTTACGAAGAGGCCTACCGCCACGTGCCACAGGTCGTGTCTGAGGTGGTGAAGACGCAGTGGGACACCGCCTGGGCGTTCTGGCTTCGCCCCAACTACATCACGCTCGATCGCTTCATCAACGGCAAAAGCGTCGAGCCGCCGCAACGCGGCGACATGCTCTTCTTCGCGGAATCGAAGTCGAGGCCGGGTGGACACGTTGCCATCGTCACCGGCATTACCGGCGCCGCGGTCAACGTGATCCAGCAGAACGTGAGCCGGGACTCGGCGCTAGGGAGCGTCAGCCTCACGAAGGAGGCCAGAGGGTACGTGGTTGGCAGCGTCGCCGGAATGCCGGCGGTGGGGTGGCTGAGGCCGGCAGTAGCACACGCGAGCCAGGCCGTAACTGTCCGTGTCGAGTCGGCCGAGACGGTGCCGGGAAGTGCAAGGGTGGGGCAAGCCGTGACGCTGCGCCTACGGTTCACCAATACGAGCACCACCCTGCACACGTTTATTGCCGGGGCCAGCCTCTGGCGGCCCAATGGGGGGCGCCAAGATTTTGAGAGACCGGTCACGCTTTCGCCCAATCAGACCACGGAGGTCACCTGGAGTTATCAGGTAGCTCGACCTGGGAACTGGAGCTATCAGTTTGCGGTCTGGAGGCAGAAGCCTTTTGTCGCAGGAAACCTCCTCACCAAGATTCCCTCGCCCGTGGGTTCCTTCTCTGTAAGCGCGGCCGCAGCGCAGCCGCAGCCTCAAACGCCGGATGTCCGGCTGCCACTTCTGCACTGGCCTCTTCTGGGGAGCCGCGCCTCTCGAAACGTGGCGCTCGGCTATGGGGCCGACTGGACGTGGACCGAGTGTGCCGGTAAGTCAAAGCAGCACACCGGAGTCGATTTGAGCGCAAAGGCAGGCGAGAGGGTCTTGGCGGCGGCTGACGGGATCATAGGAGAGACGTTCACCGTGTCGTCAACCCACGACTGGGGCCAGGGGATCGTGATGGACCACGGTTCGTTCGTTACTGCGTACCTTCACGTAGTCCCTCTCAAGGCGGGAGGCCAGGCCCGGGCGGGTGAAGAGATTGCGACCATCTATTCGATGCCAGGGCCTCATCTGCACTTCAACGTGGTGAACCGCGCGTACTTGCAGGTCGCTGGCGTTGCTAAGAGAGGCGGCCTTCCCCGTGCGCGTGGCGCGTCCGACTACGAAGCTGGAAGGTTCACGGGGTGTAAGACCGATCCACTGTTCCCAGAAGGACCCTTTGTCGATCCGTTAAATCTGGCTTATCGCGAGTCAGCGACTTCATCGCCTCTCGTCGCGCCGCCTCCTGCCGGTCCAGACCCACGGCTCCTCGCTCAGCTGGAGCAAGCCCGGACCGCTTGGCAGGGTCTCAACGCCCGGGCCAGTCAACTCCGATATCCGACGGACGCTGAGCGAGTGGCGGTGAGCCAGGCCCTCCAGCACGCAGGCAAGGCTCTGGACGCGGCGGAGGCCGCGGCGCGGCGGGGAGATCGCGCCACCGTACAAGCCGAACTGGCCAACGTGCAGCAGGTCTTGAGCGCTACGAGCCAGCGCCTCGCCCAAATCGCCCAGCGGTCGACCCCGGTGCCACAGCCGGCGCCGTCGCAGCCAGGCCGGCCAACCGCAGCGGCTTCGCCCGCGCAAACCGTCGCCCCGCGCGTCGCCGTCATTCCGGCGTCTGGCGACCGTGGCACGTTCTTCAACCAGCCCGGAGAAGGGTTCACGCCGAACAGCACCGTCAGTTTGTACTTCCGAAAGCCAGATGGGAGCCAGTACGCGGCCTTGAAGAAGAGCACCGATGCCGTTGGGCGGTACAGTCACGTGTGGACGGCTCCACCCGGGGCCGTCGCTGGCCGGTATCAGTACTGGGCCACGGACGACCGCACTGGGAAGCAGAGCAACGTGGTGACGTTTGCTGTTACCGTCGCATCCGCAAGCCCTGTCCCGCCGCCCGTGGCGGCGGCCCCACCGCGCGCCGTAGCGACCCCTGCACCGCCGCCTACCCCACCAGACGCACCATCGACCTTGGCCGTAGCGAACACGGGCGGCCTGGGACTCCGCCTGCGTGCGAACCCGACGCTGAAAGCATCTGTCGTCGCTACACTTCCAGAGGGCGCCCGAATCACCGTGACCGGTGGACCGGTCCAGGCTGACGGATACACCTGGTGGAAGCTTTCAGGTCCTCTTGGAACGGGATGGGGTGCTGTCGGAACCTGGCTCACGCCCGCGCCGGTCGTTGGCGGCACGGTTACCGTGGCCAACACGGGTGGCCTGGGGCTTCACCTTCGCCGCGATGCGTCAGCCAGGGCTCCTGTTGTCGCGACGCTCGGGGAAGGAGCGAGCGCAACGGTGGTTGGCGGCCCAATTCAGCGCGACGGCTACACATGGTGGCGGATCAGGAGCGCCTCCGGAACCGGGTGGAGCGCGATCGGCAACTGGCTCGTGCCCTGACGAGCAACAGAAGGGCGGCCGCGGTTGGCGTGGACCGCCGCTCACTCGCCGCGGGCCTCGTCGGCTACCGCGAGCCGCTGACGCCCGCGCGCCCGCGCCTTACTCCCGCGACTTGTCGGACACGCGGCACTGGGGGACGCGATCCCAGTCGTCGCGACAGTACTTCCACCGTACGCGCTCCCCGCACACGATCCGGCTGAAGAAGTCCTTGGTCTCGCACGCGGCCAGCTCGCGCGCCATCGCGGCCCACCGGCCCTCGGGCGCCGCCGATGGCGCCGCTTCGCGGGGCGGTGCGGGACGGCGCTCCTCCTTGCCGGCGGGCGGCGGCGCGGGCTCAGGCGGTGGCGTCGCCGGTGTGACGGCCTCGGCCGGCGGTTCCGCGGGCCGCGCCGTCTCGACCGGTCTGGCCGGTGGCTCGGCTGCCGGCGGCAGCGCCGCGGCAGGCGCCGGCGGCTCGGGCTCGCGCGTGGTCGTCGCCGGCGGCCCGGCGGGCCGGGGCCGTGCGACGGTCGGCATCGCCGGCAGTGTCGTCGGCCGTGCGGGCGATGGTACCGTCGCGGCTGGGCGCTGCGGAGGTTCCGGGACGACGACCGGGTCGGTGGGCGCCGGCAGCGGCGTCGTCACCGCGGGCGGGGTGCCGCGCTCGGGCGTCCGGGGGCGATAGCCGACATACGCGGCCGTGCCGGCAGCGACCGCCACCGCCACCCCGATCACGAGGCTCTGGGCCGGGCGCCAACGTCCCGGCGCTGGCGGCACACCGCCGACGTCGCTCCCGCGAGGCGGCGGCTCGGCTGCGCGGCCCGGCTCTGCCGCGGGCGGCAGCGGCGCAGCGGCGGCGGACGCCTCTGCCGCGGCCGGCAGCGACGGCGCGGGGACGAGGGGAAACCCGGTGGAGGGCGACGTGGGCGCAACGGCGGCGTGCACGTCGGCAGCGCGCGAGTCGTCGGCGGCCGCGGTGCCGCAGTGCCGGCAGAAGTGCGCCCGCTCGGGCAGCGCGGCGCCGCACGCCCGGCATATCAGCGCCGCCGACGCGGTGAGGGCGGCGCCGCACCGCCGGCAGAACCGGGCGCCCTCGCGATGTTCTGCTCCGCAGCGACCGCACGTCATGCCGGGCTGCCGCTCACTCCTGGTCGGCGCTGCACGCGGGGCAGAAGCGCTGGCCGGCCGGCATGCGCGCGCCGCAGGCCGTGCAGAACGTAGGGCTGTCGGTCGACCGCCCGCCCGCCGCCACTCGGCCGGTGATCGGCTGCCGCTGGTCCACCGCGGCGGCATAGGTGGGGGCTACGTGCGCCTCGACCACCGCACGATTGGCAATGTCGACCGCGCGCAGGACCTTATCGAAGTCGGCCGTCACGTTCTCGATCAGGCTGCGTTTGAAGCCGCAGCTGATGGTCGTCTTGCCCGACTCGACGGTCAGGAACATCCGCTTCCGCAGCCAGTAGACCCCCAGGCACACGGCTGCAATGGCCCAGAACCCGATCACCGCCGCCAGGTCGTAGAGGATGGACGTGCGGCTACTCGACCGCGGCCAGTCGCTGCCCGCGGATGGCCCGGCCACCAGTGTCGTGAGTCCGAACAGGCCGAGGGCGATCGCCACGAACAGGAGCCAGATCGGGCGCGCGTAGCCGCCGCGGACGACGCCGACGTGCTGAAGCGGTGCGACCTCGTACACCTCGCCCGAGAGGGCGTGCTGCTTCAGGTACGCCTCGGTACGCGTCACGCGGAGCGTCACCTCCGGGTTCCAGCCCAGGCGCGTCAACGCCCAGCCGATGAAGCCCGACTTCCGGCCGACCAAGTCCACGAGCACGCCGTCCGGGGGACGGTCGGACACGACGAAACGGCGCAGGACCAGGATCGGCCCGGGAAACCTGAACTTCATCGTGTTCTGGAACAGCGCGACCGCGAGGACGACCAGGACGAGGACGAACAGGAGAGCGGAGCCGCTGGCAACGGAGGGCAGGGTAAACATGGCCAGTCACCTCTCGGTGGTGCTTCGTATCGCCGCGACGCTGATGCGAGACTTAGCGCCAACGATGGAGCTCTGTCAATGGCCTTGCCGGCTCGCCCGCCCTCAGTTTGAGGTTTGGCAAGGCACGCAACCCCGACCTTGGCCCATTTTCAAGACCCACCTGGGCGTGCGCGGGCTGCAGTTGCGCGCCCGCGTGGCGGAACGCCTGGGACGCCTGGTGCACCGGTTACCGGTGTTTAGAGAGCTCCCGGCGAGCCCTCGGCCCTCCGCTAAACTGAGGGTGGACGAGGGGCAGGTGGTGGGCTACTTGCTACTACTACCGAGGGTCGGCGGCGGTTGACAGCGGCGCGCGCCCGCATGTAGAGTGACGTGGTAGTTCGTGCGCGCCTTTCCTTTAAGTGGGCCCCGAGAGGCCCGTAAGGAGAGCAGTGTGAGCAGCCCCGCCCGGCCCTCCCGGGAGAAGGCGCAGGTCCTCGACGAGGCCGCGCTCGACCGCGCGTTGACCCGCATCGCCCACGAGATCCTCGAGCGGAACGGCGGCGCCGCCGACCTCGCCTTCGTGGGCCTGCGCACCCGCGGGATCACCCTCGCCCACCGGCTCGCGGCCAAGATCGCCCGGATCGACGGGGCCGCCCTGCCCGTCGGCACGCTCGACATTACGCTCTATCGGGACGACCTCGCGATGCGCGGCACCCCGGTCATCCGGGGCACCGACATCCCGTTCTCCATCAAGGGCAAGACCGTCGTGCTGGTGGACGACGTGCTCTTCACCGGCCGCACGATCCGCGCGGCGCTCGACGCGATCATCGACCTCGGGCGCCCCACGGCCATCCAGCTCGCGTGCCTGATCGACCGCGGCCACCGCGAGCTGCCGATCCGCCCCGACTACGTCGGCAAGAACCTGCCGACGTCGCGGCGCGAGAGCGTCGCGGTGCGCCTGCGCGAGCACGACGGCGAGGACCGCGTGGTGATCGAAGAACCCGAGGAGGCCTGAGCATGGGCTGGACGCGGAAAGACCTCTTGGCCATGCGCGATCTCGACGCGGGCGAGATCCTCCTGCTGGTGGACACCGCCGCGTCACTCCAGGAGATCGCGACGCGCGAGATCAAGAAGGTGCCGGCGCTCCGGGGCAAGACGGTCGTGAACCTCTTCTACGAGGCCTCCACGCGGACCCGCACCTCGTTCGAGATCGCCGGCAAGTGGCTGTCGGCGGACGTCGTGAACTTCTCGGCCGGCGGCTCGAGCGTGAGCAAGGGCGAGAGCTTCATCGACACCGCGAAGAACATCGCCGCGATGAGCCCGGACGTGGTCGTCGTCCGCCACGCGGCCTCCGGCGCCGCGGCGCTCCTGGCCCGCGAGCTCCCCTGCTCGATCGTGAACGCCGGCGACGGCACCCACGAGCATCCGACGCAGGCGCTCCTGGATCTCTTGACGATCCGCGAGCGGAAGGGCCACTTCGAGGGGCTCCACGTCGCGATCGTCGGTGACATCGCCCACAGCCGGGTCGCGCGCTCGAACATCCACGGCATGAAGAAGCTCGGCATGACCGTGACCGTGGCGGGGCCGCCCACGCTGATCCCGCCGTTCGTGCAGGAGCTGGGCGTCAAGGTCGCCTACCGCCTGGAGGACGCGATCCGCGACGTGGACGTGATCATGATGCTGCGCCTGCAGCACGAGCGCATGGCGGCGGGCCTGATCCCGTCGCTGCGCGAGTACGCGCGCTACTGGGGGCTCTCGCTCGACCGCCTCGCGCGGCACGCGCGCCCGGACGTCCTGATCATGCACCCCGGGCCGGTCAACCGCGGCGTCGAGCTCGCGCCCGAGGTCGCCGACGGCCCCTACTCGGTGATCCTCGACCAGGTCGCGAAGGGCGTCGCCGTGCGGATGGCGGTGCTTCTCCTGTTGGCGGGAGGCAAGGGCGGGGACGGCGCATGAGCCTGCTGCTCCGGGGCGGCCGCGTCATCGATCCCGCGAACGGCGTGGACGCCGTGCAGGACGTGCTGCTCGCCGACGGCAAGGTCGCGCGCGTCGGCCCCCGGCTCGAGGCGCCCGCCGGCTGCGAGGTCCTCGACGTGGCGGGCCGGGTGGTCTGCCCGGGCTTCGTGGACATGCACGTCCATCTCCGCGAGCCGGGCTTCGAGTACAAGGAGACCGTCAGGACGGGCACGCGCGCCGCGGCGGCGGGCGGCTTCACGGCCGTCGCCTGCATGGCGAACACGCACCCCGTCAACGACAACGGCGCCGTCACCGACTACATCCTGGCCCGGGCGAAGGTCGAGGGCGTGGTGCGCGTGTACCCGATCGGCGCGGTCACGCGCGGGCTCAAGGGCGAGGAGCTGGCCGAGCTGGCCGAGCTGGCCGAGGCGGGCTGCGTCGCGTTCTCGGACGACGGCCGGTGCGTGCAGAGCGCGGACCTCTACCGGCGCGCGCTCGAGTACACGCTGCCCTTCGGCGTGCCCGTGATCAGCCACGCGGAGGACACGACGCTCGCCCGGGGCTTCGCGATGAACGAGGGCGTGGTCTCGACCGAGATCGGCCTCGCGGGCGCGCCCGCCGCGGCCGAGGACGTGATGGTCGCGCGCGACATCCTCCTGGCCGAGCTGACGGGCGCGCACGTGCACATCGCCCACCTCTCGACGGCGGGCGCGGTCCGCCTCGTCCGCGACGGCAAGGCGCGCGGCGTGCGCGTGACCGCCGAGGTCACGCCCCACCACCTCGTGCTCACCGAGGACGCCGTCCGGACGTACGACCCGAACACGAAGATGGCGCCGCCGCTCCGCACCAAGCGCGACACCGAGGCGCTCGTCGAGGCGCTCGCCGACGGGACCATCGACTGCGTCGCGACCGACCACGCCCCGCACGCGCTCGCCGAGAAGGAGGGCGAGTTCGACCGCGCCGCGTTCGGCATCGTCGGGCTGGAGACCGCGGTGTCGCTGCTGCTCGACCGGCTGGTCCGTCCGGGCCTCCTGCCCCTGGCGACGCTCGTCTCGCGGCTCTCGCGCGACCCCGTGCGCCTGCTCGGCCTGCCCGGCGGGAGCCTGGCCCCCGGCGCGCCCGGCGACGTGACGGTGCTCGACCTCGAGCAGGCGGTCACCGTGGACCCCCGGCACTTCAGGTCGAAGAGCCGCAACACGCCGTTCGCCGGCTGGCGGCTCACCGGCGCGCCCGCGCTCACGCTGGTGGGCGGCGCGGTCGTGCGCCCGTGACGCCCGCGGTCCTCGTCCTGCGCGACGGCCGCGTGTTCCGCGGCGAGGCCCTCGGCGCCATCGGCGAGGCCTCCGGCGAGGTCATCTTCAACACCGCAATGACGGGCTACCAGGAGATCCTCACCGACCCGTCCTATCGAGGGCAGGTCGTGGTGATGACCTATCCCCTCATCGGCAACTACGGCGTCAACCCGGAGGACGTCGAGTCGCGGCGGCCGTGGGTGAACGGGTTCATCGTGAAGGAGGCCTCGCCGATCGCCTCGAACTTCCGCGCCTCCACGACCCTCGACGACTATCTGAAGGCGCACGGGATCGTCGGCCTCCAGGGGATCGACACGCGCGCGCTCACCCGCCACCTGCGAGACCACGGCGCCCAGGACGGCAGCATCGCCTCGGTCGAGACCGACCCGGCGCGTCTGCTCGAGCGCGTCCGCGCGCTCCCTGGTCTCGTCGGCCGGGACCTCGTCGCGGAGGTGACGACCGGGGCCCCGTTCGCCTGGCCGGAGGGCGGCTGGGCTCTCGGGCGGGGCTGGGTCGCGCCGCCCCCGCCCCGCTTCCGCGTCGTCGCCTACGACTGCGGCGTCAAGTGGAACATCCTGCGGCAACTCCGGATGGCGGGCTGCGAGGTCACGGTCGTGCCGGCTGCGACGTCCGCCGCGGAGATCCTCGAGCGGCGGCCCGACGGCCTGTTCCTCTCCAACGGCCCGGGCGACCCCGAGGGCGTGCCGTACCTGATCGCGTCGGTGCGCGAGCTGCTCGGCCGGCTCCCGATCTTCGGCATCTGCCTCGGCCACCAGATCCTCGGCCTCGCGGGGGGTGGCCGCACGTACAAGCTCCCCTTCGGGCACCACGGCGCCAACCACCCGGTGAAGGACCTCGCGACGGGCAAGGTCGAGATCACCGCGCAGAACCACGGCTTCGCCGTCGACCCGGACTCGCTCGCCACCCGGGGCTGGGAGCCGACGCACGTCAACCTCAACGACGGCACCTGCGAGGGCCTGCGCCACCGCGAGTGGCCGGTGTTCTCGGTGCAGTACCACCCGGAGGCCTCGCCGGGGCCGCACGACGCGAACCACCTGTTCCACCGCTTCACCGAGGTGATGGCACGGGAAGGAGGCTGATCGACGTCATGCCCAAGTACCTGATCTCGTACCGGAGGACGGAGGGCGCGGGGCGGAAGCCCGAGTGGACGTCGTTCACCACGGAGAGCGACACCTCGCTCGAGGCCCATGCGGTCCGCGAGCGCGTCGACCGGCGCATGAGCGTGCTGGGCGAGACGCTCTGGGGCAACGGCGAGGTCGCCTGGATCGACGGCGGCCGGCTCGACGACGTCCTCTACCGGCGCGAGGAGGCCGCGCCCGAGACCTCGATCGTCTATGGACTGGTCGAGGAATAGCGCGGGAGCTCAATGCCGTGTCTCCGATTGGCTACATCTTGACGAGGGTACGGATACGCGGGGATCTTGATCACGTCTCTGAAGTGACCGCGCGGAGGACTGAATGAGACGAAAGCATCAATATCCCTCTCTGCTGTGCAGCGACACCCGGACTCATAGAGGAGCGGTTTCCGAGGGACAGCGGCTACCGAAGCCTTACTACAAGACGGAACTTGGTGTGGCGTACCTGGGGGACTCGCTAGACTTCTTGCCTCTCATCGAGACTGAATCGATCAACCTAATCGTTACCTCGCCGCCGTTCGCTCTAAAACGAAAAAAGGAGTACGGAAACGTTGATGCGCACGAGTATGTCGACTGGTTTCTTCCCTTCGCGAAGGAGTTCTGGAGGATTCTCCGGTCGGATGGAAGCTTCGTGCTCGACATTGGTGGCAGTTGGAGTCCGGGGCTACCAACGAAAACTCTCTACAACTTTGAGCTTCTGATCCGCCTCTGCCGCGATGTTGGCTTCCATCTTGCCGAAGACTTCTACTGGCTGAATCCGGCCAAACTGCCGTCGCCAGCTGAATGGGTAAACGTGAGGCGCATCAGGGTAAAGGACGCCATCGATCCCGTATGGTGGCTATCAAAAACCCCGTTTCCAAAGGCGGACAATCGAGAGATCTTAAAGCCCTACAGCAAGTCCATGGAGGACCTTCTCGCGAAGGGTTACAAGGCCAAGCTAAGGCCGTCTGGTCACGACATCTCGACGAAGTTCAGCAACAATCGCGGCGGAGCAATTCCGTCGAACTTACTGACGATCGCAAACACGGAGTCCAACAGCTACTATTTGCGCGCCTGCCGCGCGGCGGGGCTAAAGCCGCACCCAGCGAGGTATCCGCTGGCGCTTCCCGAATTCTTCGTCAAGTTTCTGACGAACAAGAACGACGTCGTACTTGATCCCTTTGGTGGAAGCAATATCACCGGTGAGTGCTGCGAGAAACTCGGCCGGCGTTGGCTCGCCTTTGAACTCTCCGAGGAATATCTACAGGGATCGAAGTTCCGCTTTCACAAGTCGTCGGCATCCCGGTCGAAGGATCGAAAGAAACACCGGACACATTCGAGAACGCCTGAGCAGCCAAACCTTTTTCGCATGAGCGACTGAGTATGCCACTTTCCGCAGACAAGCGGGAGCTGATGGCTCGCGTCCAAGAAGCGGTCAACTCGTCCGGATGGCAGATGATCTTCGAAAACGACGAGCACCCCTGCTTCGTCAGAGCGTTTCGCGACGGCGACAGCGTGCGAATGCTCGTGTACATCTGGCGCCTCACCCGTGGTGGACCGACGGGTGTCCGGCCCGAGGGTGAATTCCGGATTCAGATTACCAGCGTCAACCCGCCTCTGCGAACGGGCCGTGGTTTCACTACGTTGCTTCTTGGCTGGCATGAGGATCTGGAAGTTTTTGCCGGGTTTGATGTCTCACGGCGTCCAGAGCGCTGGGGCGCCTCGCCGTCAGTACAAGTGCGCGAAGACACACTCCGACTGGCGACCACAAATGGCTTCGGGTTTTATCGGAGGGCTACGGGAACAGGAGAGCTCGCCGTAGCCTTCGCACCTGGATCCTTCATGGATTACGCGACCAACCAAGCCCGCTTCCATGAGTTCGCCGAACATCCCGATGAAGTACGCGTCCTGAATCATCTTACCCGTGAAGATGATGACATCGACAGGGAGCGACATGTCGATCTCGATCGAATAGGTTCCCATGGGCGCAGGCAAGTTGTTCGCACAGTCAACGAAAGAAGGGGGCACGAAAATTTCAGAGCGCGTGTCCTGAGTGCCTACCGGCGTCACTGCGCGATGTGTGCCTTACAGCTCGACCTCGTCGTCGCTGCTCACATAGTGCCGGTTGAAGAACACGGTACCAACGAGACAACAAACGGTCTTGCGCTCTGCTACTTGCATCACGAGGCGTATGACCGTGGCTTCGTCATCGCAGATCACGAGTGCCACATCCGGGTGAACGAGATCGCTCTAGAGAGACTTCGGCGTATCCAACGAAACTCCAAGGAACAGGAGTTTCTTCAGAATCTCCGTCCGGATCTCTTTCTGCCGGAGAGGCAAGAGGACTATCCGTCGGCACATTACCTGCGCCGTGGGATGGAGCTCCGAGGATGGCCCACTCATGCAGCCTGAACGCTCCGCCGCGCAATCCAGCGCCGTCCTAGAGCTCCTGGAGAGCCTCCCGCATCTCCTCAGGCTTCCATCAAAGCAGATGTGGTTCGATTTCGACGAGGAGGCGGACGTCCTCTACGTCAGCTTCGAGCGGCCGCAGGGCGCGACGGACAGCGAGCTCACGGAGGAAGGTGTCCTGATGCGCTATCGCGGTGATCAGCTTGTCGGTGTGACGATCCTCAACGCCCGCAAGCGACTCCGGAGTCACGCGTAGTGCCGAAGCGGACGGACATCCGGAAGATCCTGATCGTCGGCTCCGGGCCGATCGTGATCGGCCAGGCGTGCGAGTTCGACTACTCGGGCACCCAGGCGGTGAAGGCCCTCCGCGAGGAGGGGTTCGAGGTCGTGCTCGTCCACTCGAACCCGGCGACGA
>Ga0209211_10006409_pt1 | contig 17041 bp, 7 predicted proteins | sample RifGroA2_FD_183992 | JGI IMG/M metagenome (GOLD analysis project Ga0209211, IMG submission 183992) | Groundwater microbial communities from Rifle, Colorado, USA - Groundwater A2 (SPAdes) (version 2) | ecosystem: Environmental > Aquatic > Deep subsurface > Groundwater | place: Rifle, Colorado... | reverse complement strand
ATATACTTCAAAAAGGAATAATTTAAGTTTTACTTTTCTAACTCCCCTCTCCTTTGGAGAGGGGTTGGGGGTGAGGTCATAATGAAATAAAAAACTTAAATTATGACGTTTCAAAATTTGTATTATGAATATTTTTTTTATCATCTCAATAATAAAATATCGCCAATTTTTTCAACTTTTCGTCCATCAACAAATACTGCTGATGCTTTAAAAACATACACATCTTCCTGACATAAATGTCCTCTGTAATACCCGTCCCAACCGACATCAATATTATTAGATTCAAAAACTATTTCTCCCCATCTGTTAAAAATTAAAAGATGAAACTCTGCAACTCCAGTTGCAATTGGGAAAAACACATGGTTTGTATAATCATGCTCATCATACACTCCACCAGAGGCAAAAGTTGGGTCAGGTGTAAAAGCATTTGGAAAAACAATATCGCCGGTTGCGCCAATGTTCATTATTGCCGTATCTATACAATTATACAAACTAGTAGCAATTAATACAACGCTATAACTTCCAAGGTTTGAATAATTATGTACAGGATTTTCAACAGTAGAAGTATATCCATCGCCAAAATCCCACCAGTAAGCCACTGCGCCAGAAGATGTATTGGTGCAAATCAGCGGGTCGTTGGGTAAGTATAATGTTGAGCTATTAATGCTAAAAGAAGCAATAGGATTCTCAAAAATATTTATAGTTAAAGGACTTAAAGCAGAACTGTTAATACATCCTCCGCTGGTTTCTACTGTTAAATACATATAATACGTGCCGGGATTATAGTAAGTATGTTCAGTATTTTGTTCGTTTGAACTTGTATTATCACCAAAATTCCATTGCCAGTATACAATTTCATCATACAAAGTTGAAGAACTGTCTTCAAAATTAATTGTAACAGGAACACAACCCTGATTGACATCCGTTATAAAATGTATTTCAGGGAGTGGTTTAAAATAAATCCGAATAGAATCAATCACTGTAAAATTACACGAATTTGTTATAGTTACATAGTAAGTTGTTTCCTGGAGTGGAACAACTACAAATGCACCGGGTCCTGGCCCTAAACCATCACTCCATGAATAATACAAAGTATCATAACTATTAGCAATTGCAGTAACATAGAGCAACGAAGACGTGCCCGGGCAAATTGGGGAATTGGCATACATTGTAACATTCTGCGGAAATAACGACAATACGCTGACAATAACAGTATCGGGAATCCCCGGGCATCCATTCTGGTCATAAGCAGTAACAATGTATGACGTTTCAATCAAAGGACTTACTATTTGAGAACTGCCAATACCTAATCCCATATTCCAATTGAAAAAATAATTTCCTGCTCCACCGGAGCCGGTAGCCGAAATAGTTGTCGAATCTCCCAAACAAAGCGTTCCTGTTCCCATGGCTGTTGTTATTACTTGTGTAGGATTTGTTATGCTAACATTTGTTGTTGACTGACATCCATTTGCATCAGTAACAGTAACAAAGTAGGACCCAGATGGTAATTGGGTAGCAGTTTGTAAATTTTGAGATGGTACAGTACTCCATAAATAACTGTAAGGAGGAGTTCCTCCGGACGTTGCTGCTGTAGCAATTCCGTTAGCACCATTATGACAAGATACATCAGAATGAGATACGATGAAAGCTGATATTGCAGTAGGTTCGGGCATATACGAAGAAGATATAATAGTACACCCCATTTGATCAGTAATAGTTACTGTTAAAGGACCTGCGTATATACTATCTGCAATTGCATTGGTTTGAATAGGAATAGTATTCCATGTATAAATATAGGGTGGAGTACCTCCCTGAACTGTAACACTTGCAGTGCCTGTATTGGTACTGTTACAAACGACAGGTTGAACAATTTGAAGAACCGAACTAAGAGGCTGGGGCTGACTAATTACAATATTTCCGGATATTTGACATCCATTAAAATCTGTTACAGAAACAGTATAGTTACCAGCTAATAAATTTTGTGCAGTTTGAGTCATTTGACCGGCAGGAACCCACACATAAGTATATGGCTGTGTTCCACCCGATACATTGGCAGTTGCTGTTCCATTAGAAAAAGAATTACAAGATACATTTTGCGATGCAATAGTTAATCCTAATGGTGTAAAAGGTTCAATTAAAGACACATTTGCAGAATCAGAACATCCCTCTGAATCAGTAACTGTTACGTAATATGTTCCAATAGTAAGCCCTGTTATTGTAGGTGAACTGCTGTTGTTTGACCAATGATAGGTGTATCCTGGTGTTCCTCCTGTTACTGATACAGTTGTATAACCATCATTTCCTCCGCTACAATTTATGTTTTCAAAATTTACAATTTCTGCATTAACTGCAACAGGCTGACTAATAGTTAAAGGACTATATTGCTGACAAGCGTTATTATCTGTTACAGTTATAAAATAAGTTCCGGCAGATAAGTTGCTTGCAGTATCGTTAGTTCCACCTGAAGGTGACCACGAAAAACTAATTGGTGGAGTTCCTCCGGCATATAAAACCCATGCCATAGCATCTGAACCATTGTAGCACGACACATTAGTATTACCTGTGGAAATTGATAGTGGAGAAGGTTGTGAAAGAAAGACTGTTGCACTTCCGTTACATCCGTTAGCATCAGTAACATAAACTGTATGTGTACCAGAAGTAAGTCCATTAACTGTTTGTAATGTTGCACCACTTGGCGACCAATTATATGACATCGGCAAAGTACCTCCTACAACAATACATGTAGCAGAACCATCACTTCCTCCATAACAACTTATGTTTTGAGTTGTTGTAATGCTCGCCGATAAAGGCACCGGTTCTGAAATGTCTACAAATGAATATTCTTTACATCCATTGGCATCGGTGATAGTAATATTATGTATTCCGGGAAATAAACCACTAACACACGAAGTTGTTAAACCTGTAGGTGCCCATATATATGAATATCCTGGCGTTCCTCCAATAACTGTAAGGCAAACCGATCCATTTGCTGCTCCAGTGCAAGTTACATTCACCTGATTTGTAGTTACAGAAATTGCAGGGGGCTGAGTAATTTCCGGATTGGTATATTGTAATCCCTGACAACCATTAGCATCTGTAACTGTAACAATATATACTCCAGCTCCTAATCCAGATGCAGTATCATTAGAACCGCCATAAGGTGCCCATGAATAAGTATAAGGTGCCAAGCCACCTGTAACTGTAACTGATGCTTGTCCGTCATTTCCACCAAAACATGATACATTTTGGACAGATGATATAGTTACTACAGGTCCGGCAGCATTTGTAACCAAGACCACAGATGTTTGAGTACAACCTGATGCGTCTGTAACAGTTACAGTATAAGCGGCAGAAGAAAGATTAATGATAGTTTGAGTAGTACCTCCGCCTGGTGACCATAAATAAGTATATGGAAAAGTTCCACCACTTGGAGTAACAGTAGCTGTACCATTAGAACTGCTACATGTAGCTTCCACATAGCTTGTGTTTAATAAAATTTCTGTGGGTTGAGAAACAGTAAGAGTTTGAATATATGTGCAATATTTTGAATCAGTTATTGTAACGTTGTAAATTCCTGCCGGAATATTATTTATAGCAGATGTTGTATTTCCTCCGGGACTCCAAAAAAAAGTATATGGAGGTGTGCCACCTGTAGGATTTGCAACAATTGATGCGTTGTTGCTTCCGTAACATGAAGCATTTATCTGATTAAATGTTGAAGTTAATGGAGCTCCCGGTTGACTTATTGCAACAGATAATTGAGCAGTACAATTATTTGCATCGGTAACCGAAACAAGATAATTTCCGGAAGGTAATCCACTTGCACAAGGTGAACTCCCGCCAATGGGCTGCCATAAATAACTGTATCCGGGTGTTCCTCCGGAAACGGTAACACATGCAGAGCCATTGCTACCACCGTAACACGAAACATTATTAGAGTTTATTAAAGTAACTACTGTTTGAGTAGGTTGTTGTATTATAATAATTCTTATCGCCTGACAACCTTGGCTATCAGTAACAGTAACAGTAAATGTGCCGGCAAGAAGGTTTATTGCTGTTGCAGAATTTCCACCATAAGGCGACCATGAATAAGAATAGAGTGGTGAACCTCCACTCGCAACTATTGTGGCAGTACCATTTGCACCGCTATAACACGAAACATTTGTTTGGCTGTATGTTGTTGTTAATGCAGTTGGTTGAGATATTAAGACAGAAGTTATAACTGAACATCCATATACATCTGTTACTGTAACAAAATATACACCGGCCGAAAGACCAGTTGCATTTGCTGAGGTACCTGCACCCGACGACCATGAATAATAATATCCTGGAGTTCCACCTTGCGCCAAAACAGTTGCTGTTCCGTTATTTCCACCATAGCAACTAACATTAGTAAAAGAACTTATCGAAGCAGTCAATTGAGCAGGCGAAGAAATAATTGTTGTTGTAGTAGTCTGACACCCATTTGCATCAGTAACGGTTGTTATATAAGTTCCGGCAGTCAATCCTGTAGCATTTGTACCTGTTTGTCCATTAGACCATTGAAACAAATATCCGGGCGTTCCACCATAAGCCGAAGCAGTAGCCGTACCGTTACTACCGTTATAACAACTTACAGGAACATTTGTTGTTATTAATGTTAAAGGATTTGGTTGTAAAACCTGAGCCGTAGAAGTTATCATACATCCATTTGCGTCAGTTATGGTTACAGTGTATGTTCCTGCGCCTAATCCTGAGGCAGTTGCTCCTGTTTGAACAGGTGTTGTGCTCCATGTATAAGTAAAAGGTTGAAAACCTCCGAGCATGTTTACCGAAACAGAACCGTTTGTTAATCCATAACAACTAACAGATGTTGGCGTTATAACAGGTGTTCCCTGAAAATTTACAAATGAAATATGAACTGTATCGCTTACAGCAGGACAAGTTCCATTTCCGGTTGTTGTTAAAATTAAATTTACAGAGCCGTTTGCAAGTTCATTTGAAGAGGGAACATAAGTACCATTTAGCGTTGTGTTATTAGGAATAAATGTTCCGCTGCCTCCCGACCAGATACCTCCGGTAGCAGCAACAACACTACCGTTTAAAGTAACGGTTGGGAATGTAGCACATAAAGTTTGGTCTGGACCTGCATTAGCAGTAATTGGAGATATAAAAGAAGTAACGGTAACTGTTGCCGGAGTTGGCGGACAATTTGTGGCATCACCTATAAGTACAGTATATGTTCCTACTCCTACAGAAATTGAAGAAGTTGATGCACCTGTGCTCCATTGGAAAGTATATGGAGGTGTTCCACCTGAACCTTGAGCCGTAATAGTGATGCTTGTTTGACCAAAACAAATTGTTGGATTTTGGGGAACAATAATTGCACCAAGTGTTGGGTTAAAAGTTATTCTGACTGTATCACAAAACTGCGAAGAACTGCACCCTCCTATTGGAATTCCACATACCTGATATAAAACATAAGGCGGATAACCCGATTGTGCAACTACATCTGAACTTACACAACCCGACTGGCATGTCAGATAAGAATTATATTGTCCATAACTACCGGGATAAACAGAGTTTATTGATATAGTTGAACCCTCTAACCCTGTTGTTGAAATATTACCAATACAACCCTCATTAACAATTACATCCGGAGAAACCAATGGCTCTGCAATAGAAGAAATTATATATTGATTATCATTGTTTCCGGGTTTACAAAAAGTCAGCCTGTGAGGTCCAACACCATCTAAACAAATAACTTCTCCCACTGCAACAGGCGGACCACAATTAATCTGGTAAAACATAGAGCCTCCGGGAACTGCTCCGGAATATATGTCAAATATAATTCCCTGAGCACCCGGGTCTAATGTTATCATAAATTCAACGCAAACATCAGGAGCAGTTACACCGCAACATTGACCTAAACGTGTGATATTAGGACTAATCCAGATACTATCCGGGCTTCCTGTAAGATTTATCGTTACAGAAGGAACATCTGATGAACATGGCTGAGAAAGTGTTGTAGTTGAAACGAGAAGAAAAATTAAGACAGTTAGGTTTGATATTATAATAAAAAATTTCATTTCTTAAACTGTAATATAGTATTCTTTACTTCTTTTAACGTAAAAATCAATTTGTGGTTACAATTGATTTTTTTTATTCAAAGTAAATCAATATTTTTCAAAAGAAAAATAAATAGTGTTTGTAAGAAAACTAATAAAAATCACATCCGACAGATAGCGGATTGTAAGGGGTCAAGTTAATTTTCTGGGGATAAATCTAATTTAGGCGAATAATTTTTTAAGTCTAAAGAGGAAAAATTTAACATCAGTAACTCCTCCTAATTAGCTCTAAATGATTTTAATTTTAATGTTTATTGATAAACAACCTTATCTATAAAAACATTGTTGCCGGAATATACTTTTATTAGGTAAATGCCTTTGGGGTATGTTGATATATCAATTATTCATTTAATATAAATGAAAGCCCAAGTTGTATAGCCAATATTTTTAAGTTCTCTGAATAATCTGATTTAATGCCTGTCGGGTTAATTTCGTTTTTGATATTAAATAAATATTGCGGAACAATAAACAAATCAACATTAAATGGAGAACCCCAAAGTGCTGTATAATGAAAGTTGAAAATTAGTCCTGAACCTAAAGAATAAGATTTATAAGAGTGTAACCAGTTAGACCACATTCCTGTTTCACTAGCAGAAATAACATTATAAAATAATGATGGTCCTGATTTGAATTTGATTTTTTGCGATAATGGAAACACGTACAACCCGCTTGCGCCCCCAAAAAGATGGGCATAATTGGACCTTATTCCTTCAATTGGTGAAAAAGTTCTATCATCAGGTAACTCTTTGTATTTTTTATCAATATCAAGGAAAAAAAGCAACTCAACTTTCTCAGAAAAATCATTGATGTTAAGATAAAGTCCCCATCCAATAGCAGTGTTTATTTTTCTGTTACCGGAAAATTCCGTATTAGCTCTTAACCCTATATTCTGGCAGTAGGCAGAGTAAATTAAACAAATACAAATTATTATTACAAATAACCTTTTCATTTCTGCGCTATTTTGTTAACACAAGTTTTAAAGCATTGATTCCTTCATTCGTGGAGATAGTGTAGAAATAAAGCCCGGCAGGTAAATCTTTCCCGTTATATTCAATACTGTTTTTTCCGATTTCGTATGGCTTGTTAGTTACCACATCGGCTACTTTTTTCCCTGTATTGTCAGAGATTTGAATAGTAACAAAACCTGCTTTCGCTAAAGTGAAAGTAATTGTTACTTTCCCGGTAGTAGGGTTGGGAAAAGCATTAAAACTTTGGCGTAAATTATTGCTTTCAATAAAAGTCTGAGAATTTGTTAGTTGTTTTCCTGAATTAGCGAGGTTAATAATTGTATCTGCGGGTGTGTATAAAGAATCAGATATCGCAGCAATTTTTGCCTCAGTACAGTTAACAAATTTTATTGGAGATAATGCTGTAATTCCCCTGTCGTCTGTTACTTGTGCCTGAACATAAAAGTCCTCACTTGAGCCAACAACAAAGTTGGGGCTATTTACATTATGAGTAACCCAAGAACTACTTGTTATGACTTTTGTGTACCACACATAAGAATATGGCGTTTTACCACCAGTCGGAATAGCATTACAGAAAATCGGATTATCCCCACCACCACAATATACCCATTCAGGTGCTATTAAATCAACAGATAAGGGCTGGTAAGGAATAGCGCAATCAAAAGTAGCTTTATCAATAAAAGCATGTATTGTTTTATCCTGTTCTGGTTTTAAATCAGTTCCCGGTTTGAAAGTAATTGAATTTCCTGACCTAAAAGTAACATCATAATTTCCTACTGCTGTATAATTTTCAACTGTAATATTGTTAATGGCATCGTATTGTTTTGATGTTGTTTCGGCTCCTGTAACATATAAATCATTGTCATACTGCTCATACATTTTTATAATACTCCGATAAACATTTAATCTGCCGTAACCAATTTTAAGAAGCAGAGAATAAATTGGGTCTGACCAATTCAATATGAACTGCTTCATTGATAATGCAACAGCAGAAGGGTTTGTCTTGTAATTTGTAATTAACTGATCGCAAGCAGCAGCATACATTAATGCGATTGCTCCTGCAACATGAGGTGCAGCCATTGATGTTCCTGTCTGGTTTCCGTATGAATTTCCCGGAAGTGTAGAATAAATGCCTGTTCCGGGTGCAGCGAGGTCAACATATGTTTTGCTCCATGATGATCCTTCATCGGATAAAGGACCTTTGTCATATAAATCATCATTTTGGTCAGTATTAGCAACAACAATTAAAAACTCGCTGGAGCAAATTGCTGGAATTTCATAATATGCATATCCGAATGTTCCACTGGAACCGCCAATTTCATATTTTATGTTATTAGGGGCATTAACATTTAATACACCCTCATTACCCAAAGCATCATATATTCCGCACCAAATAGGATAATCGTCAGCTGAAGTATTAGAAGTGGAATTTGTACAAAAAGAGGCATTTGTAACAACAATAAATGCTCCTTGCGTACCATTCGTTTGATTGTAAAGTTGACGCATTTTAAGAATATATAAATATCCCGCAACTACTGTAGCTTCTGTTTGACTACTCGCTTGTATTGGCATAATCTTCACATTCCAGTTTACTCCGGTAACGCCAATACCATTGTTTCCCTTTGCTCCTGCAATTCCAGAGACATGAGTTCCGTGATTTGCAGATGTAATCGTTCCGTTATTGTTGTATGCATTCCAACCATCATAATCATCCACATACCCGTTGCCGTCATCGTCAATATTATTGCCAGGAATTTCTGCATTGTTTTTCCAAAAGTCAATGTCTTCGTGATTAATGTCAAAACCATCGTCCACAATCGCAATAACTATTTGGTCATTTTGTACAGTTGTTCCTCCTGTTGTAATATTCCAGGCATCGGGCGCTTTTATTTTATTCATCCCCCACTGATTGCTGAAGCCGGGATCATTAGGAACAGCATTAGTAAAAATATAGTGATTAAATTGTGCAGTTTTAACAAGGTTGCTGCTTTTTATTAACATTAAGCAACTGTCAGGAGTAATTGTCTGTAAATCGTATTGAAAAAGCCAAATATTCAGAATATCAGAAATTTCTTGTTTCTGAGTTAATCCAATCTGACTGAATGATTGAGTAAGTTGATTAGGTTCAACATTGGAATTTAGTTGAACAATTACTTCTCCTTCTACATAATCAAGAGAAAGGTTTTGTGCATCAAGTTTAGAAAAGAAAAGTATCGAAAAAATACCTATTAATAAGGTTTTTTCAATCGTTTTTGAAATTTTTGTTTTCATTTGTATTATTTTTTATTAATTAAAAGATATAATGCTTTTATTTCTTCTTTTAATTCTTTGTTTTCTTTCTCTAATTTTTCTATTCGTTCATCGTGCTGATAAAGATATTGTTCGTGTTCTTCTACATTCTGCAAAATACCCATCATGGTTACGCCCATTAAAGTACCTTGCTGCATTTCCTTTGCAGATGCGATATTGAATAAATGTTTTTGTTTTAACACAATGGGTTTGCGAACTTTCAGAGGAATAAGATTATAGTTTTCATCAAAAACGAAATCACAACCCGTTAAATTAACAATTACTTCTTTAGCCCGAATTATTCCGCAAACATCCAATTTATAACCTGGAGTACTTATACCAATGCCTACATCTCCAACATTAGTAATACGAATACCGTATGCCTCTCCAACTTTTTGTGGTCCTATAACAAAGCCTGCATTTTGGTTGTTTCCGCCACCAGCTTGACTATCTGACCAAAAAATACCTTGATCACCACCAACAGACATCGCATTAAAACCCCAACCGCAAAGTTCAGGTACTATAAATACTTTGCCATTTTCATTATTGGTACTAAATGAAGCTGCCATTGTAGCAAGTGGTGCATTTAAAGGTAATTTAACATCTAAAGATGCACTTGGATTTGTAGTTCCAATGCCTACATTTCCATCATTTCTAAAAAAGGCAATATTATCAGTACCATTGTTAACACTGACTCCCTGTCCATTGTCAGTCGGAGTATATATTCTAACCTCACTCGGGAAAGTTGTAGCTTCTCCAATTTCAATACGATTATTTTCTTCAGAGCCTGATAAACCAATTAGTTTTAATGTATTCCCATTTCTCTTAGATTTCAAGTAGTAATTGTTTTCCAGTAACAAATCGCCATCCATAATGTGCACAAGGGCTTTTGGGTCATTTGTTCCAATTCCAACATTACCATCTGAATTGACCACTAATCCAATATCACCACCAACATTTTGTGTTTTCAAAGCAGGAACTCCACTGGTTGTTCCATCAGCAATTATCAGCAATCCTTTACCATTACCACCATTATTGTATATTTCGGCTGCCCAATCAGTATTGGATGATTGGTGTGCTTTGAATAAGGCAGGTTGTGATTGTGAAAAGTCACAACCCGCACATCCTGTAATATATAATTTCGCCTGCGGAGTAGTTGTTCCAATCCCAATATTTCCATTACAAAGTATTTTCATTATATTATTATCATATATGCTGTTAAATAAAATATAACCTGATGGGTCATCATTATTTATATTAAATACCATACTGTTTTCGTCTCCCGAAACACGAAAAACAGCATTACCTGGTTTTGATTCAGGTGCAAAATCTCCTGCACTTTTTGCTATTCCTATTTCTAATTTACCCTCATCATTTTCTAGTTGAAAATTAATTGGATTAGTGTATTGTCCATTTCCAATATGGAATTTAGCATCTGGTGCAGTATTTCCAATGCCTACATTTCCTTGCTTGGTTAATGTTATTACAGGAATTGATAATGAAGGGGTTGAAATTATAAATTTATTATCATCAAAAGCATCCAAATCCCATGTAGAATTATTAGTACCACAGCCGTTAGGTGGACTATTGGTTTGAAATTCAAGCCGTAGCTTTGCCGAACAAGTTGCATTATCCTGTTCAAATAAATGAATTTTTGCCTGAGGGTTGTCTGTTCCAACACCTACTCTTCCATTGTTATTTGCATTTATTATTGTATTATGGTCTGTAATATAATAATTTTCTTGTTCACTTTGAATTAATAAATTCCCATCATTAGTGTATATATTATTTGCTGTTCCTATTTCATTAATTCCTAAATATATTGAATTACCAATTTTAATTCTATTTGTTACTCTTAAACTATCAAAACTCGTTTGCCCTGTAACATTCAAATTAGTAGTATTAATACTCTTTGCCGTAATATTACCTGCAGTGGTAATACTTTCGCTTGCATTAATATTAGTTGCATTGATTACTGGAGTGTTGATTGCATTATAAAAAGTAGCCGTTTGGTCATTATTTAATTTGAGCGCAATTTGATTGCTTGTACTTCCATTGGGCGTAGTGCTAAAGAACAACTCAGAACCGTGTCCCGAAGGACTGTAATTTTCGGTAGCTATACCTTTGATTAAATCGCTTGATTTGTATGCGTTTCCATCATAACCATGAAAAGATATTTTTCCTAAGCAGTCATTATTCTGAACGGGTAATGGATTGCCCGCAGTACCTCTGTACTTTAAAAGAGCAAGGGTAGGTGGCTCGTTATCGTTAGAAAACCGTGTAATCGCAACTGCTGAATTCAAAGAATCTGTTCCGTTTATTTGCACTGCTGCTATTGGTGTTGTTACATTTAATCCGATTTGCTCTACCGTTAATAAACCAATATTCTTAATATTATTTCCCTTAAAATCAAGAGTTCCGCTTGTGCTGTAAATCTGTTCGGCAGGTCCATCTATAACAATATTAGCAGCTTTAACTACTTTTACATCAATAGTATCGCCCACTTGTACCGGTAATCCCTGTATTAATATTTCGTTTGCATTTATTGTTTGCGTTTGTATGTCTGTTGCATTGATATTACCCGCAGTTAACGTATTTGTTATTGTTCCATTGTTTGCTGTAATTTCATTGGCAGATATTGCTCCCGTTGTAGTAAGATTATTATTCCCGAAATTAATATTCCCTGTTGAAGAAATAATATTATTGCCGCTTAAAGTAAATTGTCCGACACTTAAAGCATCGGTAACCATTAATTGCCAGACTTTAAGTACGCTATCAACAAAAGCATTAACGGAGCGTAACGAGCCGTTACAATCAAAGTCCTTAGTGGGAGAATTTGTTTTTACTCCAACTTTACGGTTGGTATAAACAATAGTATTTCCATTGGAAATCCATGTACCTTGCTGTGCATTGGCATGCTGAGGCATAAACATAATAAAATTAAAGAAAGCCAAAGCAACAATTATTGCTGCTTTGAGCAAAGAATTTATTTTTTTCATTTTATTAGTTATTAAAATTTGGATAAGTTAATACTTTTTAAGTTGTTTAATTAAAATAGCTTGGTATTTTTATTAACAGCATAAATGCCTTTATTTTAATAAGTTTAGATATTTATTAAATAAATTGTTAATAATTATATTTTCTACAATATGTATTTCAATGCTCTTTTTAAACTCAATAATCGGTATATTTTTAAATTACTCTTATCTTCGAAATAATAAAGTACTGATAATTATAGAAATACGCAGCTACTTTTTTTACCACTGATTTACCCAGTAGTATATTATTTATTTATTATTCATACTATTAACAATAATATGGGGGTAAGTTTAAAAAAATAATATAAATATTTAGATATACCCCTTATTTTTTTATAGTTTTGCAAAAAATATATAAAAATATGACAATATTCAGAAAAGAAGCATTAAAAAATGCTTTATCAAGAAATGTTGATTTAACTCCAACAATTAATTGTAAAATATCAGAAATATATGGGAATAATGTTTTTGGCATTGATTCTCTTCGCGAACAATTACCTATTGACACATTTGAAAAAATTAAGCAAACTATAGATTCAGGTCAAATAATTGATCGAAAAATTGCCGATCAAGTTGCTTCAGCAATGAAAACTTGGGCATTAGAAAAAGGTGCAACACACTACACACATTGGTTTCAACCGCTAAATGGTGCAACTGCCGAAAAACACGATGCGTTTTTTTCACCAACCGAAGGTATTCGTTCAATTGAAAGATTTGAAGGAAAAAATTTAGTTCAACAGGAGCCAGATGCATCGAGTTTTCCGAGTGGTGGCATTAGAAACACTTTTGAAGCACGTGGATATTCGGCATGGGACCCGACATCACCAGCATTTATTGTTAATGGTACCCTTTGTATTCCAACTGTATTTGTTTCGTACACAGGCGAATCGCTTGACTTTAAAACACCCTTACTTAAAGCAATAAATTATTTAGACAAAGCTGCTGTTGATGTCTGTCAATTTTTTGATAAAAATATTACCAAAGTTTTTCCTACTTTAGGCTGGGAACAGGAATATTTTTTAATTGATGAGGCATTATTTTTTGCCCGTCCCGATTTAGTGTTAACGGGGAGAACACTTTTTGGACATCCAGCTGCAAAAGACCAACAATTAGAAGACCATTATTTTGGCTCAATTCCCGAAAGAGTTACAGCTTATATGAAAGAATTTGAAATTGAAGCTTGGAAACTCGGAATACCAGTAAAAACAAGGCACAACGAAGTTGCACCCAATCAATTTGAACTTGCACCAGTTTACGAAGAAGTAAATATTGCCATTGACCATAATCAATTGATAATGGACTTAATGGCAAGAATTGCACGTAAACATCACTTTAGAATATTGTTACACGAAAAACCATTTGCCGGAATTAATGGTTCAGGTAAGCATAACAATTGGTCGCTTGCAACAAATACAGGAAAGAATTTATTAAGTCCAGGCAAAACTCCTAAAAACAATATGATGTTTCTGGCATTTTTAATAAATATTGTTAAAGCGGTTCATGACCATGCCGATTTACTAAGGGCTGCTATTGCCACAGCCGGAAACGACCATAGGCTTGGTGCAAATGAAGCTCCACCTGCTATAATTTCGATTTTTATTGGCGAACATTTAACAAGAGTGCTAAATGATATAGAAAATAAAGTTCGCGAAGAGAAAATGACACCCGACGAAAAGACTGTGCTAAAGCTTAATATTTGCAAAATCCCGCAAATAATTATGGATAATACCGACCGTAACCGAACATCGCCATTTGCATTTACCGGAGATAAGTTTGAATTTAGAGCAGTTGGTTCATCGGCAAATTGCTCGCCAGCAATGATTGTCCTTAACACAATTGTAGCTAATCAGTTAGTGGAATTTAAAAAAGATGTTGAAACCTTAATGCATGGCAATGACGATAAAAAAGACGAAGCAATTTTTAAAGTTATCAGAAACTACATTATTTCATCAAAAAAAATACTTTTCGAAGGTAATGGTTATGGCGAGGAGTGGGTAAAAGAAGCCAAAAAACGAGGACTATCAAATTTAAAAGATACACCTACGGCATTAAATGCTTATTTATCACCAAAAACTAAAGAGTTATTTGCAAAAACATGCATTTTTTCTACTCGCGAACTCGAAGCTCGTTATTATGTAAAACACGAAATGTACACTAAAATACTTCAAATTGAGGCACGAGTTATTGGCGATTTGGCTTTAAATCACATAATTCCAACTGCAATTAAATACCAAAATCTTTTGTTAGAAAATGTTCATGGTCTTAAAAATGTTTTTTCTGAAAGTGAATTTAAAAAGAAAGCTAAATATCAGATAGAATTAATTAATGAAATATCGGAGCATGTTTCTGAAATACAAATTAATGTAAATGAGTTAGTTGAAGAGCGAAAAAAAGTGAATAAAATAGAAGCTTTTGATATAAAATCGTTACAATATTGTAAAAAAATAAAACCATATTTTGATGTAATTCGTTATCATGCAGATAAGTTAGAAACATTAATTGATGATGAATTATGGCCTTTACCTAAATACAGGGAGATGCTTTTTATTAAATAGTGTCTGTCCATAAAGTCAAAGATTTTCAAAAATGAAAGCCCAAAACCTCAAGACCCAAGCCCCAAACTTGGAATTTGGGATTTGGAATTTGAAGGATTAAGAAGTTAGAAGATAGAAGATAGATATTAGAGGTTAGATATTGGGATTTGGGATTTGGGATTTGGGATTTGGAGCTTTATACTATTATTACGATATTATAGACAAGCACTAAATAGTGTCTGTCCATAATTTCAGCATTTTAATTTATAGGGAACAATGGTATAAGGGAATAGGGCATGACGGCTAAATGCTTACGGTTTGGTGGTTGCTGTTCGATGGCGATTTCACCACTGAATTTTCTACGAAGAACAAAGGTTTCAATATGCACATCACTGTCAAACGAGCCACTGTCCAGCCATTGACAGCAAATGCCTGTTAGGTGGCGTAATTCTTTTTCATCTATAGAAATGTCAATCCAATTTTTCTTTGAAGTCCTGTTTCAAAAATTCTAATCAATGTAGATAGTTGTATATTTCCTTTTGCATTTTCAATTTTTGAAATATAACTCTTTTTTGTCCCTGATTTTTCGGCTAATTCCTCTTGAGTCATACAGGCTTCTTTTCTCGCTTCTTTTAGCATTTCACTAACTATAAACATTTGAGCCTTTTCTTCAAATTCATTCCGCTTGTAAGAGCCAATTTTGCCATATTCAACTTCTAATAATTCGTCAAAAGTTCTGATTCCTTTATATTTATTCATAATTATAATTTTTTATTTTTAAAATATTCTTGTTTTAAACGCATTGCTTTTTCAATTTCTTTCTTAGGTGTCTTCTGTGTTTTCTTTTGAAAAGAATTAAATAACACGACTAATCTTCCTTGATCAAAACAGTAAAAAATTCTATATATATTTGATTGGAACTCAATTCGGATTTCAAATAGTCCTTCATACCCTGTAATTGGTGCTAAAAATTTTTCCGGAATCCTTTCAATTTGTTTGATTAACTCAAATACATATTGAATCTTTGCTTTTACTTTGATATCCAATGTCGCATAAAAATCTAAGAAATATTCACCATGAAAAATAATTTTTCTATTCATGATACAAAGTTAATTCTTATGATAACATTTTCAAAATATTTTGTCATTTTTTTATACGGAATCTGTTTTCTTTTTATGCCACCTAACAGTTGAAGCTACGGAACGACGAGCATTTGCTTGCAATTTCTTGTCAAACCGCTAAAATGTTTGATATTTGTTATTTGTGTCAAGTTGCCCATAACCGCCCAGTTTTTTGAAGTGTGTTTTACCAGTAGTGTATTTTATTTTTGATTAAAAGAAAGGACATAGAACTTCTTTTTCAAGTCAACTCTTAAAGTTCTAGATTGTTTCCATTTATCGAAAGCATCAAAGTCAAATGATGTGTTTTCGGTGAAAAGAGCGAGAATACTGATAATAACGAACCGCTGTATATGTTCGTGAACAAAAACGATTGATAATCGTTTTGTGAAGCGAAGGAGCGTAGCTCGGTACGTACAGTGGTGTGAGAGGTTCTCCCCACCAGATTTTCTGGTGGGGCAGCCTACTCGATTACCAATATGTGCTTTATTTTGTTATTACTTGCAATATGCTCATAACTTACTGAGGCTAATTTAGTACTTTTTTCGTCAGGGTGGTTGAGTGTCGGGGTTTTAATTTTTGTGAGAAGGGCTTTTTTTTCTTTTTTCAAGTTGTTGTCAAGTTGCAGTACGTTTAAGCAAAGCGAGGGTAGGCAAAAAGTTTAACCTCTTTACGCTTTTTTGGTTGCAGGGTGGCATTTGTGTGAAAGCGGAATGTGGTTACACTTGTGAGCAGGGGAATTGCAGCCTGTGTGATTAATGTTCTTGTCATGATGCAGTGATTGTCAAACTTGCAGTGCCTTGTCAAAAAGTGACCAAGCGTTGTTACAAACTGACCAGACATTTTTCCAGGTTAATACATTAACCCACATTGCAACTTATTATTCGTAACTATTTAATAGTGAACCGATTTAATTTTCGGGATTTCTGCAGGGGGGACTACGGATTTTTTATTACTTTTATATTTCTTACATACTTTCGAGTGTTA
>Ga0209211_10006408_pt1 | contig 17042 bp, 15 predicted proteins | sample RifGroA2_FD_183992 | JGI IMG/M metagenome (GOLD analysis project Ga0209211, IMG submission 183992) | Groundwater microbial communities from Rifle, Colorado, USA - Groundwater A2 (SPAdes) (version 2) | ecosystem: Environmental > Aquatic > Deep subsurface > Groundwater | place: Rifle, Colorado... | reverse complement strand
CTGGAATTTTATGCATGAAAATGAAGAAAAACTAACGCCAGCAATTCTCGAAAAACGAGCAACTAAAGTGTGGACGTGGGGAAAATTTTTACATAAGAAATTAAAGTACCTGAACTAAGACAGTGCCATTCAAACAAACTCTTAATCTCACTTTTCATAAACACAAAAAAGTTCTCCATTTAGATTAAACCGTTGCAACAATTTTAATGAAGTAGGATGAAATGTTTCATGTCCATAAACAATCAATTTTCCGTTTAGCTCTTTCTGAAACTTCTCTTCCATGCCTCGGTAAAATGGCTTGTCTGGAGAGATGAATATATAATCATAACCTCTTACATTATGTCTAGAAAAATCATTTCTGATAAACTTTGTTTTCCAGAAATGCTCAAGATTAATATGCTCTTTTATATGATTGCTGACATTATGCAGCCATAAATCACTTTCAATTCCAACTGCTTTTTTTATGTTGAACAAAGATGCAAGCAGCACAACTCTTCCATCGCCGCTTCCAAGATCGCAGAAACTTCTGCACATCTTATATTTTCTGCTTTTCGGCTTTATAAAATTATTATTGTTCCAATTGTTCTCATTCCATAATGTATTAAAAACAGTAAATGTTTCTTTCAATGGTGTACCTGCCCAGAAACCAAGATTAGTTGAGTTTGATGTGATTAAGCCTTTGTGCAGCAGAAATTCTTCAAAATTTTGGTAAGTTCTGTTAATCAAATGAAATTCATCTAACTTCTTCTCTTCAAATAATTTAAGATATTCCATTTTGCTTTTTATGTTTCTTAATATCCTTTTTCGCTCACAGTCCTGTTTCTCTCTCTCAGTCCTGTTTTCCGCTCCCAATCCGTTTGTGGGCGCAGCCACACGTCTCATGAAAAATTTTAAGGTTTTTTGAAGTCGTCGTCTTAAAAAAATAAAATTAAATATCATCATGGGACGTGTGGCTGCGCCCAGGAACTAAATAAAAACTAATAATATATTCAATTAAGTTTTAACAATATAAAAAACAATTTACTCCAGCGGCACTTGGCTCCAAAGCTGCCAGTCATTGCTTGGTGAGTATGCACCGAAAATGAAATAAGGGCTTTGCATCTGTCTGAAATATCCGTGTTGGACATCTGTCCATCTTTGAGGCGCTCCTCCGCCACCCCAGTCTCCTCTGAAAATGGGGCTGCCAAATGCTCTCCATGTTTCAGTCATTTGCCTTCCTGCCCCAAATAATGAATCCTCTCCATAACCTTCAGAAATCATTGTACCTTTGTAACCTTTCTTTTTCAAATATTCAACTGCCTCTTTTACAGGAAGATCTCCTTGGCCAACAGGCAGATGATGATGTCCTGCGCCAATACCGTCGACAATATGAAGATGCCCGATAATATTCGCTTTTCTCATTTTTTCTACTTCTTCCATATACCACTTATCAAATCTTTCTTTGCGCAGTTCTTTTGTTTCGCCAGGCAAAGGCGTAAAGCTTTTCCACCACATCCCCAAATGCTGGGTGTCAATAGTTGCTTTGATATGCTCCTCTGCTTTTTTTTCAGCTTCTTCTTTTGACATTCCAGTATAGCTTGGATTTGGCACTTCTATAAGATTACCATGTCGGTCTCGTCTTCTTCCAGGATCTTCAATAAACTTTTCTGTCAGCATCTTTGTCATCATCTTTCTTGCGTCCTGTACTAATTCAATCAGTTCTTCAGGATGGCTTCCATATCCCATTTCAGGAAATATATTTTCAGGAGCAATTGTTATAGGCTCATTTGCATACGGTGATTTCGCAGTTCTTTCCATTGCATAAATGCCGGCTTCAGCATAACTTCTAGACGTTTGATCCTTTGCATAATCAGCAACAGGAACAACATGCAGCAAAGTTTCATATGTTTCGTCAGCGTTTGCATCTGCGGCAGCAGAACTTTCTCTGATAAATTTAAGGCTTCTTTCGGCTTGATCTAATCCTCTCTTTATAATTTCACTAGGTAGCATGTTTTCATTTGGCACAAAATCACCACCTTCAAAATGGTGTATGGCACGATTTTGCCTAAATAGTTTCCATTGTTCTTCAAGCGGTACATTTTCTTCTATTTTTTTAAAAATATCATAAGCTTCTCTGAGTTTTTTATATTCTTCAAATTCATTTTGGTACATTCTGCCGTGGAATAATGAAGAACCTCTTGCCTGCATAATTCTTGTCTCCATCTGTGATCTGAAAAACATTTCTTCTGGTGTATAAAGCCTTTCATTTCTCCAAGGCTCTTTGTTTGCATTGTGCTTATTCCAGTCTTCCGCCCTTTTCTCAAAATCTTCCCATGTTAATCGATTTGTTTCAAATTTTGTTTCGTTTTCATTCCAGATAGGCACTCTTTGGAATAAGTCATCTGGTTTAGTTTCGTCAAGAAAACCACCATCCTTGTCAACATATTTCATTCTGCCGTCATTATCATCCATTTTCATTTCAAACTTTGGCTCGTGTACAATTTGTGATTTTCTGACTTCTGTAATTAATTTGCCGGTTCTGTCGTCTACCATATACAATACTGCCCTTCCTGGCTCTTCAGAATAATTCATAAATTCCCATGTGCCGTCTGGCTTTTTCTTGTTCCATGGCGCTGTTGTAATGTCTCTTTGAAATTCGCCTGTATGAACAACTATTGCCTGAGCGCCGACATCAGACGCAAGGTCAATTGCTTTTTTTACTTCCTCAATTTCAATCTTTCTGTGCTCGTCGTTAAAACCTCTTTCCTGCGGATTATAGCCTGACATATTGCCGATATTTGCAGGAGTGTGGACAGAAGTATATCTTACTTGGTTTATCCTTGCTATATCTCTTAATGCCTCTCTTGCTTCTTTTCCGTAAGCCTCTGCGCCAGTTGATTCTTGACCGCCGCCCATGCTTGTGCTAAGCTCAATCCATCCAGCGCCTCTTCTGATGGCATCTGTTGTTGTTTTTAAAAGGCTTCCAAACCGGCTGCCTTCAGGAACACTAAAACCAATGTCGCTTGCTTTTACAATAGGCTCTTCAATTGCAGCTTCATTATTTCCTTTAACTGGTTTGCCATATTCTCCAAAATAAGAAGTGCTTGGACTAGAATAATAAACAGGCTCAGGACCAAAATAACCGCTTCCAAAATACATGATGCTCCTCTTTTTTTGATTTGTTCAAAAATTAATTGCTGTATGTATATTTTTATAAAAACTTAATATCTTCTTGCGTATGTAACTATATAAATATTGTGGTTTTTTCAGATTTCAGATTTTTACATTGCCTTTTAATATGATGACTGCAAACGAGAGAGATAGAATAGTACCAAAAAGACAACAAAAAGTATTTATAGTTGTTTGCTTTACTAAAATCAATCTTCTGCTAGAAAAAGAACAGGAGGAATAAAAATGTCAATAGATCAGTTAATTCCACAATTTGGACATTTGAGCAGGACACTTTTAGTAGGTTCATCCTTGGCTGTTGCTCTAAGTTTTGGTTGCGGCGATAAGGCTGCTACTTCTTATTCAGAGGCATCAAATGAAAAAAGCCCTCAGCCAAAAGAAGAATGTTTTATTCCAGGACAATCAGGGCGAACTACGATAATGATGATTCCTAAATATACTTATGATGAATCAGGAAAACTTACTGGACAAATTGGCAAGGGTGGACAGTCTACAGAATATACTTTGAATATTTATAAAAAAATTCCTTGCGTAAAACCTGATTTTGTTAATAATAGTAATAGTACAATTACTGATAGGGCGCATGGATTGATGTGGACGATTGAAGCAACGCCTGATGAGCGCAGTTTAGGTGGAGCGGTTGAAGCATGTAAAAACGTAAAAAATGCAGGTGGTTATAATGATTGGCGTGTGCCAACTATTGAAGAGTTATGGACACTATGGACTGAAGAAACGCCATGTCATTTTCCATCAATTTTCCAAGGTAAATGTTGGCGGTATTGGACATCTACTCCAGCACCAGCGGGTTGGACTGATAATTATTTTGCAGTTTATTTTGAGTCAAGTTATCCAATGCTTCAAGCGGTTCGATATCAAGGAAACTGGATGCCATCAACTGTGCGATGTGTGAGGGTATTTAGCAGTGATAGTGATATTTCAGTATCAGGTACAAGTGCAAATAGTGGAAGTGTAAAATTGAACGATCTTTTGCGGCAAAGTGCAAAATCTGGTGATCCCGATAGTGATCCTGACGGGAATCCTCGTTTGGATAGTAAGATGCTCGCAAGATTAATGAGTGGCGAGGCAACTAAAAATAGTGCTGAATGCGATTTAAAAAAATTTAATAAAAACAGTGAATATGTTGATTGTTCAACTTCTCAAAGAGTATTTGTAAGAGCTTTTAATATTGATGATACTGGCGAAGTTTTGTTAGATGGCAGGAGAATTTTGCAGGTTGGTTATCGTGAAGATAGCGGTTATGTGGATATTACGTCGCATATCAAATCAGGAATGAATTTTTTAAGATTTATCGCAAAAAATCAGCTCGGAGGTTATACTTGGGGATTAGAAATCAAATGTGATGATGCTTTAAAATATTTATCCGCAGCTGGTCTGGCTGGAAAATTAGGGGCGCGTAAAAATGATTATACTAAGACTCAACAAACAATATTTGATTGCACCTTGCCAATAATTTTAAAAAATCAATAAAAAAAATTAATAATTATTTAATAAATTCTCTCCTAAATAAATTCGTTTGCGCGGTTATTTTACACAAACAATACTACTAAAACAACTTAAATGTTAATTTTGCGCGGTTATTATAAAGAAGCCAAACCTAATCAACCGCCACCATCTATTCTAACCAACACCTAATTTAAAATCTGCTCTTTCGCAAGGATAATATTCAAGAGTTGTGTGTTCCTCGACAAAGTGAGAATAGATTACAAAAAAGATAAGTTTGTTTTTCGCATTGAAAAACTTTATAAATACCCTCTAATTTGCTTGAAATAGGACATAACACCATAGATGCGTTATAATAAGGGCGTTTATGTTCAAAAAGCACTAATTAATGGTTTAAAATCAAAAATCCGCTTGATAATAGGAGGAAAAAGCATGTCAAGTTTTAATAATGTTCCACAAGGCGAATTGATAGCTAAAACAGCTGAAAAGCTAAAGTCGTTTAAAGAGTTAACACCGCCTGCATGGGCAAATTATGTCAAAACAGGCACACAAAAACAAAGGCCGCCTATGAAAGATGATTGGTGGTATACTAGAGTTGCTGCTCTTCTGCGAACATTAGCATTAAAAGGCCCAATTGGCGTTTCTAAGTTAAGAACAAAGTATGGCGGAAGAAAAAGACGTGGGCATCAACCGCCAGAATTCAGAAAAGGCTCTGGCAGTATTATCAGAAAAGCATTGCAGCAATTAGAAAAAGCAGGGCTTGCCAAGCAAAAAGAAAAAGATATTCATAAAGGAAGAATCATAACTACAAAAGGCATTAAATTACTAAATGATGCTGCTAAAGAATTATTTAAAACTTATCCAAAGCATGTTGTTAAGGTTACAGAGGAGATTGTGGAAGCAGATGCAGCAGCAGATGATATTGATGATATTACTTTTGAAAAACATATTGAAAAACACGATAAGGCTCAAGCAAAAGTTCAGCCAAAGGCTGAAAAAAAGCCAAAGAAAGAAGAGTGAATTATTAAAAACTGATTCATAATAAAATCATAGCAATAAAAAACTCAAAAATTAAAAATTGTTGATAAACATGGCAAGATATCTTCACTTAAGCAGAAAATTAAGATTAGCTAAACTTGGAAGGAGAACCAGATGGGCTCCTTTTTGGACAGTTCCAAAGGTTTATGGTAAAGGCAGAATGGTTCATCCAGGCAGGCATACCTTTGTAAAGAGGAGCTGGAGAAGAACAAAAACAAAGGCATAATTTTCAATAATAATACTAACTAATAAAAAATAACTTAAATCAAAACAATTAACTTAAATTAACACAAATAAAATAAAAAAACAAAACAATACTTCACATGAATAGGTGTAAATAATGAGCAACGAATTAAAGCGAACTTACAATATTCCATTAAGAAAAGAATATCTTAAAGTGGCTTATTACAAAAGGTCGAAAAAAGCTGTCACAGCATTAAAGCAGTTTGTAAAAAAACATATGAAAATAGATAATATGGAAAATGTTCTTATTGGTAAGTATCTTAACGAGGAGATTTGGAAGAGAGGCATTTCTAACCCACCTCATCATGTTCATGTAAATATTCTTAAAGATATTAAAGAAAATAAAGCGCTTGTTGAATTGTTTGACAAGCCAATTGGCTTTGATAAAAAGAAAGAATCCAAAAAAGAAGAGAAATCAAGCGGAGCCAAGGAAAGGATTAAGGAAAAATTAGGGTTGAAAGAAGATAAAAACTCAGGCTCAAAAGAAGCTGGTATTGAAGGAAAGGTTGAAGCAGCCAAATCAAAGAAGAAAAAAGAAACAATAGAAGAAAAGAAAAAAGAAACTTCTGAAGAAAAAGCAGAGAAAGCAATGGAGCACGTTAAAGAAATCGAGCATGAAAAACAAGAAAAGGCAGAAGAGATTGAGAAAGAAGAAATAAAAGAAATGAAAAAAGAACTGCCAAAAACACATCATCACATTCCTAAATCAGAAGAAAAAGAGAAAAGAATTGAACCGCACCAGCAAGGGCCGATGCATTTGTAGGGAATGTTTGTAAATTCTGTTGCATATACACCCTTTATGCTCATTTCTTAAAAATTGCAGTTCACATTTTGTTGTTTTATCTACAAATTATATACTATTTTGTAAATGCTCATGGTATAAATCTAATACAGTATTTTTGAAATTATACTTCCGGCAAAATTGGTTTTGCAACATTTAATGCACAGACAGAATTTGATGATTTGGAAATATGTCCTTTGGAGTAATTAGATAATTTTAATTATGCCTCTTCACTAATTTTATATGCTCTACAATTATGAAGCAAAAATCTTTACTAAACTGCTCTCAATCTCTTTTATCTTGTTTCCTTTAAGAGAATCTATTTTGTATGAAACAATCTCTTTATCTGCTGTGAATATTCTGTTTGGCCTGATGATACTATCTTGATATAAATTTCCATCAATCAGGTCAGTATTATTTAGAATAATTGAATAATTATCAAACCTTGCTTTGCTGGTTATCTGACAACAAATAATATCATCGCCTTGAAGAGTGGCAACAACAACTGCAGGTCTTTTTTTCAAGGCATTTAAATCTGAAAAAAGGGAATGGAATCACTACTATGTCGCCTTTTACAAATTTTTCCATGCTTTCTCATCCTCTTTGCTAAGCCAGTCTTTTGCCAATGAGGTTTCGCTTGCTAACATAGTAAACATCTTCTTGCTGAATTGCTTTAATGGCCTTAGTTCTATCCTGTCTTCAAAAGCCAAAATAGCAATTTTTGTGCCTTCTTTAAATCCTTTCTTCTTTCGAATCTCCTTTGGTATAGCAATCTGGCCTTTACCTGTTATTTTACTTGTTCTCATTTCCAAAAGCGTCATTTTCTCACCACCAATATCTTACTTGTAAGAAAAGTAAGATAATATATAAATCTTTTGATTATTAGCTCTGCTTTTGGTAGTTGGGTTCTTGATTTCATTATTGTAGTTAAGCTCCTTGTTATAACCATCGACGATATTTCCGCAAATTTTCCGAGAATGAACATAAAAAACTAGGGAAAACCGAAAAGGATATTTAAAGCGTGAAAAAATTATCGGAAATATACTCAAAAAAGATAACTCCACATAAGCGTAGCGCAGTGCGGAGCACCTATTGTTTTTATCATTAATTATCTTTTTTGGTATCCCGCAAATCCGACACAAGTCTATGCGAGCAAACTTTATATGTAACAAAGCAGAAAATAAAGTGGTCGGATTTGTGTGATTTTGGTGAAAGCGAAAGATTTGCGGGAAAAAATGGGGTGGAAAAGTAAGCACAGAAATACTAAACCACTTCATCTATATTTAATCTATTCAAACCTGCTTCGCCGCTAATTTAATATCATTTTCAAGAACAGTTTTTCTTCCGGAATGTTTGGCTATTTTTACAGCGTGCTCAGATATCTGCATGCCAATGTCTGTAAGTATTTCAGAAAGTGCTGCCAGAGAATCATCGCTTATTCTTTTTGCGCCGACTTTTGCCAGGATTTTTGCCATTGGCGCTTTTGGTATTGTTGTTGTTTTTCTCGTCATAAAAATCACTGTTTTTTAGTGCTGTTAATAAAATTTAATGCTATTAATAAACAATCTGATAATATAAAATTGCCTCAACAAATAATAAATAAAAATGAGGTATCGTCTCACCCCTGATTAGATACCCCACATGGTCTTTGCGTAGTAATTTAACTACTGCAATAACTGATATTTAAATATTTCGGATTTGGTGAGATTTTGGATAATTCTATCTGTGTAACTTTTTTTTCCAGCAAAAACAAATATAAACAACCTAATCTAACATCTCTATTTATGTCACACAAACTCTTAGAATTAGTCTTGGAAAATGCAATCAGATATGAAGGCAAAGCTTCTGTAGGCAGTATTCTAGGAAAACTTATCTCTGCTGATCCTCACTTAAAAGACAGCAAGGAAATGATAAAAAAGGTTTCTCAGGAGGTTGCGCAGGTTGTTAAACAGGTTAATGCAATGACAAAAGAGCAGCAGTTAGCTGAATTCGAAAAGCTCGGCGGTAAACTAACAGAGAAAGAGAAAAAGGAAAAAACAACAACATTGCCAAAATTAAGAGATGTTGGCAGACCTATTGTCCTAAGGTTTGAGCCAAGCCCGTCTGGTCCATTGCATATAGGTCATGCTTATGTTTTTGGTCTTAATTATCAGTACGCACAGGAATATAAAGGCAAATTAATTTTAAGAATCGCAGACACAAATGCTTCTAATATAAACACACAGTCTTATGAGCTTATTCCTACAGATGCGAATTGGCTCACTAATAATGGTGTCAATGAATTTATTATCCAGTCTGACAGAATTGACATTTATTATGATTATGTCCTTAAATTTATAGAAAAAGGCCATGCTTATGTTTGTTCATGTTCTGCAGACGAGTTTAAAGCGATTTCAAAGCGCAAAGAAGAATGTCCATGCAGAAATCATTCTAAAGACGAGAACCTCAAAAGATGGCATGATATGTTTACTAAATATAATGAAGGCGATGCAGTTTTAAGATTTAAGAGTGACATGAAACATCCTAATCCTGCAATGAGAGACTTTCCTTTGTTCAGAATAAATGACGACGAGCATCCGAGAACAGGAAAGAAATACAGATTATGGCCGTTAATGAACTTTGCTGTTCTTGTAGATGATCATGAGCTTGGTGTAACGCATATTTTGAGGGCAAAAGATCATGCTGATAATGCAAAAAGACAGGAGATGATGTATAAAGCAATGGGTTGGGATGTTCCTGAAACTTTGTTTGTAGGCAGGATTAATTTTGAGGATATGGAAATCAGCTGCTCAAAGACAAAGGAAAAGATAAGTAATGGTGAATTTTTGGGCTGGGATGATATAAGGCTGCCATTTATGCCGGCGTTAAGGCGAAGAGGGTATCAGCCAGAAGCATTCATTAAATATGCAATAGATGTCGGTGTTTCATTAAATGATAAATCAGTTTCCAGAGAAGATTTCTTCAAGACAATTAATTTTAATAATAAACAGGTATTAGAGCCAAAAGCGCACAGATATTTCTTTGTTGAGGAGCCAGTTGCAGTTAAAATAAAAGATGCGCCTGAAATTGAGGTTGAGCTAGACTTGCATCCTGACTACAAAAAAGGAGGAAGGGTTTTCCACTGCGGCAGCGAATTTTATCTCGCAAAAGATGATGTTGATGGCTTTGAAGACAATGGGTTGTACAGATTAATGGACTGCATGAATTTTACAGTTGTCATCGACAAAACACTTAAATCAGAAAAAAAACACAAATATGAATGCAAATATCATTCAGTCAGTTTTGAAGAGGTCAAAGGAAAAGCAAAACTTATTCATTGGCTTCCAAAAAAAGAAGCTGTAAACGTCGAAGTTTTAATGGATGATAATACTATTATCAAAGGATTTGGTGAAAGAATCCTTGAAGACCTAAAAGAAGGAGATGTTGTGCAGTTTGTAAGGTTTGGTTTTTGCCGTCTGGATAAAATAGAGTCAGACAAATTAGTGTTTTGGTTTACGCATAAGTGATTGTTCTTAGAATCTTCTGTTTAACCCTGCTAAAATTATGATTATTATTAGAATAGTAAGGTTATTTATAAACATCTATACTTTCATTAAACAATATGTTCTTTTCTCCTTTAAATTATTGCATTATTTAAATCAATACTTCCTTATTTTTTCTTTCAGCTCTTCTAAAAATATATTCCAATTTGGTCTTTCTCCTCTAGGGATATAATGATTGATTATATTAATAACTGAAGTTAATTGATTCTCCATTGTCGTTATTCTTTGTAGTATCTCTTCTCTTTTCAATCTCAGTCCATTACCTTTCTTTATTGGCAAATCCATAAGATAATACAAGTCAAAAAAATCTTTTCCTTCTATTCTGTTTAATATGCATTCTACTTTATGTGATATTAACATTTCAATATCATAAACATTTAACAAGGCAGATTCATAAGGCACAAAACCATAGTTTACTATTTTTTTGCTGTAATTTTTTGCTTCTTTTATTACACTAAATTCTAATCTTATTTTGTCTTTATGATTTAAAGGATTAATATAAAACAAATCATATCTTACTGTATTTTTCATAATTCGTGGACGAGCAACATCAAAACCATTTATTTTTTTGACTATTTCTTTTGTTTTTATAACTGCTTCTTTTACATTGCCTTTAAACAAAAGATCAAAGTCAATATCTTCAGAAAATCTTTTGTTTTTTAGATATACTCTGTTTATAGCAGTTCCGCCCTTAAGTATAATCTCTTCATTTCCTTGTAATTGCAAAAGAGCCTTACTGATCATCTCGTCTTTAGCTATGAAGTTAAGCGATACTTCTTCCTTTGCTGAAATTCTTCTTAATTCATCCAATTCCATTTATCTCACCATAATATGTATTTTCTTAGTTTATTCAATTATCTTTTGATTTTTATTTGTATTCTATTTATCATTTCCATGAAAGTATGTTCTCTTTTCCTAAATTGTCCTGAACTTTCCATTTTCTATTGTAAACTGATTTGCCTTCAACAGGTATTAGCTTCACTGGTTTTTTAACTTTCTTTAACAAAAACTCAAAAACAAAAGATGGAATTTTTAATCTTGTATCCCTTTTCATCAATTCAAGTATATATCCAGTTCGCTGATGCAATGCATTATTGTCTGTTAATTTAAAAAAACTAATAAATTTATTCCAATCCATTTTTGCTTCATAGAGTGCTTTGCTTATGTTGCTGAACCCAATGTATCTTGGTTTCAAAAAACAGTCAAAAAATGTTTTTTCTATTGATGAGATATATACACTTTCTTTCTTATCAATTCCACTATTTTCTGTTCCCATAAAAAGTTTATTTAAGGGAATATATTGTATTTCATACTTTGTTCCTTTTAATTGTATTTTTTTCTGAAACCCTTTTGTTATAACAAATATTGTAAAATCCTCATATTCAATTAAATTATAATGTCTTAAAGCAGAACTTAATCCAATGTAACCCTCTTTTATGGTTAATGCTAATTTATAAAAGTTTTTTAAAAGAAGAGGGTTATAGTACAACCCTTTCTTTGCTCTTTGAAGATATCCTTTTTTATAGAGAAGGTGAAGTATTTTATCCCTTTTATTTGAAGCCATATCTGGAAATATTTGTTTAATAAGGTCAATATCTATAATCTCCTTATCTTTAATATATTCCCATAACTTATACTCTTCTCGTGAAATATAGTTTTTTTTATCCATATAATTACTAATTAAGGAAGGATATATATAAATTTTTCTATTTATCGTATGTAATAAATCCGTAACTTTTGTATATAAACAAAACCTCGATTTTGCCTAAACCATGGCTTAAACTGGCTTCATTTCAAGGTTGACTTATTACATACTATTTATCCCTTAAAATAAGAGACCCTTTTCTGTCTTAAGTAGCCATGCTGCCATCAAATTATTTTTGTTATCAGTAATGTACAGCTGAAAACAAAAACCTTAATAAATCCAAGCGTATATTCTTATCCTATTCACATAAACTTACTATTATACTCCTAATTAACGAGGTGGAATCATGTCTATCATAGTAAAAGTAAAAATTAAAGAGTATGCAGGCAACCTTAATGTCAGCGGTGATTTTGCTGATGCACTTGACAAGAAAGTAGAGCATATGATTAAAGAAGCATGCTCAAGGGCAGAAGCAAACAGCAGAAAGACTGTAATGGCGAAGGATTTGTAGATGGTGAAGGAATAAATTTAATTTTAAGTACGATTAAAGTATGACTTAATTTTTCTATGCTGTTTTGCACGTTACTTTATATATTAAACAAGGACCACAAGGATTTGCTTTGCAATATGCTCCATCTTTACCTTCCATGATTGCATAGTATCTTTCATCAGCACGTTTTTTTAGCCAAGAAGGTGGGTCAGTGCTCATTACTCTATCAAACTCAACTTGGGCAAGTTCCTTGTTTTTTCGAGCAGTTTCAGGGGGGAGTTCTCCATACGTAGAAAAGAGCTCAGTGCCGCCATAGTCATTAGTAACTGTTGAGTAAATTGGCAATCCTACTTTTTTAATAGCTGTCTTTTCTAACTCATGTTTATACTCTTTTACCTCATCTACATACTTTTCATACTCTTTTTTTAATTTATCTTTACGATTATTAAATTCCTTCCATTTTTTTGATAATTCAAATTTCGTTATCAATACTTCTCTTTCTATTTCTGATTCAGATTCTTCGCTTTCTATTTCCGATTCTGATTCTTCTCTTTCTATTTCTAATTCTAGTTTTTTTAGCTGATTATCTAACTGCTCCATTACTTTTCTATAATCATCATAAAAATTATCAAATTTAATTTCTTTCTGTAGTGTATTCACACCATATTTTTTCTTCATTTCGTTGTATCTTTGCAGAAATTCTTTAAACTCTTTACTTGTTTCAAATTCTGTTATGGATTGACGACTAGATGAATATTTCTCTTGAAAAGATAAGTAAGAGAGGTCACTAAAAGAAAGAGATGAATCCCCTTTTATATTGCGTTCTTTTAGGATCAACTCTATAGCTGCCCTTTTTTCAGCAATATTTATATCTATTTTTTTAGCATCTTCAGGAGATACTTTTAAAACATCTTTAAGATATTCATTCACCTTTTCTGCAAATACAGGGTTAGCATTGTTATTTTTAATAAAGTTAGATATTAATTCATTTTCTCTTTCCCTTACAGAATTATCAATGGCATGAGCAAGTTCATGGTCCAATATTTGCAACGGATTTTTTAGATCTCTTATAGGATTATTACGTAGAGTAGATGGATCTAACACCTGTTCTCCTAACACTAAAAATTTGTTTTTACACTGCATAAGTTGCTCTCCTTTTCCTAAACAAAACGAATCATCTTTTGTCTCCTTATATCCAAAGCTAGCTTGATATTCATTTACAAAAAATATCTCATCCCCTAAATATTTTTCTACACCCTCTTTTTCCCTCAACCATTCATCTGTTAGTTGGATTAAGTTAGTAGTAATCTCTTCATTATCGGGTTTAATTCTCTTACTAATTACTTTATTAAAAGCCATTTTTGTATACTTAGCACGCAGATCATTCACTGTTTTCATCATGTTTGTCTCAATTAAGTCAGAAACCTCTAAACCCATATTGTTTCCTGCAATTTGTTTGTCATTATACATTTGAATAAACCTATTGGAAGAACTAGTGCGTATTACAATGTTACTCATAAAATCTGCATCAGAAACTAATTCAAAAGCTACGCTGTTATCCATTGGAGTTTTATCTTTTTTTTGCATTGGTTCATGGTTCCTATAAAATGACTCACCATCAATAAAAGTAAAACGTATACCTCTTCCAGTCTGGATATTTGTTTCACCACCACCATAAAAATGTCTTATCAATGGTGTTTTTCCTTCTTTTGCCCTTGATACAACTTTTAAATTATCTCCTTTTGTAACTACAAGAAATAATTTATCTCTTTTATCTTCAACTAATATGAATTCATCTCGAATAAGCTTTCCTTCTTTATCTTTTTTATATTCCTTTTTAACCATATTAAATAGAAGATTGCCAGGTTGTGGCATTACAATTATCTCTCCTTCTTTTGTTGTTCCTACATCTAATCCCCCTTTAGAAAAAGCAACATAATTTCCATTCGGTTTAGTTAATTGTTCGAAATAAATATCAATAGCATGGTTTTTAGTTGGGTTTATTAGCACATCATTGATGATTATTGATGATGAATCTTTTTTAACAAACGTCTTTCCTTCTTTAAAACTTAACATCCCTTCTTTTACCACATATCCTTTGTATTTATGTATTTGTCCAGTTGCATCAATAGTTACTGCATCCTGTTCAGGAACAGTTATATCTTCTTCCAATGGCGTAAATACTATTTCACCTTTTTCGGCTATGAATATAAAACCATTTTGATAATATTGATTGCTTAGTGTTATATGTTCTTTATAACCATAATTTGCATGTAATATCCCTTCCCTTATTTTTGCACTGTCTAATTTTATTACATTGATATTAAACTTATTTTTTATAGCAGCTCTTGCGTTGTCTGCATCAACATCTTTCACCAAATCGTTAATCTTATCAAAATTCACAGAAATCTGGTCAGGCGTCATCTTTATTCTTTGTTCTGGCTTTAATTCATCATACTTTAATTTATCTTTAGGAATTTTCGAAATAAAATTTGGCGGTATCTTAGACCAAGTTACTGTGGAATAATCACCATTTTCATAGTCAAACAATTCAGGATTAGCTTCGTTAAAAACATTGCTTAATGATTGTAGCTCTGTTGGTGTACTTTGAGCAAGAGCAAGATTACTAACTATTACACAGATTATTAATAAAACCACCAAATACATTTGTTTATTCTTCATTATTTTCATTTTCTTTATTCTTCTTTTTCTTCGTTTTCTTTATACCTTGCAGCAAATCTAAGCATATATTTCTCGTTATTGATAAAATAATCATTATCAGACACTTCAAAAAGAGTTGTGTTATTACCTATTTCAAGTATTTCTACAAAAACATTGTTTTCTGCAGCAAAAGATGAAAAACAAGTTATGCATACTCCTTTTATATCCTCTTCATTCATAGTTTCAACAATTTTCTTTGCAATCATTATATCTTGATAATACTCTTCTGCTGGAATAGACACTACAAATTCAGATAGTTTAATCTCTTTATTGTCTTTCTTTATTTTTATAGGATGTGTTGTTATTATAGTCAGTTTATCATGGTTTAATATTCCTTTGGAAGATGGTTCATCAAAAGAAATATCATATCCTTGATTTTTAAAATTATTAAAATCATCTAAACAAAGGTACAACATAGTATCTACATAACTGGCAATCTCTCCTGCAAATGTTTCAAGAGAAGGAATTAATATTTCGTTATTATTATAATAATACGCCACATTCTCATATAAATCAGTAGTGGACTTATTATCAGCATTATCTGGCAAAATAAAATATCCGCTTTGTCTGCTGTTTTCAAGAATCCCCTCTTTAGCAGTTGAACTAATGCATGAGGTTATATAAGCTTCAATCGGAGCACTTAATTCACTTTCTCCCCGCATTTTTTGTTGTTCTATTCCACTCTGTTTTAATCCCAGCAAAGAACTTGTATACGAAAAAATAATTAACATACCTAAAAGAACAATACCAACAATAATAAATACAGTTATCTGCCCTCTTTTTGACATTTTTCTTAACCTTATTATTTGTATTATCTTATTTCAATTCGTGATCGTTCCATCTCTCTTTTAATATTACTCAACTTTTCCTTGTTTTCAAAGTTCATATCATCTAATAATTCATGAATTTTAGTTATATTGTTTATCTCTTCCAATAACAGGCTTAGTTTTTGGTTGTTTATCCCAATCTCCTGCATTATATTTTCTTTTTGTAGTTTAGTTAGTTTTGTTATCCTTTTTTTAGATGTTTTTTTTGAGTCTGACCTATTTAACATATTATTTAGTTTTTTTAGTTTTCTTTTTTCAGCATTAAGCAGTCTTAAATTAAGCTTTAATTTCGATTCAAACCTGTTTTTGTAGTTAAGAATAAGATTCATCTTTACATCCAGTTCATTTATATCGCCAGTATAAGTTGTTCTATTGTACTGTGCAACTGCCTGAAGAAATCTTATAATATTATATCTGCTTCCATGTGTTGAGATTTCAACAATATTATCCTTTAATGTGCTCTCTTTTTCCATTTTTATTAATTATAATTTTTATTGATTTTTTATTAATTAAATATTGCAATATCCTAAAATTTCAATTTTTGTATTTGTTTAGTTGATGTCCTTTTTCTTAGTAGTCTTAACTTCTTTTTCCCGCTCTCAATCAGTTTGTGGGCGCAGCCACCGTCTTATTAAAAATTATTAGTTATTCATTCTTCGTTTTTAGTTACGAATAACTGTTTTATCCTAGTGAACGTGTTGGACATGCCAGGAACTAAACAAATACCACTTTTTTAATACTACATCTTCAACTCTTCCTTTTTTCTTGAAAATCTTGCTGGTCTTTGCTGTGATGGCTGTTGTCTTGCCTGAAATTGTGTTTGTGATGATTGCTGCATTCTTTGCGGTGGAAATTGTGGCGCAGATGGTTCAGGTAATGGAGGCACCATTTTAGCTAACTGGTCCAATTGCTCTGCTGAAAATTGTGTTGGTGAAGGTGGCAATTCATTTGGGAACGCGCTGTCAAAACCAGTGGATGAAGCTCGTGCAGAACCAAATCGTACAGGCTGCGCTGGTTTTTGCGCAGGTGCTTGTTGACCAAATGATGCGGGAGAGATTGGCGCGCCTGTTGCTGTTGGTATTGGCATCATTTCAGGCGGCATTGGAATTTCCTCATCTGATGATGT
>Ga0209211_10006405_pt1 | contig 17050 bp, 11 predicted proteins | sample RifGroA2_FD_183992 | JGI IMG/M metagenome (GOLD analysis project Ga0209211, IMG submission 183992) | Groundwater microbial communities from Rifle, Colorado, USA - Groundwater A2 (SPAdes) (version 2) | ecosystem: Environmental > Aquatic > Deep subsurface > Groundwater | place: Rifle, Colorado... | reverse complement strand
TGGGCGGAAGACCCCCATTGACTAGGATTTCCTCGAAGGCCTGTGACCAGCCAGTTTCATCGACCCAGCGCTTCGTCTTGGCCTTTTCGATGGCAGCCGCCGCAGCATGCCGCCCGATAGCCTCCTCGGATGGCGGGGCAAGGTTCATCATGGTCAGTAGCTTGTCGCCAAAGGCGCTTCCGTTGAAAGCGTAGATGTTGAAGAGTGTATAGCCGAGTTGGCCCATCACCTTGTATTGCTCATCCCATGCGGGGTTGGGCGTGTCGAGCTTCAAATCTTTGAAGCAGGAGAGGATCATCCGATCCAGCTCGGTGAATTCCTTGATGTAGAAGAAGGCACCGCGGATCAGACAACGCCCTTCGTCGTATTCATCCTGTTCCTCCTCTTCTGGCTCAGCGAGGCCTGCATCGGCTACGAACTTGGCACGTACTGTAGGCCCGGGGGTGTAGTCGTTAATCCCGAAGCGGCTCAACATCAGAGTCAGCACTGATCCCATCGGGCATGAAGCCAAACGGTCATAGGGGTCGAACGAGCCCGCGTCGGCACCATACTGGGTGAGGATCTTGTCGATCTTCTTAGGAATTGTCTTGGCTGCCTTCGCATTGTTGTAATACTGGCGGGTACTGAGTGCAGCAGCGTCCCTTGAGGCACGCCACATGGCGTTCCATATCTGACCGATTGAGAACTTGTTGATCAGTGCGCTGGTGACGATCTGGCGGGTGGCCACCCGCTCTTCGTTTTCGAGGTACAGACCATGGGTATCCAACTGCAGGTCGAGGTAGGCGAGACAGTCTTCAGTCGCACAGAAGGCCCATAGCTGCATGGCCGCTTCCACATCCTTGATGTGCTTGGCCTCTGCGATCCCGATACCGTCAGCGCGGGAATCGCTTATGTGCGGCAGCATCCGAAAGGAAGACGCTTGGAAGCCGAAGCGGAGCTCGTCTTTGTCGGAGAGGCCGAAGCCGGAGACTGGGTAGAGTACGACCGGTGGTACTGCATGCATCCGGTGTACCAGTTCCCCCAGTTCGAATTCGGTGGCACAGCAGGGATCGTCGCATCCATAGTTGAACTTGATGTCGCTGCCTTCAGCCAGTGCCCGGCCACTCCAGTCATTGACTGCTTCGAGGATCAGCAGCCGGTCGGTGCTGACCTTGATGTAATTGATCCCTTTGCCGGGTTCCTCCATGCCGGAGATGTACTCGTCGCCTTTCTTCTTAAGCAGGACTTGGCGTTCTTCGGATAGGGCCATGTTGTCGTTACTGTCTAAATAAACTGAGTATTTTCCGTGTAATGCTGTTTGGATGCGAGTGCTCTCTCAACGGAAGTGGCAGGTAGCCATCATGGCACAGACCTGCGAGCTAGTGACCTTGCATATCTATATGGTTGCAAGGACTGTTGGGCCGTCGCGCTGCTTATCGAGTGGACCTATGCGGCGTTGTCGAGGTGAAAGCACTGATCCCGCAGGGAAGAAATTTTGGCAGGAAGAACGATACCATGGCGTTCCATGCTCGGTCCGCCTATGCTGTGGGTACGGTTTCCGACGACGGTGCATGGTCCTGTCATAGTGTGCCTGTCCCTTGGGCAATATTCTTGTGAGTCCCCGGTGATTTCCTTGGAGGCGCTATGTTCTTGATTGCAGAATCTACAGCTTTCCCTTGGTGCGCCGTCAGGCGGGCCAAATGCTTGCCAAGCATCTTCCAGGCCGCCTGCATTTCCCGTTCGTAAGTATGCCGCTGGTAAACGCGCTTCGTCCGATTCTCTTCAATGTGGTTCAGACAATGCTCAACGACCTCGGGTAGCACGCCTAACTGAGTCATCATTGTGGCGCCGGTTCTCCTCAAGTCATGGGGGCCCCATTTTCCACCGGGTAGCGTCAATGCAGAGGTGGATTTGCTACGCCGTTTCATCGGCTCGCTAGTGCGTTGCCTATCAGCTAGCTGCTTGGTGATAGATTTACTGGAGAGTGCCTTCTTCTTATCTCGGCCTGGGTAGACCCATGCAATATCGGGGTCGCTGAGTGCTTTTACTTTATGAAAGTGTTCCACCGCGAAATCCGACAGGTGCACTTCGTGAGGCTTGCCATTCTTGGTGTCAGGGATGCGCCAACGTCGGTTGTCGAGGTCGATGTCAGACCATTTTGCGTTCGACAACTCCCCGATGCGGCAGAGCGTTGCAAGAACTATCCAGACCGCTGCCTCTGTTTGCGGCATCAGTCTCGCGTTAGGCAATTGGTGGCACAGCGTTTGAATTTCGGTTCGGCTGAGAACGCGCTCTCGTTCGGTATCCGGGCCGCCGATCTTGACCTTTCGAATGCTCGCGGTTGGATCGGCTTCGATGTAGTCTCGATCGACGGCAAATCTGAACATCTGCCGTACCAATGAAAATACGACTTTGGCCATCCGGTTGACGCCTCTTGCCAACAGGGGGTCTGTGACCAGTGTGACATGGCCTTTTTTGACGTCTTCGACGGAGAGGGGGCCTATCTTTGGCAGCACATCTTTCTCGAACATGCGCCGAACTTCTTTTCCTCCATCCTTGCGGCGTACAAGATCAACCTCAGCCCAGTGCTCAAAGAGTCCCTGGACAGTGAGCTTTGTTCGCTGGGCAACGATTTCGTCAAGCCGCTTCTGTTGTTTTTCTATCTCTTCCAGTTGGTCGACTTTGACTCTGAGTCGTTCTGCTTTGCGGCGTTCTGTCGGGTCGGAGCCACTGTCGACCTCCACTTTCAGCCGGTCCCGTTCTGAGCGAATTGATGCGAGAGACAGCTTGGGCCACGCGCCGACCGCGATTTGCTTCACCTTGCCGCCGAAGCGGTAGCGCCAATCAAAGTAGACTGACACCCCGCTGGCACCGCTGCGCACTGACCCGATCAGGCCACCATCTTCACGAAGTTTCGTGCCGTGGTCCTTGCTGCCTAGTGCCTCAAGTTCCTTGACGGTCAGCTTGCTCATGCCTGCCTCCTTGTCTGGAGGAGGCCTGTAGGGTAGAATTCCCCCCACATTTCCCCCCACAACTTTGCCGGATGTGGTTGGATTGTATGGGACGATGCTGGAATGGTAAAGGCTTTTTTCTACATACAAAACAATGTGTTGTGTTGGTTGCTGGGATGTTATTGGATGCTCTGGGATGCACTTTTACCCTCATGGGGTGCAAGGGGTCGCGAGTTCGAATCCCGCCGCCCCGACCAAGAGAATCAACGAGTTAGGCCAATCTTCGGATTGGCCTTTTTCGTTTTCAGGGTTTTGGTAACGAGATTAGCGACCAATTACCCAACGTAGTGCTTGCCTCATTGAGCTCGTTTCGCCTCCCGTTCAAGCGAACATGGCCGCATAGCCAAAAAAATCCCGGCCACTTTGCCAAACGTCATGGTTTGGAGAAAGTGACCGGGAAATTTGATCTGCCTGGTGTTTGTCAGATCAGGTTTTCGGCAGGGTGTCGTTCGGCACCCCGCTTAGGCTGTCTGCTCGGTGATTAAAACTGAATGTTTCCTGGAGTAGCCACGGCACAGCCCTGATTTTTAACAAGCACGAGATTCCGGCTGACAGCGGCGCCGCCAGCATCGGGATCAACGCCAATCATCGCGTCGGCACCAACGGCTTTGCAGGTGACGTAGCCGCCAGCAATCGGGTTCGCGCTAGTGATGCCGACTGATTGCAGAAGCTGGGTCAGCACGATGCGGTCGATGCCTGGCTGGAAGTCGGTGATGGTGTCGACGCCGTCGCGCAGGCTGGTGAACACGAACTGGTCTGCGCCGGCACCGCCGGTCAGGGTATCGGCGCCGATGCCGCCGGCGATCACGTCATCGCCCGCCGTGCCTGTCAGGGTGTCACGTCCTGCTGTGCCGCCGATCTGCTTGAGCAGATTCAGGCCGATGACAACCGGGTCATGGTCAGACGAGCGATAGGCTGTGTTCGTGTAGTAGTCCGGGCCGCAAGTAGCGCAAGCCGGCTGCTTGTACTCCGTGTTGTAGTCGATAATGGCAGGTTCATCGGCATTGATGCGCCAGTGTTTGGCGCCGGCGATCTGGGCGCTCAGGCTGGGGGTAGCCAGGGCGTGGTCGAGGTAGCCGGCTTCACCGTCGAAGACGTAGGAGTAGCCCAGGCTGTTGAAGCGGTCGACCTGATTGACATAGCCGGCGGCGGTGAAGTCGATGATCGGGTCTTCCTTGCCGTAGGCGTTGAGGTCACCAATGACGATCACGTCAGCATCGCCACTGCTTGCCTGCAGGCTGGTGATGTAGGTGCGCAGTGCCTGGGACTGTTCGGTGCGCAGGGCATTCCAGCAACCTTGCCCATCGCCCTGATCAGCATCGTTGCCGGAGGTCGGGCAGCTGCCCTTCGACTTGAAGTGATTGACCACGACGCTGAACTTCTCGCCGTTGGCGGCAGAGAAGGTCTGGATCAGTGGCGGGCGGTTGTGGATGGCATTTGTATCGCTGACGGCGCCGCCAACCAGAGCCAACTTGGCCGGCTTGTAGATCATGGCGACGCGGATGGCATCAGTGCCGGTGCCGCCATTGGGCAGGGCGACGCTGGCGTAGGTCCCGGCTGCGGTGGCGGCATTGAGTGCGTTGACCAGGTCGAGCACGGCTCCGTTGCCATTGTTCTGGATTTCCATGAGGCCGACGACATCGGCGTTGAGTGCTTTGATGGCATTGACGATCTTCGCCTTCTGGCGGGCAAACTCGGCCGCATTGTCGGCGCCGCGGCAGTTGGCGGCGGTGGTCGAGCCGCCCAGCGTACAACCCTGGCCAGTCAGGCCTTCGGCGTTCTGGCCGTTAGTGAAGGTGGTGAAGTAGTTGAGGACATTGAAGCTGGCCACCTTGATATTGCCGCCGACCGCGTTCGGGGCTGTCGTCCGCGGATTGGTCCGGCTGATGACCGGTACTTCCGTTGGCTGGAGACGGTAGTCGCTGAGGCCGGAGGTGGTGCTGGTCGCCAGGCCGTAGTCAATGACGCCGGTCAGGCCATCGATGCTGTCGCCGGCACGCACGGTGTTGTCGGCTGCCATGTACGGGGTCGGGTTGACGTTCTGCAGGCTGGAGCCGTCGTCGAGCAGGATTCGGCGGCGGGCATTGTCGTCGGCCATTGCCAGGGCTTCGGCGCTGCCGGCCGGGTAGCGGTTGGTCGGCTTTTCCAGGCGGCCATCGGCTGAAACCGTGAGCTGGCCGTAGCGACCGAGGAAATAGTTCTGGCCGACGGTGAGCGGACCTTCGATATGGACCAGCATGCCTTCGTAGTGTTCAAGATCGCCTTCAACGGCTTCCGGGAAGGCGATGGTGGTCGGTGCGATGCTGATACCGGACGCGAGCACGCTGACCGCCGGGCTGGTCAGTTCGGTAAGCGGGTTGGCGACTGCCCCGGCCCCGGTGCCGACCGCGTATTCGGCCACGGTGGCAGCAACGCGGACGCGCTGGCCAACTTGTACGGTGGGGGCGCTGCCGGTATAGACGTAGATGCCTTCAGAGGTGGTCGGGTCGCTGTCCGGCGTTTCGTCCTGCATGAAGAAACCGCTGTTCATCACCTTGGTGACGACCCCTTGTGTCGTAACCTGCTGGCCAACCAGCGGGCTGGTTGCGCCGCTGCCCTGGATGGCGTGGATCGGCGTCGTGCCGCTGATCGAGACGTTCACCGTGCAACTGGCGGTCTGTGCTTCGTCGTTGGCGAAATTGACGGCGACGGCGTAATTGCCGGCGGCGACGCTGCTGGCGACATTCAGCGCGACCGTCGCTGCTTCACCGTCGGCGTTGGCCGCGGTCAGCGTGCCGAGCGTGAAGCCGGCCGGGGCGTTGGCGGCCAGGCTGGCGGCATTGACGCGGCTGTCGGTATCGCTGGCGCTGAGCAGGACGCTGCCAGCTTCACCGGCGGCCAGGCTGCTGGCCGGGCAGGCAGTGATGATCGGGGCATTGGCCGGGGTGCCGCCGCCACAGACGTTGAAGCTCGTGGCGGTATTGCGCGGTGCCGGGCTGCCGGTGGTGAAGTCAGTGCGGTTGTTATTGCTGTCGGTACAGCCATTTGCTGCGCGCAGGGCGGCCGTGGTGTTGCTCAGGGCAACACCGGTATTGGCTGTTTCATAGCCGTTCGGCGTAGTGCCGAAGCCGACCAGATCGACGACGCTGGCGCCGCCGAATGGATTGGCGCCACTTAGCGCCGTGGTCGAATTGACCAGCGCGACCTTGCCGTTGGTCGCTGACATCAGGATTGTGCCAGTCGCATCAGGTGTCGGCAGGCTGGCAGTGCCGCCCGTGCCGGCAGCTTCCTGCACCAGGTAGTATTGGCCGGGTTGCAGCATTACATTGGCAAGCGCAGAAACCTGCCAGGTAGTACCGGTCGCCGAGGCGTACTGCACGGACCAGCCAGCCAGGCTGACCGGACTGACGTCAGCGTTGAAGAGTTCGACGAAATCGTTTTTCAGCGTCGCGCCACTATTGCCGCCTCCACCGTATACCTGCGAAATGACGACGCCGGCGGCGAAGGCCGGCAGGGTGGAGGCCATCAAGCTGGCCGCAATGATGTTGCGGGCGAAGCGGTGGCGGGAATCGGGACGGATTTTCATGGTGTCTCACTCATGGCGAAAAGGTTGAAGAGGCTTTTTTGATCGGGGAAGGGGCCAAAAAATGGCTCCCGCAGGAGCCATTTCAGAATTGCCCGGCGATCAGGCGGCGGTGGTGCGGCGACGGGCGACCAGCCCAATCAGGCCAAGACCGGCGAGCAGCATGGCGTAGGACTCGGGTTCGGGAACCGGGAGGTAAACGATGGAGCCGAAACCTGACTGACCGTCAACGATGTTTCCACCGCTCAATTTGTCGTAGGCAACGAAGGCATCAGAGGTATCGCTGAAGCCGGGAATGACGCTGAACCCCAGCGTGCTGGTTGTGACCGAATACGAGAGGCCAAGAAAGCTGCCGTTCAGAAAGCTGACATCGGGCGTCGAATCGGCATTGGCAATGGTGTAGGTGGTTCCGAGGATGCTCAGGCTCAGGCTGTTGAGGCCGAGAATCTCAAGATCGATTCCGGTCAGTCCTAGGTCGTCGAAGCTGAAACTGCCGGTGAAGGTTTCGCCGATCAGCGAGCCGGAATCCATCATCCCGGAGAAACTGTAGGTAGCTGCCTGGGCGGCCGGGAGGGCTGCGAACAGCATGGTGGCGAAGGCGGTGGTGCGAAGTAACTTGGACACGAAGAATCTCCTGGGAGCGGATCGGAGGGGCGGCATTTGGAAATTGGCCAAAATTTCCGGTTGACCGTGGAAGCGTGGCGGGGCGGTGTAAAAAAACCGCACGGGCCGGATAGCCCGTGCGGTTTAACCGGTATGGATCAGCGGCTGCTACGGCGACGGGCGACGCCGGCGATCAGGCCAAGACCGGCCAGCAACATGGCGTACTGTTCCGGCTCCGGAACAGCGGTGACTGTGAAGTTGCCGTACAGCATGCCGGTCAGGCTGGCATCGATCGGGCCGCTGGCGTTCATATGAACGCCTTGGGAGGCCGACAAGACAATGATGTCGCCGGCTTGAGCCGCGAAAGCGAAATTGACGTTCTGGTCGGCAAACTGTTTGGTCGTGAAGTTGGCCAGAACGTTGCTGCCCTGAGAGACGCGAACACTGGTCTGGAACGTGCCTTCGGAGGAGCCAACCAGCCCGCTGAAGGTGGAGGACAGCCCGGCGAAGCTGACGTTGACCTGCGGGCCGATATCACCGGCATCGGCTACCACTTGCAACTGAACCGTCTTCTCGACAGCAGTGGCGATACCGTAATACTCGATTGGATTGGCGGAGCTGAAGCTGACTGAAGTCGTCAGGTCGAGGAAGTTACCACCGAGAAAGCTGCCAGATGCATTGCCGCTATGCTCGTAGTCGGTGGTGGTTTCGATAGCGCTTACCGCCGTTCCAAAATCGTTTCCACCGGAAGTGTAGTCGCCGTTGAAGTTGAAGTCAGTGAAATCGACGGTGCCGGAATAGCGGCTGGTAGCGTTGTAGCCAAGCACTTCGAAATGGGCAGCCTGGGCGGAAACGCAGCCGACCAGCAACAGGGAGGCAACGAGAGGTTTGAGCAGATTGGTTTTCATGATTGGAATCTCAAAATAGGGTCAGTTGATCAGTTCTTGACGATGCGGTTCTGCGGTCCGGGGGCAACGCCGCTCGGGTTGGCTTGCAGATACTTTTCGAACGCATCGGTATCGACTTCGCCGCCAAGACGGTCGGTGCCGTTCTTGAGGACGACAAAACCGTCGCCGCCATCGGCCAGGAAGCTGTTGACCGTGACGCGGTAGCTGGCAGCGGTATCGACCGGCAGGCCGTTCAGTGTCATCGACGTAATGCGGGCGTTACAGGCATTGGCGGCGGTGTAGGCGTAGCTGAAGCCGTTGGAGATCTGGAGGATGCGTTCCTGTGTCTGGCCGTTGCAGCCGATGAACTGGGTTTCCAGCGCCGTCTTGATCTGCTCGCCGGTCAGGGTCATGGTCACCAGGGAGTTGCCGAAGGGCTGGACGGTGAAGGCGTTGCCATAGGTCACGGCGCCATCGTAGGCAAAGCCGGCGGAAGCCAGGTTGTAGGGCAGGTCGGAACGGATGCCGCCCGGGTTCATCATGGCGATGACGGCGCCGCCGGTAGCGACGCTGGCCGTGGCGGCCAGTTGCGCGTCAGCGATGACATCGCCGAGGGCGGATTCGCCGGCGGCATTGTTGGTCTTGGTAATACCGGCGGTGATCTTGCCGATGACGCGGCTGGCCGGCACGGCGGCGGCAGCATTGTAGTGGGCGACGAGGTCGGTCAGAGCCGGGTCTTCGGCTGTCGTTGCACCAGTGCCGGTGAGAAGATTGGTGGCGGCGATGCTCAGGACGTTCTTGGTCTTCGTATCGATGACCATGTCGATGTCGGTCAGGTTGCGACCGTACTGGCCGGCCGACGTGACGCGAACCGGCTGGCCAGCGCTGTTGTTGATCAGGCAGTTGTAGGCAGCGTGGGTGTGGCCGGAGATCACCAGGTCCACTTCCGGATGCAGGCGATTGACGATATCGACGATCGGGCCGGAAACACCAGTGCAACCATTCATGCCGCCAGAGGCGAAGCCACCTTCGTGGATCAACACGACAACGCTCTTGATGCCCTGGGCCTGCAGGGTCGGGATCAGCGCATTGACGGTGTTGGCTTCGTCGCGGAATTCAAGGCCGGCAACGCCGGAAGGCGAGACGATGGTCGGCGTGGCTTCGAGGGTCATGCCGATGAAGGCGACCTTGTTGCCCAGGAAGCTCTTGACGCCGTAGGCCGGGAAGACGGTATTGCCGGATTCGGTTTCAACAACGTTGGCCGCCAGGAAGTCGAACTTGGCGCCGGCGAATTCGCCGTCCTTCAAGTCTTGCGGCAAGCCGCTGCCAGAGAACGGATCGGTCGGGTGGTTGCCGCCCTGCTTCATGCGCAGCAGTTCGGTTTTGCCTTCGTCGAATTCGTGGTTGCCCACCGAGTTGAAGTCGATGCCGATGCGGTTCATCGCTTCGATGGTCGGCTCGTCCTTGAACAGGGCGGAAGTCAGTGGGCTGGCGCCAATCATGTCGCCGGCGGAAACAACCGCGTTCAGGCTGTTCTGGGCGCGAAGGGCCTTGATCTTGGTGGAGAAGCGGGCGACGCCCGGGTTGCTCGACGAGCCTTCGCCAGCCTTGATGTAGCCGTGGAAATCGTTGAAGCCGATCAGCTTGACCTTGATCGAATTGCCGATGCCGGAAGCCTGGGCAGCAGCCATCAGTTTCACGCGTTCGGTGGCGCTGATCTTGCCGGCCTTCAGAAGGTCGAAGCTGACCTTGGAGACGTGCGCCAGGAAGGAAGCCTGGCTGCCCCACTGTTGTTCGTCATCGAGAATCTGGTCGTCGATGGTGCAGGTGCCAGCCACGGCGCGATTGGTCACGCCGGAGTTGTAGGTGCCGAAGGTAACGCTGGTCGAAGCGTCGGGGCAGGCGGCGAAGGCCGGGGCAGCGAAGGCGCTGGCCAGCACGAGGGCCAGGGTGGAAAGCTTGAACATGAAAATCTCCTTGGGGCAACGGCCAATCATCGATTCGGCCGGCTGTTTCGAATGTGGCCCGACCGGAGTGGAAAACCCCGGTCGGTTGTCGTGAGGCTTAGCGGTTGCTTTGGCGACGGGCGATCAGACCCATCAGGCCGAGACCAGCGAGGAACATGGCGTAATTCTTCGGTTCGGGAACGGCGGTGACGCTCATGCCGGAAACCCAGCTTGCCTGTGCCAAGGGGCCTGAGTCACTGCGGGTCCAGTTGGCTTGATTGGCAATGGCTGAGAGCAACTCTGCCTTGCTGCCTGTCGTCGTACCCATGTAATAGCCGTTGTCAAAATTGCCGACGTTGAACATCGTGCCGCCCAATTCGGACAGCGTGCCAGGCACGTTGGTGGTGTTCGTGCTGCTTGATACGGTCGGGGAAGCGATGATGCCGCTGCTGTGAGCGAATTGCAGACCATAGACGAAGTCAGGGGAGGTTTTGCTTCCCTGGAAGGCGAAGATCTGATCGCCGCTAGTTGCGAGGCTCAAGAATGCGGTTGCTCCGTTGCCTGAGCCGATGCTCCAAGTCTGGGTGACGTTGCCGTTGAACTTCACTACGCTGCCGGCACTCAGGGTGGAGGCATTCGTCCAAGTGAGCGGGCCGCCGGCATCCAGATGTTCCGTTGTGCGAAAGGCCGTTGCCTGCCAGGACGAGTCTGTAAAATTGATGGTCGTGTTGGCAGCGATATCGGCTAGGGCGACCCAGGCGAAGTTGTCTTCGCCGTCGGTGTTATAGGCGATGACAGCGATGTCGCCAGCCGACAGTGCAGCGTGAGCGTTGATGCCGGCCGCAGCCAGCAGAAGAGCGAGAGCAGTCTTGCGAATCATGGCATTCCCCAGAGTTTTGGTTAGTTGACGTATTCCGAATACGGATCCGGATGGGTCAAGAATAGGGAGTCGGCATGACAGGCGTTGAGATGCGATGCCTGATAGATATGATCTGAACGGACTAGTAAACGGTCGGTGTTGCAACAAATTGGCGGCTGGCGATTCGCACGGACGCCAAACGACGTGGCGCTGTTTCGGCTGGCCCGAAATTGTCTGCCTCAGTGGGCCTGCTGACCGTAGCGGGCCATGATTTCACCGTGCTGGCGCCACAGGCGACGCAGGCCTTCAACGCCGAGATCTTCGCTGCTGCTCGCTTCGAGGCGGAAGAGCAGAATCATCATGGCGCGCAATTCCTGGCAGATTCGCGGATCGATGCTTTCGTTGCGCCAGGCGGCCTGGTCGCTGTCCAGAAAAATGCGAATTGACGCGCGATTGCCCAGGTCGACACCGCATTGAGGGGCGAGTTGGGCGATCAGGTGGCGCAGGGCCTGCATGTCTTCGGGCGGACAGTGGGTGTCGGAAACTGAGCGCTGCATCGATATCTCCCTTCGTCGTGGCCAGTGCTGGCGCGATGGCACCATGTCCAGAGAGTATTGCGGCCTCAGGTTTCAGTCGTATGAAGCGGAGAAAGGAATTCGACTGGTATATTTGCCTGTCTTTAACATGCCTGTAATGCTGGCTTCCTAGGATAATAAGATTTTGTGACGGTTCAAATTGATGCAGACCCGATTCGATAGTGCTTTGAAGCAAGGCTCGATTTTTCTGCTCCTGGCTGTTTTGCTGGGTGGGTGTTCCCATCCGGCCTACCGGGATGGCCTCGATTTCATGGCGTCCGGCAAGAAGGAGGAGGGGGTCGCTTCTCTGGAAAAGGCAGCGCGTGATCGTCCGCGCGATGCCGAGATCAAGGCGGCAATGATTCGCCACAAGGGCGAGTCGGTCGATACCTATCTCGATGATGCCGATCGTCAGCGCTCGGCCGGCAACCCCGATGCAGCCGAAGCTGCCTACCGGCGAGCACTCGCAATCGATGGAAGGAATACGCGGGCCATCCAGGGCCTCGAGCAACTCGCGGTCGACCGGAAAAATGCCGCCAATTTGGCCCAGGCCGAACAATTATTGAAGAAGGGCGACCTGCTCGGTGCCGAGCGCGTGGTCCGTACCGTACGAGCCCAGGACACGCTCAATCCGGTGGCGCGCAAGCTGCAGCAACAGATCGACGTGTTGCGCGAGAAGGAAATGAACCCGTCGGCCAACCCGGCCGTCAAGGCGGCGCTGGCCAAGCCGGTCGTGCTGGAATTCCGCGATGCGACACTGAAATCGGTCTTCGAGGTGTTGTCGCGTTCGTCCGGCCTCAATTTCGTGTTCGACAAGGACGTCAAAGGCGACACCAAGGTGACCTTCTTTGTCCGCAACAGCCCGCTCGAAGACATCCTGAATCTGATCCTGAAAACCAATCAGCTGGAAAAGCGCCAGCTCAATGACAACAGCTTCCTGATCTACCCGAACACGCCGGCCAAGGCCAAGGAGTATCAGGAACTGGTGGTGCGCAGCTTCTATCTGGCCAATGCCGACGTCAAGCAGGCGCAGATCCTGGTCAAGACGGTGGCCAAGAGCAAGGACGTCTTTGCCGACGAAAAGCTCAACCTGCTCATCGTCAAGGACACACCGGACGCCATGCGGCTGGTTGAACGGCTGATCGAGTCACTCGATCTGGCCGAGCCGGAAGTGATGCTGGAGGTCGAGATTCTGGAAGTCACGCGCAGCCGGTTGAACGAGATTGGTGTGGATTGGCCGGATTCGGTTGGTTATGGCGCTCTGCAGCAGACGATAACGACGACGACGAGTACAGCCGCCGGCATTTTGCAGAACGTTGTACCGGGCGGGACGCTGACACCGGGCTACATCAGTCTCAAAAATGCTTCCGGTCTGACCAGCTTCGTCGCCAACCCTGGCCTGACGCTCAATCTCAAGGGCCAGAACAGCGACACCAACGTGTTGGCCAACCCGCGCATTCGCGTCAAGAACCGCGAGAAGGCGAAGATTCACATCGGCGACAAGCTGCCGATATTCACCACCACCTCGACGGCCAACGTCGGCGTATCCGCGTCGGTCACCTATCTCGACGTCGGCCTCAAACTCGACGTCGAATCGAATGTCACGCTCGACGACGAAGTGTCGATGAAGGTCGGGCTGGAAGTGAGCAGCATCGTCAAGGAGGTGTCAGGTCCCTCCAGTTCGCTGGCGTATCAGGTCGGCACGCGTAGCGCGAGCACCACGCTGCGTCTGAAAAATGGCGAAACCCAGGTGCTGGCCGGGTTGATCAACGACGAGGAGCGCAAGTCCACCAGCCATATCCCGGGCATTGGCGAAATTCCGGTGGTTGGTCGTCTCTTCGGCAGCCAGCGCGATACCTCGGTCAAGACGGAAATCATCCTGCTCATCACACCGCGCGTGCTGCGCAACATTCATCGGCCGGACTTCGGTCAGCCGGCCTTGCCATCGGGTACCGAAGCGGCCGTTGGTTCGGCGCCGATGATAATCAAATCGCAGGGACCGAAGTCGCTGGCCGTGGCGCCGCGCGGCGGCGTCGCAGCGGCCGGTGGTGGCGGGCCACGCTTCGGCGCGCCGGCCATTGAGCCGGAGCAGCCGGTGCCGCCGCCCGTTTTCGAGGGGCTCCAGCTTGGCGGGCCGGCCGAGGCCATCGCAGGTGCCGAAGTGGATATCAGCGTCATGGCGCCGGGGCAAACCAACGCCCTGATGGTCGATGTGGCCTACGACCCGACGCTGCTTGAGGTAGTCCAACCGGCGGCAGTTGCCCCGGGGCGCATTTCGCTGCGCGTCGAGCTGGGGCACGGCAGCCTTCGCCTGCGCGTCCTGCCCGGGGCCAAGGGCGATACCCGGATCGACGTGACCGGGGCAACGCTGGAAAGCGGTGAGCCCTATTCCGGAGCGAGCGTTTCGCATGCGCTCAAGCTGAAGTAGACTACTAGTCATGATCGGCAAGCCGGGCCGGGGTTTCACGTTGATCGAACTGGTCATCACCGTCGCCATCGTCGGCATTCTGGCGATGACGGCGATGCCGATGATCGAGATGACGGCCAAGCGGCAGAAGGAAGTGGAGTTGCGGGCCGCCTTGCGGGAAATTCGCGGTGGCATCGACGCCTATCGACGGGCCGTCGACGAGGGCAAACTCGAGAAGAAGGTCGACGAAAGCGGCTATCCGCGTCGTCTCGAAGACTTGGCCAAAGGGGTCGAAAACGTGCAGGACCCGAACAAGGCCAAGCTCTATTTTCTGCGCCGCCTGCCGCGCGACCCGTTTGCCGATGACCCGGCACTGCCGGCAGAGTTGACCTGGGGCAAGCGCAGTTATGCCAGTCCGCCCGATGCGCCGGTTGAAGGGGCTGATGTGTTTGACGTCTATTCGCTGGCCAAGGGTGTTGGCCTCAACGGCACGCCGTACCGGGAGTGGTGAAACATGAACTCCCGTAAAAAAGGCTTCACGCTGATCGAACTGCTGGTCGTCATGTCGGTGATTGCCACGCTGCTCACCATCGCCGTGCCGCGCTATTTCCAGCATCTTGACCGGGCCCGCGAAGCCTCGCTGCGCGAGTCGCTGGCCGTCATGCGCGACGCCGTCGACAAATATCGTGGCGACACCGGGCGCTACCCGGAAACGCTCGAAGAACTGGTCACCAAGCGCTACCTGCGCAAAGTGCCGCCCGACCCGATCACCGAAAGCACCGAAAGCTGGGTTATCGTCCCGCCGCCGGACGAGCCGGGCCAGCGCAGGGTCTGGGATATCCGCAGTGGGGCTGAAGGGCAGGGCCTGAACGGCAGCGATTATTCGACATGGTGATCTGCCACGGTCAACCGGAATTTTTGGCCAAAAATGAAATCGGTCGTCAGGCTGGCTTTACCTTCCTCGGCCTGATGTTTGCCGTCGCCATCGCCGGCATCGCGCTGGCCGGGACCGGTGCCCTGTGGCAAATGGAAAGCCGGCGCGAGAAGGAGAAGGAGCTGCTGTTCATCGGCGAAGAATACCGTCGCGCCATCGGCAGCTATTACGACAAATCGCCCGGCGCCGTAAAACAGTTCCCGAACAAGCTCGAAGACCTGCTGCAGGACAAGCGCTACCCCAACCCGACCCACCACCTGCGCCGCCTCTATCGCGACCCGATGACGGCCGATGGCGAGTGGGAGCTGATCAGGCTGGAAGGCCGCATCATGGGCGTCGCCAGCCGCTCCTCGGACAAGCCGATCAAGGTGGCGGGATTTTCCGCCGATCAGGGTGATTTCGAGGGCGCCGGGAGCTATACCGAATGGCGGTTCATCAGCAGCGGCGGGGGGCAGCAGGCGAATGCCAATGCCGGGGCGCAAGCGGGGGGCGCTCCGTCGTCGCCGGAGCGCTAGCCACTCGCGGTGCCGTCTCCGGAATGCAACATTGCTTCGCTAAAGTAGCCGGCATTTCATTCTGATGCTGCGGTCATCGCAGACCAAGGTCGATTCATGAGCAAGGGAAATACTCGCCAATCCGCTCCCGCGGCCGGGCGCTCGGCAATGCCGGGCAATCTGCAATTCATTCTCGATCAGGGCATCTCCCTGCTGCAACAGGGGCAACCGGCCCCGGCCGAGGCGTATTTCCGGCAGGTGTTGACGGCCGTGCCGCAACATCTTGATGCGCTGCAGTTTCTCGGCGTCATCGAATACCAGAAAGGGCGCTTCGCGGCCGCTGCCGAACTACTGCAAAGTGCCATTGATCTGGCGCCCGACGCCCCGGGCTTGCACTGCAACCTGGGTCTGGCGCAGCAGGAACTCGGCCACCCTGAACAGGCACTGGCCAGCTACGACCGGGCGCTGGCCCTGATGCCGAAATTCGTCGAGGCGCTGAACAATCGGGGCAATGTCCTGCGCCAACTGGGGCGGCTCGCCGAATCAGCCGCCAGCTACCGGCGCGCCCTGACCTCGCGGCCGGATTTCATCGAAGCGCTCTTCAACCTCGGCATCACCCAGATCGCCCAAGGCCAGTCCGACCAGGCTTTGACTCCGCTGGCGCGCTGCCTGCGGCTGGCACCGGGGCACCTCGGCGCCTGGGGCCAGTACGGCGTCGCCCTCATGGCGTTGAACAAACATGCCGATGCCCTGAGCTGCTTCGAGCGAATTCTTGGGCACACGGCCAACGATGCCGAGGCGCATTACTGGCGCGGTAACGCGCTGCTCGCGCTGGGGCGCTCTGACGAAGCGCTCTCCGCCTACAGCAATGCGGCGCATCTTCGCCCCGATATTCCGGAAGTCCACTACAACATTGGCAATGTGCTGCTCGATCAGGGCCGGGTGGAAGAGGGCATAGCCGCCTTCGACCAGGCATTGGCTTGCCGGCCGGCTTTCCCTGAGGCCATCTACAACCGCGCCGGCGCCGAGCAGGATCTCGGGCGCTACGACGAGGCCGCGGCCACCTATGAGCATCTGCTGAGCTTGGCGCCGGACCATCGCTACGCCCTCGGCCGGCTTTTTCATTGCCGGCAGTTTGTCGCCAACTGGCGGCGCCACGCCGAACAACGCAGCGCCTTGGTGGCCAGCGCCGACGGCGTTGTCCACGACATGCCTTTCCCTTTCCTTGCTGTGAGCGACGACCCGGCGCTGCAACTGCGCTGCGCCCAAGCCTATACGGCCACCAAACATCCGCCGGCCGCCACCCCGCTATCCAGTGGAAAGTCTTATGCTCACCAGCGCATTCGTCTCGCCTACCTCTCGGCCGATTTTTGCGAGCATGCCCTGAGCTACCTGCTGGCCGGCGTTTTCGAAGCACACGACCGGGCCCGCTTCGAAGTCTGGGGCATTTCGCTGAAACCCGGCGACGGCAGCGCCATGGCCACTCGGGTAGCCGCCGCCTTCGAGCACTTCATCGACGCCTCGGCCCTCAACGACAACGAAGTCGCCCGCCAACTGCGCGACCTGGAAATCGACATCGCCATCGACCTCACTGGCCACACCCAGGATGCCCGCACCGCCATCTTCGCGGCGCGGCCGGCGCCAGTGCAGGTCAATTACCTCGGCTTCCCCGGCAGCATGGGGGCGGCCTACATCGACTACATCATCGCCGACGACTTCGTCATCCCCGAAGCGGCGCGCCCGCACTACGCCGAGCAGGTCGTTTATTTGCCCGAGTGCTTCCAGGGCAACGA